>Ga0102932_1001870_pt1 | contig 10830 bp, 10 predicted proteins | sample SalPonR1_C_D2_MG_FD_78212 | JGI IMG/M metagenome (GOLD analysis project Ga0102932, IMG submission 78212) | Salt pond soil microbial communities from South San Francisco under conditions of wetland restoration - Salt Pond MetaG R1_C_D2_MG | ecosystem: Environmental > Aquatic > Marine > Intertidal...
CGACACAGCAAATCACTGAAATCGCGGTTCTTTTTTACCTCACCACTTAAAGCGTTTCGCGAAAAACCTGAATCACAGATTTTCGCGAAATGCAGCGCAATGCTCAATCGTTGCACGCGTTCCGCCTTTGGCTGATATCTCAGGTAAAAGGCGGAACGCTTTAGGGTATTTGGGCCAAGAAAAAACCTGCTTCTTCTTGGTTAAAATACTCAATTTCCAGCGGTAATCAGTCTGAAAATGCAGCTTCCAATGCGATCTCGATCATATCGCCAAAGCTGTTTTCGCGCGCTTGGGCGTCGAGTGCCTCGCCTGTCATCAGGTGGTCGCTCACCGTCAGGACGGCCAAGGCCCGCGCGCCGTGGCGGGCGGCGAGGGTGTAAAGTTCGGCGGCTTCCATCTCGACCGCGAGCGTGCCGTGGCGGGTCATCTGCTCGGTCAGGTCGGGGCGTTCGTCATAGAAGGTGTCGGAGGAATAAATGCCACCGATATGCGGGGAAAGACCGCGTGACTTGGCCGCCGTCACGGCGCCCTGAAGAAGCCCCCAATCGGCGCAGGGGGCGAAATTCACCTCGCGCAGGATGGTGCTGGAAGGGGTCGAGATGCTGCTGGCGGTCATCGCGATAACGACATCGCGCAGGGCCACATGCGCCTGCATCGCGCCGCAACTGCCGATGCGGATCAGGGTTTTGACGCCATGATCGCGGATCAACTCGTTGGCATAGATCGACAGGCTGGGCATGCCCATGCCGCTGCCGTGGATCGTGACGCGGTTGCCTCGCCATGTTCCTGTATAGCCCAGCATCCCCCTGACATCATTGACCAATTCCGGCGCGTCCAAAAATGTCTGCGCCGCCCATTCGGCGCGTTTGGGATCACCCGGCATCAGCACGGTTTCGGCGATCTGGCCCGGTTTTGCCCCGATATGAATCGTCATGGCCGAGCGTATTTGATGAAAGGTGTCAGAACACCCACGCGGTCATAAAGCTTGCGGGCCTCGGCGTTGAAGTCTTGGGTCAGCCAATAGACCGCAGGGCAGCCATCGGTATCGGCTTGCGCATAGACCGCTTCGATCAATTTGCGGCCAACGCCAGTGCCGCGCACCGATGGGTCGGCATAGAGATCTTGAAGGTAACAGACCTTCTCAAGCCGCCAGTTGTGCGGGTGATAGATGTAGTGGACAAGGCCTATGGGGCGTCCGTCCTGCACCGCCAGAAAGCCGCATTGATCGGGATGATCATCCGAGCATAGGCGTGCGAAGGTTGCGTCATAGACGGCCTCGGGCACGCTGGTTTCGTAGAATTCCAGATAGGCCATCCAAAGCGCGGCCCATTCGGCGCGGTCGTCCAAGTCGATGGGGCGAATTGTGATATCGGTCATGGGGCATCCCGCCTGTGAGTCTTTCCAAAAGGGTAAAGGGCCGCGCGGCGGTTTGCCAGAGGGTCGGCGCGAATCGAGGTTAACTATCTGAAACCACGAAAAAACCGCTTTCGGCATCGCGTCTGCAAAACGTCGGTATTGCGTCGGTGCGTTTGCGCCGGCGCGATCATGTTAACAGGGCGTGCGCTGTGTGCATCTTGGCATTTTTCCGCCGTGCCGGTTGCATCCCGCCTGCCGGCAGGCCACGTGAGGGAGGACGTCGGGGCACAATGCTCCGGCATGCCAAGCCAGACGGAGAACGATTTGACTTTCAAAACCCCAATGGCCGCCACCCTCGCGGCCCTGTCGCTCAGCTTTGCCACGCCGGTCCTTGCGCAGGAGGCCGCCGAGACCTCGGAGAGCGCGGCACAAGACACCGCCCAAGAGAGCCTGCCCCAGATTGTCCCGGAAGACGTGACGGATACTCAAGTTGACGATTTCGTGGCGGCCTTCCTGGCGGTGTCGCAAGTACGCGCCGACTATATGCCGAAGATCGCCGAGGAAGAGGACGAAGAGGCACGCCAAGCCTTGGTCGATGAGGCCAACGACGCGGTGGTCGCGGCGGTGAACGATGTAACCGAGATGGATGCAAAAACCTATGTCGCCATCGGCAAGGCTGCGGAAACCGACAAGGCGCTCAGCGACAGGATCAGCAAAAGGATCGAGGCCGCGCAAAGCGAATGATTTTTGCCCAGCCGTGAAGAGCAACAGGCCCACGGGGTACCCCGTGGGCCTTTGTAGTTCCGGCTGTTAGGTGGCGGGCCGTGTCATTCGGCGGCCACGGCCTTGGGATCGGCGAGCGTCACGATATCCATCATGATCGTGTTCAACTCGAAATCCTTTGGGGTATAGACACGGGCGACGCCCATATCGCGCAAGCGCTTGGCGTCTTCATCGGGGATGATGCCGCCGACGATCACCGGCACGTCGCCCAGCCCCGCCTCGCGCATGCGCTTCATGAGGTCTTCGACCAGCGGGATGTGGCTGCCCGAGAGGATGGAGAGGCCCACCACATGCGCCTCGTCTTCCAGCGCGGCCTTGACCAGTTCCTCGGGCGTCAGGCGGATACCGTCATAGGAAATATCCATTCCGCAATCGCGGGCGCGGAAGGCGATTTGTTCCGCCCCGTTGGAGTGGCCATCCAGCCCCGGCTTGCCCACGAGGAACTTCAACCGGCGGCCCAGTTTGTCGGAGACCGCATCCACCGCATCGCGGATATCGTCCAGACCTTCGGTCTTGTTCGAGGGGCTGCCCGATACGCCGGTAGGGCCACGGTATTCGCCATGGACGCTGCGCATTTGCGCGGCCCATTCGCCGGTCGTGACACCGGCCTTGGCGGCCTTGATCGAGGCGGGCATGACATTGCGGCCCTCGGCGGCGGCAGCGCGCAATTCGGCGAGTGCCTCTTTCACCGCGGCGTCGTCACGCTCAGTACGCCATGCATTCAGGCGGTCGATCTGTTCGGCCTCCACGGTTGGATCGACGACCATGATGCCGCCATCTTCGCCCATCAGCGGCGAAGGCTCCCCTTCGGTCCATTTATTGACACCGACCACGACGGTTTCGTTACGTTCGATCTTGTTCAGGCGCTCGGCGTTGGAATCCACCAGACGCGATTTCATATATTCGATCGCGTCCACCGCGCCACCCATGCTGTCGATATTGGCCAGCTCGTGGCGCGCGCCGTCTTTGAGGTGTTCAACTTTGGCATCCACTGCCGGGTTTTCATCGAACAGGTCATCAAATTCCAGAAGGTCGGTCTCATAGGCCAGGATCTGCTGCATCCGCATCGACCATTGCTGATCCCACGGGCGGGGCAGGCCAAGCGCCTCGTTCCATGCGGGCAATTGCACCGCGCGCGCACGGGCCTTTTTCGACAGGGTCACCGCCAGCATTTCAATCAGGATGCGGTAGACGTTGTTTTCCGGCTGTTGTTCGGTCAGGCCGAGGGAGTTCACCTGCACCCCATAGCGGAAGCGGCGGTACTTGGGGTCTTCGACGCCATAGCGTTCGGCGCAAATTTCATCCCAAAGGTCCACGAAGGCACGCATCTTGCACATTTCGGTGACGAAACGGATGCCCGCATTCACGAAAAAGCTGATGCGCCCGACAAGGCGGGGGAAATCCTCGGGCGGGACGCGCGGTTTCAGCTCGTCCAGAACGGCGGTGGCGGTGGCAAGGGCGAAGGCCAGCTCCTGTTCAGGCGTCGCGCCGGCCTCTTGCAGGTGATAGGAACACACGTTCATCGGGTTCCATTTGGGGATGTTGGTATAGCAATATTCGGCCACGTCTCCGATCAGCTTCAGGCTGGGTGCGGGCGGGCAGATATAGGTGCCCCGGCTCAGGTATTCCTTGATCAGGTCGTTCTGCACCGTGCCCTGAAGCTGGCTGATATCGGCGCCTTGTTCCTCGGCGACGGCGATATAAAGCGCCAGCAGCCAGGGGGCCGTGGCGTTGATCGTCATCGAGGTGTTCATCTGCTCCAGCGGGATCTGGTCGAACAGGTGGCGCATGTCCCCCAGATGGCAGACCGGCACCCCGACCTTGCCCACCTCGCCCTTGGCCAGAAGATGGTCGCTGTCATAGCCGGTCTGTGTCGGCAGGTCGAACGCCACACTAAGCCCGGTCTGACCCCGCGCCAGGTTCGAGCGGTAAAGCGCGTTCGAGGCCTGGGCGGTGGAATGCCCCGCATAGGTGCGGATCAGCCAGGGGCGATCGGCGGTGCGGGCGGGCGTGGTCGGGTCATTCTGCGTCTGCGACATGGGCGGACCTCGTGAATCAGGATGCGTAATTTTGTTACGTTCCGGCATTTTTATCTGGAATAATGTGGCGCTGTCAATTCGCTGCGTTGCGGCATGGGGGCATTTACCGCGCCGTCAAACCCTGTATTGCTTGGATGATGGGTAAGATGATCGAAATGCCGCTCTGGGTGCTGGTACTGTTGGTTGCCTTCGCGGCGGTGACCTTTGCGTCACATTTCCTGTTTCCCTCGGTGCGCTGGTTCTTTCGCCGCCGCATGGAGCGCGTCGTCGCCAAGCTCAACGAACGGCTTGAGCGTCCGATCCAGCCGTTCAAGCTGGCGCGCCGCTATGACATGATCCAGCGGCTGATCTATGACCCCGAGGTCAGCCGCGCCATCGCCGACCATGCCAGCGCCGAGGGCATTCCCGAGAACGTCGCCTTTGAAAAGGCCAAGCGATATGCGCGCGAGATCGTGCCGGGTTTCTCGGCGACCGCCTATTTCGGCTTCGCCATCCGTGCGGCGAAATGGTTGTCATGCGCGCTTTACCGGGTGCGCCTGGGGCATTTCGATGAAGCCGCGCTTGCCAATGTGGATGGAGACGCGACCATCGTCTTCGTGATGAACCACCGCTCCAACATGGATTACGTGCTGGTGACGTGGCTTGCTGCCGAACGCTCGGCGCTCAGCTATGCGGTTGGGGAATGGGCGCGGGTCTGGCCTTTGTCGCGGCTCATCAAGGCGATGGGCGCCTACTTCATCCGCCGAAAATCGCGCAACGATCTCTATCGCCGTGTTTTGGCGCGCTATGTGCGCATGGCGACGGATGCGGGCGTGACGCAGGCGGTGTTCCCCGAAGGCGGGCTGAGCCTTGACGGGGGGCTGACGCCGCCCAAGCTGGGCATCCTGAAATATATCGTCGAGGCGCGGGCGCGCGATGCGCGCGACGTGGTGTTCGTGCCGGTGGCGATCAATTACGACCGCGTCTTCGAGGACCGCATCCTTGTCGCCGCCGATCAGCGCGGCGAGCGCCGTTTTCGCGCCCGTATCAGCGTGGTGGGGCGCTTCATCCTGCATCAGCTCTGGCTCTGGCTGACGCGGCGCTATCATCGCCACGGCTATGCCGCCGTCAGTTTCGGCGCGCCCCTGTCGCTGACCGGTTTCCAGCAGGACCACCCCGGCGCCCCGGTCGAAGCCCTGGGCCAGCAGTTGATAAAGCGGATCGGCGAAGAGGTACCGGTGGTGCCGGTGCCGCTGGTGGCGCGGGCACTGTTGTCGGGGGGCGCGATGTCGCGCGACGACCTCGAGGAGGCGGTGGCGCAGATGGTCGCGCAGCTTCCGCGCGTCGATATGTGCCTGCCGCGCGCCGACATGGCCCATGCGGTCGACTCGGGTTTGCGCACCCTTTTGCGGCGCGGGCTGGTCAGCGACAGTGACGGAATGATCGCGCCGGTGGCTGAACACGAGGCGATTCTGGCCTTTTATGCCCGCTCGATTGCGCATCTTTTCTGCGCGCGCAGCCTGTAAAAGCAGAATTTCTGCGCCTGCAGGGTCATAAAATTACAAAAACGCCCACCTTGGGATTGCATTGTTGCGTGATGGATTATATCCCCATGGTCGAGACCGTGATTCTGCATCGCGGCAATTGTGATCGACAAGGAGGCTGGCAATGGCTCTGGATACCGAAACGGGCATCGCGCCCTATGAAGCGCCGGAAAAGGATCTCTACGAGGTCGGCGAAATGCCCCCGTTGGGCTATGTCCCCCGGCAGATGTATGCCTGGGCCATCCGCCGCGAGCGTCATGGCAACCCCGACAAGTCCTTTAAGGTCGAAGTGGTCGATACCCCGACCCTGGACAGCCACGAGGTGCTTGTCCTGGTGATGGCCGCGGGCGTCAACTATAACGGCATCTGGGCGGGCCTGGGCCAGCCGATCAGCCCCTTTGACGGTCACGGCGCCGATTATCACATCGCCGGTTCGGATGCCTCGGGCATCGTCTGGGCCGTGGGCGATCAGGTCAAGACCTGGAAGGTCGGCGACGAGGTCGTGGTGCATTGCAACCAGGACGATGGCGACGACGAAGAATGCAATGGCGGCGACCCGATGTATTCGCCCAGCCAGCGCATCTGGGGCTATGAAACGCCCGACGGGTCATTCGCGCAGTTCACCCGCGTTCAGGCGCAACAGCTTCTGCCCCGCCCGCGTCACCTGACATGGGAGGAAAGCGCCTGTTACACGCTGACGCTGGCCACCGCCTACCGGATGCTGTTCGGCCACCACCCGCATGAGCTCAAGCCCGGTCAGAACGTGCTGGTCTGGGGCGCCTCGGGCGGTCTCGGCTCCTTCGCGATCCAGCTGATCAATGCGGCGGGCGGCAACGCGATCGGCGTCATCTCCGAAGAGGACAAGCGCCAGTTCGTCATGGATCTGGGCGCCAAGGGCGTCATCAACCGAAAGGATTTCAGCTGCTGGGGCCAGTTGCCCACGGTGAACACCCCCGAATACGCCGAATGGTTCAAGGAAGTGCGCAAGTTCGGCAAGGCCATCTGGGATATCACCGGCAAGGGCAACAATGTCGATATCGTCTTCGAACACCCCGGCGAGGCGACTTTCCCGGTCTCGACCTTCGTCTGCAAGAAAGGCGGCATGGTCGTGATCTGCGCGGGCACCACCGGCTTCAACTGCACCTTCGACGTGCGCTACATGTGGATGCACCAGAAGCGCCTGCAAGGCAGCCATTTCGCGCATCTCAAACAGGCCGCCTCGGCCAACCGCCTGATGGTCGAGCGCCGCATCGACCCCTGCATGTCCGAGGTCTTTCCCTGGGATCAGATCCCGGATGCGCATACGAAAATGCTCAACAACGAGCATAAGCCGGGCAATATGGCCGTGCTGGTCCAGTCCCCGAAAACCGGACTGCGCACCGTCGAGGACGTGCTGGAAGCCGGCAAGTAAGCCACAGAACCCTCGGGGAGGAGGGGGAACGCCCGCGAATCGGCATGGCCGGTCGCGGGCGATCTGCTTTTGGCGCCGCGCGATTTTCAAATGCAGCGCCTCCGGCTGGTGGCCCCTTGTCGTGAAGGGGCGAAAAAGGAGGATTCATTAAGAAATAATTCGTGCTAAGGTTGTAATTCTAAGTTCCCGTAACCCATTAGCGGAGTCCCGGCATGAAGAATGAATGGATCCTCGACGTGCTCGCCGATCTGGAGGCATTCGCTCGCCAGAACGGATTGACCGCTCTGGCCACGCAACTGGACGATACACGGCTTCTGGCGGCACTTGAACTGGCGCGCGACAGTGAAAAGGGCGACCCGGATGAGGGCAGGGGGCGCCTCAATGCTGGTATCCCTGACCTCGGCAAGAATGCCTGACCGCACACGCCACGGCATCCCGGCGATGCGCCCTGCTGGCGTCCGGTTCCTGTCTCTGCCTCTGGTGCTGCCCGCGCCGCTTGGATAGTGTCGCGCCATGTCCGGCAGCGCACTCACATTTTCACACGATCAGGCCGAAGCTCATGACCGCATCGCCGAGATGCTGCGCGCCGCGGGCGTCGATCTCGACAGCGGGCTCCTCACTCCCCCGCGCGAGGGCGCGTCCAAGGTGATGGCGGTGATCGGCAAGGCCGGTTCGGGCAAGACCCTGCTTTTGGCGGCGCTGTTTCGCGCGCTCGAAGAGGCGGGCGTCGATGTGGTCTCCGGCGATTGGGAGGGGCGGCGGCGGCGCGACCGGCGCACGCTGGCGATCCTTGCGCCCACCAACAAGGCCGCAAGCGTGCTGCGCATGCGCGGCGTGCCCGCCACCACCATTCACCGCATCCTCTATACGCCCGTCTATCACCCCGAATACGCCAAGATCGCCGAATGGCTCGGCGGCACGGGCGAGCGCCCCGAGATCGAGGGCCTCAGCGAAGAGGCGCTGAACCGCGCGCTGGCCTTTTTCCAGTCCAACCGCTCGATCCCCGGCGCGCTGGCGGCGGCGGGCCTGCGCGGCAGCGATTTCATTACCGGCTGGACCCGGCGCGAGGAACCGCTCGATATCGGCTTCGTCGACGAGGCCTCGATGCTTGATGACCGGCAATTCAACGACCTCAAGGAGATCTTTCCCAACCTGCTTCTCTTTGGCGATCCCGCGCAGCTTGCGCCGGTCAACCAGTCGGGCTCGATGGTGTTCGACACGCTGCCCGCCCCCGCCAAGCTGGAACTGCACCGCATCCACCGTCAGGACGCCGATAACCCGATCCTCGACCTTGCCCATGCGCTGGGCGACCCCGAGGTGGATTTCCACCGCTTCGAGACCCTTGTTCAGGAGGCCGCCCAACGCGACGAGCGTGTGCAATGGGCGCAGCGCGTCGAGGTGGACCTGATGGCGCGCTCGCCGGTCCTTGTGTGGCGCAACGCCACCCGCATCCGGCTGATCCACGCCTTTCGCGCAGTGCATGGCGCCCCCGACGATGCCCTGCTGGAGGGCGAGCCGCTGATCTGCGACGGGATCGAACTGCCGATCAAGCACCGCAAGAAACGCCTCGACCTCGAGGCGCGCGGGCTGATCAAGGGCGCGCAGGTGATCTATCTCGGGCCGGGCAACAAGCCGGGCTTCTCGCGCCTGCATGTGATCGGCGCCGAAGACCCCCGGGTCAGCGCCGCCAGCATCGTCAAGATCGAGAAACCCGACGAGGAAGAACCCTTCATCCCCTTCGCCGCGCGCATGGGGGCGACTTTCCTGCATGGCGCGGCGGTGACGATCCACAAGGCGCAGGGCAGCCAGTGGCGCGATGTTCAGGTCTTCGCGCCCGATCTCTACGCCGCCGCCCGGATGGGGCGCAGCGAGGCGGGCCAACCCTTGTGGAAACGGCTGGCCTACGTCGCCATCACCCGCGCCGAAGAACGCCTGCACTGGGTCGTGCGCAACCGCCTTGCCAAGCCCACCGGCCCCTTGCGGGTGGACGATCTGCGCGCCGCCCCCGTGCCGCTGAAGCTGGAGGCCGAAACATGAAGACCATCCTGATCACCGGCGCCAGCGCCGGAATCGGCGCCGCCACGGCGCGCGCATTCCTCGATGCGGGCTGGCGCGTGGGTTGCCTTGCGCGGCGTACGTCGGCGCTTCAGGACATGGCGGATGGCCACGCCAACGCGGTGATCCTGCCTTGCGACGTGACAGAGGGGGCCGCGGTCGAAGGCGCTTTCGATGCCTTCATGGCCGCCGCCGGGCGGCTCGATGTGCTCTTCAACAATGCCGGCACATTCGGGCGCGCCGCGCTCATCGACGATCTGTCGCATGACGAATGGCGCCAGGTGATCGACGTGAACCTGCACGGCATGTTCAACGCCGCGCGCGCCGGTTTCGCGCGGATGCGCGCCCAGGACCCCAAGGGCGGGCGCATCATAAATAACGGCTCGCTCAGCGCCCATGCCCCGCGCCCCCTGTCGGTGGCCTACACCACCTCCAAACACGCGATCACCGGCCTCACCAAAAGCCTCTCGCTCGATGGCCGCCCGCACGATATCGCCTGCGGACAGATCGACATCGGCAATGCGCGCACCGAACTTCTCGACGGAGTCATCGCCGCCAATCCCGACACGCCGCCGCCTACCATGGACGTGGCGGATGTGGCGCGCGCGGTGCTCTCCATGGCCAACCTGCCGCCCGAAGCGAACATGCAGTTCATGACCCTGATGGCAACGAAAATGCCTTATATCGGCCGCGGCTGACCGAGGCGCTCAAACGGCCCCCTTCATCTGGCCTCAAATACCTCGGGGGGTCCGGGGGGCTGGCCCCCCGGCCTTGGCCGCAAAAGCCTCATCCGGCCTTCTGGATTTCCACCGAATGCGGATAGGGGATCGAAACACCGCCCTTGTCAAAGGCCTCCTTCACGGCCTTGGTCATGTCGAACTTGAGGTCCCAGTACTCCGCCGCATCGCACCACAGCCGCGCGGTCAGATCGACGCTGCTGTCGCCAAGGTTCGTGACCCTCACCCAGGGTTCGGGATCGTCATGCACCCGTGTATCCGCGCGCGCCAGGTCCAGGATCAGCCCCATCGCCTTGTCGGCATCATCGCCATAATCAATGCCGAAGGTCAGATCGCAACGCCGCGTCTCGTAATGCGAAAGATTGGTGATGATCTTGCCCCAGGCCTGCCCGTTGGGCACGATGATCTGCACGTTGTCCGGCGTCACCAGCTCGGTGAAAAACAGGTTGAGATCCTTCACCGTGCCCGCCGTGCCGCCGATATCGACATATTGGCCCAGCTTGTAGGGCCGGAACAGAATCAACATGAACCCCGCCGCCAGATCGCTCAGCGTGCCCTGAAGCGCCAGCCCGATCGCCAGCGTCGCGGCACCCAGCATCGCCACCAGCGATGTCGCCTCGATCCCGAACAGGCCCAGCACCGCGATCAGGACTATCAGCAGGATGACCCATTTGACCATCGAGGCGACGAAACCGCCCAGCGTGTCGTCGATCCTGGGGTTGCTGGTGACCCGGCTGCGGATCACGCTGCTGATGATCCCCGCCGCGATCCAGCCGACGATCAGGACCACCGCCGCCTTGATCACGTTGATTGCCAGAGGCGCATAGCCGCCCAGCTGCTCCATCAAACCTTCCATCCCGCTTCGCTCCCGTTAACTGTTGCGCATCTCCAAAATGTCTCATGAAAAAAGGGGCCCGCGCAACCGC
>Ga0102932_1001873_pt1 | contig 10811 bp, 10 predicted proteins | sample SalPonR1_C_D2_MG_FD_78212 | JGI IMG/M metagenome (GOLD analysis project Ga0102932, IMG submission 78212) | Salt pond soil microbial communities from South San Francisco under conditions of wetland restoration - Salt Pond MetaG R1_C_D2_MG | ecosystem: Environmental > Aquatic > Marine > Intertidal...
AGCGTGCCCAGATCCGCCCCCCCGAAGGCGGGGCAGGATGTATGCGTGCCCGGAAAGGCGACAGCCCTCAGGAACACGCCATCGGGGGAATAGCAGGCGACCCGGCCGGCACCCCACTGCGCGTTCCAGACGTTGCCCGCCGCATCGACCACCGCGCCGTCAGGATTCGCCTGCTCGTCATTCAGATCCAGCCAGTCGACCGGCGTGCCCTCGGGCCAGCCCGTCTCCCGGTCGAGCGTCTGTCGCCGGATCGTCCGCGTCGGGGTATCGGTGAAGTAGGCGTGGCGACGGTTAGGCGAAAAGCAGATCGCGTTCGAGATCGTGATCTTCCCGTACAGCCGACGCAACTCTCCCCGGTAGTAGCGATAGATCGCCCCGGCTTCGGACTCTGCGTTCTTGCCCATCGTCCCGATCCAGAATCCGCCCCAGGGGTCGGCGCGGCCGTCGTTCGATCGGGTCGCGGGCGTTTCGGCTTCGAGGGGGCAGACGTGCTCCGCCCGGCCCGTCCTCAATTCGAAGAGAAGAAGCTCCCGCTCGCTCGCGACCAGAAGCTCGTCCCGTCCGACCCAGCCCGCCGCCGAGACGTGGTCGTCGAATTGCCAGCTTCTCGTCCTGCCGTCTTCGCGCGTGTGCAGGCGCTTGCCGATGATATCGAACCAGAAGAGCTGTCCGCGCTCGGGATGCCAGAGCGGCCCCTCGCCGAGAGTGCAGGGCGTTTGGTCATAGATCTCGCTCACGCCGCCGCCTCGTCCCATGCCGCGACGATCGCTTTCGCCTTCCTCGACACCTCTGCCGCCGGATCGCCCGGCCGGTAGAGCGAGGAACCGAGCCCGAAGCCGCTCGCGCCCGCCTTCAACCAGTCGCTGAAGCTCTCGGGTCCGACGCCGCCCACCATGTATGTCTCGGTCATGACCGGCAGGACGGCGCGCAATGCCTTCAGCCCTTCGGTGCCCATGAGAAACGCCGGGAAGACCTTTAGCCCGTCCGCCCCGGCGGCAAGCGCCGCGAAGCACTCGGTCGGCGTGAGAACGCCGGGAAAGCTCTGCAGCCCCTGTGCCTTGGTCGCCCGGATGACGGCCGGATCGCAGTTGGGCGACACGACGAGTCGGCCCCCGGCGTCCGCGACCTGCAAGACATCGTCCTCGGTCAGGACCGTTCCCGCTCCGATCAGGGCGCGGCCGCCGAAATTCTTCGCCATCGCCCGGATGCTCGTGAACGGGTCGGACGAGTTGAGCGGCACCTCGATGCGGTCGATCCCGGCCTCGATCAGGGCGGCGCCCACGTCTATGGCGTCTTCCGGAGCAATGCCGCGCAGAATGGCGATCAGGGGACGGCTCATGAGACAGGCTCCGCATGTCGGTGATGCAGCGCGGTGAGACCGGCGCGAGTCATCGCGGAGCCGTCCACCTCGGCCACGTCGAGACCCTGCCGGGCGAGCGCTTCGGAATAGACCTTCGCCTGAAACTCGGCCCCGATCACGGCGATCTCCCGACCCAGCCAGTAGGGCCGTGCGGATGCGAGTTCCGCCCCGACGAGAAGACCGGAAAGGCGGGCGTTCGCCGCCGCCGGATCAGGGCCGCGAAGAAGCCCCTCCGCCCGGATCGAGAACAGCCGCGCTGCCAGCATTTCGGGCTTGGACATCGCCTCGGCAACGGCCCCGGCGAAGGCGGCCTCGTCCCAGCCCTCTCCCACTGAATGACGCAGAACGCTCTGCTTGGTCAGCGTGGCGTAGAGTTCTCCCGTCATGAAGGTCCGGAAGCTCACCACCTCCCCCGCGCTGATCTCGGCCCACTTCGTGTGGGTCCCGGGCAGGCAAAGCACGCCGTCGAAGCCGGGATGAGCGGCGAGATACCCTGCGATCTGGGTTTCCTCGCCGCGCATCACGTCGGCCGGCGTCTCCTGCTTGAGCCCCGGGATCAGTCTCAGAGTCAACCGCGAGGTCTTCGTCGGGGCGGGAACCGGCCGCAACTCCAGAGGCTTGCATGGAACCGCAACGTACGGTGCTTCGGCCCAGCCCTGTCGGCTTCCAACCATGCCGCAAGCAGTCACGTCCATCTCGCCCGACCCGAGCCAGGGCTCGATCAGGTCCAGAAGCGCCGGCTCGAATTCCTCCGGCTCGAGGCAGCCCATCCCCTTGTCCGAACCGACCTCCGCGCGCGCGTCGCCAACGGAGGTCATCGCCCAGGCGCGCAAATGCGAAGTGCCCCAGTCGACCGCGATCCAGTCGGCGTATCTGGTCTCGCCGCTCACCCCGTCACCACCACGCCGCCGTCGATCACGAGAGCCTGACCCGTCATCATCTTGGAGGCGTCGGAGGCCAGGAACAGACAGCCGCCGACGATATCTTCCGGCGCCAGCGTGTCCTTCAGGCACTGACGCTCGATATGCGCCCCCAGCCCCTCGGGCGTCACCCACATGTCCTTCTGTTTCTGCGTCAGCACCCACCCCGGCGCGAGCGCGTTCACCCGGATGCGGTGGGGACCGAATTCCCGTGCAAGCGAACGGGTCAGCCCGTTGATGCCCGAGTTGGAAGTCGTGTAGACGGGGTAGCCTGAATTCCCCATCATGTAGCTGATCGACGAGAAGTTCACGATCGATCCGCCACCCACCTTCTGCATGCCCGGGATCACCGCCTGCGCCGCGAAGAAGTACGCCTTGAGGTTGATCGCGACAGACCAGTCCCAGAAGTCCTCGTCGACCTCGAGCGTCGTGTGACGCTTGTCGTTCGCGGCGTTGTTGACGAGCACGGTAATTGGCCCGTGAACCTCCGACGCCTCTGAAATCGTCGCCTTGAGCCGCGTCATGTCGGTGATATCGCAGGGCATGAAATGCGGCCGGTTTCCGGTCCTCTCCTCCATTTCGTCGACGAACTCCGAGGCGTCGGAGCGCTGGACGAAGGCCACCTTGGCGCCCTGGCGAAGGAAGCCTTCGGTCAGGGCCGCGCCGATGCCGGAGCCGCCTCCGGTGATGAAGACGGAGCGGTCCGCGAGATCGAGGAAGGTCGGAAGATCGGTCATTTCGGTGCGTCTGGGTCCGTAGGAATGCGTCTTGAGGGTTCAGTGGCTCTCGCGGTCGGGGATGCGTGTGTCCTTGCCGACGAGGAAGTCGAGGTCGGCCCCTTGGTGGGCTTGAAGAACGTGGTCGGTGTATAGCCTGATGTAGCCCCTGTGATAGCGCGGCGGATCAGGTGCCCAGGCCTCGCGCCTGGCCGAGAGTTCCGCCTCGTCGACGAGGAGCGCGAGGTCGCCTTTCGACGCCGATACCCGGATGCGATCGCCGGTCTTCACGAGCGCGAGCGCGCCGCCAGCCTGCGCCTCGGGCGAGACATGGAGGATCACGGTCCCGTAGGCGGTGCCCGACATCCGCGCGTCGGAGACGCGGACCATGTCGCGGACACCCTCGCGGACGAGTTTGGCCGGAATCGGCATGTTGCCGACCTCGGGCATGCCGGGATAGCCCCTCGGCCCGCAGCCCTTGAGAACGAGGATCGTGTCCTGCGTCACCGGCAGATCGTCGCGGTCGATGTTTGCCTTGAGATCCTCGATCGACTCGAAGACATGGGCCGGTCCTTCATGTTCCAGAAGCGCGTCGGTCGCCGCGGAGGGCTTCACGATCGCCCCGTCGGGCGCAAGGTTGCCGCGCAGGACGCGGAGGCCGGCAGCGGCTTTGACCGGATCGTCGAAGGGCCGGATGACGTCGCGGTTGAAACATTCCGCGCCATCGGCGTAGGCCGAGATGTCTTTTCCCAGCACCGTGTTTGCCGGGCGCATCAGGGAGGCCAGTTCTTTCAGAACGACCGGAACGCCGCCCGCGTAGGCGAAGTCCTCCATGAGATACGTCCCCGACGGCATGCAATTGACGAGGAGCGGCACATCCGATCCGATCTCGATATCGGCAAGCGAAAGGTCGACGCCGACCCGCCCGGCGATGGCGAGAAGGTGGACAACGGCATTCGTCGACCCGCCTACCGCCGCGTTGGCGAGGATCGCGTTCTCGAAGCTTTCGCGCGTCATCACCTTCGACAGCCGCAGGTCCTCGTCCACCATCTCGACGATCCGCTTGCCCGTGAGATGAGCGAGCGCCATCCGTCGCGCGTCGACGGCAGGCAGCGCGGCGTTCGTGGGCAGCGCCATGCCCATCGCCTCGACGAGGCTCGCCATGGTCGAGGCCGTGCCCATGGTCATGCAGACGCCGGCCGAGCGGGACATGCCGGATTCCGCCGCCATGAAGTCCTGCAGCGTCATGTCGCCCGCGCGGACGGCCTCGGAGAATTTCCAGACGTCCGTCCCGGACCCTATGTCCTGCCCCCGGTACTTGCCGTTCAGCATCGGCCCCGAGGAGACGACGATGGTCGGCAGATCGACCGAAGCCGCCCCCATGAGTTGACCCGGCGTGGTCTTGTCGCAGCCGCCGAGCAGCACCACACCGTCGAGCCCGTAGGCGCGGATGCATTCCTCGACATCCATCGCGAGGAGGTTGCGGAACAGCATGGCGGTGGGCTTCATCTGCGTCTCGCCGATGCTCGTCACCGGGAATTCGACGGGGAAGCCGCCCGCCTCCCAGACACCGCGCTTCACGCCTTCGGCCAGCGTGCGCAGCCCGTGATTGCACGGCGTCAGTTCCGACCACGTGTTGCAGATGCCGATCACCGGGCGGCCGTCGAAGACGTGATCGGGAAAGCCTTGGTTCTTCATCCACGAGCGGTGGATGAAGCCATCGCGGTCGAGCTTCCCGTACCAGTGGGACGAGCGGCGGGTCTTGGTCATCTTACTTTCGTGCCTCCGGCGGGAGTATTTCTGCCGAGATGAATGAGCCTGGGCATGACATCGATCATGCGGCTTTCCTCGGGCGCGCCCAGTCGGGGATCCAGTCGCCATGGGCCGCGAGCAGGTCGGTGACGAGTGACCGGATCTGGCGGAGATCGAGGTCTGCGGCGGTGTGCGGGTCTAGACAGGCGGCGTGGTAGATGTGGTCGACGTTCTCGTCGAGAAGCGCCCGGACGGTGAGTTCCTGCACGTTGATCTGGGTGCGCATGAGCGCCACGAGCTGCGGCGGGATGCCGGTGACGGTCGTCGGCTGCACGCCATTCGCGTCAACGAGGCAGGGCGTCTCTACCGCCGCGCCCATCGGGAGCTGCGGGACCTGCCCGCGGTTCGGCAGGTTGCCGTAAGCGACGTAGGGCGTTCCGGTTGCAATGGCGTTCATCATCTCGGCGGCGAATTCGTGAGACTTCGTCACCTCGACGCGGTCGGCGGCGCGGTGGGCCTCGGCCTGCGCCCCCCAGTCGGCCATCTGTTCCTCACAGCGCTTCGGGTATTCGTCGAGCGGGATGCCGAAATCCTCGATGAGGTCTGGCCGGTGACTCTTGATGAACCACGGAACATACTCGGCGAAATGCTCGGAGGATTCGGTGCAGAAATAGCCCAGGTGGTCCATCACCTCGTAGCGCACCCTGTTGGGGCAGCGCGGCATCAGGAGTGGCGGCTTCGGGAGCCGGCCTTCGTGGTAGCCCTGCCGGAGCAAGGGATAGAGGTCGCGGCCGCGGTGCTCGAGCCGGAGGAAGAAGGCCACGTGATTGACGCCTGCGACGCGGTAGTCGATTTCGGCCGCGGGCAGGTCGAGGTCGTGGGCGAGTTCGAGGACAGTGTTCTGGACCGAGTGGCAGAGGCCCACCTGTTTCACCTGCGGGAATCGCTCCGCCAGCGCCCACGTGTTGATCGCCATCGGGTTGACGTACTGGAGCATCGGCGCGTCGGGACAAAGCTCGGCCATGTCCTGCGCGACCGCCCAGAGATGCGGGACCGTGCGCAGGCCACGCATGATGCCGCCGACGCCGAGGGTGTCGCCGATGGTCTGGCGGAGGCCGTAGGCTTTCGGGATGTCGAAGTCGATCACGGTCGAGGGGCGGTAGCCGCCGATCTGGAAGGCCGTGACGACGAAATCGGCGCCCGCCAGCGCCCGGCGGCGGTCGGTCGTGGCCTCGATGGTGGCGGGGGCGCCGGTGCTTTCGACCAGCTTGCGCGCTACGCGTTCGGAGTCGGCCAGCCGCTTGGGGTCGATGTCCATCAGCGACACAGTTGCGTCCTTCAGCGCGTCTAACTGCAGGCAGTCACACACGATGTTCTTCATGAAGATCGTTGAGCCCGCGCCGATGAAGGCAAGCTTGGTCATTTCACGGCTCCGAGGGTGAGACCGGCGATGAAGTGTTTCTGCATGAGGAAGAACATCAGGACCGGCGGGAGCGCGGCGACGAGGCTGCCCGCGCTCATGAGATGATAAGCGGCGCGATACTGCGCGTTGAAGGACGTGATGCCCGCCGTTACCGGCTGGCTGTCGGCGCCCTGCGTCAGAACGACGGCCCAGAAGTAATCGTTCCAGATGAAGGTGAAAATGAGGACCGAGAGCGCCGCGATGGCGGGCTTCATCAGCGGCAGCACGACGAACCAGAAGATGCGCCATTCGGCGACGCCCTCGACGCGGGCGGCCTCGATCAGCTCGTAGGGGAGCGCGCGGATGAAGTTGCGCATGAAGAGCGTGCAGAAGCCGGTCTGAAAGGCGATGTGGAAGAGGACGAGCCCGGTCTTCGTGTTGTAGAGGCCGAGATCCAGCGTCAGGTCGCGCACCGGAACCATCAGGATCTGGAACGGCACGAAGTTGCCCGCGACGAACATGAAGAAGAGCCAGAGGTTCGCCCGGAACCGGTAGATCCCCAGCGCGAAGCCCGTCATGCATGACAGCGCCACCGCGCCGATCACGGTGGGCACGGTTATCAGCACCGAGTTCAGCAGGTAGCGCGGCATGTCGCTCTCGAAGAAGACCTTCCCGTAGTTCTCGAGGCCCGAGAAGGTTGTCGGCCAGCCCCAGTAGTTGCCTGTCGTGAAGTCCACGTCGGGCTTGATGGAGAAGACCGCCACGGCAACCAGCGGCGCAAGCCAGAGAAGCAGCGCGAGCGGCAGGAGCGACTGATAGCTGGCCTGCGCGGCCGGCGAGCGTTTCTGGATCGGCGTCGGGAACATCGGCTCACTCCCTCGGCGGCAGAGCGTCGCGCTCGGCTTTCTTGAGGCCGGCGCGGACGGTGTCGTAGGAGACGTGGAGGCGGTGCCGAGCCTCATCGCCGTCCACCGCGTCGAACGGTAGCCGCACCCAGGAGCGGTGAAAGTATGGGGCCCTGACGGCGGCCGTCGTGTCGATCAGCATCGCGGCGGTCTCGACATCGGGGCACTTGACGGAGACGCCGCTCATGTCGGCCTCGCCGCCAAAGCAGGCGAACATCTTGCCGCCGACCTTCCAGCTCACCAGTTCGGGCGGATGCGCCAGCGTGGCGCCCGGCAGTTCGGCGCAGATCGCGTCCACCTCGGCTCGCGTCACGCTCATCGCCGCGCCTCCTGCTCGTCGCGCCACATCTGGAACAGGAAATAGGCGATGAAGACCAGCATGATGAGAAACAGCACCACGGCGATGGCCGCGCCGTAGCCCATGCGGAAGCCGTACTCCGAAAGCGCCTTCTCGAACATGTAGAAGCTCAGGACCCGGGTCGAGCCGAAGGGGCCTCCATTCGTCATGATGGAGATGAGGTCGAAGGACCGCAGCGCACCGATGATGGTCACGACGAAGGCGATGAAGGTGGCGGGCTTGAGCTGCGGGATGATGATGTACCAGAGCATCTTCCACCCCTTCGCACCATCCAGCCGCGCGGCCTCGACCTGCTCGGGATCCACCGCGTTGAGACCCGTGAGATAAAGGATCATGCAGTAGGCGATCTGCGGCCAAAGGCCGGCGGCGATGATCCCGTAGGTCGCGAGCGTCGGATCCCCCAGCACGTTGATCGGCCCGAGGCCGATCCACTCGAGCATCGTGTTGAGAAGCCCGAAGGTCGGGTCGTAGAACCATGTGAAGACGAGGCCGACCACGACTTGGCTGATGACGAAGGGGAAGAAGAACAGCGACTTGTAGACCCGGATGCCCGTCACGGTCTGGTTGAGGAACAGCGCGATGAAGAGGCCGCCCGGGATCGCGAGCAGATAGAGCAAAAGCCACTTGAGGTTGTTCCAGAGCGACACCTCGAAGGCCCGGTCATCCATCAGCTCGGCATAGTTCTGGAGACCGATGTACTCCGCCTCGCCCAGCCCGTCCCAGCGATAGACCGAGATCTGGAACGACTGGAAGATCGGGAAGATCACGTAGAACAGGAAGAACAGGACGCCGGGCGCAAGGAACAGCCACGGCGTCACCGCGATCTGGTTGCGATGATACCAGCCGCGGCCGCGGCCACGGTCGGCATGGGTGTCGGGCACTGTCGCGACGGTCATAGCGGCCTCGTCTCGTCAGGATCGCGCCGGGCGCGCGGGAAAGCCGGGGGCTTGCCGATGCGGCCGGAAAGGCGCGGCGGGGACGGATGCCCCCGCCGCGAGCGGCTCAGTAGATGCGCTGGCGCGCAGCTTCGAGACGCTGGAGGATGTCGTCGAGGTTGTCGGGGAACACCATGAACTCCTGGAACCCCTGCATCGCCTCGGAGGCCATCTCGGCCGGCGCGTCGCGATCGAAGAACTGCGCGACGCCGCCCGGGCTGTTCGAGGACAGCATGACGAAGCCTTCCTGCAGGAACTCGTCGTCGGCGACCGACGACTGCGCGTTCACCGGCAGCTGCCCGAGGTTGTCCGGTCCGTTGATCGCGGTCTGGTTGTCGGCCGAGACCACGAAGCGGAGAAACTCGCGCGCGGCTTCCTTGTTGGACGCGCCCGATGCGATGTGGAACGTGTCGGTCGGCGCGTCCTCGGCCAGCTCCACGTCCGGGTTGATCGCCGGGAACTGGTAGAATCCGAGTTGATCGTCACTGAGGCCCGCTTCACGAAGCGGCGCGACGGCGAAGTTGCCCATCAGGTAGGCCGCGGCGTCGCCGTTGACCATGAACGGCAGCGCCTCCTGCCAGCTGTAGGTCTGGTGGTTGTCGATGAAGCCACCCATGTCGATGAGCTCTCGCCAGTTGGCAAAGGTCTGACGCACACGCTCATCCGTCCACGGCACCTCTCCCTGGGTGAGCGCCATGTGGAAGTCGAAGCCGTTCGTGCGCATGTTGAGGTAGTCGAACCAGCCGCCGGCGGTCCACAGGAACTTCGTGCCGATCGTGTAGCAGGCGCGGCCCGAGTCGACGATCTGCTGACAGTTGGCGAGTTCCTGTTCCCATGTCTGCGGCTCTTCGAGGCCAAGCTCCTCGAAGATGTCCTCGCGATAGTACACGCCCCACTGGTAGTAGGTGTAGGGCACGCCCCACTGCTTGCCGTCGATCGTCATCGCGCCTTTCGTCGAGGCGAGATTCTCCCCGATCTCGGGCTCGGCCCAGAGGTCGGACACGTCCTCGAAGAGATCGGCGGACACGTAGGGCCGCATCCGGTTCGCGGCATACCATGTGAAGACGTCCGGCGGGTTGGCGGTGAGGAAGTTCCGGATCTGCGTCTTGTAGGCTTCGCGGTCGATGATCGTGGTCTCGATCGCGAGATCGGGATGCATCTCCTGGAAGCGGGCGATCATGTCTTCCATCGTGGCGCGCGGCGCCGGATTCGAGGTGTCGAGGAAAACCTTTAGGTCGCCGGTGAGTTCGGCCGCGGCCGGCCCCGCGAGCAGTGACGACGCGAGGAGCGCCGCGAGCGGCGCCTTGATCATGGAACGCATGGTGTCCTCCCTGGTGGTTCCATTATGTATGAGTTCCAATATATGAAACTCGGTTTTGTATATTGAAATCATAACTGCGACTCGCCTATGCTTGTCAACAGTTCAGGTGGCCGGGTCCGAAGAAGGGCCGCCGGACGAGGGGAGGACAGGATGGCCGGTGCGCAGTCGGGCGACGGCACAGTCGGGAAGGCGCTGGAGGTGCTGGATCAGGTCGCCGCGTTCGGGCGGCCCGTCCGGTTTTCCGAGCTCCTCGAACAGAGCGTCTTTCCCAAGGCCACGCTCTACCGATTTCTCCAGACACTGACCTCGCAGGGCATGCTCGCCTACGACCCCGACCGGCAGACCTACGCACCCGGTGTCCGGCTCGTTCGGCTTGCCCATGCCGCGTGGCGGCAGTCCTCGCTCGGGCCGGTGGCGCGGCCGCATATCGACGCCCTCTCCCGGCAGGCGGGCGAGACGGTCCATCTCGCGCAACTCGATCACGGGCAGGTGCTCTACGTCGACAAGCGGAACGCGACGGACCCCATCGAGATGTACTCGCAGGCCGGCAAGGTCGGACCCGCCTACTGCACCGGCGTCGGAAAGGCGATGCTGGCATTCCTCGATGAGGCGGAGCTTGCGGGGATCCTCCCGCAGCAGGCATTCCACCGGTTCACCGGCCACACGATCACGACGGCCGAGGCGCTGCGCGCCGAACTCGCCGCGATCCGCGCACGGGGCTATGCCTTCGACGACGAGGAGCACGAGCCCGGGATCATCTGCATCGCCATGCCGATCCTGACCGCCTCGGGCCGCGTCCTCGGAGCGCTCAGCGTCACGACGGCGACGTCGCGGAAGAGCCTCGCCGAACTCGAGCGTCACGCGCCCGATCTGCGGCGCGCGGCCGAGGCCATCGCGGACGAAGCGACGGCATGGCGGTTTCCGGACGAGAACAGAAACCAGAGAGCGGGAGCGGCCTGATGTCGGGAGTGACGCTGGAGACGGTGATCAAGCGCTACGGGGACGTTCAGGTCATCCACGGGATCGACCTCCAGATCGAGGACGGGGAGTTCTGCGTCTTCGTGGGGCCCTCGGGCTGCGGGAAGTCGACGCTCCTGCGGATGGTCGCGGGGCTCGAGGAGACGAGCGCGGGGACGATCGCG
>Ga0102932_1001874_pt1 | contig 10808 bp, 8 predicted proteins | sample SalPonR1_C_D2_MG_FD_78212 | JGI IMG/M metagenome (GOLD analysis project Ga0102932, IMG submission 78212) | Salt pond soil microbial communities from South San Francisco under conditions of wetland restoration - Salt Pond MetaG R1_C_D2_MG | ecosystem: Environmental > Aquatic > Marine > Intertidal...
AGCTGTACATGCACAGATAACAGAACCGGCTGCACATCCTCCAGCAGAGATCGAGGAAAGAAGGTTATTGCCGCCTTTAAGAACATAAACCTTCTCACTATCTGAAATATGATCATACTCTCCAGTAGCAACGGCAATCAGCCTGAATTTTCGGGCTGTCATGCACAGAGCTTCTTCAATATTTCCTGTGGCAAGGGAATCCATTCCTTTAAATTCCCCTCCTGAACTTCCAAGACAGGCTATTTCAGCTCCATTACCCTTTAAGACAGATATTCTGTAATTACTCAGAAAAGAGTCTACAAGATCCCTGCGCAGACTGGATACTCCATATCCTACGGGATCGAGCAGAACAGTTTGATCACCATCTTTTACGCTCTCCAGCGCATTATTCATCGCCGATATCCCGCTTTCTAAAGGTGTCCCTGTATTGATAACCAGGCCATTTGCCATTCGAGCTATTTCACCCGCCTCATCCGGATGCAGGGACATTGCCGGAGAAGCCCCTATCGCAAGTGTAATATTTGCACTAAAATTTGCCGCGACCGTATTTGTGAGATGATAGATAAGAGGTCTAGTATCATGGATCTTTTCCCATATGGCTGCGGGCAGGGTCGTCAATCTACCCACCCGACTTTAACTGCATGCCCCAGTGGGCCATATCCCCGGCCAGGCTTGAAGCTGTTCTCAAGAGCAAGAATTAGATACTCGCGAGCTCTTGAGACCGCCTCATTCAACCCGCACCCCGCACTCATTTCTGCTGCAATGGCTGAGCTGAGGGTACATCCTGTACCATGGGTATTACTGGTATTGATCCTGGGTGAAATAAACTTTCTGATCTCTTCACCTGAATACAGAATATCCACTACCGTTTCACCTTCCATGTGCCCTCCTTTTACGAGAACTGCACCTGGTCCAAGATCATATATCTTTCTGGCAGCTATCTCCATTGTTTTGACATCAGTGATATTAATTCCACAAAGTTTTTCAGCCTCAGGTATATTCGGAGTTACAAGAGATGCAAGGGGTAGAAGTTCATTTTGGATCGAATATACTGCCTCCGGACCGATCAGCTCATCACCGCTCTGAGCAACCATAACAGGATCAACTACAACTGTTTCAATCTCATATCTCCTTAGAGCGTCACAAAGGCATTTGATCGAGGCTTTCTGACTCAACATACCGGTCTTTACTGCATCAACTGCAATGTCAGAAAGGACTGACTCGATCTGGGCTTCAAGTATTTCAGGCGGGACATTATGGATACCCTGCACTCCGAGACTGTTCTGGGCTGTAATTGCAGTCACTGCTGTGGTTCCAAAGACTTTTAGAGCCGCAAAGGTCTTAAGATCCGCCTGTATCCCTGCTCCTCCACCAGAGTCACTCCCCGCAACTGTAAGGGCGACTCCCCTGTAAAACTTCAATATCTACACCTCCAAAAAAATAAGACCTGCCAACGGCAGGTCTTGTAATATGCTTCTTTTCCCTACGCCGGCATTACCCGGATCAGGTCAACGGGTCGAGACTTTCGAACTTGTCCCCTCTCAGCCCTGAGGCTCCCCCTGTCCTAAAACTATTAAATTACAATGTCATAATATTTCCATTCAGTTTTTTTCTAAAACATCTTCCTCTGATTCTTCTGAAAACCATTTTGCCCAGTCTATTTTCAGGAAACCACTTATTACATAAATAGTCATACCTGCAAGAACAGCTCTTGAATGAAGTCCTATGATCAATCCTATTGATATTATGTAGAACAGGGCAACTCTCTTTTTGTCTGTCCTCTTCATCCCTTTGAGATTTCCGTATGGAACACTTGATATCATAAGTCCCCCCACGCTAAGACAAAAGAAAGCAGCTACCAGAGGCGGAAGGGGGATACCCCCTATTACAAAAGAAGCCAGGAATAGCCCAGCACCGGGAATAGGTAAACCCTGAAAAGGCCCCGGAACATGGATAATATTGAAACGAGCCAGCCTCAAAGCTCCGCACAAGGCCACAAAAGAAGCTACAAGAGCCCCTCCCACTCCGAAAAAACCTTCAAGATATGCGGAATAGAAAAGAATTGCAGGAGCAACCCCAAAACTTACAACATCTGCAAGACTGTCATATTCAACACCGAAACTGCTGCCTGCCCCAAGACTTCTTGCAACCTTACCATCCATAAAATCAAAGAAGACTGCAATAAATATCAGCCACCCTGCAGGAACAATCCAACCCTGAAGCACAAGTATAATAGAAAGCATGCCACAGAGCAGGTTACCGCTGGTTACCATATTAGGTGCAATATCCCGAAAGGAAATTTTCATATGATGCTTTTTAGGGATTTTCATCATCTACCACTCCAATCACAGTGGAACCTGCACTCACACGCTGTCCCTTTTCTACAAGGGGATTCACCGATAAAGGCATAAGCACATCCACCTTAGACCCTAATTTTATCATACCGAATCGCTGTCCCTTATCAATGAACATACCCTTCTTGAGCCGACATACTATACGCCTTGCAATAAATCCCGCGATCTGAACGGTTAGCACAGGACCTTCCTCAGTCTTGAATCCCACGTACATCCTTTCATTCTCCTCAGAAGCTTTATCCCTGAATGCCATTAAATTTTTGCCTGGAACATATTCAAGATAATCAACCTCTCCGGAAAAAGGAGCCCGATTGACGTGCACATCAGTGACAGACATGAATATCCCTATTTTCCATGCTGGACCGGTGAATGGATGATAAGATCTTTCAACCTCTACGACTTTGCCGTCTGCAGGACTTATAAACTCTTTCCCAGGTCCATGATGCTGTATTTTTCTTTCTGGATCCCGGAAAAACCATAAAAGAAATATTGTCAACATAAGAAGAAAAGGCATAATTTCCGGGACAAAGAACACGCTTCCAAGAGCCATAAAACCTGCAAAACCTATGATGGTCCAACCGTCACGGGCAATTTTCATTAAAGCTCAATTTCCTCATCGCAGACTTGTGCAGGGATAATGCTTACGTCAACTACACTGTCTCCTTCATCCAGCCTGACAGTAATTGATCCCCTGGCAGATCTGCTGAGGAGAGGTATCTGGCTTGCAGCCAGCCTGATTATTCTCCCTTTTGCAGTAATAACAATGACCTCATCTGTATCAGCCACACCTGAGCTGGCAACGATCTCTCCTGTATGTTCATTCAGGTTCATGGCTTTTACGCCGCTACCCCCTCTATGATGCGGTGTAAATTCTTCATAAGTCGTACGTTTACCATATCCGCTTCTGCTTATTATCAGGGAATGTTTATCCTCCGTTACAACATCAAAACTTATTATTCTGTCTTTGTCGGACATCCTCATGCCTCTGACGCCCCGTGCAGCTCTACCCATTGGACGGAATTCTGTTTCAAGAACCTTGAGGGCCCTTCCGCACGAAGTTATAAAGAGAAGATGATCATTTCCGGAAGTGCAGTTAACCTGGGCTATTTCGTCACCCTCCACGAGAGAAAGTATTCTTCTGCCTGCCCTTGTCAAATTCTGCAGTTCGGTTATGGGAAGACGTTTTGCCACTCCTTTTTTAGTCAGGAAAAAGACAAAAGCTGCATCTTCTATTGAAGAACCCCTTATGGTAACAACTCTCTCATCCTGTTCAAGTGAAATGAACCTGCCTACAGGCTTACCCTTTCCGGTCTTTGTTTCAGGTATTACATATCCCTTGAGAGCCAATACTCTGCCCTTTGTGGTAAAGAGATATATGTCCTTATGTGTGCTTGTAACCGCCATTAAGGATATTTCATCTTCGCCTTTTGTAGCTGCACCCCTGCGACCTTTTCCACCTCTACACTGAAGAGCGTAGTCTTCAAGAGGTTTTCTGCGAAGGTAGCCATCCCTCGACAGGACTACAACAATATCGCTTTCCGGAATAAGTTCTTCTTCCGAAACATCTGGAACTGCATCAAGAATAGTGGTCCTTCTATCGTCGGCAAAAAGTTTTTTTATCTCGGAAAGTTCTTCTTTTATGACTGAATCGAGAACTGCTGTATTATTCAATATTGAGTTATACCTTTCTATTGCAGCAAGAAGATGAGCCATTTCATCTTCAAGTTTCTTTCTCTCGAGACCTGTAAGCCTCTGCAGTTTCATGTCAAGTATGGCCTGGGCCTGTGTCTTTGTGAACTCAAGCTGTTCTACGAGACCGGTTCTTGCCAGCTCAACTGTGCTTGATCCCCGGATTATTGCTATTACCTTGTCTATAAGATCAAGAGCCTTTACAAGTCCTTCTACAATATGTTCTCTCGCTTTTGCCTTGTTAAGCCTGAAAGAAGTCCTTCTTCTTACAACAGTCCTTCTATGCTCAAGGAAAATGTCAAGTACCTGAATAAGCGAAAGTTCCCTTGGCTGACCGTCCACAAGAGCGAGATTTATAACGCCAAAAGTAGTTTGAAGCTGTGTTCTTCTGTAAAGCTGTCTTAAAACAAGTTCGGTATCTGAGTCACGATGGATCTCCAGGACTATCCTGAGCCCATCCCGATCTGATTCATCCCTGAGGTCAGATATTCCGTCGATAGTCTTATTCTGAACACCTTTTGCTATTGCTTCTATCATAAGTGTCTTGTTGACCATGTAGGGAATTTCGGTTATTACTATTTTCTTCTTGCCCCTTTTACTTTCCTCAGTATGACTTCTACCCCTTACGATAACCTTGCCTCTGCCTGTACGGTATGCATCAATTATTCCGTCTCTGCCCAGAATAAGTCCGCCCGTGGGGAAATCAGGACCGGGGATCCTGTCAAGAAGCTCTCCAAATTCCATATTTTCAGAACCGTTATCAATAATATAGTTCAGAGCATCTATAACCTCGGTCATGTTATGGGGCGGAATGTTAGTCGCCATACCGACTGCAATACCTGAGCTGCCGTTAACAAGAAGGTTCGGAAACATTGAGGGCAGGAAAAGAGGCTCTTTGAGGGACTCATCAAAATTAGGCCCCCAGTCTACCGTATCTTCCTCAATATCATTGAGCATATATTCACCAATTTTGTACAGCTTAGCTTCTGTATAACGCATTGCTGCAGCCCTGTCACCATCGATCGAACCGAAATTACCCTGTCCATCTACTAAAGGATATCTCATGCTGAAATCCTGAGCCATTCTCACCATGGTTTCATAAATAGCCGAGTCACCATGAGGATGATACTTTCCCATCGTCTCTCCGACGACCCTTGCTGACTTCTTATAAGAGGTACCATGTTTAAGCCCCAGATCCAGCATTGAATAAAGGATCCTTCTCTGAACGGGTTTAAGACCATCCCTCGCATCCGGAATAGCACGCCCTACGATCACACTCATAGCATAATCGAGATAGCTGTTTTTGATCTCCTCCAGAAGTGGAAGAGAAACTACTTTTCCAAAGAGGGATTCGCCTTTCTTTTCTTCCATGAATTCCCAACCTCCATCTTGAAATTGCTCGAAAAAAGCGGCAGTATGCCTGCCGCTTTTGACAATGCTATAACTCATTTATTTTACCATCTTATACCTGGATTTGAAGCCTTTAATAATAATGAATATATTAAGCTGTACTCAGCTCCAGCAAATAATTTTTTAACTCTTTAAGGGTTTGGACAGCAAAAAGGGGGCATTTCTGCCCCCAGATGGTTATAACAGGTATTTTCTATTTCAAAAACCCTCCGGCTTCAAGAAATTCTTTTGCGATAACATCAGCATCTTCTCCATTATCAAATCTGAAGTTAAGTGATGACATCGTAGCTTCATCTATCTTACCGCTAAGCATTCCGAGAATTTCTTTCAATGCGGGATACTCGTCAAGAAGTTCCATCCTGACTACATATGCAGCGCTATAATCCGGAAAGAACTCGAGATCATCTTCCAGCATTACAAGATCAAGCTTCTTTATACGGGAATCTGTACTGTAAGCAGATATTACATCCACTTCTTCCTCGGCAATAGCCATATACATCATTGAATACTGCATTGGGAGGACATCATCAAATTCAATACCATATGTCTCAGACCAGCCAGGATAGGCATCAGGCCTTGTATCGAAGTTTTCATCCCCTCCAATGGTCCATTCTCCTGCATAAGGTTTGAGGTCTGAGGCTTTTTCAAGACCATACTTTTCTGCTACTTCTCTTCTTACTGCCATTACATAGGTATTGTTAAATCCAAGAGGATCTATCCATGTAAAGTTAAAGTTTTTCTCAAAACCTTCTTTTACCATCCTGAAGGATTCATCCCCCGGAAGGTTTGGCCCCTCGTAACGAAGTATACCTGTCAACTGAGTGCCGGTCCATGTCGGATAAATATCGAGCTCTTCACCCATCATGGCCTGGTGCAATACAGAAGAAGCTGCAAAATCCGTATTTATATTTGTTTCAAGTCCTGTGTGATCATCAACAAGCAGCTTTGCCATCCAGGCAAGTATGATCGTCTCATTTACTGTTTGAGAGCCAATATTGACCTCTCCCTCATATGACATTGGATCATCAACTGAAGCAAACGAAGGTGTGTTAACACCTGCTAACGAAACCATAGATACTACAAGTACTGCTACAAGAATCCTTATAAAACTATTTTTCATTATTTACTCTCCTTCCCCCGTTCAACGGGATATCCTTGCTGAATTTTTTTCAGCCATCCGAGCCATTCTTGCCGCTCTTCTTCGTGGGCTGTAATATGACTGAAAATATTTCAGCCCCTGATCGGCAACAAGAGCCAGCAAAGTTGCTGGAATTGCTCCTGCAAGAATGATCTCATTCCTTATGGATGCGAGACCTGAGAAAATAAGTTTTCCAAGACCTCCTCCTCCTATGGCGGAGGCAAGTGTTGCTGTTCCTATTACCCAGACAGTAGCAACTCGTATACCTGCAAGTATTACAGGTTTTGCGAGAGGAAGCTGGACAGTCCATAATATCTGCATATCTGTCATCCCCATTCCACGTGCTGCCTGTACAAGATGCGGAGGGACATTCTTTATCCCAGTATATGTATTCTGAAGCACTGGAAGCATGGAATACAGAAAAAGTGCACATATTGCGTTATCGTCACCTATTCCGAAAATAAATATAAGGAAACCGAGAAGCGCAAGACTGGGTATAGTCTGAAAAACATTTGCCAACCCTATCACGTATGGAGCAAGCTTTTCCTTTCTGGTCAGGTAAATACCAAGGGGAATACAAATTGTAAGGGTTATGCAAAGAGCAATGGCAGAGATAGTAAGATGCTGGAGTGTAAGCTTTAATATCCTTGGATAGCTTTTTATTACATAGGTTATAAAAAGTTCCAGCAGGCTTTTGTCATTCAACATTTAGCAACACCTCCCACAGGACGCTTGAGTCTCCCAATGGTAAGCCTTGCAATCCCGGCCTCGGTTATTACTCCGATAAACCCGTCATCACTATTTATTATGGGAACTGGAAAAGGCTTATCAGCCAGCATCTCTGCAGCATCTCTCATGGTTGCCTCTTCAATATAAAGTTTCCTTCGCCTGTAAACTGTATCTTTCATTTTGCCCTCCACACGGGAAACTCTTTTAACATCTCTCAAAAGAGCCATTCCTATCCAGTGATCGTTCTGATCCACAACCTGGATCGAGTCCATATCCTGATCCTCCATCTTTTCAAGCACCTCGCGAGCCTTTGTTTCCGGGGTAACTCTGTCCCAGGGCTCCTCTACGAGTATGGATAAAGAGTCATCAGGGGATATCTGTGAAAGCCTGTCCTCGCCGATAAATCCTCTGACAAAATCATTTGCGGGGTTTTCCTGGATCTCTGTAGGAGATCCAGCCTGCTCTATCTTTCCGTCCCTCATTATGACTATCCTGTCAGATATCTTAAGAGCCTCATCCATGTCATGAGTTACAAAGATAATTGTTTTTTTAAGCTGCTGCTGGATCGATAAAAGTTCATTCTGAAGGACATCCCTGCTGATCGGATCAAGAGCTCCAAAAGGTTCATCCATAAGGACCACCTCGGGCTCTGCAGCAAGAGCTCTAAGAACACCTATCCTCTGCTTCTGACCTCCACTGAGTTGATCCGGCAATCTGTAACTGTAAATTCTGGGATCAAGCCCGGACATCTCAAGCAATTCATAGACCCGCTCCCTGATCCTTTTCTTGCTCCATTTATGCAGTTTTGGAACCATGGCAATATTTTCGGCAACCGACATATGAGGCATAAGGGCGATCTCCTGCACAACATAACCTATTCCTCTTCTGAGTTTTACAGGATCCATGGTAGTGATATCTTTCCCATCCAGAAAGATCTGACCTGAAGTACAGTCTTCAAGCCTGTTAACCATTTTAAGACTTGTCGTTTTACCACAACCGCTCGGACCTATCAGGCTGACCAGTTCTCCCTTTTTTATTGCAAGGTCAAGACTTTCAACTGCCGTAGTACCATCTTCGTACACTTTCTTTACTTTCTGAAAAACAACCATCCCTGAATCTTGAAAAAGAGATTGTTTTTCAGGCGCAACATCGCTCACTGTTTAGCCTCCTCTGTAACTATTTCAAGTATCTTTCCAAGTTCTTCCAGCAAAAGTTCATTCTGTTCTTTCTTCCCTACGGTTATTCTCATCGCATTGGGATAGTCCCATCCAGTACATGGCCTTATAATTATTCCTCTATCCAGAAGCTTTTCTGAAATAACCTCGGCATTGAACGGAGTATCCACAAAGACAAAATTTGTCTGGGATGAAACAGGAGATAGACCCATTTTACTGAGTTCCGCTGTTATCCACTCCCTGCCTGCTTTAATTTTTGTTAAAGCATTAAGATATTCTTCCGAATCATATTTCAGAGTCGCAAGAGCACCCGCAATACCAACTCTGTTTGCATTAAAAGGCTCTGTCACAGTGTCTATTACTACGGACATTTCTTCCCTGCACACAGCGTATCCCAATCGGGCCCCCGCAAGACCATAAGCCTTTGAAAATGTCCTGATGGAGATGATGTTAACCCCTCCATTTATCAGTGCCGCAATATCAGGCATAAGTCCCTGATCTGCAAACTCCGCATAAGCTTCATCAAGGATGACCCAGCAATGAGAAGGAAGTTTTTTGAAAAGGCGTTCGAGATCATTCTTTTCAAAAACTGTACCTGTAGGATTATTAGGATTACTCAACCACAACAATTTCGTTTTGCTATTAATCTTTGAGATTATTGCGTCAATATCAATAAAATATTTTTCTCTCATGGGAACATTTATTATCTCTGCTCCCATTACTTTGGATATCTCCCTGTAAAGACCGTACGTAGAATCAGGAATTATTACCTCATCTCCAGGATCGATAAAAGTCTTTCCCATTGTCTGCAGCATGCCTTCCGCTCCATGAGAAATACAAATATTCGAAGCCTTGAGACCATATATTTCAGCAATTTTCTCCCTTATTTCATGAAATGATACATCTGGATATGTATTAAGCCTGGGAACCTCATTTTTCATGGCCTCCACTGCGTATTTAAAAGGAGAATAGGGATTTTCATTCGAACCAAGCTTTATGACATTTTTCAGTCCCTTTTCGGCCATTACCTCTTCTGTACTTTTCCCCGGGATATAAGGCTCAACTCCCAGAACAACTTTTCTTAAACCATTAAGCGTCATTTATTTCAAACACTCCTTAACATCGATCTCTATCAAAGTAGGCCCTTTACTTTCAAGACTTTCTGCAAGTAACTCACCAAGACTTTCAACCGAGCCAAGTCTCATACCTCTCATGTGATAGGCTTTAGCCAGGGCCTGAAAGTCAAGACCCTGATGTTCAACAGCGATAACCCTCGAAGGGTTTTTCTGACTCTGGTTCCTCCTTATCTCTCCATATCCCCTGTCGTTCCAAACGATTAGAGGAAGTGGCAATTGGAGTTCCGAGGCAATAGCAAGTTCCTGGAGTGTAAACTGAAACCCACCATCTCCAGCCATCGCACAGACTTTCCTTCCAGGAGAAGAAACAATACTTCCAATAGCTCCAGGAAGAGCAACACCAAGTGTTCCAAATCCAACAGGATGTAAAAAAGTCAGAGGTTCCCGGGCCTGATATTCACTGATACCTATATAGGAAGGCGTAGCCATATCCGTCCAGAAGATACCTTCAGGGGGAAGAACGGACCTGACCTGTTCAAGGGCTGAAAGAATTAGCGGCAACTCTCTTTTTATTCCCGATATTTCGGAGAGCATTGCCCTGCTGTCTTTTACGGCATCATCAACTCTTCGGTATCTCTCCTCAGGCGCTCCGGGAAGTTCCATATCCATTTCAAGATATCTTCCCAATACCTCCCTGACATCACCCTTAATTCCTATATCAGCAGTTCTCTGGTTATAAAAGGCCCCCGGATCAGTATTTATACAAAGGAGTTTTTTGCCGAGAGTCAGTGATCGCTCCCAGAAGTCCGTAGGTGAAAGTTCTGTCCCAAGAGCTATGACCAGATCACTTTCTGAAAGCATTGCCTGCACCGGAGGAAAATGAAGACGGCATCCAAGACTCAGGGGATGTCGTTCATCCATCACTCCTTTTCCTGCACATGTTGAAACTACAGGTATAGCAAGTTTTTCAGAAAACATCCTGACTTCCGCTGACGCTGCTGCGGAACCTCCACCAGCAAGGATGATCGGGTTGACAGACTCTTTGAGGAGGTCGCAAACTGAATTGTCATCTACTGAATCGGTCTGTGGTTTTTCACTTTTTTCTACAATTAAAGGATCGGCATGAGTATAGACATTCTCCAATATATCAAGTGGAATTTCTACATGAACAGGGCCCGGCCTTCCAGAAACAGATAATCTGTATGCATCTCTCAAGGCTCCTGGTATTTGCCAGGCA
>Ga0102932_1001877_pt1 | contig 10805 bp, 7 predicted proteins | sample SalPonR1_C_D2_MG_FD_78212 | JGI IMG/M metagenome (GOLD analysis project Ga0102932, IMG submission 78212) | Salt pond soil microbial communities from South San Francisco under conditions of wetland restoration - Salt Pond MetaG R1_C_D2_MG | ecosystem: Environmental > Aquatic > Marine > Intertidal...
AACACCGCAGAGTTCGAGGTCAGGCATCGCAAGGCCATTGGCCCGGATGATCAGGAACTGGCCGAAAACCCCAGATCGCGCAGTGCCAAACTGCGCGTCGCGATCCGCACCGATGCGCCCGCGACGCGGACGGACCGCAAAGCGATCGGAATGCCATTGCTCAAGGGGGACAGATAATGCGCAGTTTGTTTTACCTGCTGACCGCCTTGGCCGTCATTGGCCTGGCGTTTTGGGCCTACCGCGAAAATTATGAAACACAGGCCGCACAGGCCAAGGCCGAAGAATTGCAGCGCGCCATCAGCCATGAACGGCAACGCCTGCGGGTGTTGAACGCCGAATGGGCCTATTTGAACCGGCCTGATCGGCTGCGCGATTTGGCGGATATCAATTTCGATACGCTGGGGCTTTTGCCGTTGCAGCCCTACCAGTTCGGCAAAATTGATCAGGTGGCGTTCCCGCCCGAGGACACAAGCCTGCCGATCCTGTCGCCTGTTGACGTGTCCAACATGGAGGCCAAGCAATGATCCGCACCCCGCTGCGTCCGCTGGCCCGTATTCTTGAGGCCCGCGCCAAGGGCGAAAACCCCGATGCGATCGAACGCGAGAATATCCGCATCCGGCATGAACAGATGCGCGACCGCGCCCGGTTGCGCGCCGAGGGGCGGCTTTTGGTTCTGGGGGTGATGTTCTTCTGTGCCTTCGGTCTGATCGGGGCACGGATGGGCGTTCTGGCCCATTCCGAGCCGTCCGAGCCGCGCACGTCGATCGCAGGGGCCGATATTTTTGCGCAGCGCGCCGATATCGTGGATCGCAAGGGGCGCATTCTGGCCACCAATTTTGAAACCCATAGCCTGTATGCGCAGCCCCCCCAGATGATCGAGCCCGAACGTGCGGCCGAGGAACTGGTCAAGATCTTTCCCGATCTGGATCGCGACCGTCTGCTCAAGGACTTTACCGGCAAGCGCAAATTCCTGTGGGTCAAGAAAAAGCTGAGCCCCGAGCAAAAGCAGGCCGTGCACGATATCGGTGAGCCGGGCCTGTTGTTCGGGCCGCGTGAAATGCGACTTTACCCCAATGGCAAGCTGGCGGCGCATGTTTTGGGCGGGGCCAGTTTTGGCCGCGAGGGCGTGCATGCCGCCGAGGTAATCGGCGTGGCTGGAATCGAGAAACATTTTGACGACCGGCTGCGCGATCCCGCGCACGGGCACAAGCCGCTGACCCTGTCGCTGGACCTGTCGGTGCAGGCCGCTGTCGAAAGGGTCTTGCATGGCGGTATGACGCTGATGAATGCCAAAGGCGCGACGGCGATCTTGATGGAGGTCAAAACGGGCGAGATCATCTCGGTCGCGTCCTTGCCTGATTTCGATCCCAATGATCGGCCGCGTCCCGCTGTGGAGGGCGACGCCAGTGACAGCCCGCTGTTCAACCGTGCCGTGCAGGGCGTGTATGAACTGGGGTCCACCTTCAAGATTTTCGCGGTGGCACAGGCCTTGGAATTGGGGTTGATCAATCCCTCGACGATTATCGACACCAAGGGGCCGCTGCGGTGGGGCAAGCATCGCATTCGCGATTTCCGCAACTACGGGCCGGAACTGAGCGCGACTGAGGTTATTGTCAAATCGTCGAACATTGGCACCGCACGGATTGCCCAGATGATCGGAACCGAGCGGCAGCAAGTGTTCCTTAAAGACCTTGGCTTTTTTGAACCGACCCCGGTTGAAATTGTCGAAGCGTCGGGCGGTCAGCCACTATTGCCGCCCAACTGGTCTGAATTGTCAACGATGACAATCTCTTATGGTCACGGCCTGTCGACCAGCCCGATGCATCTGGCGGCGGCCTATGCGACGCTGGCCAATGGTGGGCGCAAGGTGACGCCGACCTTGTTGCGCCAACCCGCGGCGCAACTTGGCCCGCGCGTCATGTCCGAGCAATCGGCGCGCGCTTCGCTGAGCATGCTGCGCAAGGTTGTCACCGAAGGCACCGCCAGCTTTGCCGAGGTGCCGGGCTATGCGATTGGCGGCAAAACCGGCACGGCGGACAAGCCGCGTAAAAACGGTGGCGGGTATTACGAGGACAAGGTGATCGCGACCTTCGCCAGCGTGTTTCCGGCCCACGCGCCCGAATATGTGCTGGTGGTGACACTGGATGAACCTGTCGAAACATCGGGTGATGAGCCGCGCCGCACTGCCGGTTGGACAGCCGTGCCCGTGGCCGCCGAAATCACCCGCCGCGTGGCTCCGTTGTTAGGCCTGCGACCACAGATTGAACCCGGCGAACTGGCTGGTATAACGCTGACAGCAAACTAGGCACAGCGCGCGGGGGCATATCGTGGCGGGGCAGACAAAATCACTGACAGAGCTTGGCCTGACCGCGCAAGGCGGCCGGCGGGCTGACATCACTGGCTTGGCCATCGACAGCCGCGAGGTGCGCGACGGATTTCTATTTGCCGCCCTGCCCGGAACGCGAGTGCATGGGGCCGAGTTCATCCAATATGCCCTGCGCATGGGGGCGGTCGCCATTTTGACCGACGCCGAAGGCGCCAAGCTGGCGGCGGATGATCTGGCCGCGCATGACGCCGCGCTGATCGTGGCCGAAGATCCGCGCCAGACCTTGGCGTTTTGCGCTGCCCTGTGGTTCGGCGCACAGCCCGAGGTCATGGTTGCCGTCACTGGCACCAATGGCAAAACCTCGGTGGCTAGCTTTTGCCGGCAAATCTGGTCCGAGATGGGGCTTGAGGCCGTCAACCTTGGCACCACTGGCGTCGAAGGCGCGTTCGAGGCGCCTTTGGCCCACACCACCCCCGATCCGATCACCTTGCACCGGGTTTTGGCGCAGGCCGAGGCCGAGGGTGTGACCCATGCCGCGATGGAGGCGTCCTCGCACGGGTTGGATCAGCGCCGGCTTGATGGCATCCGTTTGCAGGCGGCGGGCTTTACCAATTTTACGCAGGACCATCTGGATTATCACACAACCTTTGACGCTTATTTCGCGGCCAAAGCCGGGCTGTTCGCCCGCGTTCTGCCCGAAGACGGTGTGGCGGTTCTGAATATCGACGACCCCAAGGGGCAATCCATGGCGGAAATCGCCAGCGCCCGGGGGCAGGATCTGATCACCGTGGGGCGCACCGAAGGGGCCGATCTGCATTTGTTGGCGCAACGGTTTGAACCCACGGGCCAAGAGTTGCGCTTTGACTGGCAGGGCCGCGTGCATCAGGCGCGGATGCCCCTGATTGGCGGGTTTCAAGCGGAAAACGTATTGCTGGCGGCGGGGCTATGTATCGCCGCCGGGGCCGATGCCGAACGTGTGTTTGAGACCCTGCCACATATGAAAACCGTGCGCGGGCGGATGCAATTGGCCGCCACCCGGCGCAATGGGGCGGCGGTGTTTGTGGATTATGCGCACACGCCTGATGCGGTCTCGACGGCGATCACGGCCTTGCGGCCGCATGTCATGGGGCGGCTGGTTGCCATTGTCGGCGCGGGTGGTGATCGCGATACGGCCAAGCGCCCCTTGATGGGCCGTGCGGCGGCTGAAAACGCCGATCTGGTGATCGTGACCGATGACAACCCCCGATCAGAAGACCCGGCACATATCCGGGCGGCGGTGATGCAAGGCATCACGGCGGCGGGCATGGCGGACAAGGCCACGGATGTCGGCGACCGCGCCGAGGCGATTTTGCGCGGCGTCGATATACTTGGCCCTGGCGATGCTTTGCTGATCTGCGGCAAGGGGCATGAGACGGGCCAGATTGTCGGTGACGACGTGTTTCCCTTCGATGATCGTGAACAGGCCAGCGTTGCCGTGTCGGCGCTGGATGGGGGGCTTGCATGACGCTTTGGACCGCAGCCGAGGCCGCGCAGGCCACCGCCGGGCGCGCCACTTGTGATTGGCAGGCCGACGGCGTGTCGATTGATACGCGGACCCTGCAACCGGGTGATCTGTTTGTGGCGCTCAAGGCGGCGCGGGACGGCCACGAATTTGTTGCGCAGGCGCTTGAAAAAGGGGCCGCCGCTGCGCTGGTCAGCCACATACCCGAAGGATTAGACGACAGCGCGCCGCTGCTGATTGTCGATGACGTGCAGGCTGCGCTTGAGGAGCTGGGCCGCGCGGCGCGGGCGCGTACGCAGGCGCGGGTGGTGGCGGTGACCGGCTCGGTCGGTAAGACCTCGACCAAGGAAATGTTGCGCGATGTGCTGGGCCAGCAGGGCCGCACCCACGCCGCCGAAGCCAGCTATAACAACCATTGGGGCGTGCCGCTGACATTGGCCCGGATGCCTGCCGACACCCAGTTTGCCGTGATCGAGATCGGGATGAACCATCCCGGCGAAATCGCACCGCTGGCGCGCATGGCGCAGCCGCATGTCGCGATGGTCACGACCGTGGCCGCCGCCCATCTTGAGGCGTTCGAAAATATCGACGGGATCGCCCATGAAAAAGCCGCGATTCTTGAGGGGCTGGTGCCGGGCGGAGTTGCCGTTCTGAATGCTGATCTGGACACAACGCCGATTTTGCTGGCCAAGGCGCATGATGTGGGGACGGCGATTGTCACCTTTGGCCAGAACGGCGATTATGCCCTGACCGATGTGATCCTGTCGGATGCCTGCACCGTTGTGCGCGCGCAGGCAGATGGCGATGACATCCTGTTCAAGATCATGTCGGCGGGTCGCCATTTCGCCATGAACGGCCTTGCGGTTCTGGCCGCCAGCGCAGCGCTTGGGGCTGATCGCGATCTGGCGGCACATGATCTGGCCCACTGGGTGCCACCTGCGGGGCGGGGTACGCGCGAAACTCTGTCCCTGGATTCCGGCGATAGAGATCTGACCCTTGATCTGATCGACGATGCCTTCAATGCCAACCCCACCTCGATGGCCGCCGCGCTTGAGGTGCTGGCCGCCGCCGCACCGCGCGATGGCGCCGGACGCATTGCCAAGGGGCGGCGCATTGCCGTTCTGGGCGACATGTTGGAGCTAGGCGACGACGAGGCCGAAATGCACAGGGCGCTGGCCGATCTGCCGTTTATCCGCAATCTGGACGTGATTCATTGCGTTGGCCCGCGTATGCAGGCCGCGTGGCAGGCGCTGCCCCAGCATAAGCGCGGGACATGGTGCGAAACCGCGCAAGAACTGGCGGACCGGGTGACGCGTGTGATAGACGCGGGCGATGTCGTGCTGGTCAAAGGCTCCAAGGGCAGCAAAGTCAGCCTTGTGGTCGATGCCTTGCGACGCGCAGCGCGGCCCAAGGGCCGAAAAACAAAGGACAGTTGAATGCTTTATTGGTTGACCGCGTTGTCGGATGGCGGGGACTTTTTCAATCTCTTTCGCTACATCACCTTCCGCGCGGGCGGTGCTTTCATGACGGCGCTGTTGTTCGGCTTTCTGTTCGGCCCGCCGCTGATCAACGTCTTGCGCAAGCGTCAGGGCAAAGGCCAGCCGATCCGCAGCGATGGCCCCGAAAGCCACCTTGCCAAAACCGGCACACCCACCATGGGTGGGCTGTTGATTGTGGGCGCGTTGCTGACCTCGACCCTTTTGTGGGCGCGGCTGGACAATCCCTTTGTCTGGCTTGTGTTGTTTGTCACTGTGTCCTTCGGGCTGATCGGGTTTGCCGATGATTACGCCAAGGTCAGCAAGCAAAACGTCTCAGGCGTGCCGGGGCGTGTGCGCCTTGGCCTTGGTTTTTTGATCGCCGGGATAGCCTCTTACTGGGCGGCGATGTATCACCCCGAGGCCTTGCAATTCCAACTGGCGCTGCCGGTGTTCAAGGACACGCTGATCAATATGGGCTGGTTTTTTGTGCCGTTTGCGATGTTCGTCATCGTCGGCGCGGCCAATGCGGTGAACCTGACCGATGGTCTGGACGGGCTGGCGATCATGCCGGTGATGATCGCATCGGCCACCTTGGGTGTGATCGCCTATGCGGTTGGGCGTGTCGATTTTACCGAATATCTGGATGTGCATTACGTTCCCGGCACCGGCGAGATTCTGATTTTTGTCGCGGGCCTGTTTGGCGGTGGTCTGGGCTTTTTGTGGTATAACGCCCCGCCTGCGGCTGTGTTCATGGGTGATACCGGGTCGCTGGCGCTGGGCGGGGCCTTGGGCGCGATTGCCGTGGCCACCAAGCACGAGATCGTTTTGGGCATCGTCGGCGGGCTGTTCGTGGTCGAAGCGCTGAGCGTGATCATTCAGGTGCTCTATTTCAAACGCACCGGCAAGCGCGTGTTCCTGATGGCGCCTATTCATCATCACTACGAGAAAAAGGGCTGGGCCGAGCCGCAGATCGTGATCCGGTTTTGGATCATTGCCCTGATCCTTGCGATGATCGGGCTGGCGACACTGAAAGTGCGGTAGGGGGATCGGCATGATCGAGGTGCAAGGCGTTGCCGGGCAACGCATCGCGGTTTTGGGATTGGGCCGGTCGGGCCTGTCGGCGGCACGGGCGTTGCGGGCCGGGGGCGCGCAGGTTCTTGCATGGGATGACAACCCCGCCGCGCGCGAGGTGGCGCTGAGCGAGGGGTTCGAGGTCCAAGATTTATCGGGCGCATCCGTTTTCGACGACATCGCCGCCCTGATCGTCAGCCCCGGCATTCCGCATCTTTACCCGCAGCCCAACAAAATTGTGGCCAATGCCTTAGATGCGGGTGTGCCAGTGGACAACGATATCGGGCTGTTCTTCCGCTCGCTCGCGGTGGCGGAATGGGCCAATTATGATCAGCCGCCCAAGGTGATCGCGGTCACGGGCAGCAACGGAAAATCAACCACCTCGGCCCTGATCGCGCATGTGCTGGAAGAGGTCGGGCGCGATGTGCAACTGGCCGGAAATATCGGGCGCGGGGTGCTGGATATTGATCCGCCGGGCGATGGCGGCGTGGTGGTTCTGGAGCTGAGCAGTTACCAAACCGAACTGGCCCGCGCGCTGACGCCTGATGTCGCGGTGTTCACCAATCTGACCCCCGATCACTTGGACAGGCACGCCGGTTTGGGCGGCTATTTCGCAGCCAAAAGGCGGCTGTTTGCCGAAGGCGGGCCGGATCGCGCCGTGATTGGCGTGGACGAGGCCGAGGGCCTGTTTCTGGCCGGGCAACTGGCCGAAGGGCGCAGCGATGACCGGGTCATTCGTGTCTCGGCTAATCGAAAACTGTCGGGGCCGGGATGGTCGGTTTTCGCGCGCAAAGGCTTCCTGAGCGAATATCGCAAGGGCAAGCAGGCCGGGTCAATTGACCTGCGCCACATCAAAGGGTTGCCCGGCGCGCATAACCACCAAAACGCCTGCGCGGCCTATGCGGCCGTTCGCACCTTGGGGCTTGCGCCGAAAGTGATCGAGCGGGCATTTCATACGTTCGGCGGATTGCCGCATCGCAGCCAGTTGATCGGTGAGAAGGATAGCGTTTCCTTTGTGAATGACAGCAAGGCAACGAACGTGGATTCAGCGCTCAAAGCGTTGATGGCCTTTGAAAACATCCGCTGGATCTGTGGCGGTCTGGCGAAAGAGGGCGGGCTGTCGGCACTTGCGCCGGGGTTTGCGCATGTGGCCAAAGCTTATGTCATCGGTCGGGACGCGGCGGAGTTTGCCTTGCACCTCGAAGGGCTTGAGGCCGCAGTGTGCACCACGATGGAGCACGCCGTTGCCCAAGCGATGGCCGATGCAAAGCCCGGAGAAACTGTTTTGCTGGCCCCGGCGGCGGCCAGTTTCGACCAATACGACAATTTCGAAAAACGCGGCGAGGATTTCATCCGTCAGGTCAAATCCCGCTTGTAAGAGGTTCCTTCGAGTTTTGCGTAGGTGACCTGTAAGCCAAAAACCTGCGGCGGCGTTGACCCTGCTGACTGAAAGTGCGATCAACCTTAGATTGAAACGGTATTCAGAAGGCAGCTTTAATGAGAAAAGCAATTACAAAAGTTCCATTTGCCGTATGCGCGGTTTTTGCAATGTCCGCTTCGGCTTGGGCGTTGGAGCTTGGCGCGGATCGGGCGGGATATCACACTGCCAATGAACAGCGCGCGGCGATCTTGGACTGCAAGTATGATTTGGGAAACGGCGGACGGGCGATCTTTCAGGCCGTATGGCAGGAATATCCGCCAGCCGGAAACTCGGTTCTGAAAATTCTGCCACGCGGTGGGGTCAGTCAGACCGATGCCGCATGGATCAATGACTGTGCCGATAAAAAACTGGGCCGCTCGCAAGGTATGGTCACGGCAAAACCGCAACAAACGCGGCGTGGGAACTGTCCGCGCAACGCACCAGTCATCTATGGTGGGGCGACCTACTGCATTGGGCGATAATTCATCAGGCAGCCGCAATCGCCTGACCGGCGGCCCAGCCCGAGGACCACGCCCATTGAAAGTTGTAGCCACCCAGCCAGCCGGTGACGTCCACGGCCTCGCCGATGAAATAGAGGTTGGGCACCGTCTGCGACATCATGCTGCGTGATGACAGGCCCGCCGTGTTGATCCCGCCAAGGGTGACTTCAGCGGTACGGTAGCCTTCTGACCCGGTGGGCCTTAGAGTCCAGTGCCGCAAATTGTCGGTCAGGGTGGTCAAAGCCGCGTCGGATTGATCGGCAAGGTTGCCCGCTGGCAGCAGCGTCGGCGCAAGGTGGTCGACCAGACGCGCGGGCAGGTGGCGGCCCAGTTCGGTGGACAGGTTGCGCCGCCCGGCCTGTTGCCGCTGCTCGCGCAACGCCGCCAGCAATGCGCCCTTTGGGTCAAGATCGATCGTGATCTCTTGCCCGTCGCGCCAGAAAGACGAGACTTGCAGGATCGCAGGCCCGGACAGCCCGCGATGGGTGAACAGCACCGCCTCGTCAAAACTGGCCGTCTGGGTCGACACGCGCGCAGGCACCCCGACGCCCGACAGGGCGGCAAATGGTTGGTCGGAAAAGGTCAGCGGCACAAGCGCGGGGCGGGTTGCGGTCACGCTGTGGCCAAACTGCGCGGCGATGTCATAGGCCAGCCCGGTCGCGCCCATCTTGGGAATGGATTTGCCGCCCGTCGCCACCACCAGATGACGCGCGGTGATGTCCACGTTCTGCCCGTCGCGCATCAGCGTGGCGGTAAAGCGACTGCCGTCATGGGACAGATCGGCAAGCGTGGTGTGTAGCCAAAGATCGGCACCCGCGCGCGCCATTTCAGCGCGCAGCATCTGGATGATCTGGGTTGATTTGCCATCGCAGAACAATTGCCCAAGGGTCTTTTCGTGATAGGCAATTCCGTGCTGTGCCACCAGATCAATGAAATCCCATTGGGTATAGCGCGACAGGGCGGATTTGCAGAAATGCGGATTGCCTGACAGGAAGTTTTCAGGCCCGGCATACATGTTGGTGAAATTGCAGCGCCCGCCGCCGGAAATGCGGATTTTTTCGCCCGGCGCCTTGGCGTGGTCGATGACCAACGCCCCCGGTCCGGCATGGGCGGCGCACATCATGCCGGCGGCCCCGGCGCCAAGGATCAGCGTGTTGAATTGCATAGCCCGAGGATTTGGCGCATGGCGCAGGCCGGGTCAATCGGTTTTGGGCTGTTTTGGGCGCCTAAGGCGCGCTGTGCATGCCGAACACGACCGCATGACCGCTTCCCTAAATGCCAATCTCCTGCTAAACTGAAAGAACAGACCCCGAAAAGGGGCGGTTCAAGAGGCAGTAGTCGGCGGTTCAAGATGACAGAAATGGTCTATGGCACGATCCCGGTTCGGGATTCCGAGCCTGTTCTTCCCAAATGGTGGCGGACCATCGACAAATGGTCGATGTCCTGTGTGCTGATCCTGTTCGGGATCGGCATTTTGCTGGGGCTGGCCGCGTCGCCGCCCTTGGCCGAAAAGAATGGGTTTGCACCGTTTCACTATGTCGAGCGGCAGGCGATCTTTGGCGGATTGGCGCTCACCGCGATGTTTCTGACCTCGATGATGAGCCCTCAACTGGTGCGCCGGTTGGCGGTGCTGGGCTTTCTGGCCGCCTTTGCGGCGCTGATGCTGCTGCCGTTTCTGGGCACCGATTTTGGCAAGGGCGCGGTGCGGTGGTATTCGCTGGGCTTTGCCAGCGTGCAGCCTTCTGAATTTCTCAAGCCGGGGTTCGTGGTTGTGGCCGCATGGATGCTGGCCGCCAGTCAAGAAATCAACGGCCCGCCGGGGCGCAGTTGGTCATTCGCCTTGACGCTGGTGATCGTGGCATTTCTGGTGATGCAGCCCGATTTCGGGCAGGCTTGTCTGGTGCTGTTTGGTTGGGGTGTGATGTATTTCGTCGCCGGTGCGCCGCTTGTGTTGTTGATCGGCATGGCGGTCTGCATGGTGTTGCTGGGCAGCTTTGCCTATTCAAACTCGGAACATTTCGCGCGCCGGATTGATGGCTTTCTCAGCCCTGACGTGGACCCGACAACGCAGCTTGGCTTTGCCACCAATGCCATCCGCGAGGGCGGTTTCTTTGGCGTCGGTGTCGGCGAGGGCGAGGTCAAATGGAGCTTGCCGGACGCGCATACCGATTTCATCATCGCTGTCGCGGCCGAAGAATACGGACTTGTCCTGGTGCTGATCATCATCGCGCTTTATGCCAGCGTCGTGTTGCGGTCGCTGGCGCGTCTGATGCGTGAACGCGATCCGTTTATTCGTCTGGCGGGCACAGGCTTGGTAGCGATGTTCGGCGTGCAGGCGATGATCAACATGGGCGTTGCCGTGCGGCTGTTGCCTGCCAAGGGGATGACCTTGCCGTTCGTCAGCTATGGGGGGTCTTCGCTGATTGCTGGCGGGATCGCCGTGGGGATGCTCTTTGCCTTTACCCGCTCACGTCCGCAAGGCGAGATTGGCGATATTTTACGAGGGCGG
>Ga0102932_1001887_pt1 | contig 10776 bp, 9 predicted proteins | sample SalPonR1_C_D2_MG_FD_78212 | JGI IMG/M metagenome (GOLD analysis project Ga0102932, IMG submission 78212) | Salt pond soil microbial communities from South San Francisco under conditions of wetland restoration - Salt Pond MetaG R1_C_D2_MG | ecosystem: Environmental > Aquatic > Marine > Intertidal...
AAAACTGCAAGCACAAGATCATCCTTGGACGCAAAGTTGTTGTATAGCGTCATGCGCGCCACATCTGCTTCTGCGGTGATCTTGTTGATCCCGGTTTGCGGGACACCCTCACCGAGAAACAGATCTCTTGCGGTTTCGATAAGACGATATTTGGTTGGCTTTCGCACAAAATTAGACATACCAGTCTATCTAAATAGTTTTTAAGGCTCTGTCCATGGCTAGATACAAGAATCCAGACCAGTTTAGAGTATGTCAAAGGAAGAGCAGACATCGTGTTGAACAACGCTTGGCTGTTCGGCACATAGCAGCGAGATCTTTTGAACGGCAATCTCGCATTCGACATTGATGTATCCGACGGTGCAGCGGAACGGTAAATCAGAACTGCAAAGCGCTCATTTCGATGGGCGCAGTTCCAGCGGGGCGCTTAAACCCTGCGAAGCTGGTAACATCGACACCTCCTCTCTGGTGGGCATTCAAAAACTTTGAACAGACGAAACGCGCCAAAGTACCGAGATGCCCGCGAGACAATGCGAAATCACGAGACGGAAAAATGAACATGAGACTTACACGACGTCGCAAAATCAATTGAAATTCCCCCCAAATCGTCACCATCTCTCACTGGACCCGCGCAAGAACCTTCTTTGAGCGACGGCTTCACAGCTATTCAGACCTTGTTGCATTTTGCAGAATCCGAAAAATAGGCTGCCACACAGCATTCGCTGCACTCAGCTTGATGGTCCGCAGTCGGGAAACTTTCACATTTGCAAGCCCGCTTTCTGCGCAAAGCCGACCTCCGACGCGGAAGTCTCCCTAAGTTTTTTCGGGAGACTTTATTGGCCGTAAAATCATGCCCGCAGGGATATTGGCCACAAGGTGCACCACGACATGCAAAGGGCCGACCCCCTGAGGGCCGGCCCTTGCTTGCTGTTTCCACAATGACTTGGGTCAGGCGCGGACCAGTTTTTCGTAGCCTTCCGCGATGTCGCGCGTCAGTTGGCCAACTTCAAAGGTATAATCCCCGATCTGGCCGACTGGCGTAACTTCGGCCGCCGACCCGGTCAGCCAGCATTGTTCGAACCCTTCAAGCTCTTCGGGCATGATGTGGCGGACATGCACATTGATGCCGCGGTCTTCCAGCATCTTGATGACGGTCTGACGGGTCAGCCCGTTAAGGATCGCATCCGGATCGGGGGTGTGCACCTCTCCGTCTTTGACAAAGAACACGTTGGCGCCTGTCGCTTCGGCCACATAGCCGCGGTAATCCATGAACAGCGCGTCCGAGCATCCCTTGGCCTCAGCCGCATGTTTGGACATGGTGCAGATCATGTAAAGGCCAGCGGCCTTGGCGGCGGTGGGGATGGTTTCGGGGCTGGGGCGTTTCCATTTGGCGATGTCCAGCTTGGCGCCTTTCATCTTGGCGTCGCCATAGTAGTTGCCCCATTCCCAAGCGGCCACGGCCATGCGCACCGGGTTGCGCGAGCTTGCCACACCCATATCCTCGCCCGCGCCGCGAAAGGCGACCACGCGCACATAGGCGTCGGTCAATCCATTGGCATCCAGCACGGCTTGCTTGGCGGCCTCGATCTGATCGACGCTATAGGGAATTTCCATATCCATCAGGCGACCCGACGCGAGCAGCCGTTCGGAATGTTTGCGCGACAGGAACACTTTGCCATTATAGCAACGCTCACCCTCGAAGACCGAGCTGGCATAGTGCAGCGCATGGCTCAGGATGTGGACATTGGCCGAACGCCAATCGACCAGGGTGCCATCCATCCAGATCTTGCCGTCACGATCATCATAGCCAGCCATTGTATGTCTCCTTAACGTGGCAATATTTTGCATTTGTTGCGCAAGATATGGCCGGAGTGGACATAAAATTGCGTCAAAACTCGGATTCGCTACCAGTTCATCCTTGGAATGTCAATAAAGCTGACGTAACATGAAGCAGCTACACAAAAGCCCATCGGAGGTGCCATGCCCGAACGCCAAGGCGGAGAAACATTGCTGTTTCTGACGGATGAACAGCTGCGACAGGGAATCGAGGCAATGTTTTTCGCGTATCAGGGGTTCACGGCCGATCCCGACAGAATCCTTGCGACCATGGCCTATGGCCGGGCGCATCACCGCGCGATGCATTTCATTGCGCGTATTCCGGGCACCACGGTCAACAATCTGTTGGGCATTTTGGGTGTGACCAAGCAATCGCTGAACCGTGTGTTGCGCACTTTAATCGAGGACGGGCTGGTCGAAAGTTGCGTCGGGACCGCCGACAAGCGCGAACGCCACTTGTATTTGACCGACGCGGGCATGGCATTGGAGCAAAAACTGAGTGATGCGCAGCGCGCACGAATGCGTACCGCCTACCGGAATGCTGGCCCCGAGGCCGTGGCGGGTTTCCGAAAGGTGCTGGAGGCGATGATGGACCCGGACATGCTACGCCGCTATCACGCCATAAGGGACAAGGGCGCATGAGCGAACCAAACCCTCATCTCCTGATCGTAGACGATGACGAGCGTATCCGCAGCCTGCTTCGCAAGTTCTTGATGCGAAATGACTTTTTGGTGTCGGTGGCCCGCGATGCAGGTCATGCAAGGCGGGTGTTGTCAGGGTTGGATTTCGACCTGATCGTGATGGATGTAATGATGCCCGGAGAAGACGGCGTATCCTTGACCCACGCCTTGAGGGAAACCCGCCAGACACCGATCTTGTTGTTGACCGCCAAGGGCGAAACCGAAGATCGGATCGCCGGGCTTGAGGCCGGCGCCGATGACTATCTGGCCAAACCGTTTGAGCCCAAGGAGTTGCTGCTGCGGATAAACGCCATCTTGCGCCGTATGCCCGAGCCAGTGAGCGAAGCGACCGCGCCGAAATTGCTGCAGATGGGGCATGTGCGCTACGACATTGAACGTAGTGAGTTGTTGCAAGGCCCCGATCTGGTGCGCCTGACAGCGACAGAGGTGCAGTTGATGCGGATTTTTGCAGAAAACCTGCGCGAGCCGGTCAGCCGGACCAAGCTGGTCGAGGATCTGGGCCGCGACAAGGGCCAGGCGCAAGAGCGTGCCGTGGACGTGCAGATTACCCGTTTGCGCCGCAAGATCGAAGCCGACCCCAAGCAGCCGCGTTACCTGCAAACAGTGCGGGGTGAGGGTTACATGCTGGTCACCGATTGAGCAGGAGTTTCCAAAAGGAGCGCCTGCGGCGCGCAGGGCCAGATTGCAGGGGGCGTTGCCCCCTCTTGGCCTGTGGCCAATTCACCCCCAGAGTATTTTGTGAACAATGAAAAGAGAGTATGACCCATGCTTCATTGTTCCAAAAATACTCGAAATGCCCGGTTTCAGCTGGGGTATGCCATCGGGTGTTGGAACGCAGTGGCCCAATTCCCTTGATAGACACCGGCATCGTCTGTATTTGACAGATCATGAAACGGATTTTTGACATGGATGATCGCGCGCGCCTGCCATGGCGGTTCTTTGGGGCGACCATGACGATTCTGGCGCGACCATGAGGCCCGACCGGACCTGTTAAACTAATTTTACCACATTCCGCCAAACGGGAGTTCCCCGCATGTCTGCCAAGACACTTTACGACAAAATCTGGGATGCGCATCTGGTGCATGAGGCTGATGATGGCACATCCCTGCTTTATATTGATCGTCACCTCGTACATGAGGTGACCAGCCCGCAGGCTTTTGAAGGGCTGCGCATGGCCGGGCGCAAGGTGCGCAAGCCGGAAAACACGATTGCCGTGCCTGACCACAATGTCCCCACCACGCCAGACCGGGTGCAGGGTATCAAGAATGCGGAAAGCCGCATTCAGGTCGAGGCATTGGACAAGAATGCCAAGGATTTCGGGATTCATTATTACCCGGTCAACGATGTCCGTCAGGGCATCGTTCATATCGTCGGCCCCGAGCAGGGTTGGACCCTGCCGGGCATGACCGTTGTGTGCGGCGACAGCCACACCGCCACACATGGCGCTTTTGGGGCTTTGGCGCACGGCATCGGCACCTCGGAGGTTGAGCATGTTCTGGCCACCCAGACGCTGATTCAGACCAAATCGAAAAACATGAAGGTCGAGATCACCGGCCAGTTGCGCCCCGGCGTGACGGCCAAGGATATCACGCTGTCGGTGATCGGTAAGACCGGCACCGCGGGTGGCACCGGCTATGTCATCGAATATTGCGGTGAGGCGATTCGCTCGTTGTCGATGGAAGGCCGGATGACGGTCTGTAACATGGCAATCGAGGGCGGCGCGCGCGCCGGTCTTATTGCGCCCGACGAAACCACGTTCGAGTATATCAAGGGTCGGCCGCACGCGCCCAAAGGCGCACAGTGGGAAGCCGCGCTGACATGGTGGAAAACGCTCTATTCCGATGACGACGCGCATTGGGACAAGGTGATTACCATCAAGGGCGAAGAGATCGCGCCGGTCGTCACATGGGGCACCAGCCCCGAAGATGTCCTGCCGATCACCGCCACCGTGCCCAGCCCTTCGGATTTCGAGGGGGGCAAGGTTGGCGCCGCGGAACGCGCATTGGAATACATGGGCCTGAAGCCGGGCCAAAACCTCAGCGATATCGAGATCGACACCGTCTTTATCGGATCGTGCACCAATGGCCGGATCGAAGACTTGCGGGCTGCGGCCGCCATTTTGAAAGGCAAGAAGATCAAGGATGGTCTGCGCGCCATGATCGTCCCCGGGTCGGGCCTTGTGCGGGCACAGGCCGAGGAAGAAGGGTTGGCCGATATCTTCAAGGAGGCCGGGTTTGAGTGGCGCCTTGCGGGGTGTTCCATGTGCCTTGCCATGAACCCCGATCAGTTGTCGCCCGGCGAACGCTGTGCCGCGACGTCCAACCGTAACTTTGAGGGCCGTCAGGGCCGGGGTGGTCGGACGCATCTGATGTCACCGCAAATGGCGGCCGCTGCTGCGGTGACCGGCAAGCTGACCGATGTCCGGGAGATGATGTAATGGAAAAGTTCGAAAAGCTCACCGGCATTGCAGCACCGTTGCCATTGATCAACGTCGATACAGATATGATCATTCCCAAGCAGTTCCTGAAGACGATCAAGCGGTCGGGGTTGGGTGTGAACCTGTTCGACGAGATGCGCTATGACGATGACGGCAAAGAAATCCCTGATTTCGTGCTGAACAAGCCGCAATACCGTGAGACCGAGATTCTGGTGGCCGGTGATAATTTCGGCTGTGGCTCGTCGCGGGAACATGCGCCGTGGGCGATCAAGGATTTTGGTATCCGCTGTGTCATCGCGCCCAGCTTTGCCGATATCTTTTTCAACAACTGCTTCAAGAATGGCATTCTGCCCATCGCGTTGCCGCAAGACCAGATCGACGTGTTGATGAAGGATGCCGAGAAGGGATCGAACGCGCGGATGACGGTTGATCTCGAAAACCAGACGGTCACAACCTCGGATGGTGAGGTGTTCAGCTTTGAGGTGGAGCAGTTCAAGAAGCACTGCCTTTTGGAAGGCTTGGACGATATCGGCCTGACGATGGAAAAGGCCGCCGCGATTGACACATTTGAGGCGCAGGCCGTCAGCGCGCGCCCTTGGGTCTAAGAGCCAACCTATCTATCCAATCACACGTCGCCGGGTTTTCCTGGCGGCGTTTTCATATGTTGCGCCGCAGGTGGTTTGGGCGTCTTGGGTTGGCACAGCAGTGATCCACAACATCTTGTGGCCCTCCACAAGCGTGCCAAAATTCTGAACAGAAATTGATGCAATCCAGCACCACACTGATCATCAAATTGCCGGAAAACCTTTGTTTTGTAGTCTAATAGCTTGAGCCACGGAGTGGAAGTGGGCAGAAATTGGACAATAATGAGGCATACCGCCATAATTGGTGGGGTCAAGTTGGCACAACGGCGTGGCAAAGAACTGCGCCGGTCCAGTTTGAAGGGAAATGGGCAGTGATTTCACAAATCACCAATGCGCTTGTGCGCGCCGTTTTGGTTGCGGGGCTGGTTTCAGCACCGTCGCTTCTGTTGCCGGCTACGGCAACAGATACGGCGCAATTGGTGGTGGTATTGGCTATTCTTGCCGGTTTCATGACCTTCATCGAATATTACAGCCGTTATCCCAGCATCGTCGAATTCAGGTTCGCGTCGCCGTTCAACCGCATCAAGTTTATCGGTTTGGCCAGTACAGTGCTGATCCTGACACTCATGCTGCGCGGCATGGTCGAGCCGACCGGGTGGAGTGTGTTCCTTTGGCAATTAGGCGCAGGTCTGGGCGAAGCGATTGATTTTCCTTATTCGCCTGTGCGTCTTGTGGTTTTGATGTTGCCTGCCAATGCGGACGCCCAACTTGTCGCATCTGTGCGCACCGCGGCCGGCCTGTCCTACACGATGTCGATCCTGATGATTTTTGCGTTCATAACGTCGGTTCGCATATTTGGATGGCCACTGCGCAATGGGGCGTTCAACGTATGGGTCAACCTGCCGCTGTTTGACCCGACAGGCGGCGGTGATGTGTTGCAACGATTGAAGCGTGATGCAGGTCTTAACATTGTATTAGGATCTTTGCTGCCATTCTTGATTCCAGCAGCGATCAAGGCGGCGTCTGATTTGGTTGACCCGATTTCGATTGCGCACCCGCAAACGCTTATCTGGACGATGACTGCATGGGCCTTTTTACCAGCCAGTATGTTGATGCGCGGCGTTGCGATGTCTCGGATTGCCGAGATGATCGAGGAAAAGCGCAACCGCACCTACGCCCGCGCCGAGGCCGAGGCGCTGCGCCGCGCCTGATTTGCGCGCTGTGGCTTGTGCTGGCCGCAACATGGGCCCAAGCCGAGCCACTGCGCATCGCAACCTTCAACACCGGATTGGAACGCGACGGACCGGGCCTGTTGCTGCGCGACATACTGCGCGGGGATGATGCGCAGGTGGGTGCCGTGGTCCGGGTGCTGGCCGATGTCGCGCCCGATATCGTGGCGCTGCAAGGCGTCGATCATGATCATGACTTACATACATTACACGCAATGCGCGATGCGATTGCGCGGGACGGGCCGGAATATCCTTATATCTTTGCGCGGGCCCCCAATGCGGGTATTGCGACCGGGCTGGACATGGATGGTGATGGGCGTGTGCGCCGAGGGTCCGATGCGCAGGGCTATGGCCGGTTTTCTGGCCAAGGCGGCATGGCCATTCTATCGCGTTACCCGATTGACAGCACCGCGGTGCGTGACCTGTCGGGTCTCCTGTGGCGCGACGTGCCGGGCGCTTTGCTGCCGGTTGATGATGCTGGCCAGCCCTTTCCGTCGGTCGAAGCGCAGGGCATGCAGCGGCTGTCTTCGGTCGCGCATTGGATTGTGCCGATCAAGGCGCCGGGCGGGGTGCTGCACCTGATGCCGTTTCATGCGGCGCCGCATGTGTTCGACGGACCAGAAGACCGCAATGGCCGCCGCAATCATGATGAAATTCGGCTTTGGCAGCACGTGTTGGATGGCCGGTTTGGACCGCCCCCGCAGGAACGGTTCGTCATTGTGGGCGGGGCTACGATTGACCCGGTGGATGGCGGCGGGCGCAAGCAAGCGATCCGGGCTTTGCTGGCTGATCCGCGTTTGCGCGATCCGCGCCCGCTGCGCCCCGGTCCGGTGCCTTCGCTGCCCAATCAACAAGGCGATGCGCGCTTGCACACCGTGGATTGGCCCGCGCCCGGCCCTGGGCCTTTGCGGGTGGATTATGTGCTGCCCTCGGCGGATTGGACGGTGGTTGATGCCGCGGTTCATTGGCCGCCATCCGGGGCAGATGGCCATGAGGCCGCAATGCGTGCCAGCACGCATCGGCTGGTCTGGGTCGATTTGGCCTATAGCCCCCCATAGGGCCGCTTTCTTGACCATTGCGAGGCTTCGGGATAGGCGAATGGCGGATAGCTGACAACGCAAAAGGACACGCCCCATGAGCACCCCCTCGCTTCTTATTCTGCCCGGTGATGGCATTGGCCCCGAAGTCATGGCCGAGGTGCGCAAGATCATCGACTGGTATGGCGCGAAACGCGACATGCCCTTTGACGTGAGCGAGGATCTGGTCGGTGGGTCGGCCTATGACAAACACGGCACCCCCCTGCATGACGATACGATGGCCAAGGCGCAAGAGGTGGATGCCGTTCTGCTGGGCGCCGTCGGTGGCCCGAAATACGACGATCTGGATTTCAGCGTGAAGCCCGAGCGCGGCCTGCTGCGCTTGCGCAAGGAAATGGACCTGTTCGCGAACCTGCGCCCGGCACAGTGCTTTGATGCTTTGGCCGATTTTTCCAGCCTCAAGCGGGATGTTGTGGCAGGGCTCGACATCATGATCGTGCGCGAACTGACTAGCGGTATCTATTTCGGAGAGCCGCGCGGCATCTTTGAGGAAGGCAATGAACGCGTTGGCATCAACACCCAGCGTTACACCGAATCCGAGATTGACCGCGTTGCGCGCAGCGCGTTCGAATTGGCCCGCAAGCGGGGCAACAAGGTGTGTTCGATGGAAAAGGCCAATGTCATGGAGTCGGGTATTCTGTGGCGTGAGGTGGTGCAGAAAGTGCATGATGAGGATTACCCGGACGTGGAACTGAGCCATATGTATGCCGACGCCGGTGCGATGCAGCTGTGCCGCTGGCCCAAGCAGTTCGATGTGATTGTCACCGACAATCTGTTCGGCGATCTGCTGTCGGATGCTGCGGCGATGCTGACCGGCAGCCTTGGCATGCTGCCCTCGGCCAGCCTTGGTTCTCCCATGGCAAATGGTCGGCCCAAGGCGCTGTATGAGCCGGTCCACGGGTCTGCGCCTGACATTGCCGGGCAGGGCAAGGCCAATCCGATTGCCTGCGTGCTCAGCTTTGCGATGGCGCTGCGTTATAGCTTTGATCAGGGCGATGAAGCGACACGGCTTGAAAAGGCGGTTGAGCAGGTGCTGGCCGATGGCAAACGCACCGCCGATCTGCTGGGTGAACAGGGCGTGCAGTCTGTATCGACTTCGGAAATGGGCGATGCCATCGTCGCCGCGCTGGAGGCCAGCCTCTAAGCTTTAGCTGTCTGGGGCGGGCGGTTTGGTCTGCCCCAGCGCCTGATCGACAGTGGCGTCATAGTCACCAATCCGCTGCACGTTGTGGATGATCCGCAAAAGCCACCGCATCGCGTCGGTGATGTCAAACGTGTCCTGCACCGAATACAGCCCCACATGCTCTCCCAGAAGCAGGCGCCGCCGGTGGCGATGAACACGTTTGTCGATGATTGGTGTCATGCGTGCCATGTGGCCGCCGGTTTGGGCCAGTGTCAGCCCTGTACGCGGCGAAAGACAGGTGGCGAACCACAGGGCCGGTCGGGACGTGGCGGGATGCCTGTGCAGCGCGCTGATAAAGCCGCGCTTGGCACTTTGTTGCAGCAGGCGATCCAAGTGGTCCACTTGGTGCATCAGCGCAGCGTAGGCGGCGGCCTCGGTTGGCTTGTGGCGCGGCACGGTGATCTGCGCCAGATAGGCTTTTAGATCCTCCAGAACAGGTGTCAGCCGCGGCTCGAGGGCCGAGAGCGCCCGTAGGTCACGCTGCGGGCCAAGGGCATTTGCATAGGCGGTAAACAGTTGCCGCGCAGCCCAGTGCACAACGCTGTGCGCCACTTGCATGGCGCTGCCCTCATCGCTGAGCAGGCGAGGGTCCAGCGCTGGGGCGCGATCCGTGGCAGCGTCGGGCAAAAGCCATTCCACCGCGTGTGCGAAGCGCGCGGTCAAGGGTAGAAATGACACAGTGCCAAGCAGGTTGAATGTAGTGTGAAACAAAACAAGCGCGGTATCTGTGCCGACGCTCAGCGCAATTGAGTGCAAGACCCCGGACAAAATCCACAGCAGCGGGAACGCCAGTGCGGTTGTGCCAAGATTGAACAACAGATTGGCCATCGCCGTTTGCTGCATCGCCCGTGATCCGCCGACCGCGGCCAGAAGTGCGGTAAACGTGGTGCCGACATTCATCCCGATCACGGCGGCGGCGGCCTGCATCAGGGTCAGCGTATCATTGCCCAGCAACACCAGAACAACCGCCACCGCCGCCGATGACGATTGCATCACAACCGTGATTGCCAACCCGATTCCAGCCATAAGAACGGCGCCGGCGGTTCCATGGGGCAGGCGATTGGGGTGTAGCCAGTCAGCCGCGCCGCCCATCCCGTCTTGCATCATGTCCAGCCCAATGAAAAGCAGGCAGAACCCCGCCGCGATCCGCCCGACCCGCGCGATACGCCCTTCGAAAAGCAACAGCGCAAGGCTGGCGATGAATAGCAAACCCATGGAAAGGGTGCCCAGCTTCAGCTTGAAGCCAACCAGAGACACCATCCAGCCGGTCACCGTGGTGCCGATATTGGCGCCATAAATCACACCGAGTGCATGTGGGAAACTCAGCAGACCGGCGCCAACAAATCCCACCGTCATCACCGTGGTGGCCGAGGAGGACTGAATCACCGCCGTGGTCATCGCCCCGCTGGCGACGCCGGTCAGCGGGGTTGTGGTAAAACGCGACAGCAACCGTCGTAGCCCGGGGCCCGCAGCCTCGCGCAGCGCATCGGTCATGATCTTCATGCCCAAAAGGAAAAGCCCGATCCCGCCAAGCGCGGGAAGTGCCTGTGCCAACATGTTGAGGCCTCCAGCCGACAGAATGCAAATCGCAGCGCTGGATTACAAGTTACCGTGCAAATCTCCTTGCAATGCATGGCAACGATCTGTAAGCGCCTGTTCCACGGTCGGAGTGTAGCTCAGCCTGGTAGAGCACTGTCTTCGGGAGGCAGGGG
>Ga0102932_1001892_pt1 | contig 10752 bp, 9 predicted proteins | sample SalPonR1_C_D2_MG_FD_78212 | JGI IMG/M metagenome (GOLD analysis project Ga0102932, IMG submission 78212) | Salt pond soil microbial communities from South San Francisco under conditions of wetland restoration - Salt Pond MetaG R1_C_D2_MG | ecosystem: Environmental > Aquatic > Marine > Intertidal...
CAGCACAGCGCTTCAGGGCGATGCCTCGGGTGAGGGCGGGGCCTCCGCCGCCGCCGTACGCTACCGTATTCAAAAACTTGTCGCCGCCGAGAACCCGGCCAGCCCGCTCAGTGACGACGCAATCGCCCGCGCGATCAGCGATGGCGGTCCGGTTCTGGCCCGGCGCACGGTGGCAAAATATCGCGACATGCTGAATATCCCGTCGTCGTTCCAGCGCAAGCGGCGCGGCAAGCTAAACGCGATCTGAGCCACATCACTCCGCGTGCGGCTGTGGTTGCGGCCGCGCGTGGACAAACCGCAATGCCGGGGCAAGGTCCGGCATCTGCCGGTGCAGCACCGCCTCGCTGCGCGCCGCGATAATCCGCCACAGGCGAAAGCCCCGCGCGCTGCGATCCGCGCGCACCAGCGACGGGGCGGCGCGCCAGAAATAGAGCCAGATCAACGCCTGCACCATGCCCCCCGCGATCCAGCCCAGCGGCAGACACAGCGCTGAGAGCGCCGCCCACAGCGCCAGCGCCCCCCATAGCCGCATCTGGATCAGGTGGATCGGCACCAATAGCGCGAGCCAAGACGCGCGACACGGCTGCACATCGTAGCGCCCCCCGGCATCCACCATCACCTCCCAATTGCGCAACCCGTCCGCCGGGGGCGCGCTTGGCACAGGATCGGGCAAAGCGGCGCTGCGCCACCGGCCAAGCGCCGGGGTGGCGCTCAGCACCTGCCAGATCTCGCCCGCGCGCCAGATGCAGAGCGCATGTTCGGCACTATCGCGAAACCGCGCTTGCAGGGTCGCGGTCTGGCCGTCGATCGCCTGCCCGTCGAGCCGCAGCAAGAGATCGCCCACCCGAAGCCCGAACGCGCGCCCCTGCGGGTTGACGCTGTCGAGACGCAGACAGGCGGGCGCGGCATCCGGGGTCATGGCGCGCATTCAGGGAAACGAGAACGGATTGGGTTCGGGGCGCGGCGCGGGGCGCGCACGGCGCACCGGGGCGGGTTTGCTTGGTGCAGCCGCTGCGGATTGGGTCTTTTGCACGACCGGACGATCGGCCAGCATCCGGGTCAGCGCCAGTTGCAGATCCGACAGCCCAGCGGCAAAATCGGCACGCGTCTCGGCATGGCTCTCCTGCATACTCTGCGAAAGGCTGCGCAACATCTGCGGCGTGGTCGCGGGGTTGGCCTCATCCGATGCGGCGTCGCTCAGCCCGATCTGCATTTCTGTGAACTGCGCCTCAAGCGTGGCCCTGAGATCGTCGAACCCCGCCGCCTGCGCCGGGCCGAGCGCGGCCAGCGTCTCGTTCACCCCGTCAAGCGCATCAAGCTGCGCCTGAAGATCGGCCACCGACTTGGAAAACACCGTCAGCGCCTCGGTCTGCGTGGCAGTCGCGGTGCGCATGTCTGACAGCGTGCGAAGGTAAACCAGCCCGCCCAGCCCGATCGCCAGAACGGCCCCGGCGACCACGCCCATCATCACCGGTTTCATCACCTTGGCAAAACCGTCCAGACGGTCGGCGGCGGCCTGCGTATCCGCCGACAGGCGCGCCACGTCCTCGGCGCTGTCATTGGCTGCGGCTGCAGCCTCCAGCGCCAGTTGAATGCTGTTCTCGAGATCGGTCGGTGTGGCGTTCATCGCTGGCTCCTGTCAGGATCATGCGGCCGCAAGATCGGTTTCGCCGCATTTGGCCGTCTCCTGCATGCATCGTGCCAAGCCCAGGCTAAACTCCGGCCCCGCGCTGCCGTTGAATGAATATGCGCAACAGGGCGAACAGAGAGCAGATCATGCAGATGCACCCCCAGATGACCGATATCCAGCCGCCGCGACCGGACGCAGACCGCCCGCGCAGCGCCCGTCACGGCCATAGCTGCCGCGCCAAGGTACCTTTCGCCCGCCTCGGGATCGGGCCGGGCACCTACGAGGTGGCCGAGATGGCCGATGACAGCGCCCTGCTGGCCTTTCGCGTCGAGGGCCAGCAGGAATGGACCGCGCTCGACCGGCAAATCTCGGATGGCTGGGTCGAAATTGCGGCCGATATCCTGCTGCTAGATCCGGATGTGATCTTTGAATTCCTGCAAACCCATGCGGTCAGCGTCGGGACGGAAAATGAACCGCTCTACGAGATGGAATTCGACACGCTTGGTGTGCGCTGGTCCGCGCGCCTGCTGGAGAATCGCGACGGCGAGGTGCGGTTCGCCGATGGCGCTTGGCAGCACGCGCGGCTTGGCCTTCAGGCCCCGAGAGACGGGCGCGCACGCGCGATCATGATCCTGCTTGCCACCACGCGCGACGCACGCGCCCGCTTTGAGCCGCATATCAGCAACTGGGCGCGCCGCATCTCACAAGGGGTTAGCGTTCAGCCGATCCTTTAACACATCGGTCACGAAAAGGGGTCGAGAAGAGCCACGTCATCGCGTAACAGCCGCAGCAGCAGCAAATCCCCGACGGAGGTGGCTGCCTCCGAACGACCGCGAGGGCACATGCAGACTCTTCTTTCTTCCAGACCGACACCGCCGCCCGACGCCGCATTGCAGGAGGATTGGTTTTTCGGTCAAACGACGGAATCCTTTCTTGCCCAGTGGCAAAGGCGTGCGGAACAGCAGCCAAGACTTTACCTCTGGGTCTTTTCGATCTTCTGGCTGGTGTGGACACTGGCCTACATGGCGACGATGCACCGGCACGAGCCGCCGATGGTCGCCGTACACGCCGCCCCCCATATCGGCTATTCTGCCATCGTGTTCGGCGCGATCCTGTTTCCGCGTCAGAACTGGTGGCTGCCTATGGGGTTATTCGCCGGACTTTTCGCCCTGACGCTGCCCAGCGCAGAAATGCAACCGTTCCTGCGCGACGGCACGGGCATGACACTTGGCGCGGTGACCTTCGCGCTCAACATGGCGCTTGGGCTTATCGCCGCATATCTGGCTCAACACCTTGCCCCGCGCATCGTCGCGCGGCACCCAGAGGTCGGCCAGGATGTGGTGATCCTCTGTGCTCTTTTCGTGAGCGCGCCGCTTGTGGCTGTGGTGATCCACCTCTCTGAATGGCTTATCGTCGTGGCGCTCCGCGGCCAGGAGGCCGCGCTGGCCCTCTACGGCTACGGAGCGGAGTCCGCGCTGCATGTGCTGCATCGGGGCATTCGCGCGGGTATCGTGGCTGTGGTTCTTCTCGTGATATTCATTCGCCCGCCTAAGCGACGTGAAGTGAGGCTGATCGCGATCAGCCTGCCATTCTTCGGGCTGCTTGTATTGGCCCAGACCAGGTTCGGATTGATCTTTCCCGAATTGCAACTGGCCACGGTGATGTTGGCCTATGCCGTTCTGATGCCTCCTGCGGTGACGGCTGCGGTGATCATGGGGGTTGTCTGGCCGTTCGCGTTCTGGAGCGGCATATTCGTGCAGCCGATCGACAGCGCCTCATCCGAACATGTGCTGACCGAAGCGGTATCGAGCTTGCTTATAGTGCTTCTGGCCCTGCTGATCACCAACCGTCTGCAATCCGAAATCCGCAACCGCCGACGTGACAGCCACATGCTGCGCATGAAGCGCGTTCGCGATCTGGCGGATGTGGGGCGGTTCACACTCGACCCGCAAGCGGGTTGGATCAGCATCGACAGTGCAGCCCAACGCCTCACCGGCGCGCCCGCGACCAGCGATCTGGACAGTTTCGCACGCCATCTGGATGAGGACAGCCAATCAAGACTGACTGCGATTCTGATGCGGCCATCAGAGCACAATCATGCACTCACCCTGCACCGCCCCGAGCGCCCCCATCTTCCGGCGCTCGATCTCAGGATCAGCTTTTGGTCAGACACCGATCCGTTTGGCCATGTTCTATTTCACGGATATCTCGTCAACGTGACCGAAGAATACACCCGCGAGGCGAAGCTACGCTTTGCCTTGGCACAACTGACGGGACAGGGCGACTCCAATACGCAAGGTGTTGATATGCCAGAGCTATAGCCCTCTTCATGCTTGGGAAACATCCGCCAGTCATGCGCACCCACGCCCAACCTAGGCAGTTCCGTGACAGTTCTGCAAAGCCATTAACTATCTTTCGATAGTTTGCTCGCTATAGATAGAGTCGTGTCGGCCCAAAACTCTGCTATCCAACTGCCGTCATATCCCTTGTTACAACCGGAAAGAGTATCTTGTGATGAAGCGCAGACTATTCATGACACTTGCAACCGCAGCCATGCTGATCGGGGCGGGGCCGCGCTTTGCGCATGCCGATGCGACGATCCTCACGGTCAATGATCTTGACCGCGGCACCACGACACGTTTCAGCGATAGCGACCTCGCCGCCCTCGAACAACAAAGTTTCGAGACGGCAACGATCTGGACTGACGCGGTGCGCAGCTTCTCTGGTCCGTCCCTGCACACGATTCTGGATGCAGCGGGTGCCGAACCGGCACGCTTGCGGATCTATGCGATCAACGACTACAACGTCGAGTTTCCCGCCGAGAAAATCACGGAAACCACCCCGATTCTTGCCAATCGCATCGACGGCGAGAGCTTCTCGGTGCGCCAGAAGGGGCCGCTTTGGGTGATCTTCCCCTTTGACCAGAACCCGGAATTCCAGAGCGAAGAGATATTCGCGCTGAGTGTCTGGCAGGTCAAGCGGATCGACGTTCTGACCGACTGACCGTGGCACAACCCTCCCCCTCCGGCACGAGCACCGACAGGGTGGTCAGCCCGACCCGTCGGCTGTCCGCGCAAATCCTGCTGTTCCTGATGCTGGTGGCGAGCATCGCACTGCTGATCAACGCGCTCGCCTTCAAGCAACGGCTGGAGGCGATCCGCTCGGCCAACAGCGACAACGGTGGCTGGGTGGTTGCCCAGCTGGAGGTGGATCACCAGGGCTTGATGGGGGTTCTGGACGATGCCGCCTTTGCGGTTCGCCCCTATGCCCCCCGCCCTTTGGATGCTGCGGCGCTCGCCCGGGTCAAGCAGGAATTCGACATCTTCTACAGTCGGGTGGATATCTTTTCCTCGACCCTGCGCCGAATGCCCATCTCGGCGGAAACCCAGGCTAAGGTTGCCGATCTGAAAGCAACGCGCGAAACACTGGCAGACAGGATCGACGCCATTGCCGAACCGGATGCAGCCGCCATCATGGCGTTCCGGCAGGCGGTCATCGATGTCTATCCACTGGTCCGCGACATGACCGTCTCGGCGCTCAAGGAAATCACCGTTGAAACCGCCCGGGCCCGCGAAGAGGAAGAGCGCCTCTTTATCCGGTTCTTCGTGCAATCTCTGGTCCTGCTTGGGCTGATGGGGCTGGGCACTTATCTGGTGGTCCGTCTCTGGCGCGAGTTGGAAACCCGCACCGCTGAAACTGCGCGCATCGCCGCGATGCTGTCCACGGCCTTCAACTCGACCCTGAACGCCGTCATCGTCACCGACACCCGGTCGCGCATTCTCTACAGCAACGAGATGGCACAGCGCCTCCTCGGCTATCAGGCCGAACGTCTTTTGCACATGAAGCTGGAGGATGTTCTGGTGCTCGACAAAGAGCCTCCTGACGGAGAAAAAGTCACGGTCGGTCCCACTGGGCGCCTCAACCTGATCGGCAAGGGGCCGGTGACCAGCGCCTGCCGCTGCGCCGACGGCCGCTCGCTACCGGTCGAGGTGTCGCTGGTCAAGGATCAGGACATCAGCGGCCAGACCATTGTGATCGGCTTTATCCGCGACATCTCGCGGCAGGTTGCAGCCGAAACCAACTTGCGAGAGGCGCTCAGAACCGCGCAACAGGCGGCACAGGCGAAGAGCATGTTCCTCGCCACGATGAGCCACGAGATGCGCACGCCGCTGCATGGGCTGATGGCCTCGCTCGGGCTCATTGAGGAATCCAGACTGAGCCCGGCCAATCGCGCGCTGCTCAAGACCGCACGCGATTGCAGTGCGCGGGCGCTGATGCAGGTCGATGACGTGCTCGAACTGACCCGGATGGGCGAGAGCCGCGAGACACCCGAGGAATTCCGCCCTGCCAGCATCGCCGCCGATATCGTCGATGAGTTGCAGCCGCTCGCCCGCAAATCCGAAAACCGGATCGAGCTTGTCACCGAAGGTCCGTTCGATCTCTACCGGGTCGAGGGGCTTCCGATCGCGTTTTCGCGCGCGCTCTACAATCTGGCCGGCAACGCGGTAAAGTTCACCCGAGCCGGGCAGATCACGATCCGCATGACGATGGGCGGCACACCCCTTGACGGGCTACGCATGCGGGTCGAGGTTGAGGATACCGGCATCGGCATATCCCCTGAAGACCAGAAACGCATTTTCGAGAATTTCGAGACCGCAGATCGCAGCGAAGTCAGCTCCACCACCGGGTCGGGGCTCGGCCTCCCGATTGCGAAGCTGGCGATCGAGCGCCAGAGCGGCAGTCTCGGTCTCGACAGTCAGCCGGGGGTTGGCAGCCGCTTTCATTTCAGCGTCCCCCTGAACCTCGCACAGCAGCCAGCAAAACCCGCGCCCACGACAGCCCAGCGACCGGCGGTGCACCAGACAGAACCTGCGAAACTGATTCTCGTAGTCGATGACAACGAGGTCAACCTCACACTGATGGTAGAGATGGTCCGCCGCATGGGGCATCACCCCGATATGGCGCGCGACGGGCAGGAAGCGGTGGAAAAGGCGCAGGCGCGGGCCTACGACGTCATCCTGATGGATTTTTCGATGCCGGTCATGGACGGGCCAAGCGCGGCACAGGCTATCCGCGCCTCGCAAACAGCCAGCGCGGACGCCGTAATTATCGGCGTCACCGCCCTGATCGAAACAAGTGTCGGCGACGGCGGTGCCGCTGTGATGGACGACATCTTGACCAAGCCGGTCAGCCGTCAGCAACTTGCCGACGCCATTCGCCAGACCCGGCATGCTGCACCGGCGAACGCTAAGGTCGATTCGGGCATCGCACCCGATGCGCTTTCACTGACCGCAGCCGAAGCCTTTGACGAATTATGCGACATGGTCGGGCGCGATACCGGGCTGAGGCTGGCTCAGGCCACGCTCGACGATGCCAGGCGCGCGATGGTGGCCATCACCTCTCGGGCGCTGACCGATACGGAACGCGCGGATATCGTCCACAAGGCGGTGGGCTCGGCTGGCCTCATGGGGTTTCTCGATCTCTCCGAAACCCTGTCAGAGGCCGAAACGATGTTGCGCGCCGGACGCGACCCGGCTGGCACCGATGTGGCAGAAACCGGCGGCTCCTTGTTGCAGGACCTGCGCGACAGCTACGGCCCTCTCCTCCACGACCTGATGCCAGAGGCACAGAACGAGCAGGCCTAAGCCTCATGCGGCGTCGGCATTCAGGCCCAGTTTCTGCATCCGACCGATCAGCGTGGTGCGCTTGAGCCGCAGCATGTTTGCCGCGCGAGACACGCGCCCCTCGGCGAGATCAAGCGCGGATTCAATCAGCTTCACCTCCAGCCGCTCCAGCATGCCACGCAGATCGACCGTTTCGCTGTCCCGCAGCATCTGCTTGAGATCCGGGGCCTCGCCCGCCAATGCGCCTTGCGCACCGCCGGGCAGATCGACCTGCGTCGGCAACAGGCCAAGCGTGGGGATGAGCGCGCTCTGCACATCACGCGCGGCGATGGTACGGTTGCGGAACAGGACCTGTGCCCGGTCGTGAAAATTACGCAACTCACGCACGTTGCCCGGCCAGTCGTGCCGGATAAGCATCTCCTGCGCATCGGGCGTCAATTGAAGGATCTGGCCATCCCGGCTGTTCTGGGTCATCGCCCGAAGGATCGCCGGAATGTCCCGGGCACGATCGCGCAACGCGGGCACCGCAAGGGCGAAAACCTCAATCCGAAACAGCAAGTCCTCACGGAAACGGTTCTGGCGCACATCTTCGTGCAGATCGCGATTGGTGGCGCTGACAAGTCGGAAATCGACCGAGATCGGCGTGCCACCGCCAACGCGCTGGATCTGTCGCGTCTCCAGTGCGCGCAACAGCTTGACCTGCACATTGGCTGGCATCTCACCGATCTCGTCAAGGAAAAGCGTGCCGCCCTGGGCCTGCTCGATCAGCCCTATGCGCCGCGTCTGCGCGCCGGTGAAGGCCCCCTTTTCATGACCAAAGAGTTCCGATTCCAGCAACTCATCAGGGATCGCCCCGCAATTGACCGGGATCATCGCGCCTCTGCGGTTCGACATCAGATGCAGCGCCTCTGCAACCACCTCCTTGCCCGCGCCGGTAGGTCCGGTCACGAGGACCGAAACGTCGCTGGGCGCTATGGCCATGACCGCCTGCTTGAGGCTGTGCATGACCGGCGTATCACCAACCAGAAGGGTATCGAGCCGCAGATCCACGGGATATTGCTCCGTGAGTGATGAAGGTGTCCAATAACTCGTCATGATATGTCGCTCTACCCGTTAAACGCGTAAAATCACCTTAGCGGCGAACGAAATATTATCTGAGCGGGCAAAGGTGTCCGTCGGGCTATCTTTTGATGCGGCCCGCGCGAATGACGGGATCGCGCGGCAGACGGGGCAATGTGCCTTCAGGCAGTCCGGGGTGCTGCCAGTAATGGCTCTGGCTCGCCAGGCGGATCAGCGGATCGCCGGAGCGGAACCGTTGATCGCTCGGCTCTTCGGCAGATGTCGCAGTCTGCACCATCGCCCGCTCCGGTGCAGGCTGCAGTGTTCCGGACGGGTCAAGGCGGGCCAACACGCGGCGCACGCGGCCAAGATAGGCCTGTCCTCGGGCCGGGTCGCGGGAATGATAGTAGCGCGTGGCCGTATCCCAATCGCCGGTCTCGTCGCGCAATTCCCGCAGGTACCGCGCGGCATAGTCAACGTTCTGCGCAGGGTCGATCATCTTTGCCAGCGTATCGAAACGCGACCCGTGCCAGCGGTAATTCAACTGCATGCAACCCACGTCGAAGCTACGCTCGCCGCGTGCGACCACGGCCTCCAGATGCTGCAACGCATGGGTTTTACTGTCGTAATAATGCCCACGCCCCCGGATATTCGACGTCCAGGGCCAGGCGCGCGAGCGGCCGTCCTGCGCACGCCCTGACTCGGTCCGCGCGATCGCGGTCAAAAGGCCTTTGGGCAACCCATGCCGCTCGGTCGCCTGCGCGGTGAGAGCTTCGCAACCCGGCACCCCTGCAGCAGCGACGGAAGCGAGGGATGTAAGGAAGAGTACAAGGCTTATCAATCTCATGGGTGCGTGACTGCAAGAGCCGCGCCAATTGGTAAGACACAGGGCAGCTCTGAGCTGAAACAGTCATCTTGTGCTTGGCATAAGGTGCCGCGTGCTTGGCGTTTCTGTCAGCTTCAGACAACAATTCAGTGCTCGCCACCCGGCCCGCTATCGCAAAAAGTCGAACAGGCTCTGCTGCGTGATCTTCGCGTAGGTCTGCTGCGTCGCCTCACGGGTCAGCATCGCCTGCTGCAACCGCGTCAGCGCATCCGCGAGATCAAGATCCTCCATCGCGGACATCGCCTTTTCCATAGACAACATACGGTTGTCGATCACCTCCGCCTGCCGCTCCGCATTGGCAGACAAAGCGCCCAGTCGGGTGCGTTGGTCGATGAAATGATCAGTGGCGGCTTGCAAACGGTCGATCGCCGCCGCGCGGGTCTGATCCGGCGCAACGACAGGCTGAGTGACGCCTGCCAAGTCGCTTGCCTGCATCAGCGCGCCTCGCTGCGAGGGCGCAACCCCGACGGCAGAGAGAGTGACAGTCCCATCGGCAACCAGCCGCAGCGCGCCACTATGCGGATCGAGCGTGGCGCTGATACCAGTCTCGGAACTCAACGCATTGACTGCATCAACAGCCCCAGAAAGAGCGCCCGCCGCTGCGGTAAAGCGCACATTCGCCTTCCCCAACGGACCTTCGAGCGTCATCTGCCATTGCGCAGGATTGCGACCCAGCTCCGGGCGCAGATCAATTCCGCCCTGCATCGCCACATGGTCACGAGGGCTGTCCGCCACACCATCCAGTGTGCTCAGGAAATCGTCGATCGTGGCAAAGATATCACCGACCTCAGCCCCCCGAAACACATCGGCACCGCTCACGCCGGTGGCGATATGGATCGACTCCGACACTTGCAACAGGGGCTGGCCGCCATCGCCGCGATAGATCACGCCTTGTGGGCCATCCTCGAACGGATCTGCCTGCGTACGAAACCCGCCAAAGAGCGCCCGGCCCGTCTCGTCACGCGCATTGGCGAGACCCAAGAGCCCCTCACGCAAGGCGCGCACCTCGGTGGCGATGCTGTCGCGCTCGCCTGCCGTGGCAGTGTCCGATCCCGCCCGCAACGCCAGTTCACCGATGCGGCGCATCACATCTGCTGCCTCGCCCAGTACGATGTCGGCCTGATCAAGCCGCGATTGCGCGTGATCGAGATTGGTCCCGAACCGCTCCAGCGCCTGTTTTTGTTCACTGGCCGCCGACAGGCGCAGCGCGCGCACCGGATCGGCAGAGGGGCGGGGGTCGGTCTTGCCCGATGACACCTGTCCCTGAAGATCCGCGATCCGGTCACTGACCGACGCCATGTTCTGCACGGTCAGGCTGTGAAAGAGGGAGGTGCCAATGCTCATTCAGGGCCTCATATCGCTTGCAAAAGGGTATCAAAGAGCTGCCGCGCCACCGACAGGACCTGCGCATTGGCCTGATAGGCCTGCTGCTGTTCCATCAGGCGCGCGGCTTCGGCATCGAGATCGACGCCGCCCAGATCGGATTCCGCGCGCAGGGCGCTCTGTTGCTCGGCCTCGGCGGTGGCGAGGCGCGATTGCGCGGCATTCACCTG
>Ga0102932_1001893_pt1 | contig 10749 bp, 8 predicted proteins | sample SalPonR1_C_D2_MG_FD_78212 | JGI IMG/M metagenome (GOLD analysis project Ga0102932, IMG submission 78212) | Salt pond soil microbial communities from South San Francisco under conditions of wetland restoration - Salt Pond MetaG R1_C_D2_MG | ecosystem: Environmental > Aquatic > Marine > Intertidal...
CGAAGATCAGTGTCGGCACATAAAGCGGCAGAACAAGCAGGCTCAGAAGAAGACCGCCGCGTCGTAACCCAACTGTAAGCGCCGCCCCGAATGTCCCGATCACAGAGAGCGCGGGCGAGCCCAGAAGAAGCGACAGGACAAGCGTGCCATAGGCCTCCGGCGCGAGGTTGAGCAACACCCCCAACACCGGCGCCACCAGAACCAGCGGAAGCCCCGTAGTCAGCCAATGGGCCAGCGCCTTCGCACTTACCGCCATCTCGAGCGGCAGCGGCGACGTCACCAACAGGTCGAGCGTTCCATCCTCCCAATCGAGCGCGAAAACCCGGTCGAGCGACAAAAGGCACGCCAGAAGCGCGCCAAGCCAAAGGACACCCGGCGCGATGGCTGCGTGCAGGTCGGCGCGCGGGCCAACACCAAAGGGCACAAGCATCACGACAATAAGAAAGAACGCGAGCCCGAGGCCAAAGCCACCCCCCGCCCGCACCGCGAGCCGCAGATCACGGATCAGCAAGGCCTTCACAGAAAGGCCTCATCGAAATCATCATGTGCGGGCGCACGGGCGCGAAACGTGCTCAGATCCATCTCTGCCACACCGTCGAGCCCCAAGGCGATATGCGTCGCCATAACCGCGCCGCCGCCTTCCGCGAGATGGGCCCGCACCGCAGCGGCGAACATTCCGACCGCGCCGGTATCAAGTGACACGGTCGGTTCATCCAGAAGCCAGAGCTTTCGACCGCTCACCAAAAGCCGCGCAAGGCCAAGCCGCCGCGTCTGCCCGGCCGAGAGCGTCCCAGCCAGCCGGTCACGCAAATCGGTCAGATCGAACGCGGCCAGCGCGGCGGAAATATCTTTGGTTCCAAAGACATCGGCCCAAAAGCCAAGATTCTCCGCCACGCTCAGCGTGGCTTTCACCCCGTCCTTGTGGCCCGTCAGAACGGCGCTATCCGGCTCAAGCTCCACGTTGCCCTCGCGTGGCGGCTGAACCCCGGCAAGAGCGCGAAGAAGCGTCGTCTTGCCCACCCCGTTCGGCCCGCGCAAAACCACGGCCTCGCCCGGCGCCACACTCATCGTCACCCCTTCGAGCACGTCCACGCCGCCCCGCGCCACGCGCAGGTTCCGAACCGATAACAAGGGCGCGCGCGCCATGATCACCTAGACCGGGATGAGCGCCGCGGCCACGCGGCGCCCTTCCGACAAAAGCACGTTGAACGTCCGGCACGCCGCATCCGACGCCATGATCTCAACACCAAGACCCTTCTCCTCAAGCTCTCGGCGAAGGCCCGATGGCAAAGGCGCTATCTCGGCGCCGGTGCCGAAAAAGATCACATCGACCTGTCCGGCAAGCGCCTCAAGCGGAGCTTGATCTTGGTATCCGCCCCAGCCTCTCGCGCCTGTCTCGGTCACGATCACCGGCTCCTCGAAGACTTGGCCACCCACGCGGAAAAAGCCGGGCCCATAGCCGTCAATCGGCGTGGCGTTGCTGAATTCTATCTCGTTGAGCTGCATGGCGGTCCTCTCTCGTCCTGTCGCGATCACTGCCAGATGGGCAATCCGCTCACCACCGAAAGCCCGATCAGTGCGAAGGCAAGAAAGCGATAGCTTCTCTCGCGCTTGGGATCAAATAACGACTGACCGATCATCGTGGTGATGAAATAGGGCACCGCCAGCACAATGGCGAGCCAGATAATCCGGGTCTCAACGCTCCCGCTGAGGAAAAGATTGCCGACGATCACCACGTCAAGCGCGGCAAGGAACAGGATGGTGTTGGCCCGCACCGATTGAACCAAGGCTTGGCCAGCAAGGTAAAAGAGGATCACCACAGGCCCGGTCAGCCCGGTCATCCCGCCGACAAGGCCCGCCGCGGCACCGATCATCAACATGCCCGGCACATTGATCCGCGCCGTATAGCGCCAACCCGAAACGAGCGCGGCAAGCGTGCCGGCGGCTATGCAGGCCACGGTCCAACGCACCGCCTGCGCATCCATGATCTGCATGAGCCATAGTCCCACCGGCACCAATGGCAGCGCCGCCAGCACCAGCACTCCAACCTCTCCCCGATCCGATTGCCGCCACGCGCGCGGCAACAGGGCTGCGGTGCTGGCGATACCGGTCATGGTGATGGTGCCCACAACTTCCGCCGGCGGCAGGAACATGCCCGCGATCGGCACAAAGATGAGCGCGGTGCCAAATCCTGTGAAGCCGCGCACAACCCCCGCGATCGACATCGTGGCGATCAGCCACCAGATCCCGGGCATCTGAAAGGTCTGTATAAGTCCCTCAGGCATCCACGTTGGCAAACTGCGTGCCTGCATTGCCATCGGGCTTGGACCAGTCCCGTTTGACCCCCAGCCACAAGAGCACCGTCGAAGCCACGAACACCGACGAATAGGTGCCCACGATCACGCCCCAGATCATCGCAAAGACAAAGCCGCGGATAACATCGCCACCCAATGCGAACAGCGCCAGAAGCGCCAGAAGCGTCGTGACAGAGGTCATGACCGTGCGGCTCAGCGTTTCGTTGATCGAGATGTTGAGGATCTCGCTCAGCGGCTTCTTCTTGTATTTACGAAGGTTTTCGCGAACCCGGTCAAAGACCACGACCGTATCGTTCAGCGAGTAACCGACGATGGTCAGCAACGCCGCGATAATGGCCAGATCAAACTGAATCTGAAGCTCCGAGAAAACCCCGATGGTCAACACCACGTCATGCACGAGTGCGGCCACCGCCCCGAGCGCGAACTGCCATTCAAAGCGCAGCCAGATATAGACAAGCACCGCACCGATGGCCAAGAGAACCGCGATTGCCGCCGTGGTGATCAACTCACCCGAGACCTTGGGTCCGACGCTTTCGACCGAGGTGAAATTGATATCCGGCACCGCCTCCTGCAACGCCGCCTCGACCGAGGCCACGACATCCGCGCTCACGCTCTCTTCGCCCTCCTGGGCTTGGATACGAATCATCGCGACGTTCTGATCGGGTCCGAATGTCGGGTCGAACACCTCGGTGATCGTCACATCCCCGAGTTCCAGCGGCTGGATCGCATCACGGTATTCGCCGATATCGACGGGTTGCGCGCTTTCTGTGCGGATCGTCGTCCCGCCCTTGAAGTCGATGCCGAAATTCAGCCCCTGAAGCATGAAGGACCCGGCCGCAAGAACGATAAGAAGCCCCGAAATTCCGAGCCACATCCGCCAACGGCGGAAGAAATCCCATGCCGTATCCTTGGCCACAAGGCGGAGCGAACGGCCCTGAAACAGCTTTTTGGGCCGCTTGCGCTCGAACCAGATGATAATCAGCAGACGGGTGACAAAGATGGCGGTAAAGACCGACGTGATGATGCCGAGGCCCAGCGTGATCGCGAAGCCCCGCACCGGACCTGACCCCATGGCGAAAAGGATCACGGCGGTGATGAGCGTGGTGATGTTGGCATCCACAATCGCACTCAGCGCCTTTTCATAACCCAGTTCGATCGCGCGCGCCGGGCCCTTGGCGGTTTTCGCCTCTTCACGAATACGCTCAAAGACAAGGACATTGGCATCCACCGCCATCCCGATGGTCAGAACGATCCCCGCGATCCCCGGCAATGTCAGTGTCGCGCCGATCATGCTCAACAGGCCGAATATCAACCCCACGTTGATGATGAGTGCAATATTCGCAAAAAGCCCGAAGGTGCCGTAACTCGCCCACATGAACGCGAGCACAAGGACAAAAGCCACGATACAGGCGATCTGCCCCGCCTCGATACTGTCGGCGCCCAATTCCGGGCCGATGGTGCGCTCTTCAAGAAAATCGAGCCCCGCAGGCAGGGCACCGGCCCGTAGAAGAACGGCAAGGTTGGTCGATTCCTCGACCGTGAAGCGGCCCGTGATAATGCCCGACCCACCCGGAATATGGCTCTGGATCACCGGCGCGCTGATCACCTCGTTATCCAGCACGATGGCAAAGGGATTGCCGATATTCTCTGCGGTATAATCGCCAAACTTGCGCGCGCCCGTCGGATTGAAGCGGAACGACACCGCAGGCCGGCCGTTCTGATCGAAATCCGGCTGCGCATCGACCAATTCATCGCCGGTCACAACCGGCGCGCGTTCAAGGATGTAATATGCGCCCTCTTCATCGAGCGAGGGCAGGATTTCGTTGCCCGCGCCGGGCCGTTCATCCGGGTTCGAGGTCCGGCTCACAACCGGCTGAAAAGTCAGCTGCGCTGTGGTTCCGATCAGGTCCTTCAACTCGGCCGCGCTGCCGATGCCCGGCACCTGAATCAGGATGCGATCCGAGCCTTGGCGCTGAATCGTGGGCTCTCGCGTGCCCACCTCGTCGATCCGGCGGCGAATGATTTCAAGCGCTTGGCGCACCGTGCGTTCGTCTGTGGCGCGCTGTTCGGCTTCGCTCAGACGGACAATCACACTGTCGCCTTCGGTCGTGACCTCTATATCGCTTGATCCGGCGCCGGAAAGCGATGTGACCGGTCGCGCCAATCCGCGCACGATCTGGGCCGCCTGCCCCACCGCGTCCGGGTTTTCGACCAAGCGCACGACAAGGCTGTCGCCGGTCTCGCGCTGCAATCGGATCGGGCCAACCTCGTCGCGGTTGTCCCGAAGCAGGTTGCGCACTTCGGGCCACATCCCCTCAAGCCGCGCCTCATAGACCTCTTCGACCTTGACCTCGACAAGAAGATGCGCCCCGCCCCTAAGGTCGAGACCCAGATTGACCAACCCCGAGGGAAGCCAATCGGGCCACTGCCCAAGCGCATCGGCAACCTGCGCCGGGGCGGTGCCTTGCTCAACGCTCTTGACCGCGTCGTTATGCGTCTCGACGCGGCTGTAGAACGCGTTGGGCGCCGCGAGCAAAAGCCCCAGAGCCACCACGCCCCAGATGAGAACTCGTTTCCACAGGTCGATCTTCAGCATGTCTTGGGGCTTTCCGGCAGGGGCGTGTAAAGCAGGGTCGAGTCAAAACGTGGTCAAGCGGCCAAATCAGCCTTCCGCAGGCTCGGTCTTGGAGCGGACCTCGGCAATCGTGTGGCGGACCACCCGAACCTTGACGCCTTGGGCCACCTCGATCTCAAGCTCGCCCTCCTGCACGCGCGTCACCTTGCCGATCATGCCGCCTTGGGTGACGACACGGTCGCCCTTGCGCAGGGCTTCGACCATTGCGCGATGTTCTTTCATCTTTTTCTGCTGTGGCCGGATCAGCAGGAAATACATGATCGCGAAGATCAGGATGAGGGGTAGAAACTGGGCCAGTGCGTTGCCGCCTTCCATGGGAATGCTCCTTGTCCGATGGGGGGCGTTAACGCCCGCGAAATTCCGGGCGAACCTATGGGCGCGAAGCTATATTTGCAAGGCGCTATGACCCGCCTTGCCCGACTAAACGGTCGCACACCCCGTGCGGGGGCTCAAAGCCTGTTCACAGGCACCTTGAGGACCATGTCACCGCTTGCGTCCGTGGGCACTTCGCCGCCGCGCATATTGACCTGAAGCGACGGTATGATGAGCTTGGGCATGGCCAGCGTGGCATCGCGCGCCTCGCGCATTTCGATGAACTCTGCACGGCTGCGGCCATTGCCCACATGGATGTTATGCGCGCGCTCATCGGCCACTGTCGTCTCACAGGCAATATCGCGGCCATTCGGCCCGTAATCGTGGCACATGAAAAGCCGCATCTCATCAGGCAGAGACAGCACTCGCATAATCGAATCGTAAAGCTGCCCGGCATCGCCCCCCGGAAAATCCGCCCGCGCCGATCCGCCGTCGGGCATGAAGAGGGTATCCCCCACAAACGCGGCATCCCCGATCACATGGGTCATGCAAGCAGGCGTATGGCCGGGGGTCGACATGACAAAGCCCAGCAAGGAGCCGATCGCATAGCTGTCGCCGTCCTTCAGAAGGCGGTCGAACTGGCTCCCGTCGCGCTGAAACTCGGTGCCCTCGTTGAACACTTTGCCGAAAGTGTCTTGCACGTCGATGATCCGCTCGCTGATCATGATCTCACCGCCCAGCGCCTCCTGAATATAGGGCGCCGCCGACAGGTGATCGGCATGCACATGGGTCTCGATCAACCAATCAAGCTTCAGCCCTGCTTTGCGGATATGCGCGATGATCCGGTCGGCGCCGTCAAAGGCAAGGCGACCAGCGGCATAATCGAAATCAAGCACGCTATCGACCACGGCACAGGCCCGGCTTTCCGGGTCGCGCACGACATAGCTGAATGTGTTCGACCCTTCATCGAAAAAAGGCGTGACATCCGGGTGGTGCTTCATGTCCGGGCTTTGCATGGGATGACCCTCTCCTGATCTGCGCGCTTTGAATATGCTAACCTCCAAAGTTGATCCGTCAAAGGGCCTGAGCCCTTTTTCTTTGACGCAAAGCAGCAAAACATTCCAACAGGCGTCAGATACGCATATATTGCTGCCAACATGAAAACATGCGGCGGCCATGATAATATCCGGTCCGGCGCCAAACAGGGACAGGGACATACATGGCCAATCTCGAAACACAGGTGAAGGAAAGCCAGGCGGAGGTCGCAGAGGCCCAGACCAAGATCGCCGAGATCACCAGCCGGATCGAAGCCGCGCGCGCCAAGATAAAATCCGGCGAAGACGCGACGCTCGACATCGAGAATGCCACGCTCGAGGACGTCCACGCCCATACCGAGGTGATGAACGCCAATATCGCCGAATTGATCATGGGCCTCGACGATGTGACCGCCGCCTTCTCGCGCGATTTCGACGAGATGCGCAACAAGACCGGCTGGGAAAGCTTCGTGGGCATCTTTTCCAGCGCCAAGTCCGAATCGATGCGGCAGGACCGCATGCGCACCGCCAATATCGACGACAAGTTGCAGGATCTGATCGCCAAGTCGGACGTCATCACCCGGCTGCTCGACAGTCAGCTTGCCGTGCTCGAAGATCAGAAACAGAAGGTCGAGACCAACCTGACCGAAACCCTGGACGAACGCGAATTCACCGTGGGCGAACTCGAGAGCCTGCGCGAGGAAATCAAGGCGCTGGACCCCGAGATCATCAAGCTCGAAAATGCCATCGCGAACGAGACCGACGCGGCAAAGCGCACCAAACTGGAAACCGAACTGGCCGACCTCAACACCCGCTACAACGCGATGATTCAGGACGAACAGGTCAAGCTGGCCAAATCCCAGACACTCGAGCGGTATATCGAAAAGGGCAAGACATGGGTCGATTCCCTTCAAAATCAGGCCGCCACCCAGATGGTCCTCATCAACAAGCTGCAAACCGACACCAAGCAGCGCGTCGTTCTCTATGACGCGCTTTCGAAATCGCTCAAGACCGCGCAACAACAGGACGTGGCCCACCGCATCAACGAAATCGGCGTGCAAACCGATCAGGAGGCGCAATCTGCCATGGCCGGTATCGGGGCTGCCACCAATCAGAAGATGGCCGACATGCTCGAGGCGCACGAAGATCACATGGTCTTTGCCCGCGACGTGCTCGAGGCCAAGGCCAAGGCCGACGAACGCTTCGCCCGCCGCTTCTCCGAGATCATCGAGAAACACGACAAGAACCTGTATGGGGCGTGAGGACACCTGCCCATCTCGGCGGTGGGCGGGGGGACATCTCGCACCCTGCGCAAGCCCGCGTCACAGACCAATCCCGATGAGGCCGGAATGAGCGAGTTTACCCAAGATCCCGCCGATGACCACCTGACCCGAGATCATGTCGGATTGTCCGACCTCTTCGCCTCACGCCGCTATTTTTCCAAGTTCGAACGCATCACCGGCCATCTGGGCCGCGTCGCCGCCGTGATGCACGCGGATGGCGCCCTCAACAAGCACGAGGTCGAGACACTGGCGGCTTACGTGCAAGGGCTCAGCTACACGTTCCGAGCACTGTCGATGAAATATCTGCTGGTGGGTCGCGATGCCGGAAACCGGCTCGGAACGCTCAAGATGGATGCGCAGGAAAGCGGGTTTCCGGTCTTCAACGAACTTCTGGTCATGGCAAATGACGCACAACAGGCCGCGCAACATCTTGAAAACATGCCATCCGCAGACAGCCTGAAGAAACAGATGATCGAAGAGATCATCGGGGCCCGCACACTCCCCAGCCGCCTGCAATTCGCCCTGTCACAGCGGCTCTACTACGAGGAACTGGTCCGCGGTCAGCTATTCTGGGCCTCCAACGACCCACGCGGCAAGGTGCTTGACACCACGCCGGGGCGGCTGCGCTACCTGCTTCACTGGGCGGTCTATGACAGTCAGGTGAACCTGCCGACGATCTACCTGATGGAGGTCGAAGATACCGGTAGCGCCGCGCTTGGCCGTGACACGCGCCGCTGGCCCGAGGTGCAGGCGCATCTCATGGGGCAGGCGCTTGGCGGGCTCAAGCTTGTCACCATCGCGCGCGCCTTTGACCGCGCCTTCGATGACCTGCACCCCAAACGCTTGCGCCGGCTGCATGTCGGGCCGATGTATTCGCACACCTACACGCGGCAATCCGGCCCAATCCGCGAAGTGCTGGCCGATGCCAACGCCCCCGAGGGTCAGGACTGGGCCCTCGCCTGGACCGACGAACTCCTCGAGAGCGAGCGGGTCGAGGAAGAGAAATCCGGCTGGTTCGGCACGGTCGAGCGCGAGATTTTCGCGCTTGATCCCTTTTCAGGCCGTGGTGCCGACACCGGGGCCACCCGGCAGGACCGTGCGATCATTCTGCCCGAACGCCCCTATCAGGTGCTGGCGGAAAAGAACCCGCCCGGCTTTGCCAGCGTGACTAAATATGTTGTCGGACCGACAGGCCGGGTGCTCAGATATTGAACCGCACCGGGCCAACGCCCGGACCGCGGAGAGACGTAGGGCGGGCTTCAGCCCGCCACGATGGAGAAAAACGACATGACCCTCACCGCCGACACGATGGAATTACGCGAAGGCGACATCGCCAAGCATTATGATGCGGCCACAGCGATGCTCGACGGGGTCGACCATACGCCCCGGATCGCGAAACAGGCCGAAGCGGCGCAGAACGAACGCTCCTCCGGCCTCGGCACCCGCCGCCGTTTCCGCACCACCACACCGGGCCTTGTCACCCGATCCTCCGCCCGGCCCGAAGGCGTCCACCTGATCGACCGGATCACAGGCGCGGACGGGGATGACCCGCTCACCTCCCCGCTTCAGGCCAATGTGATGCACAGCCTGCGCCGCGCGCTCGCCATCGCGTTGGCCATGGCCGAGACCTACGCCGAAACCACCGGCCTTGCCGATCTTCGCCGTCAGAACCTCGCCGGTTCCCTCCCCGCCCACGCCAAGACCGAGTTCACCGAACTCATGACCGCCGAGGCGCTCATCGCCGCGCATGTCTTCGCCAATGCCACGGCTTTCCTGCTGGCCCCCCATGCGGGCGAAACCACAGTCGAGGTGGGCGAGGCCGAGGAGCTTCTGACCGACAACACACAGCTTGCCCTGCACGGCGCCCTCTGGGAGCTGGATCAGAAGCTGACCCGCCACGCCGGGGACGAGGCGCGCCTTGTCGCCACAGTCACCGCCTATGCCGAACAACTGATGGAAAAGGCCGCCCTGCGCGCCCAGACCGCCCCCCGCACGGCCCCCTTCACCGGCGCAAGCTGGCGCATTGAGGCCGATGATCTGACCATTCGCGGCTTCGCGCCGTCGTCCAAGGGCAAATCCTCAACGCTCACCATGACGTTCAAGAAACCGCACGAGGTGGTGGGCAACCATATCGCCAAGTATCAGGCGCTCAAACTGGCCAAGATGCTCATGGCCTATGATTTTGACCGCCGCCTCAACCCCTTCGCCGAACTGGGCGGCTTCATCTTCACCTTCATGGGCGACGGGATGCCCGGCACCGGCAAGACGACGCTCATTCAGATGATGGCAGGGCTCATCAAGGGCTATTGCGACAACGCCGGCTATCCCTTCCGCTACCAAAACCTCTCGACCGAAAGCATCGACAGCTATCAGGGCAAATCGGCGCAAAACGCCAAGGCGTTCATCAACAACGTGCTTGATCCGGGCGTCATCGGCTTCGGCACCATCGACGATATTGACCAGCTCGCGGGCAAGCGCGGCGACCGCCAGTCAAGCGCGGGCCAGCTCGAAATCACCGCCGTCCTGATGGAAAGCTTCTCGGGCGCGGGCACGGTCGTGCGCGGCAACTGCACCTTCGGCATGTTCTCCAACTATCCCGAGAACGTGGACGATGCGCTGCGCCAACGCGCCGGCGCGCGCTTCCTCGTGGACGGGCCGCAGACGCGCGAGGATTACATCGACATCCTCTACCTGCTCATGGGTCGCAACCACGACATCCCGCTGGGCGATCACGAGGTCTATGCCGCGCAGGAGATCAAGAAGGCCGTGGCCGCCTCCTTCGAAAGCCACTCCAAACCCCACGAAGACGGGCTGCTCAACGTCTATGACCGCGTCTCGTCCGAGATCGGCGCGCTCGATACTATCGCCAAGCTCGGCACCTATCTCAAAGGTATCCAACAGGCCGACCCCCGCTTCACCGGCCGCGCGATCAAGAACATCACCGACGCGGTGAAGGTCCGCGCGATGGATTTCGAACTCCCGGATGAATGGATGGAAGAGCCTGACCTCTTTCTGTTCAAGGATTACGACACCAAGCTCGGCATGATCGAAGACCTGCGCCAGCCCATCACGCTTGATATGGTCATCCAGGAAATCAACCGCTACGCGGACAGCGAATTCCGCTACGCCGACAAATCCGACGAGGCCGCCATCGAGGCCATGGTGCGGGA
>Ga0102932_1001902_pt1 | contig 10719 bp, 8 predicted proteins | sample SalPonR1_C_D2_MG_FD_78212 | JGI IMG/M metagenome (GOLD analysis project Ga0102932, IMG submission 78212) | Salt pond soil microbial communities from South San Francisco under conditions of wetland restoration - Salt Pond MetaG R1_C_D2_MG | ecosystem: Environmental > Aquatic > Marine > Intertidal...
CGAATGATGTGCCGAATGGGGACACGAACAGACGGTGACACGAACCTTCTCGCGCCATTGATTTACCAGAACCGCTTGCAGATCCTTTTCGCTAAACTGATCTCACTGCTTTACGGGGTCCAGACGGGGACACAAACGTTCTCAGCATTCGGGAGGTTCGGTGAAAGGTTCGTGTCCCCTTCCATCCTTAGCGTTGGCTACAGTCTCCCGGTCGCCACGCTCTCCGTCCCCGAGACACGCAACCCGCAGCCGGCTAGTCCGCCTCGGCAAGCGACTTTTTCTCCGCCGCCGCAAAGCTCGCCAGCCATCGGCGAGCTTCTCCACCGGCCTGCGCACGCTGCTTGACCGCTACGCTGCCGCGCGATCCGAAGGCGACATCTCTTCTCATCACCCCACACCTAGTAGCAAAGCGTCCCGTGAAGGTTCTTGTCCCCGATTGTGTCCGGGAAACATGTCGCCCCGTTGGGGCTGGCGATCGCATGTGGGATGCGTTCCACGGGCTCACGCCCGTGGCTACAACCTATCGTCCCTGCGGGACTGGGACGGTGGCTGGCGATCGCATGTGGGGATGCGTTCCACGGGCTCACGCCCGTGGCGACAGCCTATCGTCCCTGCGGGACTGGGACGGTGGCTGGCGATCGTATGGGAGGATGCGTTCCACGGGCTCACGCCCGTGGCTACAACCTATCGTCCCTGCGGGACTGGGGCGGTGGCTGGCGATCGTATGTGGGGATGGGATTACGGAAGGTTCGTGTCCCCGATTGCGGATGATTGCGTTGGTTCCCGATGGCGGTCCGGTACTGGCCCAGGTCAACACGTCGTCACGCGTCGGGTTACGATAAGACGACCCAGCCGATTCATTCACTACTAACCGCTGCAGAGAAAAACCTATGATTCGAAGACACCTATTCATCGCAACGCTGCATTCGTTGGTCACTTTTATGTTGCTCTCGCAACTGTCTGCTCACGCGGCAGAGCATGGGCAACTTCCTGATCCCGACGCGAAACCGGCCGACATGAGCCAACCGGTTCAGGTCTATGTCTTGCTGGGGCAATCCAACATGCTCGGTTTTGGCAAGATCAATGGTGGCGACGGATCGCTCGAGCATGCCGTCAGCGAAAAAAAACTGTACCCTTATCTGGTCGATGACAGCGGCAATTGGACAGAGCGGAAGGATGTTCGCAATGTCCGCGTGATGGGAAGCGGCACCGGCGGCATGAAGCGGTTCAACAACGAATGGTTGACGATTAAAGGCAAGGCGATCGGACCAGAGATCGGCATCGGACATCATTTAGGCAGCGCCATCGATGCGCCGGTCTTGATCCTCAAGAGCTGCATTGGCAACCGCGCCCTCGGCTGGGATTTGCTGCCGCCGGGGAGCGAAGGGTTTGAGTTTACCGACGACAAGGGCGTCACTTGGGTTCATCCCGGTTACAAAGGCACTCCCGAACGCTGGGAAAAAGGCTCCGAGCCGAAGAAGATCAATTGGTATGCGGGCATGCAGTACGACGGCGATATCGCGCGAGCGAAAAGCGTGTTGGCCGAACTCGATGAGTATTATCCCGCCGCGAAGGGATACGAAGTCGCCGGATTTTTCTGGTGGCAGGGAGACCGCGACAGTCGCAGCGCCGCCCTTGCGAGCCGATACGAACAGAATTTGGTTCGTCTGATCGAACAGCTTCGCAAGGACTTCGACTCGCCGAATGCGAAGTTCGTTTGTGCCTCGCTCGGACAAACCGCACAAGGTTCAACGGACAATGGCGGGAAGATTCTCGACGCCATGACGGCCGTCGATGGTACGTCGGGAAAGTATCCGCAATTTAAAGGGAACGTCGCGACCGTCTACACCCATCCGCTTTCGCAAGGCGGCAGTTCGGGCAGCCATTACGGAGGAAACGCCGAGACGTACATGAACGTTGGCGAGGCGATGGGCAAAGCGATGGTGAAGTTGCTCTCAGGTGAGTGACGTTTATTCCGTGGCGTCGACTTTCAGTCGACGTTGCACCAAGGTGCAACGTCGGGACGGTCGCGCGCCGTTGTGACCACGGACCTTGTGTCATCGTGGGGCCCACGGCTAGCGTCTGAGGTTCACGGGGGCGCGGCTCAAGTTGTGTCGCAGCGAGGCCCACGGCTAGCGTCTGAGGTTCACGGGGGCGCGGGGAAGGGCCGGCTGACCCGTGCCGTTGGAATGGCCGTATAGAAACAGCGGCGTGTGTTCCAGTGAAAGTGGGATCTCAAAACCAACGGCTAAGCCCAAGCGAGACTTGGTTCTGCTAGACATCCCTTTGCTCAATTCAAGATGTTTCGGATCGATGCAGACGGATTTATTTCAAAGCCATGGTAACACTTAATATTGCGACAGAGAAAATTGACGATGCGAATACTTGCTTTGCTGGTCCTTACCCTTTTGCCAGCCTTCGTCGCCGCGTCGGAGCCAACATTCGAAACCAGCGAAGTCTTTCCACCAGGGGTGAACGGCATCGCGCACTATCGCATTCCTGGCATCGTGGTGACTCCCAAGGGGACCGTGCTGGCCTATTGTGAAGCACGCAAGAACAACAGTTCCGATTGGGGCGAGATCGAGGTCCACCTACGAAGATCAACGGACGGTGGCAAAACATGGTTGCCATCGCAACATATCGCCCATCACGGTGAGCGGATGGAAGGGAATCCGCGAAAAGCAAAAGGTGGCGAGCGCGAGCAAACGGTCAATAACCCCGTCGCTATCGTCGACCATCAGACTGGAGCCATCGAGTTCCTGTACTGCGTCCATTACGCTCGCTGCTCTTCGATGCGCAGCCAGGACGATGGCGTCAAGTGGAGCGAGCCTGTGGAGATCACTGCTTCATTTGAGCCCTTCCGCGAGAGGTATGACTGGAAAGTCATCGCCACGGGGCCCGGCCATGGGCTACGAATCAAAAGCGGACGTTTAGTCGTTCCGGTTTGGTTGGCGTATGGAAATGTGGGTGATCAGAAGCCCTCTGCCTCAGGCACGATTTGCAGGGCCAGCATCGTGACACATGCCTCCAAGCCGGGCACCTTGATCTTCTCCAATCCGCACAGTCTCGATCGCGACGAGAGCGGAAAGGAAAGGCCGGCCGGTAGAGGAAAGCGAAAGAATCTGTCCATCAAGCTGAGTTACGACGACGGCACCCCTTGGCCCATCAACAAGATACTCGACGCCGGCCCGAGCGCCGACTCCGACCTGGCCGTTCTTGAGAAACTGTTCATGCAGTTCAGGATCGATCGGTGGGTCTTCGTTCATCTGAAGGACCAGTCATTCCGTGCAGCAGGCTGTTGGCATGCCAATCTTCGATAAGCTATTGCGCGCCGGGCTCTCAATTGATACCTGAAAAATCCTTTTTGGGGCCATGTTGGTGTACATTGGATTTCCGAAATGAACTTTTTTGGCGCAAGTCTCGCTAATCGCGATCGCTGGTTCCCCGGCTCCTGCCTGGGGACCCGATGAATCGCAGACTTCTGCCTGGCGAGCGCATGCAGATCGTGAGATCGTAGTTTTGGGAGGCGGGAGCCTCCAAGACAGTGCGTTTCCAGGCGGGAGCCCGGGAACGAGTGGAGAAAGTCCTTTTTTGGGGGACCAAATCGAGTGGTGGGTGGTGACGGGAAACAGCTCTGTAGCTGGACAGCGCCAGGTTCGACAGCCACAACGTTGATAAGGCGTTTACTGCCGATGAGATGCGGCTCAACGCATGGTAACCCGCAGCGCAACTTCAAAACTTACGCTGCGGGTTAACATTGGGCCGGAACTGGCGCGGTTAAGGTAGGAAAGTCTGCCAAAAGGATTGCGCATTAGCCGACACTTACATTGAGAGAACTTTGTGATTCACAAAATCGTGATTGTCGTGGTTCTGATTGCATCCGCCACGGGCATCGGAACCGGCCTGGGCATCGGGGCCACGAGAGCTTGGGCCGACGACTTATTTCAAGATCGCGTGGCTCCCCTCCTGGAACGTCGCTGCGTGAGTTGCCACAACGATCAGCAACACGAAGGCGACTACTCGCTGCAATCGGCACAAGCGGCGCTGGCCGATGGCTACATCGAACCGGGTGATCCCGAGGGAAGTCATCTGGTTGACCTGATCACTCCGGAAAACGGCAAGGCGTCAATGCCCAAAGACGCCGATCCGCTTTCCGCCGCGGAAGTAGAATCCATCCGCGAGTGGATCCGTCGTGGCGCGAATTGGCCGGCTGAAACGCGACTGGAAGAATCGCGGATAAGCGACTTCGACTGGTGGTCGTTCCAACCGATTAAACGGCCCGCTGTCCCGCAATCCAGCGATCCCTGGGTGCGAACCCCGATTGACGCGTTCGTCCTCGAGCGGCTGCAGCAAAAGGGACTCGAGCACGTCGACGAAGCCGATCGTCGCACATTGATTCGTCGACTTTACTTCGACCTGATCGGTTTGCCGCCCACTCCGGAAAAGACTCAGGCATTCGTCGATGATCCCGATCCGCAGGCCTATGAAAAACTCGTCGATCGACTGTTGGACTCGAAGCACTATGGCGAGCGATGGGCGCGGCATTGGCTCGACGTGGTCAAGTACGCCGACACGTGCGGCTACGACAAAGACAAGCTACGCCCGAACGCTTGGCCTTACCGCGATTACGTGATCCGTTCGTTCAATGAGGACAAACCGTACGCGCGTTTCGTTCGGGAACAAATCGCCGGAGACGTTCTCTTCCCCGGCGAACCGGACGGAATCTTGGGTCTGGGTTTCATCGCCGCCGGACCATGGGATTTCATTGGACACGTCGAAGTTTCGGAGGCAAAGATTGACGGCAAGGTGGCTCGGAACCTCGACCGCGATGACATGGTCAGCAACGCTTTGAACACGTTCTGCAGCGTGACCATTCAATGTGCGAGATGTCATCACCACAAGTTCGACCCGTTCACGCAACAACACTACTACGGATTGCAATCCATCTTTGCCGCCGTGGATCGAGCGGAACGGCCCTATGACTTGGATCCGGAAGTGGAGTCGGAACGGCGGCGTTTGGATTCTCAAGTACGGGACCTGAAGGCAGACCTAACCACGCTACAAAAAGAGATCACCGACTCCGGCGGCGCACGACTGGCCGAACTGCGGTCTCAAGTGAGCGAGCTAAAGAAACAACAGAAGGTTCAGAAAGACGCGGCCTTCGGTTACCACAGTGCGATCGCAAAAACGAGCGATTCGGCCAAGTGGGTCGGTATCACATTGGGGCAGCCCACCGACTTGTCGCGAGTGGTCCTGCGCGCGTGTCATGACGAATTCGGCGGGATCGGGGCCGGGTTTGGATTCCCCGTGCGGTTCAAGGTGGAAGTCACCGAAAATTCGCCAAACGACGAAGACGCTAAATGGACCACGATTGCCGATCACACCCAACACGACTTTTCGAATCCGGGTCTGACCCCGGTGGAAATCCAGTGCCGTGTTGAAAACGTTCGCCAAGTTCGCGTAACAGCCACTCAGCTTGCCGAACGTAAGAATGATTTCATTCTGGCATTGGCCGAATTGCAGGTTCATGGATCGAACGATCAGCGAATCGATCTGGCGAAAGAGGCAACTGTAACCGCGATTGATTCGATCGAAGCGCCCGTGCGTTGGCGAAAGTCGAACCTTGTCGACGGCAAATGGGCGGAAGGTGGCGACCCCGCAGTCGAACAGAAATTGAAAGCGTTGACCGAAGAGCTCCAAACGCTGCTCGCAACGATCGAGACCCCCGAGCGAATCGAGCGTCGCGAGAAGCTGACGACGTCGATTGCCGAAGCGGAAAAGACGCTTGCATCGCTCCCTTCGGGCAAGATGGTTTACGCGGCGGCGACGCACTTCAAATCACAAGGCAACTTCAAGCCGACCGAAGGCAAGCCGCGTCCGATTCACCTGCTGCATCGCGGCGAAGTTCAGCATCCGGGTGATGAAGTGGTGCCTACGGTTCTTCCCCTTCAGTCGGACGCGGATTGCCAACTCGATGGCGATCTTTCCGAGTCGCAACGTCGGGCGGAGCTAGCGAAATGGCTGACCCAGCCGGAGCACCCGCTGGTCTGGCGCTCGATCGTCAATCGCGTCTGGCAGTATCACTTTGGCGACGGCATCGTCGCGACGCCGAATGATTTCGGACGGATGGGCGCCGAACCGACGCATCCCGAGTTGCTCGAATGGCTGGCTTGCGAATTTCGCGACGGAGGCCAGTCGTTCAAAGCACTGCATCGGTTGATCGTCACCAGCAGCGTCTACCGACAATCATCGAACAGCCACGAAGCCAACGCGGCGATCGATGGCGGCAATCAATTCCTCTGGCGAATGAATCGCCGGCGACTGGAAGCCGAAGAGATACGCGATTCCATTCTGTCCGTCAGCGGTGCCTTGGATCCATCGGCCGGTGGCCCAGGCTTCTACCTGTTTGAATTGGAGAACCCGCAACATTCGCCGCATTATGAATACCACAAATTCGATCCGGCCGACCCGGCTTCGCATCGACGCAGCATTTATCGGTTCATCGTCCGTTCACAGCCCAACCCGTGGATGACCACGCTCGACTGCGCCGATTCCTCGCAGAGCACGCCTCGTCGCAATGAGACGCTGACATCGCTGCAAGCCTTGTCGCTACTGAATAACCAATTCAATCTGGTCATGGCGGAACACTTTGCAAAACGACTTCAGCAACAAGCTCCCACGCTTACGGAACAGGTCGATCTCGCGATGCAATTGACAACCCAGCGAAGCCCCGAACCAGAGGAACGTCAAGAGTTCATCGAATTTGCTCAAGGATACGGATTGGTCAATCTGTGCCGATTCATGTTTAACCTGAGCGAGTTTGTGTATTTGGATTGACCATCATTCCCAAAATACATTCCCACACCAGCACGCCTCAGCGCCTGGAAACAAAACATCATGTTTAACCGACGTCAATTTCTTTCTCAGACCGGAAACGGTTTCGGCTCTCTTGCGCTCGCTGCGATATTGCATCACGATTCCCAAGCCGCAGATTCGGCAGCATTGCAAACACCGCATCATCGCCCTCGGATCAAACGGGTTGTTCAACTGTTCATGGCCGGAGCCGCCAGCCATATCGACCTGTGGGATCACAAGCCGCTGCTGGAGAAGAAGCATGGAGAAGCCTCCGACTTCGGTGAGCACGTCGAAACGTTTCAGAACGGGCTCGGTCCTTGGATGAAGTCGCCTTTCCGGTTTGCTCCCTATGGAGCGTCCGGCAAGATGCTCAGCGATGTGGTGGCGCCGTTGGGTGAGTGTGTCGATGACATCGCGTTCATTCACAACATGGTCGGCAAGACCGGCGTCCATTCACAAGCGACCTATTTGCAGGCGACGGGATTCCAGCGTCCCGGCTTTCCCGGGATGGGAGCGTGGGTCAGCTACGCGCTCGGATCGATCAACGAAAACTTGCCGGCGTTTGTGGTGCTTCCCGACCACCGAGGTTTCGCGAGCAACGGCCCGAAGAACTGGGGCTCGGCGTTCCTGCCCGCCAGTGCCCAGGGAACCGCGGTCTTTCCTCAGCGGGAGAATCCGATCGAAGATCTGATGCCGCAAGCCGAGTTCGCGACGCAATCGAGCGACGCCGCTGGACTGGCCATGTTGAACCGAATCAATCGGCGTTATCAATCGCAGCGCCCCGGAGATTCACGGCTCGATGCTCGCGTGCGATCCTACGAACTGGCCGCCGCGATGCAGCTTAGCGCCCCGGAAGCTTTGGACATCACCGACGAACCTCAGCACATCCTGAAGATGTACGGACTCGATCGAGCCGGCGCAACGTACCCGTCCGAAATCAATGCACCCGAAGAAGCAGAATACTTTGGTCGCAAGTGCCTGACGGCGCGTCGTCTGCTCGAACGCGGTGTTCGATTCGTGCAAATCTGGTCGGGCAACGACAACGGTTTTCCACGTCGCAACTGGGACAGTCATGAAAACATCGCCCGCGACCATGGTCCGCTGGCTCGGGGCATGGCGGTCGGCACCGCGGCGCTGATCAAAGATCTGAAGCAACGCGGTTTGCTGGAAGACACGCTGATCTTATGGACCACCGAATTCGGCCGCATGCCCAGTTCTCAGGGCGGCAAAGGTCGCGACCACAATCCGTATGTTTTTACGAACTGGCTGTGCGGCGGCGGGATTCAGGGCGGAATTTCGTATGGCGAATCGGACCAGTGGGGCTATAAACCGCTGGATCGCAACCATCCCACACAGGTCTACGACATCCACGCCACGATCCTGCACCTGCTGGGGATCGACCACACACGATTGACCGTCCGCCACGATGGCGTCGACCGCCGTCTGACCGACGTTCACGGCCACGTGCTGACGGACATCTTGGCATGAACCCCGTGCCACCGAGTTGCCGGTTTGACGCGTAAACGAGGAACACCCCTCGAGGCGAGCGAATGGGAGCCTAATCGTAAACTTTCTCAGGCCTGCATTGTCCTTGGATGCGAGGGTCAAGCGAGGACACAAGCCTTCACGCCGTTTACCAGCCACAAGTTGCGAGGTAGTCCTCGTGCGGGCTTGCCCCGCGGGAGGGCTAATTTGCCAGCTCGCGCCAATGCTAAGCGAGGCGCGCCGCGACCGAGCGTAATTTTGGACACCGAACGAACCGTCAACCTTTCGCTCCCACGGGCCAGACTGTGGGAAGCGAAACGAAAACTGCCCGAGTCGCCGCAGCGAATCTCGGGCAGTGGTGGATCGGTAGCGGACTGGGTGGCAACGCCGCCTAGGGGTTTACTCGGGAGGAGGGGTAAACTTAGGAGCGGTGGTGACCGGTGCCGGCCCGAAGTCATCTTCCTCGTCGGGCTTGGCAACCGGCTTGGGCCGCGTGGCTTCCAGTTCGGCGAGGCGAAATTGATTTTGCATGTCATGCATGCCGCGTTTCAAGTCGCGGTAGCTGCCACCGAGCGACCTTGCTACTTGGGGCAACTTCGCACCAAACAGCAGCACCGCCACGATGCCGACGACCATCAACTCAAAGGGACTTAGTCCAAACACAAACAGGTTACCTCTTACGCTGCCGACTTCGCGAACGGTGGAGACCGGGGGGCCTGTTAGGCGACCGGTTTGGAGTCACGATCATGTGCCGCGACATCGTCGGTGTCGTCGGTATCATTCATGCCGCCTTTGAATTCGTTGATGCTGCGACCCATGTTGCGCATCAGCGATGGCAGCCGGGAGCCCCCAAAGAGCAGCAAGGCAATAAACAGAACGATCATCATTTCGGGCAAGCCCGGCATGCCGATACCAAGAAGCAGGTGGCTCATTAAACGCTCTCGCGAATGGAAGGTGGGTGGGTCGCGGACGGAGTCCGGATGGCAAGTCGGCTGTCGCACACAGCAGAAAGAGGCTGTGGACACCAGATCTAGCTACTCCCCATTTTATTGGCAAGCGGTCGGCTGTCAAAGGAAGAACTCCACGGATCGGCAAATCAGTGGTGAAGATTTGCCGGTTGTAGAGCGTTTTCAGCAGCAAAACAGGCCGCTACAGCCATTCTTCCAAGCGATCGAGGGCTGTCATTAATTGATTCCACTGCGTGACCACCTCGAATGTTGGCAAAGTGTCACAGTCGTCTCGGTCGAACCCTTGTTCGCTGATTTGAATCGTGCCATCGAGCACAAACATGCCTCCTGTCTCGACTTGCGAGGCTTTTTCTTGCGGCGTTTCCACCGCATCGTCGTAAGTCGGCACGATTTGCTGCATCACCTTGTGGACCGCCCACAGCGAGGCCCGCCGAGCATCGGCAGCGGAAACAACGGTGCGAACGGTGCCTGATTGGACATAAAACTTGGGCATTTTCCGGTCCTGGGTGTGGGTTGCGAGCGAATGGTTGTGTGTTGCCAACTGGTGGGCTGGCAAAAGAACTTATCGCCGCGGCTTGGACACCTTAGGTCGGGGAGGCCACCGCTGGGCTGGCGAGCAGGAGCGGGCGGAGTTCCGCGGCGAGGAAAAAAGAGCCGCAAACGACGACCAAACCGTCGGGGCCCACCGCCTGCTGGGCCCGCTGGAGGGCTTCGGTCGGCAGCGTTTTTTGCTCGACGGTGACACGTTGATTGGCCGGATGGTTGGCGACGTAGCCCTCGACAATCGCTGCCATTTCTGCCGGGTCCCGCCAACGCGGGTTTTCATGAAAACGGGTCAGAATTAAGTGCTCGGTCGCCTCGATTAGTTGAAACAACTGAGCTGCGGCGTCTTTGTCGTGGCTGGTTCCGAACACGATCGCCACCGGTTGGCTGCCCCTCCGCCGGCGAATCACGTCGCACAAGGCGGCGATCGAGTCGGTGTTATGAGCTGCATCGAGAAGGACCGTCGGCCGGAGGTCAAAGCGTTCGGTGCGGGCATCGCAGACGACTTCGGACAAGCCACGTCGCTGGTCAGCAAGCGAAACGACCGGCCCGCCACTGGCGGCAAGTGCATCGATGATTGCCAAGGCGACGCCCGCGTTGCGTCCTTGGTGTTCGCCCTCTAAGGGAATTCTCCATCCCAGCCGGTCCGGCGATTCACTAACGTGCGAACGATAGTCGAACGTCGTGCCCCACGGTTCGCTCGAAAAAGGTTCATTGGGAGACGGCTTGTCCAAGGCGTGGCATTGGACGGCGTGGCATTGGACTTCGAAATCTCGGCCGATGCGCCACACGGGCGCCCCGACGTGGTGGGCTTGGGCTTCGATGACCTCGCGTGCCGGGCCGTCGGCCACGCCGCTGATCGCGGGCA
>Ga0102932_1001905_pt1 | contig 10707 bp, 6 predicted proteins | sample SalPonR1_C_D2_MG_FD_78212 | JGI IMG/M metagenome (GOLD analysis project Ga0102932, IMG submission 78212) | Salt pond soil microbial communities from South San Francisco under conditions of wetland restoration - Salt Pond MetaG R1_C_D2_MG | ecosystem: Environmental > Aquatic > Marine > Intertidal...
GGTGGAAAGGAGATTATCCGTATTAACGAAATTTCCCTGAACACGCAGACGAGAGAGGTTTTTGTAAATGATACACTGGTAGATCTCACACCCAAAGAGTACGATTTGATGCTCTATTTTGTATCGAATAAAAACCGTGTTCTCTCGAAACAGAATATTGCAGAACACTTATGGGGCGATTATGTGGATCAGCTCGACAATCTTGATTTTGTTTACCAGCACATCAAAAATCTGAGAAAAAAACTCGTAAAAAATGGTGCCGAAGATTACATAGAGAGTATCTACAGTATTGGCTATAAATTAAACGACCGCCTAAGCAGAGCATGAAACTGATTACCCGATTTATCATCATTTACCTCACGATCACCGTAATCGTATTGGGAATTGGCGGTGTGATATCCTATGAGCTGATTAAAACGGAGGTGGATAAAGAGCTGCAGTTTGAGTTTATGGAACGGATCGACCGCGTAGCTTACCTAATTGAGCGCGGACGTGATTTCCACCGAAGCCGACGCGGGCGGGAGATTGAAGGAGATCAAAACCTGATCATTGAACGCCTCGACTATGAAGTTGAGCCGAGAATTGAGGTAAAGGATACATTGATCTGGCACGACCGCCTGGAACAGAATGAGTCGAATGTGAAGGTATCGGCCTACAGGAATATAAATGGAGAATCGTACTATATTTCTACTTATGGGGCGATGATTGAGTCGGATGACATTACCGAAGCGGTCGTTAAAACGTTTTTGTGGATCCTGGGCCTGCAGATTTTAGGCGCAATCGGAATTGGGTATTTTGTCTCAGGCCCGCTTTTTAAACCATTTCGGGAGTCGCTCAAAAAAATTAAGAGATTTAAGCTACAGGAAAAACAGTATATCCCGGCTGAAGAAACCGGAGTAGTGGAGTTTAACGAAATGAATGCCTTTGTGGAGGAGATGACCCGCAAAGCCGTTTCGGATTATGAAAATTTAAAGGAGTTTGCGGAGAACGCATCGCACGAAATTCAAACCCCGCTGGCTATTGCGCGAGGAAAACTGGAGCTGCTTTCAGAAACTGAACTCAACGAGGAGCAGTATAGCTATGTGGATTCACTGGAGAGAACCGTAAAAAAACTTTCCCGCCTGAGCGAGTCTCTTGCGCTGCTCACAAAAATTGACAACCATGAGTTTGATAACGGAAAAACGGTAAACATAAGTGAGTTCATTGAGGAGAGCATTTCTCAGTTCAGCGAGTTTTTGGCTCTTCGCAACCTGTCTCTGGAAACTTCTGTAGAGGAGAATGTGGAGGTCTACATTCATCCCGTACTGGCCGATATTTTATGGACAAACCTGTTTCAGAATGCCATTAAACACAATATTGATGGCGGAACCATAAAAATTAAGCTAACCCGCGAAAAACTATCGATTTCAAATACAGGCAGAAAACCTACAGTGGACCCCGATAAACTATTCGAGAGATTTCAGAAAGCTGACCAAAGCTCCGATTCGATTGGCCTGGGTTTATCGATCATCAAACGAATCGTTGAGCAAAATGATTATACCATCGCATATAGCTACTCTGATGGCTGGCACACGATCGAAATTTTATTAAATGGTGTAAAAGGGAATCAACTTCAAAATTGATTCAGATTTCCATCAGCTTTGTGTCAGGATCGTTGTCTAAGTTTGAGCTGAACCAATGATTTATACTATGAAAAAATTTATTTATACGTTATTACCCGTTATCGCATTTTTAATACTGGCAGCAGTTGATGTATCGGCTCAGGAAGCATCCATTACCGGCATTGTTGCTGATAATGATGGAGAGCCGGTGCCCAACGCCACGGTGGCAATTTTAAATCCGGAAACCGGTGAACTCACGGGCGGCACTTCATCCGGAGTGGATGGTACGTTCAAACTAACAACAGAACCCGGCGAATATACCCTTCGCGTTTCTTATGTCTCATATCAAACTGTAACCCAGACTTTAAGCCTGGCTGCGGATGAAACGTACGATGCCGGAACAGTAACGCTAGTGCCGGAAGAGGCAACACTGGATGAATTGGTTGTTGAGGGAGAACGATCGTATATGGAGATGAATTTTGACAGCCGGAGATTTAATGTTGGGAAGGATATTACAAGCCTGGGCGGATCTGCCCTGGATGTACTGGATAACGTGCCGTCGATTACCACAGATTTTGAAGGAAATGTGAGCCTGAGGGGAAATCAGGGCGTACAAATTTTGATTAACGGACGCCCCTCCAGTCTTGTGCGAAACGGAACGGATGCCCTTAGCAGTATTCCGGCTAATTTAATTGAGGAAGTAGAGATTATTACCAACCCATCGGCTCGCTATGCCGCCAATGGTACGGCAGGAATTATCAACATAAAATTGGTGGATGATGTACGCCTTGGGTTTAATGGCGGATTACAGTTTAATACAGGCTACCCGCAGGACCACGGGATAGGTGCAAATCTCAACTATCACAAAAATAATATCAATTGGTTCATGAATTTTGATATGGAGTATGAGAACTCACCACGTGAGGGCCGTACATTTCAGAGTTTCAGCGGGGATACCACATTTGCTTACAGGGAACGAAATGAGTCGATTGAAACAGAAAGAGAGTTTGGCATAAACCTCGGTGCCGATTTCTATCTGCCTGCCAACCAGATTTTAACGGTAGAATCCCGCGTAAACATCGAAGCTGAGCTCGAAGATACCGATCTGCTCTATACGGACTTCGATCCCGGCAGTGACCAGGTTTTTCAAAATATCCGGAATGACTGGGATATTGTACAGGAATTGGATCAAAATGACGTACTGGACGGGCGACAGGGTGATTATGATTTTCGAGTTCAGTATGAGAAGAAATTTGACGGGTCAGACCACCGTCTCACCGCAGATGCCGATTTTGAATTTGGCAGTGAAAATCAGGATGGGGAGCTTTTGGAACAGTTTAGCACCGGCGGAAATGGGATACAGGATCGTAATAATCAGCGGACATTTTCCGACGAACAGTTTCGTGAGCTTCGTGTAGATATGGATTACCGTCAGCCGCTTGGGGATAGCGGACGATTCGAGGCAGGATTCAGAATTAATTATGACTGGCTTGAGCAGAACTATCGCGTTGAGGAACAGATTAATGGCAACTGGCAGCTTGCAGATAACGAAGTGGCGCTTAGTGATAATTTTTCCTATAACGAAAATGTAAATGCTGCATATGCAAGCATAGCAGGGGATTTGGGTGTATTTAACTATCAGCTGGGTGTGCGTGCCGAAAATACAAGTATTGAATCCAGGCTCACACAGACAGGCCGAAGCAGTGATCAAAACTATACCGACCTGTTTCCCAGTGCATTTCTATCATACTCCGTCAACGAATTTAACTCTTTTCAGGTGAGTTACAGCCGGCGAATTTCACGCCCCAGAATTTGGTGGATTCTTCCCTTTACAGAAATATCTGATGTACGAACACGGCGAGTTGGAAATCCGGAGCTGCGTCCGGAATTTGGAGATTCTTACGAGGCCGGATATCTGAGAATTTGGGAAACAGGTTCGTTACTTTCGAGCCTCTATTATCGCTACAGAACGGATGTCACCGAAAGGATTACGACCATTGATGGAAATGGAATTACAACATCACAGCCGATTAACCTTGCCACAGAGAAAGCGTGGGGGATAGAGTTTTCTGCAGACCAGGAGTTGTTCAATGACCTGCAGCTTATGGCTAGTTTGAATCTTTTCCAGGCAAACCGTGACGGAGAATTTGAAGGCGTGCAGTATACCAGTGAATCGGAATCGTTCACCTCAAGAATGAGATTGCGCTGGAGATTTGCTGAAAGCTGGAATTTCCAGGCAAATGCTTTTTACCGGGGTGCGCAGCAGACCACTCAGGGACGTGAAGACGGCAGCCTTTTCTTTGGCGGAGCGCTGGCGAAAGAATTCCTGGACCGAAGAGCAACCATATCTTTAAACGTACGGGATCTCTTTAATTCACGCTTGAGCGACAGGGAAGTAATCAACCCGAACAGCTTTACCCAGAGCAGATACGCCTGGTCAACGAGATCCGTCCGATTAAACTTCCGTTATAATTTCAGCAGCGGCGCAAGTGGTGGTGGACGGTAAAAAACTGAACAAAGGTTAGCGACCCGCACATTTTACGCAGCGGGTGGTGTACGGCATAATTTTTAAACGCCCAAAAGCTATTACGTCACTGCACTTCAGGCAGACGCCAAGTTTATCCTCATTGTACCTTTCAACAGCCCGATCGAGCTTTTGCAGGATTCGTTTTTTATCCCGGAGAGCTTTCTCGTTGATTGTTTTATTGTTGATGGCGTCCATACGGGAAAGCCTGCCGATGGAGTTGTCGAGCTTGATGGGTTTCGTGAGCTCAATGAGCTCGATAATTTCTTCTTTGGCCGACTGAATCTGGCTGTCAATAATGGTTTTTAGCTCTTCTTTTTCTTTGTCTGTCATAAAATATGCATGATTAAATCAGCAATAAAGATAATGAAGATTGCAGGAAAGGGCAGGTATAGCATAGATCTATATTGCGGAAGGGTGTGACCCGCGGATAGCGCAGATTTTCGCAAAAGTTAGGAAATCGACCTTAAACGACGATAAGTAGATACTACAAATTACGTATCCTTCAGTGTTGGAATGATGAAGCACGAATGATTGATGATTGAGCAAAGACAGCCCTGAAAGGGTGTCAGCAATAACATAGGGCATCGCCCTATGGCCGAAAAGCTAATACTTACGTTAGCCCTGAAAGGGCGCAAGCCTCACAGTGAACATTGAGCAGGCCTTTGCCCTTTCAGGGCTGACATAGTAAGCCGATGGCTGCTCACAGGGCTATGCCCTGTGTTGATGATTTAGCCCGCTTTGGGGCTATTTTTAACTGAAATCAAACCCTTAATAATGAAGAGTCAATGTCGCTATATCTTGTCAATTAAGCATACATTCGTAGTAACTACTTATCTATTTTGCGGAAGTTGAGTTAGAATAGCGGAGCGAACGCATGGTAAACTCTTTTAAAAATCGAACAAGAGCCTGAATAATCTTCGCACATTTGCGTAAACAGCAAAAGTATCTTGTGGTTTGAATGTCTGACAAGAGAGCAGTCAGACGAATCAACATGGACCCGCTTTTGTGCGGCAGATGCTCACGCCAGGATACTTTCATTTCCGGAATCTGCAACGAATACACAGGCCGACCGGGTATACTCCACATACGACCGGAATCTTTCCAGGTCGGGATCCTCCGGAAGGCCAAAGAAGTCAACATCAGCTTGCGGAGCTGTGGTTAAGGCTTCATCAAGCGTACCGATTTCCACATGTGGAATTGCATTTGGCAGTCGGGCAAGATTAATCAGGTTTTCGATATAGCGGTAGGCATTTTCAACTTGCGATTCTTCCACTGCTGTGATAATCCGTAAGGAAGCTCCCCAATTTTGAGCCAGATTAAAAGCAGAGAGCATGGCCAGGTCGATGTTCCCCATATCCATGCTCAGATCCCATTCAGGGCTCTGTTCCCGCATCCATACGTTTACAGATGCACTCCGCCCGAGCTGAGCTACGGGGTCTTCGATGTATAGCTGTATTCCCATTTTATTCAGCCGGGCCTCGGTAATAATACTGTGGATTTCACTGTCGTACTTATTGTCAGGGGGCACCCTCAAAAAAAGAATATTGGGTGAAAAAAATGTGCCCTGAAGTGTTTGAAGGGAGTCCATTACGGCATCTTTAAAATTCTTTGAATCTAAAACCGACCAGCGGGTATATACATTTTCTTTTCGGAAAGTATTTGACATTGTTGATAGCGAATCGCGAAGTGTATCTGAAGACTCTTCCGATGATATTCCAATCAGTTTTATGGAACCTTTCGGGTAGACCAGGTTACGGATTAGGCTGAAACTGCCGCGAAGTTCACGTGAATTCCGGACCGGGACAAGAAGATTTGCTTTCCATGCGCGCTCGTTATTGGAAGGGAGCAGCGACACTTTTTTGGCTGCCCACTCTGCAAGCGACACAAAAAGGCCGCTGCGCATGTCTCCGTGGGGAACATCAAGATGCTGGTTGGTGAGGTAGAAGTAGGACGCCAAGACAATTCCAAGCGCCACCAGCCCGAACATCGGGTTGATGATGAACATGGTAAAGAGGCAGCCCAAAGTACCAATTGCGGGCACAAAGCGGGGGACCTGGAATGTGGGGCGAAAGCTGATCATATCCATTCTTTGCTCAATAAATACCACAAGGTTGATCATCATATAGGTAATTAAAAAGAACATGGTGATGAGCGGAGCAATGGTGTTGAGGTCTCGCAGCAACAGGGTAAAGAGTACAATGCCGCCCGTAAGCAGTATAGCATTTCGGGGTTCCCCGTTTTTTGAGAGTTTTGAAAAGGTTTCTCCGCCCGGAAAAATTCTGTGATCACCCAGAGCCTGTAAAATCCTGGGGGCTCCAACGATGGATGCCAGCGCCGAGGAGAAGGTGGCCCCCAGAAGGCCGCCCAAAACAGCCGGCCCCCAGAGCGCCTTATCGATCATGATGTTATAGTTCGAAACGAGCTCATCAGGCGAAGCGACCCGTGCCATCCAGTAGGCAGACCCCATATAGATGAGGTAGCTGATGACAATGGCCGAGATGGTTCCCAGCGGTATGCTCTTTTTCGGGTCTTTTAGCTCGCCCGACATATTGGCCCCCGCCATAATCCCCGTCGCTGCAGGGAACAGAACGGCAAATACCACCCAGAAACTCACGCCCTCGAAATCGTTTTCGGGTGCACCGGGGAACTCTCCCCACCACTGTACATTATGTTCCAGCACGCCTGTAAAAACTGATCCCGCTACGGAAAGTAAGGCTCCGATTATCACCGCAAGGATAATATACTGAATACGAAAGGCCAGGCCGGCACTTACGAACGCAACAATGAATAGTATCCCAAACACGGTCAAGTCAACAAGTATGCCGTAGTGCTCCGGAAAGATGTAGATCCACCCTTCCCTGAAACCGAAAATATACATCGTTATAGCAAATGTCTGAGCCAGGTAGAGGGGAACCCCCACGCTTCCGCCTACTTCGAGCCCCAGTGACTGCGAAATTATGGAGTACGCCCCACCCGCTTTAATCCGGATGTTTGTAGTGATACACGACATGGAGAGAGCCGTGAACGTTACGATAACAAATGCGATGGTAATAATCAGCCAGCCGCCAAGGAGTCCAGCATTTCCAATGACCCAGCCCTGCCGAAGGAAAAGAATGACGCCCAGAATGGTAAGGAGAGTGGGTACAAATACTCCACCGAACGTACCATATTTTTGCCGGGAAGTTGCCTCTTGCTCGTCGACCTGCTGCTGTAGCGTATCTGCGGATTCCTGATTCATGATATCTGATAATTTTCACGAAAGTGTTCCTCACTGCATTTTACTAAAATTCAGTCAATACTTCAGAAAAGCAGCTCTGTTATTTTTTCTGTCAAAGAAAGCAATGTTCCAGTTTTACATTTATGATGAACTATTCGGCGAGATTGCTATTTTAATATTTTAAAAACCTTCAATGAGATACGCCAATGAGTGATTTAAAACGTGAGCTCGGTTTTTGGGATGCCCTGACAATAGGGGCGGGAACGATGATAGGTGCCGGCATATTTTTACTGGCAGGTGTAGCGCTCGAAATGTCGGGCCCGGCAGCCATTTTTGCTTACCTGATTGCCGGTGTGGTTTGTATGATCACGGCATCCAGCGCGGCGGAACTGGCAACGGGAATGCCAACTTCGGGCGGTGACTATTTCTTTGTCTCCCGTTCACTGGGCCCGGCAATGGGCGCAATTTCCGGTGTTGGTATATGGCTGAGCTTAACGTTTGCCATTGCTTTTTATCTATACGGGCTTGGTGAATATCTATCCCAGTTTCTCCCATTGACAGCTTTTTGGGGCGCTGCAATTGGAGGTATTCTGCTAACGATATTGAATGTAGTGGGTGCAAAAGAATCGGGCCGAACACAGGTTGTGATTGTTTTAACCCTTTTTGTGATTTTGGGTGCTTTTAGCGGATTTGGCGTTTTCTATATCGATACGGCAAACTACACTCCTTTTATGCCCTTCGGATTCGATTCGATTTCGGCTACTACAGCACTTGTATTCGTCTCGTTTCTTGGATTTGTGAAAATTGCTGCCGTTGCCGAGGAGATTAAAAATCCATCCAAGAATCTGCCGCGGGCGCTTATTGGTTCCGTGGCGCTCGTTACCGTTTTATATGTTATCATTGTTTTGGTTGTGGGCGGAATGTTTACACAGCAAACCATAGGTGAAGTTCGTGACCCATTAACAACCGCTGCCCGGCAGTTTCTTGGGAGTCCGGGTGGAATTGCCATCATCATTGCAGGTTTGCTTGCTACTCTGTCATCCGCAAATGCGAGTATTCTGGCCTCGTCCCGGATCAACCTGGCTATGGCGCGCGACAGGATGGTGCCCAACTGGCTGAGTGCCATTCACGAAAAAATGCTCACTCCATACCGTGCAATTATCCTTACGGGAATTTTGGCTCTCTCTTTTTTGCTGCTCGACAGTCTCGAAGATCTTGCAAAAATCGCCAGTGTATTGCAGCTTTATAGCTATGCAGCCTTAAATATCGGTTGTGTAGTTTTAAAAGCTGCCGGCCCGGATTGGTACAAACCTACGTACCGAACTCCCGGTACTCCATGGCTTCAAATTTTTGCCGCGCTGGGATGTCTCTCCATTATAGTTTATTCCGGACCATTTGCACAGGTAGCCGTGGTTGTTCTGATTATTGCGAGTTTGGCATGGTACTTGGTTTGGGGACGCAGCAGAGTTGATATTGAACATGCCCTGCCTGATTTTAAAGAAAAATGGGAAGAACATAAATTTGGTGTATTCAGTATTCCGGCTGAACGTTACGAAGAGGAAGGTCTTAAAGAGTGGATTCCTGCGATTCGGGCATTAAATACAACGGAACCCCGACACGTTCTCAGTGCTCTTGCGAACCCCGCACACGAAGGAGCCCTCTTAAGGGTGGCGCATCTCATCGCATCCGGTAAAACGGAAGGCGGAAAAGTGACGGGGCTGAATATGATAAAGGTACCCTATCAAACCCCTCTCTCAACCATCCGGCGTAAGCTTGAAGAGAAAGAGTCGAGGCGACAGAGTATTGAGGATATCAGTAAAAAGTACAGGGCTGATGGTAGTGGTACCGGTGACAACTTGAAAGCATTGAGGGCAACTACATTTGAATCCGTTTCTGAAGCTGCTTATGATGTGTTTAAGGGGTTGATGCTTGAGGCAGAAGAACTGCATGCAGACATGCTGGTAATGGGTTGGCAGGGTGGTTTTAGCGTAGGGCGGATTTATAACACACCGGTTCAGCGTATCATTAAAGGGCTGAAAGCCGATCTTGCTGTGCTTAAGGATCGTGGGGTGGAAAATCTCGATTCCATAGTTGTGCCCTGGGGCGGCGGGCTTCACGCGCGTCTCGGCCTGGAAATTGGGATCCGTATGGCTCGTGCTTCCGGCGCTAGATTGAGAATTCTGAGGCTGGTAAAAGAAGGAATTGTTCCGGCTCAGGAGAAAGAGGAAATGATGGAAATGATTCGGCCCCTTATTGGAGATTTCAGCCGGCTGGAAATTGAAGTGAAAGAATCGGAAGACGTTACCGGTGGTATTTTTGACGAGCTGAAAGAGGAGAGCCACGATCTTGTGATTATCGGCGCTTCACGCGAATGGGGAATTCGCAACGTGCTGTTTGGAACCATTCCCGATGTGGTTGCGGATAAGGCGAACTGCTCAGTTCTGATGGTTCGGCGATACATAACCGAAGACTGGAAGTTGAAAGCATCTGAGAGTTTTAAAAGATTTAAAGAGCAGCTTGGTATTACATCTTCACCAGAGTCAGCTAATTAGTTAACTATTTTTTGGTTACCTGGAAAAGATTGTCTCCATGTTTAAATGAGCCATACCAAACCGATTTGTCAATCTGATTCAGTTAATTTTACTGTGCATAAAAAGTTACCCTGAGACATCCAAAACAGCAGTCGGGTTTCAGGCAGCTGGTTATTCATTGATTGAAACGGATCAAAAACTTTCTGGCAGATGTAGAACAAATCGGGAGATTGTTCGTAACATGTAGGAATGAGAAAAGTATTTAGCATATCACTCACCTTTTGCCTTACCGGAATAACCGCTCTTCTGCTGGGGGCGGCTATTGAATTGGAAGCTCAGAAGATCGTTGCACATACCGATATCGAAGCTGATACGATATCCGGCAATGAGAATATGCTTTACGTACCTCCATTTTCGGCGCTGCTTCTGTCGGAAATCATGGCGGATAATGACTCTGAAATTGAACCGAAGGAGTCAGGTTTTGTATCTGTTGCGACTGTTTTTGATTCTGCTTTTGGTATTACAGCGTATCTGAGGAAATCAAAGCTGATTTTAATCAGCCTGAAAATCCTGGATTTGATTTACCCATTTCACACCCATCTCTGACCCATCTTTGTTCCGGGAGGTCAACCGGTCTCCACATCCAAAAAACAACCTGTCACTGATATGCATTGTCAACATGCATAGCCGGCTGCAGGATTGAAGCAATTAATCAAGAAATTTTTAAAAATATCAGAAAGATGGAAACAGATATAACTTCTATTATTATTGGCTTGGTTTCATTGGCGACATTTTTTGTGCCGATAGGTTACTATGAATTGCATGAAAAAA
>Ga0102932_1001907_pt1 | contig 10701 bp, 10 predicted proteins | sample SalPonR1_C_D2_MG_FD_78212 | JGI IMG/M metagenome (GOLD analysis project Ga0102932, IMG submission 78212) | Salt pond soil microbial communities from South San Francisco under conditions of wetland restoration - Salt Pond MetaG R1_C_D2_MG | ecosystem: Environmental > Aquatic > Marine > Intertidal...
CCATATTCCTTGAAGGACCGGTTGATGTTCGTCGCCATGCCGTAGGCCGCATTGAGCCAGGTGAAATGTTCGGACTCGGCGTTGCCCGTGTCTTCTTCGAAAGCGAATTCCTCGATCGGGTTCGACTTGGCGCCGTAAGGCTGACGCCCGAGGAAGCGCGGCATGGCAAGACCCAGGTACTTGCTGTCCTCGCTGTCGCGCAGGCTGCGCCAGGCTGCATATTCCGGCGTCTGGCTGATCTTGGTCAGGTCGCGGGGGTTGGACAGTTCCTGCCAGCTTTCGAAATTCATCAGCGCGGGATCGGCCCCGGTGATGAAGGGCGCATGGGCCGCAGCGGCGATCTTGGCCATTTCGCCCAGCAGTTCGACGTCCGGCGGGCTGTGGTCGAAGTGATAGTCTCCGACAAGGCAGCCATAGGGTTCGCCACCGAACTGGCCATATTCCTCTTCATACAGCTTCTTGAAGATCGGCGACTGATCCCAGGCCGTACCCTTGAACTTGCGCAGCGTCTTGTGCAGGTCCTTCTTGGAAATGTTGAGCACGCGGATCTTCAGCATCTCGTCGGTTTCGGTGTTGTTCACCAGGAAATGCAACCCGCGCCACGCGCTTTCGAGCTTCTGATACTCGTCGTGGTGAATGATCAGGTTGATCTGCTCGGTCAGCTTGCGGTCGATCTCGGCGACCATCGCTTCGAGCGATTTCAGGACGTCCTCCGAAATCAGGTTAGAATTCGCGAGCGCCTGTTGCGCCAAGGTGTTGACCGCGGATTCGACCGCCGTCTTGGCGGTGTCCGACCGGGGTTTGAATTCCTTCTGAAGCAGACTGGCAAAGTCGGATTCCGTGGCCTCTGCTGCGCCACCTTCGGGTTGTGCTTCTGTTGCTTGTTCGGCCATGTCTTATCCCTCGTCCTTTGCGGCGTCGTCCCCGTCCGTCGGCGCAGCCTGGGCGGCAAGCGACTTCAGCAGGGCAGGATCGTTCATCGTTTTCGAAATCAGTTCCTCTGCGCCCGGCTTGCCGTCCATGTAGGTCATCAGGTTGGACAACTCGTTGCGGGCCTCCATCAGCTTGCGCAGCGGTTCGACCTTGGCCGCAATCGCACCGGGCGAAAAATCGTCCATGCTCTCGAAGGCGACATCGACGGACAGGTTGCCTTCGCCCGTCAGCGTGTTGGGCACCGAAAACGCAACGCGGGGCTTCATCGCCTTCATCCGGTCGTCGAAATTGTCGACGTCGATTTCAAGAAACTTGCGGTCAGCGACATTGGGCTGCGCGACTTCGGATTTGCCCGCCAGGTCGGCCATGACGCCCATGACGAACGGAAGCTGCACCTTCTTTTCCGCGCCGTACAGTTCGACATCGTATTCGATCTGCACCCTCGGTGCTCTGTTCCGTGCAATGAATTTTTGTGAACTGGACATATTATTCCCTCATCTGTTGATACGAATTCTTGTTCTAAGCCGCTGCCGCCTCGGTCAGAGCCAGCACCGGTGGCCAGTCAAACCGGTTACTCCGCTTCATCCGTTCCGCCCACTCCGCCGATCAGCTTGACGTTGTCTGCGCCAAGCGGAGCCAGATCGTTGATGATTTCCATGAACTCCGCCCCGACCAGTCGCCGGGCCCGCTTCAGCAATATGGGAAGCGGGCTCGAAGGCTCGTGGCGCGCGTAGTAGTCGATGACCCGGTCAAGCGCGGCCGTCACGTCTGATCGAGTAGAGATTTCGCCGGGAACGCCACCGCCGGCCACCGGTTTCGCTGCGGGTGCAGCGCCGACCCCTTCGGCTTCGACCGCGTCCTGCACAACCTCGACATCGACGTGCTTCGCCAACTCTTTCAGAATCTTGCCAAGCGTCGTTTGCAGATCGTCAAGCGCCGGTCCGAACCCCGGGGTCTTTTCCATGAACACCGCATCGATCGCGGCCACATCCTCGAGAGCCGAGGTCGCGGCCTCGAAATATGCCTTGAGCGTGTCGTCATCGGTGTCTTTGAAGGCCGCGTCGATCTCGCTTTTCGACATCGGCGTTTCGTCGGCCACAGGGTCGGCCTCGCCATTCGCGATCTCGATGGCCTTGAGTGTCACGCGCCCCAAAGCGCGGCTGTCGGTCAAGGGCGCGGCGGTCCTCAATCCCCGGATGATCGTGCCACGCGCCCCAAGCCCCGTAATGGCGTTGATCCGCATCATCGGATCGTTGTCGTCGTCCTCATCAAGCTGCGGATGGCATGTGTCCCAGTACTCCTCGAGACAACCGCGGATGTAGCGTGTGATCTCGGCAAACCCCGGGAGACCCTTCAGCCGGGCCTCGCAATCGGCCAGGTAGACGGCTGCGCGGATGTCGTGGGTCCGCTCGAGCACCGCGCGCGCCTTCTTGGCAAGATCCTTGTAGTCCGGATCCCGGCCCTCGACGATTTCGGCTCCGGCTTGACGTTCTTCCTCGGGTTGGCCCGCCAGCTCCATCGCGGTGAAGTCGGGATCATATTCGAGGTTTTCGCCACTCGGCGCATCGTCCCCGTGTGATTTGAGCATATCTGACAAAAGTGGCAGCCTTCAGAAACCGTAATAAAAAAATGCACGATACACGGAACGCGAAACAAAACTGTGCAAAGCGTACCAACTCTTTGCAAAAAATCCAGCCCAAGAATCTTACCTTACGTCAGTTTCTTCAAGCTTGGCTAACGTCGCCACAGCTGCGGAAAATCGTTCTCAGAACAGCCGCGCGACCGCCCGCCTGCTGCGCGTCCTGATCCGCTCGCCCTAAATCCGCACCGGCTCGCGACTGATATCGAATCCGCACCTGTGCGATGCCACAAGCAGAGGCGTCCAGAGGTTGCTCGGCCTCGAATGCTCCGGCTTGACGACCGCGGGACCGGTCCTTTCGGCCTTCCGTCGCAGCCAGTCGGTTTCCTTCTGGCTGGTCTTGGCCAGGTACACGTTGCCGGCGACATGGCCGCAGTCCAGCGTATCGCACCGCGCTGAAAACCCCAGATACGGTGCGACGAGAATCGTTCCCGGGCGCGCCATCTCCACGATGCGCCGCTCCATGTCGATCAGTTGCGACTCGTGCCGGATCGGTCTGTAGAAATAGATGACGTCGTAATCCGCATAGCCTTCGAAACTCAGCGCGTCCGCCTGAAAAACCTCGGGCCGGTTCCCCACCGCGTGATCCAGAAGCTTCCGGGCGACGTCGACATAGGATTGCTGGAAATCGAGACCATGTGCGTCGGTGAAGTACCGCAGGGCCGACAGGACCTTCAGCCCACCGCCGCAGCCCACGTCCAGAAAGCGGCTCGGCTCGGTCTTTTCCTGCGCAAGCAGAACCCGGTAGGCCGCGTGCAAATGCTGATGGAACTGGCTGTTGGCAAGCGAAATATCCGGAAAACACCCCTTCGCTTCGGCGTCGTCGGACTGTTTTTCAGGGTTCAGGACCGCGTGCAACATGGCAAAGACGGTGTCACTCACCGCGTTCTGCGACGCGATGATGTCTGAAATTTTCGGATCGTATAACGGCATGCGTTTGCGCATGGACACCACCTGCGTCCGCACAAGGTCGCGCATCATAGCCCACTGGTTCAGTTCGACCCGTGTCAGGCTGGAGCGCGCGCCAAGAATGGCCCAGTCGCGCCGGATGGACACCAGTGCCTCAGGCGATTCCGCGCCAGCCTCGGCCGCCACCCGCGCGTCGTTGATCCGGGTCATCAGGGCGGTGTACTCGCGGATTTGCAGGTCGATCTGGCTGCAAGCGACGTCGACCTTGAGGTCGTTCATCCTTTCCCGTTTGAGCACTTCCTCGGACAGGGCCTTCACCTGCGAAGCAATCGTTTCACGCAACGCCTGAAGCTCGGAAAACAGCGTCTCCAAATCCGGAACGGTCTTCAGCATACCCAAACCTTTCAAATGTTGTGAAACCATATCAAGGGGTTGAAAGCCCTGGCTCACCTGAATGAACTTTCATCTACAATATTTCGCACGCAAATACCGGTGCGGCCTGATTGTCCACCCTGTCACACAAAACGCGCCCGACAAAGCCTTTCCTGCATCCGCCAAGTGGCAGGCTTGACCTGTCATGCGTCTTGGCGTTTGGTGAAGGAAATCCGGGGACGGACAGCACATGACATGAGACACGCCGCGGATACGGTTGCTTTTCTTCCCGGCCAAGACGGAAAATTTCTACTTTTTGGTCAGCGCCTTTGCTGACGAAATAATACCAGCCCGGACCATATCGGGCCGCATTTCGGGAGGTCGACATGAACAAAACCTCAACATGGCTGTCGGGTATCGCCTGTCTGTTTCTTGCAACGTCCGCCAGCGCCCAGTCGGGGCCGCTCTCGGTGGAACTCAACAAGTTCGAGCCCGGAGATCCAAGCGGGTGCCAGGCCTATTTCCTGTTCAGGAACGACACCGGCAAAAGCTTCGAGGGCTTCGAGATGAGCCTGGCCATCCTGGATGCCCAGGGTGTCATCGACCGGCTGCTGTCCATCGACGCGGCACCCTTGCCGGTGCAACGCACGACGCTCAAGCTTTTTGCGATCCCGGATATCGACTGTTCCGACATCTCGGAAATCGTTCTGCATGACATGCCCGCCTGCAAGCCCCAGAACGAGGACGAGGTCGACTGTTTCGAATTTCTCGAGCTTGGCAGCAAGACTGACGCGCAGTTGGTGAAATAGGATGTTCGCCGCCTTCGACGATATCGGGACGGGCGCACCGATCATCCTTCTGCTGCTTGTGCTGTCGGTTCTTTCGCTTGCCCTGATCGTCTACAAGATCGTGCAGCTCTGGTCGGTGACGTCGAAGGTCGAAACCCGGGACGCAGCACTGAGCAGTTTCGAAGCCGGGAACCTGACCGAAGCCAAAGCCAGGGCGGAAAGCGGGCAGACCCCTGCCAACCGGGTCCTGGCCTTTGCGATAAAGGCGTTGGGCGACGGACGCTCCGGGGCCGCGTTGATGACCGAACTGACGCGCCGCGGAAACGAGGAATTCGCCCAGATGTCGCGTCACATCCGGCTGCTGGAGTTGATCGCGATGATCTCTCCGCTGCTTGGTCTGCTGGGAACGGTGCTGGGGATGATCCAGTCGTTCCAGGAACTCGAACTGGCCGAAGGTGCAGCCAATGCGTCGCTGTTGGCGGGCGGGATCTGGCAGGCCTTGCTGACGACTGCCGCGGGGCTGCTGGTGGCCATTCCGGCCGCGGTCGGGGCGACGCTGCTGGCGGCGCGGGCCGAACGCGGTGCGCAGCTGATCGAAGGCGCCATCGCGCAACTCATGCTGATTGCGGATCAGCCGTCAAGATAGGGGCGCCCCGATGCATGACCCCTCAATGACATTTCTCAAGCGGCCAGGCCCGCCGAAGGCGCTGATTTCCCTGGTGCCGATGATCGACGTGATGCTCATCCTGCTGGTGTTCTTCATGGTCACCTCGACCTATCTGAACCTCGACATGATCCCGGCCGTCGCGCAGGCGGATGATCTGGCCGACCCGTCCGAAAGCGCCTCCGACACGCCCGGCGGCACGCTGCTGATCAGGATCGGGGCGGATGGCGTGCCGACGTCGCAAGGCCGGGGGCACGATCTCCAATCGCTCGAAACCCTGTTTTCCGACCGGCTGCGGACATCGCCGCAGCTTCGCGTTCTGGTGCTTCCATCGGGGGCTGCCGACATGCAGGCGCTGGTCTCGGTCATGGACACAGCCACGCGGTCCGGGGTCACGAACCTGCGCATCGTGCGCCTGGAGGCGGCGGAATGAAACTGTCCCGCCCACCCGCGCGACAACCGCCAGAGACGATCATCGCGCTGATCGACGTGGTGTTCTTCCTGCTGGTCTTCTTCATGCTGATCGGACGCATGGACGCCACCGCCCCCTTCGAGGTGAGCCCGCCGGTCGCGGCCACCGGCGCCGACATGCCCTCGGGCGGGATAACCCTGGCCGTCGCGCCGACGGGCGAGCTTGCGCTCGACGGGGCGCGGATCGAGCGCGGTGCGCTGGACCAGGTGCTGGCAGACCGGCTGGACCAGGCACCGGACACCCTCGTCCGGCTCAACGCGCATCGCGACACCGAATTGCGCCATGTCCTGCCCCTTGTCAGCCGTATCGAGGCGCTGGGTGCGCGCGACGTCGTGCTTGTCGTGACCCCCGAACCCGCGCCGCCCGGCCAATGATGCGCTCTGCTCTGATATGGACCGGCGCGCTTGGCGTGTCCGCCGGAGTTCATGTCGCCAGCGCTTTCGGGCTCTACCTGGCGACCCAGCCCGGGGATGTTCCCGAACAGCCGATGCCCGAAACGGAAATGCAGCTTGCCGCATACCAGGTGCAACGCAGCGAAGCGCGCGAAACCGCACCCGACTCGGACCAGGCAGCGTCGGGCGATACCGGCGGCGCGGCCCTCACCCAAGGCAGCATCGCAACCTCTCGGGCCTCGGCGCTGAGGCCGGGTGCAGAGGAAGGCGAAACGGTTTTGCCATCCGCCACCAGCGTCGCTGCGATGCCCCCGACAGGTACCGTCGCCCCGGCCCTGCCCGAAACCGGCGCGCCGCTGGCCCCGCAGGCCGTGTTGCAGGGCGCGCCCGTGACCGCGATACGGCCGGTCGATGTGGCCCTGCCGCCCGAAAGACCGTTGCGAGCACCGGTTCCGGTCGCCACGATCGCACCCGAGCGCATGTCCGAAGCCGCCCCGAAGGCGGTGTCGCTTGCGTCGGAGACGATGGTCCAGCTCGCGCTTTCGACGACGGATGCAGCCGCAGCGGCCATGCCCGCCACCCCGGTCCAGCCAGAGGCAACACGACCCGACGCCCCCGCCCTCGCAAGCCAAGCCGCCTTCCGGCAACCGGTCCCAAGCCTGACCGCGCCTGAACAGGCACCGCAGCCGCGTCCCGCAGCGCAGCAAGAACCGCAAGCCAGCCCCGCAGCCCGACAGGAACCGCAGGCCGGGCTCGCAGCCGAGCAGGACCCGCAGACCAGTTCTGCATCGCGGCAGGACCCGCAATCCAGTCCTGCACCCCAGCAGGCCGTCCGAGCGGAAACTGCAGCATCAGTCGCACCGCCTGCCGATCGGGCCAAGGCGGCGCTGACCTTCCAGAATTCAGCCGGTGGCGCGATCGACCCGGTCTCCCTGACGGCGTTCCAAAGCTTCATGGAACCCGGCGACCTGAGCGGGGCCGCGGCCGAGATTCGCGACGGGATCAAGGGCGCCCTGAGCGCCATCCCCTGCTCGCGTCTGCAGGTCCAGTTCGTTCCGGATGAAAACAGCCTGCTCGTCTCGGGCCATGTGCCCGACCCGGACCTGCGGGACACGGTCGTATCGGCGATGCAGGCACAGATGGGGCGCGACATCCCGGTGCGCAGCGACCTGCTGATCCTTCCAAGCCCGCAATGCGCGGCCCTTTCGGGCATCGCCAATGTCGGCTTGCCGCAATCCACCGACCAGATCACCAACCCGCTGCTCGTGGGCGAGGACACCCACGCGCGCGAATTCCGCTACACCGCGGGCAAACCGCTGGTGATGACCCTGCAAGGTGCGGATTACGATGCCTATGTCTATGTCGATTACTTCGATGCCGACGGCAACGTGCTTCACCTCGCCCCGAACGAACATACGCCGCTTGAACGGACCGAGGCCAAGTCGGAATTGCAGATCGGGTCGGATCACGTTCTCGAGCCGGGTGAACCCGGCCTTTACATCGAGATCGGTCCGCCCTTCGGCCAGGAGATCGCGGTCGCCTTCGCGGCATCCCGGCCGCTTTACGATGGGGTGCGGCCATTGGTGGAACCCGCCGAACCCTACCTGGACTGGCTCCGGGACCGGGTCGCCGAAGCACGCGCCGCCGATCCCGATTTCAAAGGCGAATGGGTCTACTTCTTCATCTCGACCTCGGAAGACTGACCAGCCCAACCGTCCCGGCGGACGGCATTGCAGCGGAGGATCGTTTTTCAGGCCAACCTTGCGTGGAATCGAATCCCGCCCTACCGTTTCACGGGTAACAGGCAGGATGCCCACCCTGCGTTTCCTGTTAAGCCGCGGTTCGCCGCGCGCGCCTTCGCATTTGATCGCAGATATATGGAAAGCACCAAGGCCATGATTTCAAAGAAAACCTCAATCCGTCTTGTCGGCCTTCCTGTCCTGATCGGGATGGTCACCACCCCCGTCTTCGCGATGACACCGGACCCGATGCGGGCCGGGCCTGCGACAGTTTCCGAAGCGATGCAGATCGAACTGGTCTACCCCCGCTACGCCCAGGTCGGCGGCGACGAGATCGGCGGCTCGAATGCGGCCGAAGGGGACAACGACAACCGTCGCGTCGCGCCCGCAGGCCCCGTCGTGCCCGCGTCGACCGCGCAAACCACGCAGATCGTCACTCAGCTGGACCAGATCCAGCGTATCTGCGAATTCATGGGGGACGAATACCGCATCGCCTGTTTCGCGACCACCTATCGCGATCTGGCCGACGACATCCCGGCCAATGGCGATTATGCCGAAACGCGCGAAGTGCTGCTCGAGGCCGCGCGCGAACTCGACGACCTCGTGCGCAGCAACATCGACCGGAGCAAGCCGGCCCTGCAGGCCCGGACCACGAATAGCAGCGGACAATCGGTCCAGACACCGCCCATGCGCGCGGTCCAGGCATCGCAAGCGCCACAGCTGAACCGGCAGGCCAGCAACATCATCGAGGAAGCCGAAACCGTTCTGCTCAGGTCGGCCAGCTCGGACGCCACGCGCGCCATCCATTACCAGCGGATCGCGGCGGCGGTCGGCTCGAACAAGGTTCTGCTGCGGTCAGGCTGACCTCTATTCCAGGCCGTATGCAGCCCGGATGCCACGCTTGGTGCCCGGGCCGATATCACCGTCCAGAGCGCCGTTATAGAATTCGTAGGCCTGCAATTGCGCCTGCAACTCGCGCCGGGTTTCCTCGGCAAACATCGTCGGACGTTCAAGCAGAAGGTTCAGCACGTCCTGGCTGCCGCTGCGCAAGGCGGCATAGAGATAGGTCGCGGCATCCTTCGGCCCCTTGTTCGGGATCAGCCCGTCATCGATCAGGGCGGCAAAGTTGAACTGCGCCTCGGGATGGCGCAGGTCAGCCGCCCGCTCGAACAGATCCAGCGCCTTGTCCGGGTTCGGACGCAGCCCCAATCCCCCCTGGTAGTGCAAAAACCCCAGATCGTTGATCGCATCGGCGAAATCCTGGTCGGCGGCCGCCTGGTAAAGCTCCAGCGCGCGGGCTTCATCGACATCCACGCCGATCCCCTGCTCGTAAAGCTTTGCCAGTTCCATCTGGGCCTCCGGCGACCCACGCTCGACCGCGCGCTCCAGAAAGCTGACCGCCTGCGACGGATCAAAGCGCGAATCCTCGGGGTTCAGCCGGATATAGGCCAGCCCCAGCATCGAGCGCGTATCGCCAAGATTGGCCAGCGCCAGCAGTTGGGATTCCTGGTCGGGCCGAAGCTGCGACCAGGTCTTCGAAGGTTCGGCGGTGGCAAGGTCCGTTCCGGCATCCGGCGCGCCGGACAGGTAGAAGGGTTTCCCGGTCAGCGAGCCATAGGTGTAAGGCTCCTGGAGGTTCTGGGTCTCCTGCAACACGGCATCCCGCACCTGGCGGAACATCAGGCTGATCTCCAGCCCCGGCTTCGCCATTTTCTCCATCAGGGCCCGGGCATAAGGGCTGTTTCCGCGGGTGCCGTCCAGCGCCACCTGACCATCCTTGGCCGCGAAGGCCACAAGCGTGCCGCGATCCGGGTTGGCCGGCGCCAGACCGCCTGCGCCCCGCGTCGCCTGATCGGTGGCTTCCAGTGCGGATTGCACAACCGCGTTGGTGTCGATGGCCCCGCCCAGCGGATTGTCGCGGCAGCTGTCAAGGATGACGATCCGCATCACCCGCGCCTTCTCGACCACCTCGAGCATGTCCTTGAGAGACACGGACTGCCGTTGCACGTCGATATTCGAGGTCGGACGCGCATCGACGGGGATCAGGAAGTTCTCGCCCTGCACCTCGATCCCGTGTCCGGCGAAATAGATCAGCGCCAGGTCGGCCGTTTCCGAACGGAACGAAAATTCCTTCATGACCGCGCGGAGTTCCGCAAGGCTGAGGTCGATGCCCCGGGTCACATCGAACCCGATTTCCGTCAATGTGTCGGCAAGGTCTTCGGCATCGTTGCGGGTGTTTGTCAGCGGCGTGATCGTATCGTACTCCGCCATCCCGATCACCAGCGCCACGCGGTCAGGACTGGCCGAGGCCATCCCCAGCTGGGCGCAGATCACGAAGACGGGAAGAATGAACAGGCGGACGACGCAGCGCATGGTTTGAATCCTTTCGCTGATTTCGCGAGGCTTGACCCAGCATAGTACCAGCACGCCCGGATTTCACTCAATTCTTTGCGAACTCCCCGGATATCACCTCGAGTACCTGCCGCCGCGGCGCCGCTCGGAAACGCCGCCCTGAAAGGCCGCGCCTCCCGTCGCGCCGTTGGCTCCGTTCGTTTCGCACAGGCCATGCTTGACTTGAGGTAAGGTTGCGCCTCACACTGGGGCCAATGGGTCGGGATCAAGACACGGCCGTCACACGCCGTGGGCCGTGCACGAAGGCAGCCTGTTATATCGTCATGCTGCCGGATTTTTTCGCGTTTCGCCCTTCGTTTTCAATCGGCTTTCCAAGAGCCTGAATTTTAGCAGACGGACGTATCGATTATGGAAGAAGATCCCGACTATGCTGATTTTTTC
>Ga0102932_1001909_pt1 | contig 10697 bp, 8 predicted proteins | sample SalPonR1_C_D2_MG_FD_78212 | JGI IMG/M metagenome (GOLD analysis project Ga0102932, IMG submission 78212) | Salt pond soil microbial communities from South San Francisco under conditions of wetland restoration - Salt Pond MetaG R1_C_D2_MG | ecosystem: Environmental > Aquatic > Marine > Intertidal...
AAATTCCGAGGAATGCAGCGCAACACAGATATTGGACTTTTTACGAAGCCATCATTATTTGATTTATTCAAAATGCTGTAATTGGGCGCGTTAAGCACAGTGAAACACAGTCCTCATTTTTAATGTTTGAGGAGGTGTTCTATATATTGTGCATCCCCCCATTTAAAAATTGGTGTGGGAGCTTTCTCATTTAAAGGGTTCCGGCTTCAGCAATTTTGAAGCTCTGGAGGCAGCAACTCGGATTAATGCCGAAATTATCGGCTTAGGCGACAAAATCGGGACCATTGAAGCCGGAAAAATGGCGGACTTTACCTTTATCGACGGGGATCCCTTATCTGATGTTGAAGCTGTCAGTCGGGTGCGGGGAACTGTTAAGGGGGGAAGACCATTTATGTGAATTGATATGATTTAAAGATCTATGCCTCGAAAACCTGTAACGGTTTTGACCACCCTTTTTCATTTCAGACCACCCGGGAGCGCTTATTGCTCAAGTGAATAGGGGTTTAGAAATTGTCGCCGCCAGAGAAATTTCTTGTCCACCTCGCTCAATTCAGCTTCTTCACAAACAAATCCCCAATGCTGTTCAATTGCTTGGATTAAATTTTCAAATATTTCGAAGGCTTCTTCTTTAGAGAGAAAGAAGTTATGGGCAGTTTTAAGGCACATTTTAAGCTGACTTAGGTTGTTATCGCCATATATACGCATGGCCTGCGAAGCCTCATTGCCTGTGCGGCCTTGTGGGCAAATATCATAAGCAGGCGTCAGGGTCAGCTTTTTGCCATCCCAAAATGCTGCATGGTTTCGGGCATGATCGTCGGTATTGCCGCACAGGATATTGAAGACGAGTCGAGAAAAAAGCTCTCTCAGCGTATGTTTTGGATCGGTAAAACGATGTCGGATAATTTCGGATAAAGTTTCATAGCTGGCGTACCGCGCCAACATATCATCCAAGCCGAGCAATGTTAAAGCGGACACCATGGCCTTTCGTGCCCACTTGCCGCCTTTTGGCACGCGGTCAAAGCGTTCAATTAAGAGTATATCTTTGTTCCCCGATTTAGTCAGCTTTACGGGTGCAACATTCAGCCCAGCCAATTCAGCCAGTCGCATGGCGATGAATTCAGCTTTAACAACACTGTACAGATCTGCACTGGATGAAAATTTAGCCACATATTTTTCGTCATAGGCTTGAATTAAGGCTTTAGGGCGTGCGCCGCCGATAGAACTACCATGGAACAGAGCCTGATCCAGCTCCGGCGTGAGGGGAACGCCTTTTTCGACTCGTTCTGCAGACTCAATCAGTTCCTCAATGCTGACATTATTAGCGGTACGTGGCACATATTCTGTAGGGGAACGTTGGAAATCAAGTGCCCCGATACGGTCCGAGCCAGACTCCAACAGGTAAGTCAGTTCGTCTAACTCGTTCGTGTCAGTGCCTTCGCCCTTAAGTCCCAACTTTTTGTTGATAATCACACGCCGCCCCCACGCATCGGGCGAAGCGTCCCTGATACAGCCAGGCATGGTCAAGCCATCGGGAGGGCTTAGCATTCCGGCCTTTAGCGGCAATTCAGGTTCATAAATCGCAATCGCCCTTTTGTTGTCACCGATACGGTCCAAGTAGCTTTTGCCGTAATTGAATAAGATATTGACGTTGTCTGCTACAAGACGCCCCGCTACCACGGGCTCAGTTTCATCCGGCAGCCATATCCAGACAAAAGCTTCTTTTTCTGCCTTAGAAGTCATCATGCACCTCTTTGGTTGTCTTGCGCACATACTTTGGCAGGAGTGTCAGCTTCTCCTTAGTTTGACGTAATTTTTTTATTAAAGTTTTTTCATCGGCATCAAACAACTGGAGGCCGACAATTGTGGCCACTTCGAATACGGCCCCGATTTCGCATTTGGGGTTACCCTTTTCAATGCGTTGGAGCAGTCCTCTGGAAATACCAGCGCGGTCAGCTAATTCCTGAGCTGTGAGTTTGCGCTCATTGCGAGCCTCGCGGATTAGCGCCCCGAGCAAAGCAACCGCATCGCAGGTATAGCGTGAGTAAGTGCGTGTGATGGACTTTGGCATTGTATTTTCCTTGATTTGTATATGGATTAAAATTAATGACTATTTATCAGCTTGTCAAGATAAAAATGGTTTATATATAGGCCATATAAAAACTATATGATCTATATATAAACCATAAATTTCGAGATTTTTATCTTATAAAAAAGGGCCGTGCGGTATTGTGCGGTTATTTTTTAGATGGGAAAAAACATTTAGAAAAAAATGATGTCATTGCCTTGAAAATGGGAAACGGTTTTGGAAATGGTTACTCCGGAAAAGTCAGAAGAAAATGGGTTAAATAGTTGGAATTCGGGCCTATTCAGAGCAAATTTTGCTCTCTCACGCCGGAAACGCGGGTTCGAGTCCCGCTGGGACCACCAGCAATAAAATCAAATAATTATAATTAATTTGAAGCTGAATTTTAAGGCGCCAAAGTGGACCCCGAAAATCAAACAAAGAAACGAATGGGCGAATCCGTCAGCTAAGAAAACCAGGGACGAGATAAAATTTTAACCCAAACCTTGTTGCCGGGGGTATTTTATGCCAATCTGAAGTATCCTCGGCTAAAATAATCCGGAAATTTAGCCACCCGTTCAATAAAATAAAATAAAAATTGTCAGTCTCGTAAAAAAATCAATTTTGATGGCTTCGTAATTTGAAAGGGCCAAATAAAAGGTTTAAGCCCAAGATTCCAAACTCTAAGAATACAGGATATTTCGTTGTATGTGGCATGCCGACAGATGGGAAGCACAACATCCTAGTTAATGCCAAAACATTTTGACAAGCGATTTTTACGCGGTACAATAAAAATGGTGATAAAGCCAAACCAATTGTGAAATTGGGACGGAAAGTCACTCGCAACAGCAGCATGTTTGATCCCATCACCATTAACCAGCTCAGCTTGGACAACCGAATTTTTAAGGCTGCAACACTGGATTGCATGGCTACGGAGGAAGGCGGCCCCACCAAAAATCTGATGCAATTTTACAAACGCACGGCCAAAGGGGGCAGCGGCCTGATGCTTACAGGGATATCATAGTTGAATATTTATAGCCAGATCCTAAAAACTAAAAAGCGGGCGGAAAGGGTTTTGAAGGAAAAGTTATGGGCTCGTTGTTTGGCTGATATCCCAATGAACTTATTAACACTTGTATCCAATTCTTACTAGAAAATTGCAGCGAACAAGAGAAAGGAGGAATTATGCTTAAACTTGGAGAGAAAGGTGCCATTATCCAAAGAGACAAAGAGACTTATGCTGTGGCCCCCCATATCCCATGCGGTGTCGCGTCGCCGGAGCTTTTAAGGAAAATCGCGGATATAGCAGAAAAATACAATGCTCAGGCATTGAAGATTACAAGCGCTACAAGGATTGCTATTGTAGGCCTCAAGGAAGAGGATATAGATGATGTATGGAATGAGTTGGGCATGGCCCCCGGGGCCGCCGTTGGGCTTTGTGTGCGCAGCGTGCGGGCCTGTCCGGGAACAACTTTCTGCAAGCTCGGACAGCAGGATGCCTTGGGTCTGGGCATGGAATTGGACAAGAAATACCATGGTTTGGATCTTCCGGGTAAATTCAAGATGGCTGTCTCCGGGTGCCAGATCAATTGTGCAGAGTCCTGGGTCCGTGATTTGGGCTTATTTGGAAAACCGGAAGGATGGACAATTGTAATCGGCGGCAATGTCGGTCAAAAACCCCGGATCGCCCAGGAATTGATTAACGGATTAAATGATGATCAGGCGCTTGAAAAAGTCCGTCAGGTCATCGATTACTATAAGGAAACCGCATCAAAAGGGGAGCGCTTGGGAAAAATGATTGATCGCCTGGGATTTGAGACGGTCAAGGCCGCCCTGCGATAGTCAGGCCCATTTAAATCATTGGGTTTAGGAGCTATGCATAGGTTTTTTATCAGTTCTAAAGTTTCGCAGACGCCAAATGATCTGCGAAACTTTAGACATTATAATGTAGAAAGCGCCTTTCAGTGATCCTTTTTAAAATAAACTGGTAACCTCATATTCATGCCCATGACGCGCAAATGAAACTTTTTCCCCTTTTTTAATCACCTGCTGCATTTTAATATTTTCAACCAGAATGTTTGCCTTGAACCCCTGCAGACCCTTAGATTGTGCGTATTCGGTCTCGGCAGCTGGGCGATGGAAATTGGGATATACTCTGCCTTGCCCTTTTTGATCGCCTCCCGGATGTCAGAGCCGACAAAGAAGACCTTGTGCTGAAACCGGGTCATAGGGATCCCGTCTTTCATCGGAATTGCGCCGTCGGTCAAAAAATGAATCAGCTTCACGTCAAAAACTTTCTCTTCGCTCGATTCAAGCGCCCGGATCAAACTTCTGGGCGTTGCACAGGCAGTCTTTAAAAACACCTGGTCCCCGGATTTAACGACCGAAACCGCTTGCTCCGGAGTTCTCAGCTTATCGGCAATGGCGCCAAGACTACCGGCATTGGATGATTGTAAACTTCATCATTCATACTGCCCCCCTCATTCATAGAGTTTTGCCTTCAGGCTTAAAGAAATAGCAATCATGATTACATGGCCGCCAGCTGCCCCTCGTATTTCTCAACCCACCCGTCAGCACCGCAATCCTTGAAGGTTTTAATCGCCTGCTGCAAGTTCTCTTCGGTTTTTTGACGGTCCCCCATTTTCCAAAAATATTTCGAATAAAGGACATAATCTTTGGCAAGATTGAACATCAAACCGTCCGCCTGATCCGATTCGATGGTCTGCTGAATGTATTTTTCAGTATTGGATCGAGAAGAATCGTTCAGATTCAAAAGAACTTCGCCCTCCACAAAAAAAATGACACCCCTGCAATTGGCGTTATTCTCAGATAAAAAGGTTGATAACGGTTTTGAGGGGTTTGGGATGGAAGATTCTCTTATCGGTTTTTCCGCGTCATGAAATGTTCTGAACAATCGCCATGCGGGCGGCGGAGGGGGGAAGGCGCGTGAAAAAAGCCGGACCACCATTCGATACTGGCAATCCGGCTGCCTTTGAACTTGAAAGAGGTAACAGTGCCGATGGGACCCGTGGCCTTCAGCCTGATTTTTTAAATCAAAAAATTTGAAACCCTCCGGGATTTTCAATTTCACCGCATCTACTGCGTCAAATGATGTCTCGCATAAGCGCCTATCGCCCGGACATCATTTTCCTTGTATCTGCGGCAAACTTGAAAATCGCTCAATTTAGGTTTTGATGTTATCTTTTGCCGTTCTATTATTGATTGTGTGGGACGGTAACATAACAAGCTGCAGTAGCGGTATTGCCCGCACAATCAGTCGCCTCATAGCTTATCGTATAAATCCTGCCGTCACTGTTTCCGCTCCGTTCTGCTCTTAAATAAATCGTACCGTTATTCACCTGAATATCATTACCAATATAGCCTGCATCCTGATCTGAGTCATAATTGGGATCGTATGTATCCGTCAAGTCGCCCTCGTTCACTTCTATACCTAAAAGCTCCACCGATACATTGGTACCGCAGCACACGTCATTTGTCTGAATCGAAGGCACCACCTCAACCATTTTATGATTCGGTGGCCAGAGTACTTCGGGGCTGACGCTGACATTAATCTCCGGCGGGGTCGTATCTGAAATTGTAACTGTTTGAGATCCTGAAGCACTGTTTCCGTTGCAGTCAACAGCAGTCCATGTCACGACGGTTTCGCCAAGCGTAAAAAGGTCCGGTGCGTTATTTGCAATTGTAACCTCCCCACAACAGTTATCAGTAGCTGAAGCTGTCCCCAAATTCACATCCTGCCCATCGCTGGTACATTCCACAACGATGTCGGCCGGTATATTCAATTCCGGGGGAAGGTCATCGATAACAGTGATTAATACAGTATCCGGCTCGGAATCAATAAAGCCGTCATTGACGATTAGGGTTACCTCCGTCGTACCCAAAGGCAATCGTATCGTTGGATTTGATCCATTTGCCGAACCGCCATCCCACGACCACATATAGACCAATGGATCGTTGTCCGGATCACTGGAGCCGGATCCATCCAAAGTAGCATTGGCCATACAGTCGATTCCAGCTGAAAGAGTTTGGTCAGTTCCTGCATTGGCAATAGGGGCAGTATTTTCACACGCATCGCCGATTCCATTGCCATTGCTGTCAATCTGGTCAGGATTCGCAGTTTCCGGACAGTTGTCGCACAAATCGCCGACGCCGTCACGATCACTGTCAAGCTGATCCGGGTTGGGGGCTCCCGGGCAGTTGTCATTTTCGTCTGCTACCCCATCCCCGTCTCCATCGAGTGGCCCGGCAAGGACAAATGTGGAAAAATGGGACAATTCCACAGTGAGCGTGTTATTAATAAAATCCCGATTTATAGGATAAAGTACCTCCCAACCGCTACTTGCAGTGTATACATAGACTTTTAGATCCGGTTCTGTCAGCCCCAGGATCTCTTCGTGCGTATAATGAAGCTCCAAAGTGGGTTTAGGGTCCGTAAAGATAGTATCAAGCGGCGGATCGATAACAATTTCTCGGGCCAAAGCAAGATTTTGCTGGTCCAGACCGAGCGCTTCTAGACCCTCCGGATCAGGAATATCGGCAGGAAAGACGGATTTCATCGTGATGTCTACCGAATCGTCTAATGAGCCGGCCGGTATTTCTAAATTCGTACCACTCGCATCCTGGATTGTTCCACCCGTTTCAGGTTCTATAAATGTTTTTGTCCCTAGTGGGACTTTGTAGATATCCCCGTCCCTTCTTGAATCTCCGTCATCAGGATCATCGGAAACAAACACAAGCCACGTACCATCCGGGGAGGCACCCAGAAGTCCCTGATTAAAGGGCCTGTATTGATTTATTTTTATCGGCTTATATGGTGTGGCAGTTACATCTAATCCGAAGATTTCAAAATGGGAATTGCCCATTATTGATGCCCAGCTTCCACCAGGATATACATCTGCATAATCAAAATCAAATTTGTCGAATGCATCTTCACTATAATAGATGTACCTTCCGTCACGTGACCATCTCGGACTGGCGTGCCAATTTGAACCCGTAACAACAGCCGTAAATCTTGAATCTGTATAGTCTGTTGGCGGGGAAACCTCATCTCCTATTATTGCAGTAATATCGTCCAGGATATATATTCGGTCTTCTGGGAGATCCTCATCGCCTTCGGGAAATGCACGTTTAACGCTCGTCAGTAGGAGTCTATCCGTTTCCTTATTGTAACAGGCCTCTGTTGGATCCCAATTCGATACGGCGCTGCAACTTGGAAAAGCAGTCAGCATAATTGGTTTTTTATCGGTTTTAAGGGAACCGTCTTCATTGATCGCAACGCAAAATAGGTTCCGCTTGTATCCAACGCCAGAATCTGCCTCCTGTTTTCTTTGCCCAAAAAGATAATTGGTGCCGTCAATGTCTGTCACCTCACAGGCCACCCATTCGCTGTCAGGGAATCGTTCGGAAGAAAAAAGGTCGTGAACGATAATGCTATCAGATTTTGCATCCGCTCTGTTCACGTCACCATGAAATTGCGGGCATTCTACATTAAAGATAACCCATTCATTATTCGGGCTGAAGATGGGATTTCCGAAATTCCAGACATTATGAATGGCCTCCGTACATTTTTTGACAGGTCCTGCACCAGATATCGGTTCGACATAAATGTTCCATATGCTTGTTTCTAACTCCCTTTTAACATATGTAATATATTGGCTATCATGGGACCAGGAAGGGAACCATTCATGTTCCAGCGTATCATTAACGCGTTCTACATCCGTAAAGGCATAGGGGCGTTCATCGGATAAAGCGCTCATGCTGAAATCATCGAAAATGAAATTCGCTTCATACGGGACTCCGTTTGCAAAGAGGCCAATTGCTGCGATGTCAATCGGGAGACGCCGTGTTGCAGATAGGTTGATGGAGGTAGCGTCATCGGCCGTGAAATTTCCGATGAGACTGCCATCGGATGCAATTTTGAGATTGATGCTTTGGAAGTTCCTCGGATTCGCACTAACCGGAAGATCCTGTGAAGCGAGGATCTTCATATTGTGTAAAAGATCAATATCTTCTTGATCGGCATCGTAGAGAATAAATTGCCATTTCGATAGGTAGACATTAAAATAAAACATGGCGCCGACAGTGCCGTAAACTGATTCTGCCGGGCCAATGACGCCAAATCCAATGCCTCCCATAACCGGTCCGTGGATTGTTGAGGGGCCGGCGAACTTGATCTTGGCGCTTATATCAGCCAAAGGATCGGCATCTGGGGTAATGTCAAAATACTTCATATCAAGTGCCGATAAAACTGGCATCTCATAGGGATCCCCTGTCGGATGGGTATCCTGCACCCTTACAGCTTTAGAGCCGCCTACGCCAGAGCCGTCTTGCAATGAAATCGTCCCATAGCCATAGTCAGTCCCAAGCATTCGCCATGACAGTGAGGATGAAAAGCCTGTATCAAAGTTATCTGAATAGATCTCTGCGACAACTGAGGATGGGTAAACTATCATCGCTGCGGCGAACATTACCATAAGGAATTTTAAAACTTTTATATCGCATTTTATTTTTACGGATGGTTTCATTTTGGTCTCCCTTTAATTGGCATTGAATCAATGTTGCTTCATGCCGTATTAAGGCCCCTCGATGAGATTTATTAAGGACGGCTGATAGAAGGAGTAGGATTAGGAGCAGAGAAGGAAGCAAAACCGTTACAATTCTATAGGCATACCGTATATCCGGTTACAAAAGGATGCTCAATATTAACGAGGCCATTGGGTTTTAAGTTTTAAAATAGTTTTAGTTTTACCGGTTTTTTTGAGAGCGAAGGGAGAAGTAAACCAATAGGGGGAATCGCTTTTTCTCAGGGAGACTATTCAAAGCCTCCCCAAAAACGGGAACATTAAGACGCCTATCATTATATAAGTTTTTATTCCCCATAGGTTTAAAGGGCTGCGCGGAAGAACGGGAAGGGGGGGGTGAAATAATATTAACCAAATATCGCAAAGCTATCTGGGCCTTAGAAGAAATAAATGTATGAGGTTTAAAAGAGACCATCTTGGCCTCCATTTTATTATTTGCGGTATAAGGCAAGAAAAAAGGGTTTAAAAACTAAAAAAGCCGGACTTCCATATGGAAATGGCAGTCCGGCTATCTTGATCAGACCCGTGACTTTCCGTCCTATTCTTACGAATAGTTTGGCTTTTACATAATTTATAATACTGGGAAAAATTCTCTTGTCAAGCAAAAAATGGTTTGCGTATTTTACTCAAAAAAACGATTGATGCCATTGAGGCATTTTTACAGAAAGCAACTCAAAAAGATGTACGTATTGTCCTTTTGAACGAGAGTTAAGCTTCTGAAATATAATATATTTTTAAGTTGCTTAAAGGGGCTGAATGCTTTCAGGGCGATCGGGCATTAAAACGCTTCAAAATTCTTGGGTGAAATGCTGCGGTTTCCGGACTCGATTTCCTTGATCAGGCTAACGATTTTGTCGTTTACCGGAACATGCACATTGAACTTCTTTGCTTTATCCGTAATATATCCGTTTAGATAGTCAATTTCCGTGGGCTTGTTTCGCTCCAAGGATTGCAGGCTGGATGACTTCAACCGGCGGTATTTGAAACCGATCAGGCGAATCATCAGGTGCCGCCGGAATTGGGGCCAAGTCCCGGAGCCGGCCATAAACCGGTAATAGTTCATCCGCCCGCCTATGGTTTCTACATGTAGATCCATAGCAGCTGCCACAGCCATGGCCTCCCGCATGATCTCGATAAAAATATTTCGGATTTTCCGGTTCGCTAGCATCTGGCCCATATAAAGCCCGCAGATGGCGCCTAACGAGGTTATGCAGGAATTGACAATCAGCTTAGCGTAAAGGCTGCCCAGAATATTTTCTGAAATATTACAGGGTACCACATGGCCAAGGATTTCTTTTATATTTTGAAGCCTGGGTTCCTCTCGGGAATCCAGCGTGCCGATGACAAAATCGCCGCCTGAGGTCATTTCCAATTCCCCTGGCGAATCCATGGTGCCGCCCCAGCCTACGACGCAGCCGATCACTCGGCCGTGGCCGACCACTTCTCCAAGGGTTTCCTCACAAATACCGTTCTGTAGAGAAACCAAAAGGGTATCCGGGGAAAGCAAGGGTAAAAGCGCCCGGGCGGCCGGCACCAAATCCGTGGCCTTGGTGGCCAGGAGAATTAAATCCCTATCTGCCTTCATATTCTTAATTTCTGCAACGGCGGGCATCGGCACCCAATGCTCGCCACAAAATCCTCGGATATGCAAGCCGGTTTTGTTGATCCGGCGAGCAAGATCCTCGTATTTACATACAATTTCCACATCATAGCCGGCCTGCTGGATTCGGGCGGCTGTGATCCCGCCGATGGCGCCGGCGCCGATTACTCCGATGCGCGGATGCGTCCAGGACATGTGTGGCCTCCTTTTTTCATTTATGGCAGGGTTGCAAAAAATAGTGGACAAGGTGGAAGTATGGCGATTTATCCACCAAATGCCGGGATCGGTTAACGAGTAAAATATAAACGAAGCGCTAGGCTAGGAACTTACCTTTTACATTAGAATATATACCAAAATCGGCCATGTATGTAAATCCTTGTTGCGCTTCCGTTCCTCGGAATCTCACGTACAGCTTCTGACCTAATTGGGTTAA
>Ga0102932_1001910_pt1 | contig 10683 bp, 9 predicted proteins | sample SalPonR1_C_D2_MG_FD_78212 | JGI IMG/M metagenome (GOLD analysis project Ga0102932, IMG submission 78212) | Salt pond soil microbial communities from South San Francisco under conditions of wetland restoration - Salt Pond MetaG R1_C_D2_MG | ecosystem: Environmental > Aquatic > Marine > Intertidal...
CCCTGGATATGGTCTGCGCCACCCATTGCACCCAGCACAAGCAGGAAATCCAGTCCCGCTTCCCCCAAATCTCCATCCCCGGGGGCGCCGGCAAAGTGATTGAGTTGTAATGGAAAACGAAAACGGTTTGTTTTCTGATAAAAATACTATTACAATTCTTCCTGCCGGTTACGATTTTTTAACCTAGAGCCACGCATTTGTTTGATCGTTGTCTTGCAGCGATACTCAATTTGCACTCTTAAACCTAAGCTGCCGGAGTCGTTAGCGAATTCGTCATTGAAGCCCGTCATTAAAAATGTTATGTAATTTGAGTATATTCTGCTATTCTGGAAACTGACACCGCCATTCCAAAATATAGGGCGAGATCATGATTTATTTTAAAGAGCTACTTGACGCGAAGGATTTCAACCAGGCGGTTGAAAATCTGGCCAGCGGGTTCAGGCAAGCCCACGGATTACCGAAGATCCACCAGGTGGGGCTGCTAGTAAAAGATGTCGAAACGGCCTCTCAACAGCTTGAGGCCAAAGGGGTCAGGCCCTTTTTTATCGCCGCCGGCCGCCCGGTATACTGGATGGAGCGTGGGGATAAAAAAGCCATCAAAGGCAAGATGGGGCTCGGCTATCATCAGGGGGTTGAACTGGAGCTCCTCGAACCCTTGGACGGCTCTGATTTTTATTCAAGAAGCCTTGATCCGGAGGGTAAAATTGTTGTCCATCAGCTGGGATTTCTGGTGGACGATGTGGAAACCTGGGCGGATAAACTAGCCATGGCCGGGACCTCTCTATGGCTGCTGGGGCAGCTCAAGTTGGGGCCGCTAAAATACGACTTCGCCTATATGAAACCCCTGGAAGACAGCGGCCTGATTATCGAATTCATTACATGGCGGCTGCTGGGTAAACGCATATCCCCTCCCAGGAATCTGCTCAAGTTCCTGGGCTGGATGGAGAAATTGACCGGAAAACGCACGATCCATGTATAGATTCAACAGTTTTTAACAAAGTGTCATTCTATGGCGAGTGATTTTTCCGACATTGCCCCCGCCTATAGATCCAGGAAACCTTCCCTGCAGACTTTCTTATGAAATGGCGCGCCACTGACTTAATCGATTTTGAATACCTACTGGGCGAGCGGGCCGGAGAAAATCCGGATAATACGAGAGAGGATACGGACCGGAAGATTTATCAGGCCTTTATTGGTAATCACCCGGAACCGGTCATCAGAAAAGATCTTTTCAGGTATTGGCTCTCCCGGCAGCGTGAGGGCTTCCGGCAGTCATCGGGGGGCCGGGCGGTGCTGCCGGGAGAGGCGGCTGCTGAGGCGCTTGGCCTGAGCCGATGGCTTGCCGGTATCCTCGGGGCGCTTCTGGGGGCCGGGCTTTGCGGCTCACTTCTGGCCTATTCCGGAAACGATCCGATTAATATATTTTCCTGCCTTTGGGTGATGATCGCCCCCCAGCTTGTCCTTCTTATGCTGCTTGGCCTATCGAGCCTTCTTCGGGCCATCGGACCGAAAAAGCCCCCAGGGGGCGTCTATCCGCTGTTGACCGGTATTTTCAGGCGCCTTATTAAAAAACTGATTACGGGCCGGTATAGCGGCCTTTCGGCCGCCAGGGGCGAGCGGATGGCATCGATAACAGGCATGATCGGTCAAAGCCGCTCTATTTACGGAGCTATTCTGTTCCGACCCCTTTTTATCGTCGGCCAGGTGTTCGGCGTCTTTTTCAATATCGGTATCATCGGGTTCCTTTTGCTAAGGATCGCCATCACGGATCTGGCCTTCGGCTGGCAGTCTACACTGCAGCCGGCGGCAGAAACCGTTTACCGCGTTGTGGATACCATCGCCCTGCCCTGGTCATGGGTGGCGCCGGACGCCATCGCCCATCCCACGCTCTCACAGATTGAAGGCAGCCAGTTCGTCCTAAAAGAAAGCATGCAGGCCTGAGTACTTCGGATCTAACCGCCTGGTGGCCGTTTCTTCTGTTTGCAGTGATCTGCTACGGCCTGCTGCCGCGACTAATCCTTTTGGCCGGATCGGTGATTAGGCAAGGCCGGGCGATCCATCGTCTTTCGTTTTCCCATGCGGCCTGCGACCGGCTGCTTCTGTCCATGAAAACGCCGGCGGTGACGACCAAAAGCCGGGCATATGAAAAGGCTGACGACGAACGATCAGAAACGGCAGCCGCCCCATTCCGATACGGACCGAGCGCATCCGAAGAAATGTCTGAAGACGCCCTGAAGACGGCAATCATCCTGATCCCTGAGGACATTGCCGGCAAATACCGGCAAGATGAACTAGAGGAGAGGCTCAGGCGGCGGCTCGGCCTGGGTATAGGCGCCCGCATCGTCTGCCGGTTTGATCCAAAGGCGGATGCGCAGGCCGTTGAAGAAACCCTGAAGGGCGATTCCGGGGCGTCGGAGAACCGGCTGGTATTCATTCAAGAGGCTTGGCAGCCGCCGATTCAGGAAACCCTGTCATGGATTGTATCGATCCGGCAAAAAGCCGGCGTTGAAAGCGGTTTTATCATCGGTTTGATAGGAAAACCCTCGGCCGAAACAATATTTACGCCGCCTGCGGATACGGATCGCATGGTCTGGGCACATGCCGTTGCCAAACAGGGGGATCCGTACCTCAGAGTTGAAGTTTTGGGAGGATAACCTTTGGAAGAAGCGCATTTGACAGATAGAGCCCCTGTTTTTGCCATACTCGGCCACCCGAACGAGGGAAAATCCTCAGTAGTGGCGACCCTGGCAGAGGATGACAGCGTGAGGATCAGTCCCACACCCGGGGAAACCCTTAAATGCCTGGAATACCCGGTGAGCATTGACGGTGTGGAAGTCATCCGCTTTATTGACACACCGGGTTTTCAGCAGCCCCGTCATAGCCTTGCCTGGATGCAGAATTTTGAGGGTCCCGAGGCGAACTGTATTTCAGAATTCATTCGCACGCACCAAAATAATCCGGACTTCAGCCATGAGTGCGAGCTGCTGGGTCCAGTAGCCGACGGGGCGGGCATAATTTTTGTAGCCGACGGCTCCCGGCCGGTTCGGCAGACCGACGCCGTAGAAATGGAAATCCTGCGGCTGACCGCGCTACCCCGCCTGGTTGTTATTAACCCAAAGGACGAATCGGATCTGACCTACCTGGCGGATTGGAAAGCCCATGCCCGGAAATATTTTAACACGATCCGGATTTTTGATGCGCAGCGGGCGACCTATGCCGAACGGATCGAACTGCTCGAATCATTGAAAATGATTGATCCGGACTGGCAGGCGGCGCTTACCTATGTGATTGACGCCTTTAAACAGGACTGGCATCAGCGGATTGCCGAAACCGCAAACATCATCATGGGGCTCGTGGAAACAGCCGCCGGCCATTTAGTGAAAAAAACCTGCCGGGATTTTTCCCGGATGGACCAGGTGAAGCGGGAATTGGCAGAAAAATACCGGGCAGATATCCAGCACATGGAGCAGGCCGCGCACAAACGCATCAGAAAGCGTTTCAAACACAATATCTTCAACCTGGAACTCCCGCCCCGGTCGATTCTCAATGAAGACCTGTTTTCTTCCCGAACATGGAAAGTCCTCGGCTTAAATAGATGGCAGCTGGCTACCGCTGCGGGCGCCGGGGGCGGGCTGATCGGTGCGAATATCGATCTTGCTTTGGCGGGGCTTAGCTTTGGGGTCTTTACCGCACTGGGCGGCGCTATCGGGGCTGGCTCCGCGGCGCTGGGCACCGATCGGATGGCCCGGACCAAAATCCTGGGTCTACCCGTGGGCCGGGTTAAAATCCGTGTGGGGCCGATCCAGAATGATCAAATGCTTTTTGTGATCATCGATCGGGCCCTGATTTATTTTTCCCATGTGATCAACTGGGCACACAGCCGGCGGGATCAACCGCAACCTCCGGCAAACGCGGCAGCAGAGGAAAAGTCCGGCTACACCACCACATGGGAGGGCGGACTGAAGCAGGCCGGCCGCCGATTTTTCAGGGCGGTGCGCAAAGGCCACACCCAGCGGATAGAAGAATTAAAGCCGCGGATGATTGAGGCGATCACGACGCAGTTAAACAATATATCCAACGAATGATAGATGATAAGACGCGAAAGAAAGGAAACGAATCCATGATGGATCATAACTCTCAAACAAATAACGACAAAACCGACGGGCAGGATAGCGGCCCGACAGGCAAGGACTCCGCATCCAACGACAGTCAATGGCAGGTATCAGAATTCAGGGTGCCGACAGCCTCCGATAAAACCCGTTTTCATGACTTTGACCTGCCCGATGAATTGATGCACGCCATAAGTGACCTGGGCTTTAGCTATTGTACGCCCATCCAGACGGAAATTCTGCCCAGCGCGCTGGCGGGCCGGGATGCATTTGGACGGGCCCAGACGGGCACCGGAAAGACAGCCGCTTTTTTAATTTCAATCATAACATATCTGACGAATCATCCGATTCAGGCAAAACGAAAACCGGGCACGCCCCGGGTATTAATTCTTGCGCCTACCCGGGAGCTGGTAATGCAGGTAACGGAAGAAGCCCGGCAGCTTGCGAAGTATTGTGATTTTAACATTGTTTCCATTTTCGGCGGGATGGATTTCAAACAACAGCAGAAACAGCTCACCGGCCGCCCGGTCGACATCATTGTGGCCACTCCGGGCCGCCTGCTTGATTTTTCGAGGCGCCGCACGCTTTTTTTAAAAAAGGTTGAAGTGCTGGTGATCGATGAGGCGGACCGGATGCTGGATATGGGGTTTATTCCGGATGTGCGCAAAATCATTTACGCTACCCCCCAAAAAGGAAGCCGTCAGACCATGCTGTTTAGTGCCACGCTTACCGATGCCATCACCCGCCTGGCCGCCAGCTGGACGCAAAATCCGGCCCGCGTGGCCATCGAGCCGGAGCAGGTGGCTGTAGATTCGGTTGACCAGATTGTCTATATCGTAACCAACAAAAACAAATTCGCCCTGCTCTACAACATCATTGCCCAGCAAAGCCTCTCCCGGGTGCTGGTCTTCTGCAACCGAAAGGACGCGGTTAGACGGCTGGCCGACCGGTTGAACCGCTATGGCATCAAAAGCGAACTGCTCACCGGTGATGTGCCCCAGCAAAAACGAAGCCGGCGGCTCGCGGACTTCAAGGCCGGAAAAATCCGGGTGCTTGTGGCAACCGATGTCGTGGCCCGGGGCATTCACATCGAGGCAATGGACCATGTGATCAACTATAACCTGCCCCATGATCCGGAAGACTATGTCCACCGCATCGGCCGCACCGGTCGGGCCGGTGCGGCCGGCACATCGATCAGTTTCGCGGACGAGGAGGATTCATTTTATATTCCCGAGATCGAGGCATTCATGGAGCGAGAACTGCCATGTACCGAGCCGGATGACAGCTGGCTGGTGCTGCCAAAACCCCTGGCAAAAAAAAAGGGGGGCGGCGGCAAAAAGAAACCCCGGACCGCCTCAAAATAAAGAAATTATTAGATTTCTCGTAGTTTACCGGCTTACTCGGGTTTGAACGTTGAAACGCTTTTTATATTTATTGATCGAAATCGCTTGTATTTGTTTAAAAAGATGTTATATTAATAATAATCAACAAAGGCCTTGCCTTTTAAGCGGCAGGGCGGTTTTTTTCTGAAGGAACAGGTTGTATAGCCGTTGTGTCATCCTCCAGTTTAAGATTTTGAGAATATTTATCTGAAAGGAGGATGTAAACATGGCAAACGGAACAGTAAAGTGGTTTAATGACCGCAAAGGTTTTGGCTTCATTGAGCAGGAAGACGGACCGGACGTATTTGTGCATCACAGTGCAATCAACATGACCGGCTTTAAGTCCCTCAACGAAGGCGCGCACGTGACTTTTGACATCGAGCAGGGCGCTAAGGGCCCGGCTGCTGCCAACGTGACGGCCGAATAATCTGCTTTTTAAAACCATTCGTAGGACAAGGCATCTCCCGTAAACCGGGGGGTGCCTTTTTTAATTGCCGACTTTATAAAACCGCCATGGCAGCGGCTGCGACGCATGTCCCATTATCCTTGCATTCCTCTATCCAGTCGACTGTCAGAAAGGAAAAATCCATGGCAAAATCGCACTACCAGTTCAAAAAACGCCAAAAAGAACTAGAAAAGAAAAAAAAGAAAGAGGAAAAGCGGCAGCGTAAGCAGGAAAAGAAATCCGGTGAGGCCAATGACACGGAAAACGCGCCGGAATCCCCAACCCCGGATGAATAGGCCGGGCGCCTACTGAAAGAGAGCCTCCTGAAATGATGCAGAAAAATCCCCGTAATATTTCGACGGATCTTCGCGGCATCGGAGACCTAACCATAGATGCCATTTTGGGCATCACGGATATCGTGGAATCCCTGCACCAGACTATCTTAAGCTTTGGCGGCATGTTATCTGCCGGCAATCGAAGGCGGACAAGGGGCATCACCGGTATGGTTTACCGCAACATCCACACGGTGACCGAATGGGTGGGCGGCGGCATGGATTTCCTGCTTGACCGGCTCAGTGCCCGGCTCGACGAAAAACCCTCTTCGCCTGGCAGGGAGACAGCTGTTGCCGCATTAAATGGGGTTTTGGGCGACCATCTGGCCGCCCGCGACAATCCGCTTGCCATCCCCATGCAGTTCCGCCGGCATGGGAACCCATTGGGGAAACAGGCACTTATGGAATCAATTCAGGAATCCAATGGAAAGCTTATCCTAATGGTTCACGGATTGTGCATGAATGATCGGCAGTGGCAGCGAAACGGCCATGACCATGGCGCCTTGCTGGCCCGCGATCTTGGGGCGACGCCCATATATCTCTACTATAATAGCGGGCTGCATATTTCTGAAAACGGCCAAAATTTTTCCGACCTGTTGGAGACCCTAGTCGAATTATCCCCTCAGCCGATTGAACTCTTTATCCTCGCGCATTCTATGGGCGGCCTCGTCTCCAGGAGCGCCTGCCATTATGCAGCCATATCCGGGCATAAGTGGCCTGGCCATCTTCGCAAGATTATATTTCTGGGCACGCCCCACCACGGGGCAGTGCTTGAAAAAAGCGGCAACTGGATTAACATACTCATGGGAATCAGCCCGTACAGCGCCCCTTTCGCCCGCCTGGGCAAAATCCGAAGCGCCGGCATTACGGACATGCGATATGGGAACCTGACCGACAAGGATTGGAAAGACCGCGACAGATTCGATTGCTCAGGGGATACACGCACGCCCGTTGCCCTGCCGGAAAGCCCGGCGTGCTATGCGGTTGCCGCAACCATCGGCAAAACGGAAAGCAAATGGGGGGATGGCGTTGTCGGCGATGGGCTGGTGACTGTAAACAGCGCGCTCGGGATTCATAAAAATCCGGACATGAACCTTGCCATCCCGAAGATCCGCCAGTGGATCGGCCGGGATATGAGCCATATGGATCTTCTCAGCCATCCGGAAGTCTATGGGGTGATTAAGAATTGGATAAACAGTCAACCGCGGGCAATCTTTTAAGCCGCTTAAATGACAAAACCGGATGAATCGCCTCAGTGCCTTCAGGCATTTAAAACTTGCAAAATTGTTTCCCCCCTGTATGATTAAAACAGGAGGTGAAAAATGGTTATGGGCAAAAACATATCCTATTTAAAATGGCTTCTTTTTCTTTTCGTATTACCAAACCTTCTTTTACTGTCGCCAAACCTGTCGTTTTCAGCAGTGCTCCTTGATTGTACCGGCAAAAAACCGATCAAGCAATCGAGCGATAGGGGGTTTTATATCCCGAAATATCCGGGCATCGATATTCAATCCGCCACTCTATGGGTCTGTGCGCCGGTTTCCGGTAACTATGAGATGTCGCTGACTTTGAGCGAAGGCGGCTACGGTGGCCGAACAATCGGGACCAATACGAAAAACCAATTTCTATCCGGGGGCTGTTCAAGCTACTCCCGGGTTACCTTTGATTTCCCTTATCCCGCCATCACCAAAGGCAGCCCTGTCGCCTTTAAGCTGGAGGCCTCGCCGAATATATATTATGATGCGGGGCCGGATTGTAAAGAAATCGTCCAAACGGACGGCAGGCTGTCTCCGCCCGATAGCAGCCGGGAGTACGGTGTCAAACTTGAAATTACCGGGACGGCGTCCCATTATGTATGGCCGGGGTCACCCCCGTGCGACGGCACCCTGCAAAAATGCATTGATGCCATAGGCCCCGCTCAGACGATTCAGATTGCTACCGATACAATAGACGAAAGCATTACCCTGGATAAAAGCCTCACCCTGAAGCCCGCTTCCGGTTATTCGCCCCGGTTTATCAACGCCCACTCGATTTTTGCCAAGAGTGACGGCACTTCCGATAATCGCATCACCATTGAGGGGCTTACCTTGGAGACGGGCATCATCCTTGTAAGCCACAAGAGCACCGGCACCTTCACCCTCAATATTCTGGATAATACGATCGAAGAGGGCTTTACCACCAATCCGGCGATCCGATTCTGGCCCATAGAGGGGGGCAAGGCCTTCTTTAACATTTCCGGAAACCGTATCAGGGTCCCCTGCTCCGCGTATAATGACCAGATGCACGGCATTCAGATTCATTGCGAAAGCGATATCGAGGGCAATATCAGCGGCAACAGGGTTGTCATGGAAGGGGCGGCCCAGGGCAGCGCTATTGAGATAACCAATATGGGCGCCGCTGCCGCTGTCGATGTTACAGGCAACAGAATTTCCGGCACAAATATGAACAATGGGGTGCTTGTCTATCAGTATAATAGTGGATGCACGACGGAGACAAGAATCGTCAACAACCTGGTAACCGGACAGGCTGGAAACGTTGGGGGCCCCGGCGCCATTACCTATAATATCAGTGATGGCGTTGTCGATCTGGAATTGATCAACAATACCGTGGCAGGCAATGAGGAAGGGATTATGCTGTACTGTGATTCCGGCACGGCCTCCGGCAGGATAGCCAACAACATTATTGCCAACAATACACAAAGAGGCGTTTGTATTGATCCGGAGGTTGCGGCCGAGGTGGCCAATCACCACAACCTCTTATACAACAACGGCTCAAACAGTTTAACCCCGGGCACCGAAACCCTTTATGACAAACCGCTATTTATCGGCGAAGGGGACTACCGGCTCCAGCCCTCTTCTCCGGCCGTCGACAGCGGGGACAATGATTCGCTTCCGTCAAGTATTACAAAAGATTTGGATGGCAATCCGCGTATCTTCGATAGAGCCGATAGGGGGGCTTACGAACTAGAGGCGCTGATACCGGATATCGAAGCCAATGGATCGGATGATCCCATAAATATAACTTCCGCCGAGTCACTCTCCATCACAATAGAACTGTCACCCGGGGGCTATGCAGGCGAGGATGCCGACTGGTGGCTAATAGCCGATACGCCGTTTGGATTGTACCACTATCAGGTGGCAAGCACCTCCTGGGTATCCGAGCCTACGACAGTCAGCTACCAACACGCCTTGTTCAGCCTGGGAAAATTTAATGTTTTAGATGCCCCCCTGCCCCCCGGCCTCTATACCATCTATTTCGGGGTGGATCTGGATATGAATGGTTCATTGGATATGGATAAGGCGCATTATAATGCTGTGCAAGTCAATATCGAAGAGCATTAAAAAAGAACGAACCAGTGATATATCTCTGGCTTGTTACCGTTTTATGGGCGTTTTCCTTCAGCCTGATCGGCGTTTACCTGACCGGGCATGTGGATAACTATTTCGCGGTCTTCTCCCGCATTTTTCTGGCCAGCCTGTTTTTCGTGCCGATCATTCGCTGGCGTCGGGTACCGGCGTTTCTGGCGATAAAGCTGATGCTGATCGGCGGTATTCAACTGGGGGCCATGTACCTGTTCTTCTATAACGCCTTCGTTTTCCTCACTGTTCCGGAAGTCCTGCTTTTTACGGTCTTTACGCCCATATATATCACGCTACTCTATGACCTAATCAAACGGCGGTTTACCCTGTGGTATTTGGTGACAGCCCTGTTGGCCGTCTTAGGCGCCGCTATACTCCGCTATAACCGGATAAGCCAGGATTTTATGGTCGGGTTTCTCATAATCCAAGGGGCCAATATTTGCTTTGCCCTGGGGCAGGTGATGTATAAATATTTGATGGAAAAACAACTGCCAGGCAAACGCAGCGCCCTGCCGCAGCGCTCGGTCTTCGGGTTCTTCTATCTGGGCGCGCTGATCGTCTCAATTATCGGTCTTCTGGTATGGGGGGATCTGGATAGAATGCCCGCGACTGCTATCCAATGGGGGGTTTTGCTCTGGCTGGGGATTGCGGCATCCGGACTCGGCTATTTTTTGTGGAACAAAGGCGCGACTCAAGTGGACGCCGGGGCGCTTGCCATTATGAATAATGCGCTGATACCGGCGGGCCTGCTGGCTAACCTCGCTATCTGGAACCGGGATGTGGATCTGCTCCGCCTGGCTATCGGCGGAGGCGTGATCTTTTTATCCCTTTGGTTCAACGAAACCCGGATCAAGCCCAAAGTCGAATGCCAATATAGCGCGCATTCCGCATAACGCGTAGGCGGAATAGACCGCTTTTTACCAACCCCCGAATTTTGACAGTCTCGTAAAAAGTCAGTTTAGAGATGGCAAAGTAAAAAGTTCAAGATCAAGGCGCGCAAAATCCCGAGGAATGCAGCGTACTTAGCTGTACGTGAAATTCCGAGGGATGGAAGCG
>Ga0102932_1001912_pt1 | contig 10681 bp, 11 predicted proteins | sample SalPonR1_C_D2_MG_FD_78212 | JGI IMG/M metagenome (GOLD analysis project Ga0102932, IMG submission 78212) | Salt pond soil microbial communities from South San Francisco under conditions of wetland restoration - Salt Pond MetaG R1_C_D2_MG | ecosystem: Environmental > Aquatic > Marine > Intertidal...
TCAAGAATCGTGTTCAGCGGGAGCGCAGCCGCGCCCTTGGATTTGGTCATCGTTTTCATTCTCTGCCTCTGGTCCCGGCGCTTTTTGCGCTCTGGTTCGTTGAAGACAAAGATGAGTCAAACCTGATTCGCCGTCAATTTCTTTTTGAATCAATCACTTATAGATTTTTCTTGATACAATATATTGTGTACAGGTTTAAACGATCGTCTATGGTGTGGGGTCACACCCAGATTTTGAAGCGCCGCTTTGTGGCTTTTTGACGGGTAGCCTGCATTTGTCTCCCAACCGTAGCCGGGAAACTGTTGCGCCAAATCCCACATGATGCGATCGCGGGCGATTTTCGCCATGATCGAGGCCGCCGAAATCGACAGCGACAGGGCATCACCCTTGATCACCGCCTGTGCGGGCACGGACAGGTTGCGCGGGATCAGGTTGCCGTCGATCAGGGCCATGTCAGGGGGCACGCGCAGCCCCGCCACCGCGCGCTCCATTGCCAGATGGCTGGCGCGCAGGATGTTCAGGCTGTCTATCTCATCAACACTCGCATGCGCGATACATACCTCGGCCACATCCATGATCACGTCAAACAGGGCCTTTCGGCGTTTGGCCGTCAGACGCTTTGAATCATTCAACCCTTCGGGAATGCGGGCGGGGTCCAGCACCACGGCAGCGGCGGTGACCGGCCCGGCCAGCGGGCCGCGCCCCACCTCGTCAACACCGGCAATGCGGGTGTAACCTTGGGCCTGTGCGGCCAATTCAAGCGAATAATCCGGCGTGTGTGTCATACTGTGCTTTGGCATGGTCCTTGGTGAAATGCAAAAGGGAAGGGCGCAGGCCCTTCCCCTTCGACTGCTCAAATCTGGCGCAGCGACTTAACGCAAGCCGCGGCGTTCAAGGCAGCGCGCGCTATAGACCGCTCGTCCGCCATTATTGGCGATCAGACAGGCATTGGGCAGCGCCACACGCTTTTGGGCCCGATGCGAAACTGCCCCGCCTTGCCAGTAGCCGCGATGCGTTTGGACATGCCTGTTATGACGCTGGTGGCGGCTTTGTGCCTTATGCCGCTTATGGGCCTTGTAACCCTTGTGACGCGCCTGATGTTTTTGGTGGCCATAGGCAGGCGGTGCCTGATAGATCACCTTGGGTCGTTTGGATTTATTGGCATCGGCCACGGCCGCGCCGATAATGGCAAGCGCGGCAACACCCGCGATCACCTTGGCGGCATCATTGTCAGCGCGCGCCGGGGCCGCTGTCAGGCCGGTCACAGCGACGGCTGCGGCCAGCACGGCAGCTATGAATTGACGGTGTAGCATGGTCTGTCCTTTCCTTGGGTTTTGTTGCTCAGGCCCGGCACAAAGGGGCCAGACGCGATAAGCCAAGGATGTGCGGACCCGGCAAAGACAGGCAATAACGCGCCTTTGATATCGGATAACGGGCCAAAAATACGGCGTTTGAATATCCGGGTTATTGAATAGCCGCACCGGGCGGCGCATGGTTGGGGCATGACACGGATTTATATACCCCTCATTACCGCCGCCCTCATTCTCGGCCTTGGGTCAGCTACCATGGCCCAAGCCGCATGTGTGGCGGAATACAAGGCCAAGCGCGACACCCCGTTCGAGCTGTATTATGATGTTGCACCGATCAGCGGCCCCTGCACCAAGGCCAATGCACGCGCGCAATTGCAGGCGCAATTGGCCCAAAACGGCCTGACCTTGCTGAAAATTTTATCAGTGCGTGATCAGTAGGAAGGGTAACCCAGTGAAAGACCAATCAGGCAGCGCCGCCACAGCTCTGAAATCCGGCAACCGTGTCGTCGTGATCGGGGTCATTACCATTGTGGCCATTCTGGCGCTGACAGCGGTTTTGTTGTTCATGAACCTGCCCGATGCCGGGGCGTTCAATGCCCGTGTCGAACGGATCTTCGTGGAAAACGATGCGCTGACGTCGGACGCGGAAATCAAGCTTTTGGAAATCCTCGCCCTGTCCGGCACCGCCTTTTCCGAAACGCTGACCAGTTACCGCATGGTGATGTTCGTGCTATTGGTCTTTGCCGCAGCCCTTTTGGTAACAGCGCTGGTATTTTTGGTCATGCTGGTGACACTGAACCGCCGCATGGCACAGATCGAGCGGTCGGGCATTCAGGTCAGCTCGCTTTTGATCAGCCGCGAGGAAAACAAGGTCTACCTCAACAATCTTGGGTTCAAGCTGACCGATGCCGCGATGGAGACGCTGGCCGTTCTGGCCGAGGCACGCATGGATGACGACATTCTGTCTGGAGCCGAGATCGAAGCCGTAATTTCGGGCCGCCCAACTGTCGATTGCGAAGAAGCAGCAGGCGCCACCCGCATCAAACGCCTGCGCGATACCCTTGGCAACCAGATGGTCAGCGAGTTGTTGGTCAAAAACATCGCCCGCCGCGGTTACATGCTGGCCATCGACAAGGACGTGATCAAGGTGATGTAACGCCCAGGTGAATCAACGATCACACCGGATACCACACCCACCAAAGTGGCGACCCCGGCAGGATTCGAACCTGCAACCTGCCCCTTAGGAGGGGGCTGCTCTATCCAGTTGAGCCACGGGGCCGTTGGCCGTCGTTTAGCGCGGGTTGTGGCGTTTGTCATGGGGGGAATGTGTGACGCTTGATCCCGCCCGACTGTTCGCGGTAACAGTTAAGGGTAATTTCTCAGGACGACAACATTGACCAAACCCGACCAACGGCCCCTGACCTTGCGTGATGTTTCCGAAGCGTCAGGTGTATCAGAGATGACTGTCAGCCGCGTCTTGCGCAATCGCGGGGATGTGTCGGAGGCAACCCGCCAGCGGGTTCTGGAGGCCGCCAAGCAGTTGGGCTACGTGCCCAACAAGATCGCCGGGGCGCTCGCCAGTCAGCGCGTCAATCTGGTGGCGGTGATCATCCCTTCGATGTCGAACATGGTGTTTCCCGAAGTCATGACAGGGATCACGCAGGTTTTGGAAACCACTGATTTGCAGCCGGTTGTTGGCTTGTCGGATTACCTGCCCGAAAAGGAGGAAAAGGTTCTTTACGAGATGCTGTCGTGGCGTCCGTCCGGGGTGATCATCGCCGGGCTGGAACATTCCGATGCCAGCCGCGCCATGCTGCGCGCGTCGGGTATTCCGGTGGTCGAGATCATGGACGTGGACGGCACCCCGGTTGATTCTGTCGTGGGAATTTCGCATCGCCGCGCGGGCCAGCAGATGGCGCAGGCCATTTTGAAGGCCGGTTACAAGCGCATCGGATTTCTGGGCACCAAGATGCCGCTGGATCACCGCGCCAGAAAGCGGTTCGAAGGATTTACCGAGGCCTTGGCGAAAGCCGGTATCGAAGTGGCCGATCAGGAGTTTTATTCTGGCGGCTCGGCCTTGGTCAAAGGCCGCGAGATGACCGAGGCCATCCTCAAACGCACCCCGGATCTGGATTTTCTGTATTACTCCAACGACATGATTGGTGCCGGCGGGTTGATGTATCTGGTTGAGGCGGGCGTTGATATTCCGGGCCAAATTGGTCTGGCCGGTTTTAACGGGCTGAACCTGCTCAAAGGATTGCCAAAAGAATTGGCCACGATGGATGCCTGCCGGCAAGATATTGGGCGCCGCGCGGCCGAGATCATCGCGGCGCGGGTGGAGCATCCCGAAGACAGCGCCCCAGTGCGCGTCGCGTTGGAGCCGACGATCAGTTACGGCGATACGCTGCGCCGGAGCTGAAAAGCATCACACCAGCAACCAGCCGCTTGTTAACGGTCAAACATATTTCACAAAGAAAAACCCCGCCCGGATCAAACCGAGCGGGGTAATGCCGTGTGCCTTGGGGCAGATACCCTCAGACGTTCTTCTTACCTTTGATCGGCGCCCAGATCCGCTTGTTCGTGAGATACAGCAAAACAGTCAGCACCGTCAGAAAGATCACGCCGGTCAGGCCAGCCTGCTGGCGTGCCATCATCTTGGGCTCAGCAGCCCACATCAGGAAGGCGGCCACATCTTCCGACTGGCTTTCGATGGTGTTTGCATGACCATCGTCAAATTCGACATCCTCACCATAAAGTGCCGGGGCCATCGCGATCCAGCCACCGGGGAAGGCGGTGTTTTCGTAGAAAACCGTACCGGCCTCCATCTTATCCTTCCCCGTGTACCCGGTCAGAAGCGAATAGATGTATTCCGGTCCGCCCATGCCTTTGAAAAGCTGGGCCAAGCCCGTGCCTTGCGGCCCGGAAAAGCCCGCACGCGCCTTGGCCATCAGGCTGAGGTCGGGGGCGTTGGGGTCGTTAGACATCGGAAAGTGATCGGTCGGTTTGGCCGGGCGGAAATCGTCCAGTTCTTCGTCGAAGACCTCGAACCGCTCAGAATAGGCACGCACCTGATCCATCGGCAAGTGCGGCCCGCCTTCGTCGCCCAAGGTGCGCAGCGGCACGTATTTCATGCCGTGGCACGCGGAACAAACCTGAGTGTAGACCTTCAGGCCACGCTGCAGCTGGTTCTGGTCGAAGGTCCCGAAGGGGCCTTCGAACGAGAAGTCGATATCTTCGACATGACCGGCACCGCCGGCTGCCATGGCTGCCCCCGTCGAAAGGGTCAGGGCGGCAACTGCGGAAATCGCAAGTTTCTTGAACATGGTCCCGTTTCCTTTCTTATTCAGCCGGGGTGGCTGCGGTTTGACCCGCATCGCCCGATTTCTGGGGGTAGTGAGCGTCGAAATCGGCCTCGATGGTCTCCGGCTGCGGCAGCGGTTTCTCAATCACGCCCAAAAGGGGCAGGATGATCAAGAAATATGCGAACCAATAGGCGGACCCGATCAATGCGATAATTGGATAGATACCTTCCGCAGGCATTGCTCCGACCCACATCAGCACCATGAAGTCGACGACCAGCAGTGCAAACCACCACTTGAACATCGGGCGATACCGGCCAGACCGCACGCTGGACGTGTCCAGCCAAGGTGCCAAAGCCATAACCGCGATCGCGCCGAACATCGCCAGCACGCCAAAGAACTTGGCGTCGATGATGCCGCCGGTCAGGAAACCGGCCAACTGCACAACCCAAACTGTGTCGTCAAAGGCGCGCAGGATCGCGTAGAACGGCAGGAAGTACCATTCGGGCACGATGTGTGAGGGTGTCACCAGCGCGTTGGCTTCGATGTAGTTGTCGGGGTGGCCCAAGTAGTTGGGCATGAAACCGACCACAGCAAAGAACACCACCATGATCAGGCCCAGCGCGAACAGGTCCTTGATCACGAAATAGGGCCAGAACGAAACCGTGTCTTTCGCGGCCTCGGCCTTGGAGCCGCGACGCACTTCAACACCGGTGGGATTGTTGTTGCCGGTGGTGTGGAACGCCCAGATGTGAACCGCGACCAACGCGGCAATCACAAACGGCAGCAGGTAGTGCAGCGAGAAGAAGCGATTCAGCGTAGCGTTATCCACCGCCGGCCCACCCAGCAACCATGTCTGGATCGATTCGCCGATGAATGGAATCGCACCGAACAGGCCGGTGATCACAGTGGCGCCCCAGAACGACATCTGACCCCACGGCAAGACGTAGCCCATAAAGGCCGTGCCCATCATCATCAGGTAGATCAACATGCCGATGATCCACGTGATTTCACGCGGGGCTTTATAAGACCCGTAGTAAAGGCCACGAAAGATATGCATGTAAACGGCCAGGAAGAACAGCGATGCGCCGTTCATATGCAAATAGCGGATCATGTGGCCGCCATTCACGTTGCGCATGATATGTTCGATCGAGGCAAAGGCCAGATCGACATGCGGCGTGTAATGCATCACCAGAACGATGCCGGTGATGATCTGCAACGCCAGACAGAAGGTCAGAACAATCCCCCAGATCCACATCCAGTTCAGGTTCTTTGGTGTGGGGATCATGATGGTGTCATAAAGCAGCCCGACGATGGGCAGCCGCGAGTGCAGCCACTTCTCACCGCCTGTTTTGGGCTCGTAATGATCGTGCGGAATTCCGGACATTTGCGCGTTTCCTTATCCCAGTTTGATCGTCGTATCGTCGACGAATTCGGCCACCGGGACCCACAGGTTTTCCGGGGCGGGGCCTTTGCGGATACGACCCGCTGTGTCGTAGTGCGACCCGTGGCAGGGGCAGAACCAGCCGCCGACGCCACCTTCGAGAGAGTAGTCACCAGCGCCACCCAACGGGACGCAGCCAAGGTGCGTACAAACGCCAATCATAACCAACCATTCGCCTGACTCATCAAGGGTGCGGTTCTGATCCGCGGCGTCAAGGGCCATGTCATTGCGATTCTGCGCGTTTTTGTCGGGCAGGTCGGCAAGTTCGACAGAGCGGGCGTCTTCGATTTCCTGTTCCGTGCGGCGGCGAATGAAAACGGGCTTGCCCAGCCACTTCACCGTCAACTGTGTGCCTTGTTCGACACCTGCGACATCCACCCGGATCGAGCTGAGCGCCTGAACGTCGGCGGACGGGTTCATCTGGTTGACAAGGGGCCAAACGGCGGCCCCTGCTGTAATGGCACCTGCGCCAGCTGTGGCGTAGTAGAGGAAATCTCTCCGGGTGCCTTCGTGTTCTTCTGCGTGGGACACGGGGGTTACTCCATTTTCAAAGCCGAAACCGGCCTTTTGCACGTATGCGGCACGGACTCAGCGCACCGTATTGCGCCGCTATTTAGCGGGGGTTGCACCCTGCGTCCAGTGCGCAATGCCGCCGAAGTGATCAGAGCGCGCATGTGTCGCGCTTGAGCCTAGCCTGAACCGGGTATAAAGAGCCATAAAAAATACCCTTTAGCCGAAAGCAATCCACGATGAAGAACGTTGTTAAAATCGCAGCCGTTGTCGCCACATCTGCCATAGCAGCCCCCGCAACCGCCGAGGTTGAGCTCAGCTTTTACATCGGCACCCAAAGTGTTGATGGCAGCACCGCGTCCGGATACCTGCCCGGCGGCGCGCCCGTCAACCGCTCGGTCGACTGGAAAGGCAAGCCATTTGAAAACCCGTTCTACTATGGCGGTCGTGCGATCTGGTGGATGGACAACAACATCGGCTTCGGCATCGAAGGCACACACACCAAGGCCTATGCCTCGCAGGCGGACATGGCCGCGATCGGCGTCAGCCGCCTTGAGCTGTCAGATGGTCACAACATCATTACCGCCAACGTCATGAAACGCTGGCCCGGCGCTTTCAAGACAACGCCAAAATTCACGCCCTATATCGGCGCGGGCGTCGGTGTAGCGATTCCGCATGTAGATGTGCAGGTCAACGGATCGCCAATTCGCACCTTCGGCTATGAAACAACCGGCCCGGCGCTGCGCGCGATTGCCGGTCTGAAATACGATCTGACCGAAAAATGGGCCCTGTTCGGGGAATATCAGGCCGTCTGGTCCGACAATGAGATCACGATTGATCCGGCACCGGGCCAGTTGCCCGGCAAACTGAACACCGAGTTGGTGACCCATGCGGTCAATGTCGGTGTCAGCTATAGCTTCTGAGCCGAATTCGCGAAAACACAAAACGGCGGGGCATCGGACACAGCCCCTTGCAATACATGACGCCGCGCAAAGCTGAGAGGCGTTCAACGCAACACGATGACAAGGTTCCGGCTCGCGCAGATTTCTTCAAGAGCTATAAGCGATGGATGTCAGCTGTGCGGGACGACATGGACATTGCACTAGTCGCGCGTCGGCGGGCCGCGGTGCGGCGGTCCAACGATTGGTCAATGGCATTTTACCCCTGCCAAATCCGAAAAACCTTTTAGCAGGGCACTGAGCATTGCCAAATCGCCGTGCCGGGGGGCGGCCCGGCGATGCGCGGCGGCCTTCGGCCTTGAATCCGCGCTAGAAGTTCGGGACCGACCGCTCCAAGAAAGTTCAAAAGCGATCATTGCGCGTCGAGCCTCTAGCGAAATGTGCATCATTTACTGCGACCGGCGCAACCCGGTCTACTCGGCCGGTTGTGTGGCCTGCATGCTGTCGCGCTGCGCAAACAAGGCAAACCAATCATCAAGCGCATCATTGCCCTTGCGCCAGCCGCGCGCATCATGCCGGAAATCCAGATAGGCCAGCGCGCAGCCCACGGCGATCTGTCCCATGTCCAACGGGCCGCGCAAATGGCTGATCCACCGCGCATTCAGGGCGTCCACCGCGCGTGCGATTTTGTCCCACTGCGCATCGACCCACGAGTCCAAAACCGCCTCGGCCGGGCGCAATTTGTGCTCATACAGCATCAAAATCGCGGCCTCCATGATCCCGTCGGCGGTTGCTTCCAGTGTCAGGGTTTCCCACAGGCGGCCCTGCGGATAGAGGTTGGATTGCGCCCGGTCGTCCAGAAAACGGCAAATCACCCGGCTATCATAGATCGTCGGCCCTTCGTCGCGGATCAGGGCCGGGATCTTGCCCAAAGGGTTGGCGCTGGCCACTTCGGGGGCGGTATCAAACGGGGTTGTGGGTATGGGCGCGATCTCGATGCTGTCCATTTGCCCGGTCTCGTGCAGCAAAACGTGAACCTTGCGCACGAAAGGCGACGTGCCAGATGAAATAAGCTTCATGGAAAACAGTCCTTGCTGTTGAGGTCTGGCCGATACGCTAGAAGGCGGCGGCGCCCCTGTCCAGCCGCGTTACCCGGCAAGTCAGGCCGCAACAAGCTGCCCCTTGCGGATGCCGGTCACTGTCGCCGTCACGATGCTGCCCTCATCCCGGTCGCTATCAAAAGCCACTTCGGTAAATTGCTCGGTCCGGCCCATGCGGGGGTTTTCCATCAAAATCTGATGTGTCTGCCCCTGCTGCGCCGCCAAATGGCGCGTGACCTGCGCCGCGCCTGCGGCGCGCAAACGCGCGGCGCGCTCTTTGATCACTTTGCCGTTCACCTGCTGCGGGATGCGGGCCGCCGGGGTGCCGTCGCGTTTGGAATAGGGAAAGACATGCAGCCATGTCAGATCGCACTCTGTCACCAGACTCAGCGAGTTTTCAAAATGCGCCTCGGTCTCGGTCGGGAAGCCGGCGATGATATCAGCCCCAAAGGTCATATCCGGGCGCAGACGGCGCGCCTCTTGGCAGAACTGGATCGCATCGTCGCGCAGGTGCCGACGCTTCATCCGCTTTAGGATCAGATCGTCGCCATGCTGCAGCGAAAGGTGCAAATGCGGCATCAGGCGCGGCTCGGTCGCGATGGCCTGCATCAGGTTGTCATCCGCTTCGATCGAATCAATCGAACTGATCCGCAGGCGGGGCAGATCAGGCACCAGTTTGAGGATCCGCATCACCAGATCGCCCAAACGCGGCTGCGCGGGCAAATCCGCGCCCCAGCTGGTCAGATCCACACCGGTCAGCACCACCTCGTTATAACCGCGATCTACCAAACGCTTGATCTGATCCAGCACCACGCCTGCGGGCACGCTGCGCGAATTGCCCCGGCCATAGGGGATAATGCAGAAGGTGCAGCGATGGTCGCACCCGTTTTGCACCTGCACATAGGCGCGACTGCGGGTGCCGAACCCGTCGATCAGATGCCCGGCGGTTTCCGTCACGCTCATGATGTCGTCGACCATGACCGCCTCGGTTTCGCCGATGAAATCCGCCGCCAGCCGCCCCCATGTCTCGGGCTGCATCTTTTCGGTGTTGCCGATCACCGCGTCGACCTCGGGCATGGCGGTGAAGGTCTCGGGCTCGGTCTGGGCGGCGCAGCCGGTGACGATCAGCCGGGCCTTCGGGTTTTCCCGGCGCAGACGGCGAATTTCCTGCCGCGCCTTGCGCACTGCCTCGGCGGTGACGGCGCAGGTGTTTATAACAACCGCATTTTCAAGGCCCGCCTGCTGGCCAAGCTCTTTCATCGCCTCGGTTTCATAGGCATTCAGGCGGCACCCAAGGGTGGTAAAGCGGGGCGGCTGTGTCATTCCAGCCCCCGCAAGAACTGCGGCGTCAGTATACCGTCAAAGACGTGCATGGTGGGGCCTGTCATCCACACCCCATCCTCGCGCCAGTCCACATGCAGCGTGCCGCCATCCAGATCAATCTGCACCGTGTGTCCGGTCAACCCGCGCCGCGCGGCGGCCACGGCCGTGGCGCAACTGGACGACCCAGAGGCCAGCGTCACGCCAACGCCTCGCTCCCACACGCGCATGCGCAGGTGATCGGGGGCGACAAGGCTGGCCACCTGAACATTGGTGCGCTCAGGATAGAGCGGGTGATGTTCATAGCGCGGGCCGAACTGTTCCAACGGGACGGCGGTGGCATCCTCGACAAAGAAGGTGCAATGTGGGTTGCCCATGCCGGTGGCGGTCGGACCGCCCTCAATGGGCAGCTCCAGCGTGTCCATGTCCTCGGCAAGCGGCACGTCGCGCCAATCCAGTTGCGGCAGCCCCATATTGACCGAGGTCAGCCCATTCCCGGCGTCAGTCGCCTGAAGCTCTCCGCGCTCGGTGGTCAAGCGCAGTGTGGTCTGGCCGCTCTCATCCATCAAGAACCGTGCAATGCAGCGGGTCGCATTACCACAAGCCGCCGATTTCGAGCCATCGGCGTTGTAGAAAGTCAGATGCGCATCCCCGGCCCCTGCTGAAATCACGGCCCGTTGATCGAATCCAACGCCCCTGTGCCGATCCGCCAAGGCAATCGCCAATGCAGGGGTAACGGGACTGTCACGCATACGCGCATCTAGCACGACAAAGTCGTTGCCAAGCCCGTGCATCTTCA
>Ga0102932_1001914_pt1 | contig 10680 bp, 9 predicted proteins | sample SalPonR1_C_D2_MG_FD_78212 | JGI IMG/M metagenome (GOLD analysis project Ga0102932, IMG submission 78212) | Salt pond soil microbial communities from South San Francisco under conditions of wetland restoration - Salt Pond MetaG R1_C_D2_MG | ecosystem: Environmental > Aquatic > Marine > Intertidal...
AGGACGAGACCGGCTACACGCTGAAGGTGCGCTGGTCCGCCAAGGACGCACGGCAATTCGAGACCCTCTGAGAGGCGCGCAGCTCCCGGCTTCTCCGGTTCGAAAATATCCCGGGGGAGTCGCCCATGGCGACGGGGGCAGAGCCCCCCAGGGCGCGCGAAGCGCGCGCCCGTCGGACGGCCGAAGGCCGTTCGAACCCCTTACTGGCGCACCAGCCGGGTCACACCCACCGAGGCCGCACGCGCAAGATCGGCGTCCAGGGACATCGGGATGTACTCCCCGCGCCGCCACAGGATCCCCAGATTGTCATAGTGCCGCGACAGGAAATGCCCCGACTGGCCGGTGGACAGGATGAACACCGAACTGTCGGGATCGGCGAAATCATAGACCCCGCGATAGGCTGCGCCATGCACGTTCAGAAACGGGTCGGGGCCGTCGCCTGCGCTGCGCCCCCGCATCAGGGTGTGATCGCCGCCCGAGGTGCTTTGGCGGATGTTGACGAAATACCGCAGGAGCGGCACATCGCCCAGGACCGGGTGATCATGGGTGGCCTGGTGGGCGTCGCCCCAGCGCAGGGATTCAAGCGCCGTGCCGTAGGTTTCCGAGATCCAGACCAGCGCGTCGTCCAGCGCCAGCCGCGCAATGTCGGTGCAGCTTTCCTCGGCCGCCGAGCGGATCACGTTGCACCAGGCGCCGGCACCGTCGACATCGCGGTAGACCCGTTCGATGAACAGCGGCTCGACGCGGGTGAATTCCGACGCCAGCGGACCAAGATCGTCGCGGATCAGCCGCTCCTGCAGCGCGCGCAGCCAGGCCGAGTAGATCAGCGGTTCCGGCAGGTGCTCGTTCATCTCGCCGTTCCAGTTGGCCAGAAGCTCGAGCGCGCGCTGGCGTAGCCGGTCCGGCGTGCCTTCGGGGGCGGCTTCGCCGGTGAACCACAGATCCGCGCCGATCAGCGGCAGCAGCGCGCGGGCGGTGACCGAGACGGTGTCGAGCTGGGCCTCGATGAAGCTGTCGCGGGTGTGCACCTCGCGCCCCTGCATCAGCCCGCGCCAGCGCATCACCCGCTGGCTGTCGCCCCAGTCGAAGCTGACATGCAGCGGGAAGGGACGGTCGACGATCTTGTTGTTGGTGTTGCCGACGATGCCGCCATTGGGGTTCACGAAGACCGGGTTCGAATCGTCGGGAAACACCCCCTGCCAGCGGTTTTCGGGCCGCCAGCCCAGCGACGGCATCCGCCCCTGGCTTTGATGCGCCTCGTCGCGCCGTGGCATCGCGCCGATCATCTTCATGGCGATCGTGTCGCCGTCGATCACGGTGAGGTTCTGGGACGGCGCGACATAGGATTTCGACACTTCCAGCGCGCTGTCCACCGATTGCGCGAACATCAGCCCGATCGCGGCGGACATCGACGTGTCGCGCGCACTGAGCGCCGTCCAGCCAAGCGCCGCCACATGGCCCGGCGGTGTGACGCTGCCCAGGTTCATCCGCGTCGCCGGCAGGACCGGCCCGTTATCGGTCCAGCGCAGGGTGAGCGTGACCGGGCCGGAATCCTTGATCTCGATGATCGACCGGCGGGTCTCGAACGGCTTGAACCCGTCCGGCGTGCGGTACTGCTCGCGGTTGTCGGGGTTCAGTTCCTCGATGAAGACATCCTGGTCGTCGAGATAGGACGAGGTGATTCCCCATGCGATGGCTTCGGACCGACCCGCCATGATCGCCGGGATACCGGGGATGGTCGCGCCGATGACGCCGCCCGAGGACAGCTCGAGCCGCGCAAGGTACCATGTCGCCGGCGCGGTGAATTGCAGATGTGGGTCATTCGCCATCAGGGTCGATCCGGTGGCAGACCGCGACGCATCCGCCGCCCAGACATTCGACGCGCCGGCCAGACCGCGCTCGGGCACCGGCCAGAAGGCGGCAGGCGGTCCGGACCGGGCGAATTGGGTCTGCGGCGACACACCCGGCACCAGCTGCGCGTATTCGGGCAATGCCGCAACGCCGGGGCCGGGAATGTCGGGCAGCAGGTCGGCCACCCGGTCTTCGTCGGGCAACAGGAGCGACGTGCGCGCGCGCAGCACTTCCTCGCCCAGGTGGCTCGAGAGTTGCAGCGCCATCAGCTTGATCAGCGCCACGGAATCGGCGGGTTGCCACGGCGCGAGCGGTGCGTTGAAGACGAAGAACTCGGGCGCGCCGCGTCCCAGGCTGTCGCGGTTGATCTCGGTGATCCGGGCATTCACCCCGGCGGCATAGGCGTCGAGCGCGTCGCGCGTCCGGTCGTCCTGTGCCGTCACCGATTGCACGGCGCGGGGATAGAGATCGAGCCGCCGCATCAGCTTGTCGGTCTCGACCGTGCGGGTGCCGAACAGTTCGGACAGGCGGCCCTGGACGGTGCGGCGCAGGAGGGTCATCTGCCACAGGCGGTCCTGCGCATGGGCATATCCCAGCGCGTAGAAGGCATCGCGGTCGGAGGCGGAAAAGATGTGCGGCACACCGGAATTGTCGCGCACGATCTCGACATCGGCGGTCAGCCCGGAGACCGGAATGGTCTTGTCGTAATCGGGCAGGGAGCGCGACGCGAGGTAGTAGACCGTGAGCACCGAGACCGTCCCCAGAACGAGGAAGGCCGTGGTCAACCACACCATTGCTCTGAAGATCAGCGCCACGTCGCGTTTCCCTTTCGAACCGGATGCCCGACCCGTGCAGAGGGGCCGTGAAAGCCCCTACCGAACACACGCCCCCTTGCCAAGGGGGCGGCGTGGCGTCAGGTAAAGGCAGCAAGAAATTACCACGAAAGATAGGGAGCACACGAGATGGCGAAACTGGCATTCCTGGGGTTGGGGGTCATGGGATACCCGATGGCGGGGCATCTGGCGAAGGCCGGGCATGACGTCACGGTCTACAATCGCACGGCCTCCAAGGCGCAGGCATGGGCCGAGGCGCATGGCGGGTCCCATGCGGCCACACCGCGCGAAGCGGCAGCGGGATGCGATTTCGTGATGTCCTGCGTCGGCAATGACGACGATCTGCGCAGCGTCTGCCTGGGCGAGGACGGGGCCTTTGCAGGGATGGCGAAGGGCAGCATCTTTGTCGATCACACCACCGTGTCGGCCAAGGTCACCCGCGACTTGTACGAGGCAGCGGCCGAACAGGACATCGCCTTTGTCGACGCGCCGATCTCGGGCGGACAGGCCGGGGCGGAAAACGGCGTGCTGTCGGTGATGTGCGGCGCGGATCAGGCGGCCTTTGACGCGGCCGAGCCGATCATCGGCGCCTATGCCCGCATCTGTCGCCGCATCGGCGACAGCGGCGCGGGCCAGATGACCAAGATGTGCAACCAGATCGCCATTGCCGGCCTCGTGCAGGGGCTGAGCGAGGCGCTGCATTTCGCCGAGAAGGCAGGGCTTGACGGGCGCGCGGTGGTCGAGGTGATCAGCCAGGGCGCTGCCGGGTCGTGGCAGATGTCGAACCGTTCGGAGACGATGATCGACGACAAGTTCGATCACGGGTTTGCCGTCAACTGGATGCGCAAGGATCTGGGCATCTGCCTTGATACCGCCGACGAGGTGGGCGCGTCGCTGCCGGTCACGGCTCTGGTGGACCAGTTCTACAAGGACGTCCAGCGGCTGGGTGGCGAACGCTGGGATACTTCGAGCCTGATCAAGCGTTTGCGCGCGATGGGCTGACACCGGGCGCGGTGGATGCGTCGACGCATCCACGGTTTCCGTCGACGGAAACCCTCGCGCGGACAGGGCACCGGATGCGTCGACGCATCCGGGCGTTTCCGTTGACGGAAACGGCGGCGGGCGACGCAGCTCCGGTCCATGATCACGCCTTTATTTCAGTGTCTTGCGGCGCGCTTTGGCAGTGATATGTCAGGCGTCGACGGCAGTGAGCCGTTGTTGCGGTCGAGGCCGCATGGGAGTGTTGAAAGACATGAAGAACGCAATTGTAACCCTTGGAACCGTCGTCGCCCTGACAGCCGGTTTGGCGCATGCGCAGGTTGCGGTGGAAGACACGGATGGCGATGGCAGCTATTCGATGGAAGAGCTGATGGTCGCCTATCCCGACCTGACCGAAGACGTCTTTGCCGAGGTCGATGCCGATGGCGACGGCGCGGTGAGCGCGGATGAACTGACGGCGGCGCAGGACGCGGAGATCCTCGTCGCGGGCTGATCGGCCGCCTGTTTTCCTCATGTGGGGCTTCGGGAAACCGAAGCCCTTTTGCGTTACTCGGTATCGGTGCCGCGCAGGGCGAGGATGGCCATGATGCCGATCACGCAGAGCCCGACGACGGCGATGTTCAGTGGGCCGGTATTGGCCACGATCACACCGATCAGGGCCCAGATCACGGTGATTCCGTACTCGGGCGCGCGGTGCAGGCGGTACTGCGCGATCAGTGCGATCCCGAGACCGATGGACAGGGCGACAATCGCCGACCACGTGCCGCCCAGTATCCCGTAGCCGCCGAGCAGCAGCCCGATCGAGACCGAGGAAGCCGCAGTCAGCCAGCCCGCGTAGATCGCGACCGGCGCCTGCTGCACCCAGCGGTCGGTGTCGCCGACGCGGAACAGGCTGAGCAGCGCGGTCCCCAGCATCGCCCAGATCAGGAACGTGGCGATCACCGGCGAGACATTGGCGACCGGCAGCCACGTGGCCCCGATGGCGAGGCTGAGCACCAGCGGCGGGCGCATCGGGGCCCAGTCCGGATCGTCGCTGCGCCGGATCAGGCCGAACCCGGCCCCCACGATGAGCCAGACATAGATCAGGCCCCAGATCGAAAAGGCATAGCCCGCGGGCTGCACCGGCGGGTCGTCCTGCGGCACCGGAAACTGATCCGGCTCGAACCCGTTGAAGCCTTGGGTGAACCACGGAGAGGCGGCAAATGCGAGTGCCGCCACAAGTAATAGTGCTGCCCAGAGCCGTGTCATGCCTACTCCATCACCCCGTTCGCCGTGATCCGCGTCTTGCCACCCAGCCACGGATGCAACGCCTCGGGCAATGTGACGGATCCATCTGCTTCCTGTCCATTCTCGAGGACCGCGATCAGGCAGCGCCCGACAGCGAGGCCCGACCCGTTCAAAGTATGCACGAAATCAGGCTTTCCGCCACCTGCGGGCTTGAAGCGGGCATTCATCCGGCGGGCCTGGAAATCGCCGCAGACCGAGACCGAGCTGATCTCGCGATAGGCGTTCTGACCCGGCAGCCACACTTCGATGTCATGGGTGCGGCGGGCGCCGAAGCCCATGTCGCCGGTGCACAGCACCACGGTGCGATAGGGCAGGTTCAGCCGTTCAAGGATGCCTTGAGCGCAGCCGGTCATGCGGTCCAGTTCGTCGCGGCTGTGATCGGGATGGGTGATCGACACCATCTCGACCTTCTCGAACTGGTGCTGGCGCAGCATCCCGGCCGTGTCGCGCCCGGCGCTGCCCGCCTCGGAGCGGAAGCATTGCGTATGCGCGACATAGCGGCGGGGCAGGGTGTCTTCGTCCACGGTTTCGCCGTTGACGATATTGGTCAAGGGCACCTCGGCGGTCGGCACCAGCCACCAGCCATTTGTGGTCTGGTAGCTGTCTTCGCCGAATTTCGGCAACTGGCCGGTGCCATACATCATGTCGTCGCGGACAAGGACTGGAGTCCATGTCTCGGTCAGCCCGTTTTCGGTGATATGCGTGTCCAGCATGAACTGTGCAAGCGCGCGATGCACGCGGGCGACCGCGCCGGACATCACGACAAAGCGCGATCCAGACAGCTTGGCGGCGGTCTCGAAGTCCATGCCGGGCTGCACGCTGGCGATCTCGTAATGCTCTTTCGGCTGGAAATCGAATTCGCGCGGGCTGCCCCAGCGGTGGATCTCGACATTGTCGGCCTCGTCCGCACCTTCGGGCACATCGTCGAAAGGCAGGTTGGGCAGGCCCATCAGCAGGGTCTGCAACGTGTCGTCCAACTGCTTGGCGCGGGCCTGCATGTCGGCGACGGCCTGCTTCTTGGCGGACACCTCGTCGCGCAGCCGTGCGAATGCGGCCTCGTCGCCGGATGCCTTGGCCTTGCCGATTTCCTTGGCTGCCCGGTTCTGGTCGGCCTGGGCGGTTTCGGCTTCGAGGATTGCGGCGCGGCGGGCTTCGTCGATGCGCAGCACCTCGGACGAGACCGGCTCCAACCCACGACGCGACAGCAACGCGTCGAACGCTGCGGGGGTCTCGCGGATGGCTCGGATGTCATGCATGGGTCTTGTCCTTCTGACTCGCAATATGTTCGGCGGCCTTATGCACCGATCTGCGCGCCTTGGGTAGGGGGTTGGGAAGGCGGGTGGATCGGGGTCAGCGGTGCGGCAGACGCGCCACCGGCACGGCCAGCGATCCGGTCTGGCCCATCGCGCTGATGACGGCCGTTACCGCCCAGCCGGAATCGCCCCGAACCAGCACCGGCCCGCCCGAGTTTCCCGGCCGCACCTGGCAGTCGAGCCGCAGCAGCCCGGCACCGCGTGTTCCACCACAGCCGAACGCGGCCCCGAGCATGTGCGGGCGGCGCGACGAATAGCCGATGATGGCGTAGGGTGGAACGGTGAAACGCCGGTCCAGAACCGGCAGGGGCGCGATCGTGCTGGGGCGTTGCAGCGTCAGCAGGGCGATGTCGTAACGCACGTCAAGGCTGCCCTGGGCATAGGCCCTGGGGTGCACCCAGATCGCGCGGCCGGTCACGCTGTCCGCCGCATCGCCGCGCAACCAGCCCGCCACAAAGGTGATCTCCTGAGGCGTGGGGCCGGTTCCGTCGATGCCGGACAGGCAATGCGCGGCGGTCAGGACGGTGTCGGGGGCGATCAGGGTGCCGGTGCACATCTCGCGGGTGCGATAGCCCGCGGCGTTGACGCGCCCGACCGCCTGCCAGGCGGCATGATCCTCGGCGGGCAGCACGGGCAGGTCCTGTGCCGTCGCGGCAGAGGCGATCAGGACTGACAACAGGACAGGCAACAGGGGACTCATGGCGCGATGTAAGGCGCATTTCCGGGCGGGTCACAAGGTGCAGGCCCGGATCGTGGCCGATTTTGCCGAAATGACGGACTGCGCCACGGCGCGCGGGGCCGCATGTCACATGCGTCGGAAGCTGCCTTGCAAAGCACGACATGGCGACATAGGTTCCGCGCAAATTTACGGCCAGATCATGCGGCCAGATCATGCGGGGTGTGCCCCGCCAACTTCAAGGAGCACGCCCATGGACGGCAACGCCATTGCCCAGTTTGTCCCTCTTATCCTGATCTTCGCGATCATGTATTTCCTGCTGATCCGCCCGCAGCAGAAAAAGATGAAAGAGCATCAGAAGATGGTCGAAGGCCTGCGCCGCGGTGATGTTGTCATCACCCAGGGCGGGATGATCGGCAAGGTGGTAAAGGTCAAGGAAAACAACGAATTGGACGTCGAGATTGCCGAAGGCGTCAAGGTTCGCGTGGTGCAGAACACCGTGGCGCAGGTTGTTTCCAAGACCGAACCCGCCAATTCCTGATCTCTCCAGCCCGTATCGGACCGCTCGCTCATGCTTCAGATCGACCTCTGGAAGCGCCTGCTGATCTGGACCACCGTCGCGGTGGGCCTGGCACTTGCGCTGCCCAACCTGTTCTACCCCCGTGTCGAACAGCATAATGACGCGGTCGCCGCGATGGAGTTGCAGGGCGAGAGCCCGGAGCTTCTGGCGCAACGCGCAGGCTGGCCGAATTTCCTGCCGTCGGGGCTGGTCAATCTCGGACTCGATCTGCGGGGCGGGGCGCATCTGCTGGCAGAGGTTCAGGTCGAGGATGTCTACGCCGCGCGGCTCGAGGCTCTGTGGCCCGAGGTGCGCGACGTGCTGCGGCCCGAACGCGACGTCGTGGGCACGATCCGTCTGCAACCTTCGGACCCGGGGGAATTGCGGGTCCGGATTTCCCAGCCCGAAAACATGGACCGGGCGCTGGAACTGGTGCGCGGTCTGGCGCAGCCGGTGGTGTCTCTGACCGGCGCGATGAGCAACGATCTGAACGTGACCGCCGATGGGTCGGACATCGTCGTCACCCTGTCGGAGGCCGAGCAGATCGCCACCGACGAACGCACGATCCAGCAAAGCCTGGAGATCATCCGCCGCCGCATCGACGAGGTCGGCACACGGGAACCGACGATCCAGCGACAGGGCAGCGACCGCATCCTGATCCAGGTGCCCGGCATCGGGTCGGCGGCCGAGTTGAAAGAGATCATCGGCACCACCGCGCAGCTGACGTTCCAGCCCGTGCTGGGCCGCACCGACGATGCCAATGCCAGCCCCGGTGTCGGCAACGAGCTGTTGCCGTCGCTGGATGAAACCGGCGTCTTCTACATCCTCGAACAGGCGCCGGTGGTCACCGGAGACGAGCTTGTCGACGCGCAACCCGCCTTTGACCAGAACGGCCGCCCGGCGGTGAATTTCCGGTTCAATCCCACGGGAGCGCGCAAGTTCGGCGACTATACGGCGGCCAATATCGGCAATCCCTTCGCCATCGTCCTGGATGACGAGGTGATCAGCGCCCCGGTGATCCAGAGCCACATTCCCGGCGGATCGGGCATCATCACCGGCAATTTCACGGTCGAGGAAAGCACGCAGCTTGCGGTTCTGCTGCGGGCAGGGGCCTTGCCGGCGGGGCTGGAATTCCTCGAAGAGCGCACCATCGGGCCGGAACTCGGGCAGGACAGCATCGAGGCCGGTCAGATCGCGACGATCGTGGCCTTTGCCGCCGTGCTTGTCTTCATGGCGCTCAGTTACGGGTTGTTCGGGCTTTTCGCCAACGTGGCGCTGATCATCAATATCGGGCTGATCTTCGGTCTTCTGAGCCTGATCGGGGCCACGCTCACGCTGCCCGGAATCGCCGGGATCGTGCTGACGGTCGGCATGGCGGTGGACGCCAACGTGCTGATCTTCGAACGGATCCGCGAAGAGGTGAAAACCGCCCGCGGTCCGGCCCGCGCCATCGAGTTGGGCTATGAAAAGGCGCTCTCGGCCATTCTGGACGCCAACATCACCACCTTCATCACCGCGGTGATCCTGTTCGTGATGGGCTCTGGCCCGGTGCGCGGCTTTGCGATCACGCTCGGTCTTGGTATCATGACCTCGGTCTTTACGGCCATCTTTGTCACCCGGCTTCTGATCGTGATGTGGTTCGAACGCCGTCGCCCCAAGACAATCGAAGTATAACAGAAGGCTCGGCCTGACATGCGCTTGCGACTGGTCAAACAGAACACGAATTTCGACTTCTTCAGCCGCTGGAAGATCTGGCTTGGCATTTCCGGGGTTCTGATGGTGATGGCCCTGGTGTCGTTCCTGTTGCAGGGCCTCAACTACGGCATCGATTTCCGCGGCGGCACCACCATCCGCACCGAAAGCGCACAGCCCGTCGACGTGGGGCAGTACCGCGACGCCATCGGGGCCCTGGGGCTGGGCGACATCACGATCTCGGAAGTCTTCGACCCGACCTTCGGTCCGGACCGGAACGTGGCCATGGTGCGCATCCAGGCGCAGGAGGGCGAAGAGGCGGTCAGTGTCGCCGTGATCGAACAGGTCGAGGCCGCCTTGAGGGAGGTCGTGCCGGACATCGAGTTCGTGTCGGTCGAATCCGTGGGGCCAAAGGTATCCGGCGAGCTGATCCAGACGGCGGCGATCGCGGTGGTGCTGGCGATTGCAGCGGTGCTGGTCTATATCTGGCTGCGGTTCGAATGGCAGTTCGCCCTGGGGGCGGTTGCGGCGCTTGTGCATGACGTGATCCTGACGATCGGCATCTTCTCGGAGCTTCAGATCAAGTTCGACCTTGCCATCATCGCGGCGCTGCTGACCATCGTGGGCTATTCACTGAACGACACGGTGGTGGTGTTCGACCGGGTGCGCGAGAACCTGATCAAGTACAAGAAGAAGAACCTCAAGGAGGTTCTCAACATCTCGATCAACGAGACCCTGAGCCGGACCTTCATGACCTCGGCCACCACGCTGCTGGCGCTGATCGCGCTCTTCGTGCTGGGCGGCGACGTGATCCGCGGTTTCGTCTTCGCGATGATCTGGGGTGTGATCGTCGGCACCTATTCGTCGATCTTCGTCGCCTCGGCCATCCTGCTGTGGCTGGGGGTCAAGCGCGACTGGACGAAACCCACGGACACGACCGGCAACCAGTTTGCCAATGTCGATGCCTGACATCCTGCTGGCCGCGCTGGAGACAGCGGGGCTGGGCTGGATGATCCTGACGACACTTGTGGCCGGCGTGGTCTACGGCTTTGCGGGGTTCGGCGCCGGTCTGATCTTCATGCCGATCGCGGCGGCGTTCGTGACACCGGCCACGGCGATCGCGGCCTTTGCCGTTTCGGCTCTGGCCTCGGTGGTCACTGTCTTTCCAAGGGCGCTGCCGCTGGTGGACCGCAAGGCGGTCGGCGTTCTGATCGTCAGCGCCACGGTGGCGGCCTCTTTCGGGATCTGGGTGCTGCGGGTGGCCGATACCACCGTGATCCGCTGGTTCGTCGTGTCGACCTGTGCCGTCACGCTGGTCGCGCTGATCGCAGGCTGGCGACATGCCGTCGCGCCGCGACTGACGACCCGCATCGGGATCGGCCTGGCCACCGGGTTCGTCGGCGGGATCAGCGGGCTTCTGGGGCCTATCATGGTGCTGTTCCAGCTCGCCGGGCGCGACGCCATCGCGAC
>Ga0102932_1001917_pt1 | contig 10678 bp, 8 predicted proteins | sample SalPonR1_C_D2_MG_FD_78212 | JGI IMG/M metagenome (GOLD analysis project Ga0102932, IMG submission 78212) | Salt pond soil microbial communities from South San Francisco under conditions of wetland restoration - Salt Pond MetaG R1_C_D2_MG | ecosystem: Environmental > Aquatic > Marine > Intertidal...
CCTGCTCGCGCTGCAGCCAGGGCTGCACGGTTTCGATATGCGCGAGCATCGGGTCGATATCGCTCACCAGATCGCGTTCCACGGCCAGATTTTCCAGCGGTCGCAGCACGATTTCATCGGCGTCGGCGTAATGACGCAGGAAGGTCTTGCAGCCCAGCCGCGGCTCATCATTCACCATGAGCCCGCAGCTGCCGCAGATCGCCATGCGACAGGACCAGCGATAACTGAGGCTGCCATCTTCAACGTCCTTGATGTAATTGAGGGCATCCAGCACGGAAGTGTCCTCACTCCAGGGCACTTCGAACGACTGCCACCAGGGGGCGTCGTCTTCCTCGGGGCGGTAGCGCTGAACGCGAACAGTCAGGCTTCCACTCATGCGCGCTTCTCCAGGGCGGGTGCTTCTCCCGCCTTGCCGTAATGTCGTTCACCCGGCGGCAGTCGGGTAATCACCACCGGCTGCCAGTCGACGGTGGCGTGGCCGTTATCCGCACGCCGCACCAGGCTGTGGCACAGAAAGCGCTGGTCATCGCGGGCCGTGGCGTCCAGCCGCTGATGGCTGCCGCGGGATTCCTCCCGCCCCTGTGCCGCCCTCGCCATGGCGCTGGCCACATCCAGCTGACAGCCGAGCTCGATGGCATTCAGCCATTCCGTATTGAAGACACGACTGCGATCCGTCAGGCCAAGCGACTGATAACGCAGCCGGAGCTCGGCAAGCGTTGCGCAGGTTGTCGCAAGCTCCTCGCCGCTGCGGAAAATACCGGCACCGCGTTCCATGCTTTCGCCAAGTGCGTCGCGAATGGCTGCGAGTGACTCATCGCCATCGGCCTCGCGCAACGCCTCCCAGCCCGCCGCATTGTGCTCCACCTGCTCGCGCAGCACAGCGGCATCCGGCACCCCGGCCGCCCGCGCATGGGAGGCTGCCTGCTCACCGGCAACCCGTCCGAACACGCTCAGCTCCGCCAAAGAATTCGACCCCAGGCGGTTGGCGCCGTGCAGGCCAATACTGGCGCATTCGCCCACGGCAAACAAACCCGGCAGCGGTGTTGCGGTGTGAATATCTGTCTGGATGCCTCCCATGGTGTAGTGGGCCGTGGGCCGCACAGGGATAGGCTCTGTCACCGGATCAACCCCCACGTAGGCACTGGCCAGCTCGCGGATGAACGGCAGTCGCTCGTTGATGCGCGCCTCGCCAAGATGCCGCAGATCAAGCTGCACCGCCTCACCGCGGCGGGTCTTGAGGACTCTGCCTGCGCGTGCCTCGTGCCAGAATGCCTGGCTGAGGCGATCGCGCGGCCCCAGCTCCATGTATTTGGTGCGCGGTGATCCCGGCGGCGTCTCCGGGCCAAGGCCGTAGTCCTGCAGATAGCGATAGCCATCGGCGTTCAACAGCAGCCCGCCTTCGCCACGGCAGGCCTCGGTGATCAAAATGCCCGACCCCGGAAGACCTGTGGGGTGATACTGCACGAACTCCATGTCGCGCAGGGGAACGCCCTGGCGCCAGGCCATGGCCATGCCGTCGCCGGTGACAATCCCACCGTTGGTATTGTAACGATAGACGCGGCCCGCACCGCCGGTAGCGAGAATGACCGCGCCCGCACGGAGGCACATGTGATGCCCCTCGCGCATGTCGATCGCCTGCACGCCGACGCAGCGCCCCTCGTCCACCAGCAGATCGGTGCAGAAAAACTCATCGTGCCGCTGGATGCTCGGATAATTGAGGGAGGTCTGAAACAGGGTATGCAGAATATGGAAACCCGTGCGGTCGGCGGCAAACCAGGTGCGTTCGATTTTCATACCACCAAAGGCACGCACGTTGACGCGTCCATCGGGCTTGCGGCTCCAGGGGCAGCCCCAGTGCTCGAGGCGCAGGTTCTCCTCGGTGGCGTGCTCGACAAAATAATCCACCACATCCTGATCGCACAGCCAGTCGCCCCCGGATACCGTGTCGACGAAGTGGTCGAAGTGACTGTCGTGGTCCTGCACGACGCCAGCACAGCCGCCCTCAGCCGCCACCGTGTGGCTGCGCATGGGATACACCTTGGACAGCAGCGCAATACGCAGCTCCGGCGCATGTTCCGCGGCGGCAATGGCGGCGCGCAGGCCTGCGCCGCCACCCCCCACAATCACGATATCGACGTCGCTGTGCTGAATATCCATCGGCCTTTCCTGTGTCGCAGCCACTGCAGCGGCTATGCACATCGTATGAGCTGCCTTTATATCATTTTGATCCCTGAACTGCCCGCCTGCCGGCATCGCGCTTATCGGATTTCACCCTAACCGCAATCGATTTTTTCGTCTAGATCATGCTTTTCAATCGGATTATTCTTAGTCAGGTAAAGCCAATGATGCAGTCGCGTCATGGGTGACATCAGCACCTGCCCCAAGGGTCAGGGCGATACGGATAAGCATGTCGATACTGACAGGCTGAACCGATCAGAAACTGAGAGGATACAACTATGTTCAAGAAGACACTTCCCGCAATCGCGGTCATGGCGGCGCTGTCGCACCTGACGCCTGGCAGCGCGCTGGCCATGGGCGAAGCAAAGACCAACCAGGACTGGTGGCCGAAGATGCTGAATCTGGCGCCTCTGCGTCAGAACGCCGAGAGTCACAACCCGCTCGGTCCGGATTACAACTACGCCGAGCGCTTCAAGACTGTCGACCTCGACAAGCTGAAGGCAGAGATTGAAGACCTCATGACCACCTCCCAGGACTGGTGGCCTGCTGACTGGGGCAACTACGGCCCGTTCTTCATTCGCATGGCGTGGCACAGCGCCGGCACCTACCGCATCGGCGACGGCCGCGGCGGCGCCGGTGGCGGCCAGCAGCGCTTTGAGCCACTGAACAGCTGGCCCGACAACGCCAACCTCGACAAGGCACGCCGTCTGCTGTGGCCAATCAAGCAGCAGTATGGCCCCGACCTCTCCTGGGCCGACCTGATTGTGCTCGCGGGTGATGTCGCCATGCAGTCCATGGGCTTCAAGACTTACGGCTTCGCCGGCGGACGCGAAGACGACTGGCAGCCCGATCTGGTGTACTGGGGTCCGGAAGAGGCCATGCTGGCCAACGAAGAGCGCTACGACGATGGGCGCAGACTGGAGAATCCTCTCGGTGCGTCCATGATGGGCTTGATCTACGTGAATCCGGAAGGTCCCAACGGCAACCCGGACCCGAAGAAGGCCGCGCATGACATCCGCACCACCTTCGGCCGCATGGCCATGAATGACGAGGAAACCTTTGCGCTGATCGCCGGTGGTCATACCTTCGGTAAAGTGCACGGTGCCCACAAACCCTCCGACTGCCTGGGCCCCGAGCCCGCCGCCGCCGGCGTGGAGCGGCAGGGACTTGGCTGGAAGAACAGCTGCGGCAAGGGCAACGCGGAAGACACGGTGACCAGCGGCCTGGAAGGCGCCTGGACCCAGGCTCCGACCCAATGGACCATGCTGTATCTGAACAACCTGTACAACAACGAGTGGGAGCTGACGGAAAGCCCCGGCGGCGCCAAGCAGTGGACCGCCAAGGACGGGGCCCTGGATGGATCCGTGCCGGATGCGCACGTGGAAGGCAAAAAGAACGCACCGATGATGCTCACGACCGACATCGCGCTGAAGGAAGACCCGGCCTACCGCAAGATAGGCATGCGCTTCCTAAACGACCAGGATGCGTTTGAGGACGCCTTCGCACGCGCGTGGTTCAAGCTGATTCACCGCGATATGGGCCCAACGACGCGCTACGTCAACTCCACGGCACCGGATGAAGAGCTTATCTGGACCGATCCGGTTCCCGAGGCGGACTACGACATGATCGACGACAGCGATGTCGCCAGTCTCAAGGCGGCCATTCTCGACACGGGCCTGAGCACATCAGAGCTGGTACGCACCGCCTGGGCATCGGCGGCCACCTACCGCGACACCGACATGCGCGGTGGCGCCAATGGTGCGCGCATCCGCCTGGCTCCGCAGAAAGACTGGACGGTGAATGATCCGCGTGAACTGCGCAAGGTCCTGAAGGCGCTCGAGAAGGTCCAGAAGTCCTTCAACCGCAAGGCCGACAGCAAGCAGGTCTCCATGGCAGACCTGATCGTTCTTGGCGGTGCCGCCGCTATCGAGCAGTCGGCCAGCAAGGCAGGATACGACATTGAAGTGCCCTTTGCGCCTGGCCGCACGGATGCGACCCAGAAGCAGACCGACGCCGAGTCCTTCGCGGTGCTGGAGCCCAGGTTCGACGGCTTCCGCAACTATTATGGCGAAGGCCTGGAGCACTCACCGGCAACACTGCTGGTAGAGCGCGCCGACCTGCTGGATCTCACCGTGCCGGAAATGACGGTTCTGGTGGGCGGTATGCGCACCCTGGATGCCAACGCAGCTCGCGCCGGGCATGGCGTGTTCACGGAGAACCCGGGCACGCTGAGCAATGACTTCTTTGTCAACCTGCTCGACATGTCCACGAAGTGGACGCCGGTAGAAGACCAGCCCTACGTGTTTCAGGGACGCGACCGCAACAGCGGCGACCTGAAGTGGACAGCCACGGAAGCGGACCTGGTGTTCGGTTCCAATGGTGAGCTGCGTGCCGTCGCCGAGGTGTATGCCTTCGACGGCTCCAAGGAGAAGTTCGTCACGGACTTCGTGGCAGCCTGGACCAAGGTCATGCAGGCCGATCGCTTCGACCTGAAGTAAGGCTGCACCACGGCACGATCATCGATACCGCCCGCGGGCGATGTCGATAAACCAGAGGGGCCCTGCGGGGCCCCTTTTTTTGTCCGCATTTCCGGCAACGATGACCGCCCGGTGCGGGTAATGTAGTCTTCGCAATGCGGGGGGCGACCAGAGTGAAGAACACGCTGAAGCTGAAACAGGAAACGACAGGATCGGTGTCTTCCGCGGAGACGCTGCGTGCACAGATCCGCGACTGCCGACTGTGCCAGGAACGCTTTGCCGCAACCCGGACAGCCCACGCACCGCGGCCTGTCACCTGGTTCGAGAGCAGCGCCCGGATTCTGGTGATTGGCCAGGCACCGGGCCTGCGTGTGCACCAGTCCGGCACGCCCTTCCTGGACCGCTCCGGCGACCGTCTGCGCGACTGGATGGGCGTGGACGCGGCGACGTTTTACGATCGCTCTCGCATCGCGATCGTGCCCATGGCCTTCTGCTTCCCGGGGTACAGCGCGGCAGGCGCCGACCTGCCGCCACCGCGCATCTGCGCCGAGACATGGCATCCGTCAGTCATGACCCGACTGCCCGGGGTGCGGATGACGCTGCTGATCGGCGGCTATGCACAGCGGCACTATCTGCGCCTGCCCGCCTCGGCGAGGGTTGCCGAAACCGTGGCCAACTGGCGGCAATCCGCGCCCGCTGTCATTCCCCTGCCGCACCCCTCATGGCGCAACAGCGGCTGGCTAAAACGGCACCCCTGGTTCGAGGAAGAGCTGTTGCCCGAGCTTCGCCACCGTATCGCCGCGCTGCTGTGAAGCGCGACTGATGCGCTGAAGCCTGCGCGTTTGCGCGACAACCCGCCGCTACGTATGCTGCCTGCAATGAAGCGAAAAGCGGACGTCCGGCGCACCCAGAGCGCTCTCGCACACCCTTTACAGCACAACCTCCACAGCACAACAGGGAGACAGGCCATCACCACGCACACAGTATCCAGCCCGGCATCCGATGGCGAAGCAGCAAGGCTGCCTTTTCATACACTTCCCGAAAACATCGTCTGCATTGATGCCGATTATGTCCAGCCGCAACTTGCCTGCTTTTACCTGGTTGGCGACAGCGGCGAGTATGCCCTGGTTGAAACCGGCACCAACCACAGTCTCGACAATCTGCGGCGTACCCTGAACCACCTCCATATCAATGACTCACAGATACGCTACATCGTGCCAACGCATGTGCACCTGGACCACGCCGGCGGCGCCGGGCGCTACCTGCAGGAGTTTCCCCGGGCAGAGCTCCTGGTTCATCCGCGCGGCGCGCGCCACCTGATCAACCCCGGGAAGCTGGTAGCGAGCTCTATTCAGGTATATGGGCAGGAGACCTTTACGGCACTCTATGGCGATATTATCCCGGCGCCAGCCGAGCGTACGCGCGTGCTGGAGGATGGCGCAACATTCACCATTGGTGAGCGCACGCTGCAGGCCGTGCACACCCGCGGCCACGCCGAGCATCATTTCTGCCTGTGGGACGAACAGAGCCGGGGATGGTTCAGCGGCGACATGTTCGGCATCAGCTACCCGGGCCTGCGCTTTGCAGAGGGCGATTTCGTGCTGCCTGCCACCACGCCCACGCAGTTCGACCCCGAGGCCTATATCGCGTCAGTCCGCACCCTCGCAGCGCGCAATCCCGCTATGATGTATCTCACGCATTTCAGCGCCCTGCCCTTCAGGCCCGAACAGGTCGATATGCTGTGTGACCAGCTGCAGCACTATGCTGCGCTGGGGCCCGCACTTGCTGGCGGTGCCCAGGGTGAAACCGGTCGCGACCGCGGCCGGTATCTGCAGTTGCTGCAGGAAGCGGTGCTTGAACGCGCACAACATCACCTGGAACAGCTGACATCGCCTGAAAAGGCACAGGCAGCGGCGCAGGCGCTGACCATGGACGCACAGCTCAACGCGCAGGGCATCGCCTTCCGACAGGCACAATCCGACAGCCATCACAGAGAGACACCAGCATGAGCAAGGACACCGGCTACACGCCACCCGAGGTCTGGACCTGGGATAGCGAGAGCGGCGGCAAGTTTGCCAGCATCAACCGACCGATCGGCGGCCCGACCCACGACCGGGAACTGCCGATAGGCAAACACCCCCTGCAGCTATACTCCCTGGCCACCCCCAACGGGGTAAAGGTGACGGTGATGCTGGAGGAGCTTCTGGCCCTTGGCGTACAGGATGCGGAGTATGATGCCCACCTGATCAATATCGGCGAGGGCGAACAGTTCGGCAGCGGCTTTGTGGCCATCAATCCGAACTCGAAGATTCCAGCCCTGCTGGACAACAGCACATCGCCGCCCACCCGGCTTTTCGAGTCCGGCGCCATGCTGGTGTACCTGGCGGAGAAGTTCGGCCACTTCCTCCCAACCGAAGCGGCAGCGCGGGCGGAATGCCTGTCGTGGCTGTTCTGGCAGATGGGTAGCGCCCCCTTCCTGGGCGGCGGCTTCGGACACTTTTACGCCTACGCCCCTGAACGGTACGAATACCCCATCAATCGCTATGCGATGGAGGTCAAGCGCCAGCTGGACGTGCTGGACCGCAATCTGTCCGAGCGCCGCTTCCTCTGCGGCGATGAGTACACGGTGGCGGACATCGCCACCTGGCCCTGGTACGGCGTGCTTGTGATCGGTGATATCTACAATGCCCAGACCTTCCTCAACGTTACCTCCTACAAACACGTGACCCGCTGGGCCAACGAGATTGCAGCGCGCCCCGCCGTCGAGCGCGGTCGACGGGTCAATCGCGTCTGGGGCCCGGAAGAAGAGCGGGTTCCGGAGCGCCACGACGCCAGCGACCTGGACCAGGGGTTAGGGTGAAACACGCCAGCACGCATGCTGCATGGCAAGCTGTTCGCAGTGGCCATCCAGCTCAGGATGCTGAACAGCATCCGTCAGCAACAGGTACGGCACTAACTGGCGGCACTGCGTCTGGCGTGGCAGCGCCGGGACACCATTTCAGGCCAGCAGCACGCCCAGGAATATGAGCGCCCCCGCGGCCGCTGTCGCCAGCACAAGGTACGCCAGCGACAGCAGCAACCACTTCCAGAGCGTCAGAGGCCAGCTCTGGGCATAGACCCGCTTCAGCGATAGCAGGAAATACGTGGGCATCCACACGGCGAGGGCCGTTTCCATACCATCGAGTACGGAGGACAGCGATTCCAGCCCGCCCCGGCTCGCCGCGGACGCAGCGGTCTGCAGCCCCACCAGCAGCAGAATGGCAAGAAACAGGAAGGCGTGACCGTGTACGGCGTGGATGAGGTGTTCAACGTAATAGCGCCCTGCGAACGGATAGCTAAGGCGCATCATCAGCGCGAACAGGGGGACAAGAAACAGCATGCTCCTTGGGATCATCTCGATCAGATCGCCGATGAAGTCATTCGGATCGTTCCGGATACGCTCGGCGCTTCGCTGCAGTCGCGCCTCCAGCTGGCGATTGTTCTCGGGAGACAGCCAGGGCATGTTCACAAAAATCCGCCCATCGATGAATTCCACGCCCTGCAACTCTGAAGCCAGCCTGTCGCGTGGCTCCGTTTCGCCGGCCTCCAGCGCAGCCTCGTCCGGCGCGATCGTTATCACACGCTCACCCCCGGTCTGGTTTAGCAGCCAGAGAAAGAATATGCAGACCAGGCTGGTGACCAGGAACAGCCGCAGGGGCGGCACATAGCGGTAGCGTCGACCGGCGATATACTCGCAGGTGAGAAAACCGGGGCGAAAAAACAGCGCAGACAGCGTTCTGGCCGCCCGGGACCGGAAGCTGAAGACGTCCTCAAACAGCTCGTGAACCAGCGCGCCAAAGAAGCGGATGGTCGACCTGTCAGGCTGGCCGCAGGCATGGCAATAGGGGCCGCTGAGCGCTGTATTGCAATTCTTGCAGGTGCTGGTGGTCTCGTTCTGATCCGTCACTGTTGTGCGCGCCAAACGGCGCTGGTCCCAGGCAGTTGTGGAAAGGCGAAGATAGCATCAGTTTACAGAAGTTAAAAAGGAGAAGCCGGCATTCTGAAGACGAGAACCCGTCACCGCCGCGCTTGTCCCCCGCCGCTCAACACCGTAAATTGCAGTCTGCAACCAAGAGGAGAATTGCATGGGCACGAAACTGGACGCCGTTCGCCATCTCATTGCCTGCTGGGAGCGCCGCGATATTGACGCCGTGCTGGCCTGTCTGAGCGATGACATTGAATATTACTGGGACATGGGCGCCCGTCCGATCCGCAGCAAGGAGACCATGCGCAAGTTTCTCACCAATTACTCGGGAAACTACGAACAGAAGCGCTGGGATATCTTCAACCATGCGGAAAATGGCGAGCTGCTGCTAGTCGAAGGTCACGAGGAACTCTGGGACAACGAACATCAGCGCACGATTCAACAGCCGTTCATGCAAGCCTATGAATTCCGCGACGGCCTGATCTTACGCTGGCGCGACTACTATGACTCGAAGAACATGGCGCCTCCTGAGCAGGCAGACGCGGCGTCCGGCAATGACTGACCGCGCTGTCGTAGCCGGCGCGAGGCACGGCAGGCCACGCCTCTCCTGACACACCACCGAACACGCCCACAACGGAGCAGAAACATGCAGGTAAAAAACAGCGTCGCCATTGTTACCGGCGCTAATCGCGGCATCGGCGAGGCATTCGTGCGCGAACTGCTGGCGGCCGGCGCAAGCAAGGTCTACGTCGGTGCACGCCAGCTGGAAAATGCCGATCGTCTGCAGAAGGCCTTTCCCAATCGCGCAGTTGCCGTTGCCCTCGACGTTACGGACGATGCGTCGGTCAGTGCCGCGGCAGCCGCCTGCGGCGATGTATCGATTGTCATCAACAACGCCGGCGCCTTCCACAATGAACGCTTGCTGGGCGCCGACAGCATGGACGCCGCCCGCAATGAGATGGATGTGAACTATTTCGGGCCGCTGGCCATGTCACGCGCCTTCGCGCCCATTCTGGCAAACAATGGCGGCGGAGCGATCATCAACGTGCTGTCGGTGGGGGCCATCCTCGCGGTGCCCAATATGGGCGGCTACAGTCCGTCGAAGTTCGCGGCACACGCACTGACCACCATCCTGCGCGCGGAACTGGCAGACCAGGAAACCCAGGTCGGCTGCCTGATCGTCGGCTCGGTGGACACACGCATGGCAAGCCATGTTGCCGGCAGCAAGGAAAAGCCGGAAGATATCGCCCGGGCCGGCATCAAGGCCATCGAGAAAAACATTCATGAAATGGACACCGACATCTTCGCGCTGACCACGCGCGCCGCGCTGCACCGTGACCCGGCGACGCTGGAAAAGCGCATGGCGGCCACGGTGCATGCTACGGATCTTTCTACGGGCCGCTGATTCGTAAGCCGCCTACCCGACCTTATCAAGGAGAAGCCTCACCATGGAGTTACTGCTGACCGTCCTCGGCACCAACCTGCTGATCGTGATGACCCTGATGACCGCCCTGTGGATGCTCAGCATTCCCCTGCGCGACGTCTCTTTCATCGACAGCTTCTGGGCGCTCGGCATGGTGATCGTGGCCGGCACGACCTACGCCATGGTGGGCGACGGCGCCGTGCGCCAGCAGCTGCTGCTGCTCCTCACCGCTATCTGGGGCATACGCCTGGGCCTGCACCTGTTCCTGCGCTGGCGGCGCGAGGGCGCCGACCGCCGCTACGTGGCGCTGCTGGCCAAGGCGCCAGGCAATCCGCATCTGTTCAGCCTGCGCAAGGTGTTTCTCCTGCAGGGCCCGCTGCTGTGGCTGGTGGCGCTCCCGGTGCAGCTCGGACAGATCGAGACCACGCCGGCATCGCTGGGCATTGTCGCTATGCTGGGCGCGGCCCTCGCGGTGACTGGCATTCTGTTCGAAACAGTGGGTGACTGGCAGCTGGCCCGCTTCAAGGCCGATCCGGCCAGCGAAGGCCAGGTCATGGACAAGGGACTGTGGCGCTACACCAGGCACCCGAACTATTTTGGCGATGCCTGTGTGTGGTGGGGTCTCTATCTTATCGC
>Ga0102932_1001921_pt1 | contig 10669 bp, 8 predicted proteins | sample SalPonR1_C_D2_MG_FD_78212 | JGI IMG/M metagenome (GOLD analysis project Ga0102932, IMG submission 78212) | Salt pond soil microbial communities from South San Francisco under conditions of wetland restoration - Salt Pond MetaG R1_C_D2_MG | ecosystem: Environmental > Aquatic > Marine > Intertidal...
ACGTCATTTTGGGCCGCCAAACCGAATCCCGCCGGACCACCGGCCTTGGCATCGCCTTTCATCAGGACCAGTTCCGTCACGAAACGATCGATGGGCAGATTGTCCAACAAGGCCTCGTAAATCCAAAATCGGAACGGCCCTGAATTGTTCAGGCTGGGTTTCAAGATATTCGGGTTCTCCGCCAAAACGTCTTGCCAATATCCCGTCCAATGATCCGCCCATCGGTCATCATCGAGTAAACGGTCGATCACAAGGGCCCGCCGCTCCGCAGCCGGATCGGCGAGGAAGCGATCGATTTCCCGTTGGCTTGGAACGACACCGACTGTGTCGAGGGTGACACGACGAAGGAACTCGAGATCGTCAGTCGGCTCGGCCGGCGCGATCGTCTTTCCGGCTTCAGCATAGGAAGCACCTTCTCGAATCCATTGCGAAATCAAAGCGCGCTGATCGGCCGACAGCGGCTCACCTTGCGGTGGCATGCTGCCGCCTTTATCGGGATCGATCAGTTCCACCAGCAGACTCTCCTCCGGCTTGCCGGGCACAATCACCTCGCCACTTTCTCCACCCGCGAGCACACCGGCCCGCGTGTCGAGCAGCAAATCTCCCTTCAGCGATTTCGACTCCAGGGCTTTTGCCGAGTGGCAGCGATAGCAGTGCTCGATCAGTACCGGTCGAATCTTGGTTTCGAAGAACTGCAGATCCTGCGGGTCAACGTCGGCAGCCATCGCTTGCGGAGCAAGCGTCGAGATCATTGTCAGCAGCAGCATGCTGAGTACAGAATCTTTCATGGTGGGACCTGTCAAGGTTGACCTGGGCTGCCTTTGGGAGGATGTCAATCGCAGCGAGCAGCGAGCAGGGGGCGGGAAAGTTAGGGGGGAACAAGGCGGGGGCAGACCATTGAAGCTTAAGTCCTGAGCGTCGTCATTGCCACAATCCTCACCTGACGGAAAAGTCGATCTTCTTCACCGGCGACGCCCGCGACTACATGATAGACATCTGCGAGTCACCGTGCTTCCCATCCACAAAAGGGGACGCCCAAAAAAGGGGACGGGGGTCTTTTTTTTAAAAGACCCCCGTCCCCTTTTTTGGGCCGTGGTCAGCCTTGTGGTCCAATTGCCACTTGGATGGTGAATCAGATGGCACAAACGACACCAATCGCCTCGAAGAACACGACACAGACGAGTCTCGATCGGACAGCCGTTTACGACGTCGTTACATCGGTGCGACCATGAAATGCGTAGAATCTGGGCACGACTATCTTTTCTGCCACTGAGGACGCTACCATGCCTTTCGCTCACTTTCCTGATCCGTCGTTACGCTCTCCGCGAGGTTCCGGAACTTGGACCGCCAGCCGACTTGGGCTCGGCGCCTGCAGCGCCTTGCTTTTCTGGCTGCTTGCTGGGCCTGTCTGGGGGCAACAGCCCGAACCGCATCGGTTTGAACTGCAATCCGAACGCGTTGTCGTCTTCAAGGACGGCTACTGCTTGATCATTAAACGCGGCACCGCCACCACCGACGCTGCGGGCATGGCGTTCACCGAAGAAGTCCCCGATGCGGCGGTGCTGGGATCGTTTTGGGCATCGGCAACGAAAGGAAAAATCGAGTCAATGACGGCGGGGTGGCAAGATGTCGAGGATACCGCAAAGAAGGATTTGACCTGCACGCAAACGATTGACGTCGTGGCGGCAAACGTCGGCAAGAGCTGCGAATTTTTGATCAACCAAACGCGCGTGAAGGGGGAAATTCTGCAGGTCCTGACGATGCCCACCGAACAGGCGATCGACGACGGGTTGCAACGGTCGTTGCAACTGCAACGCGACCCGTTCTCCAGCTCTCTCCTTGCGGGCAGTGTGCCGACGATCCAACGTAATCAAGGTGATCAATTCGTCGTTCGTACGGAGACCGGCGACATGTTGGTTTCGGCAAGCTCCATTCAGCAATTGCTGATCGACGACATGAATACGACGCTGGAGCGGACGCTCCGCAAAAAGTCCCGTCAGAAGCGGCTGCGTTGGCAATTCGATGCTCCCAACCAACCGGTCGAGATCGTGCTGACCTACTTCCGGCCCGGCATCCGTTGGATTCCAACCTACCGCGTTGACTTGCAAGCTGCGGCGACTCCCGTAGATCCCGTCAACCCTGCAGCGAATGTGCAAACCAAAGCGACCAAGGGGCAGACCAGCCAACCAGCGGCAGCCAGCCTTGCCACCGTTAGCTTACAGGCAGAATTGATTAACGAAGCCGAGGACCTGATTGATGTTCCGATCGACGTCGTCGTCGGAGTACCGAACTTTCGCTTTCGCGACACCCCCAGTCCATTGGTGCTGGAAGCAAAGATGCGCAACGCACTGGCCTCCGCGGCACCGCAGTTGATGGGCCAGCAAGTCTCGAATCAGTTTTCCAACAGTATGTATTCCCAACGTTCCAGCGAGTCACGTGGCGGCTCGGGGATGATGGGACGCGAGGGAAATGAAGCCGCCATCGACATGCCCGCTGAACTTTCTGGGGAGAACTCCCAAGACCTGTTCGTCTATCACCTGCAACGCTTGACATTGAAAAAGGGCGAGCGTGCTTCGCTGCCGATTTTGACGACCAAAGTCCGCTACCGCGACGTCTATACTTGGGACATCCAATTGAAACATACGGAAACGTTCAGCCCCAGCGGTTCGACCGAACAGTCTCCTTTGGTGCTTTCGGAAAACAAGGTTTGGCGACAAGTCGAATTGATCAATGACACCCGCATGCCTTGGACGACCGGTGCGGCGATGTTTGTTGAAGGTAGCCAACCGCTCGCTCAAGAACTGTTGACCTACACATCACCTGGCAGCCAGTGCCGCATTCCTGTGACGGTCGCGGTCGATTTAAGAGGCCGCGTTGAGGACCGCGAAACGGGCCGCAAAGCAGAAAAGGTGCTCTGGCGTGGACACCATTACACACGCGTCGATGGCAAGATCGACATCGAGCTGGAGAATAACAAACAGGGGGCCGTACCGGTCGAGGTTCGCTTGCGGTTTGGCGGCAAAGCCGACTCGGCGACCGCAGACGGCACGATCCGGTTGAACAGCTTTCGCAATGAGGACTGGGACAACTATCGCGGCGAGCCCGCTGTGAACAACAGCAGTCAAGTGACTTGGAAAGCGACCGTTGCGTCTGGCGAATGCTTCCGGCCTGAAGTGAACTACCACTTCTACCTGCGGCACTGATCGTTTGCTTTCGGCACCCAGTATGTTTGATGGCCGCCGCGATCTCTCCCGCGGCACGAGAGAGATCGCTTGGCCAGGCGGCGTTGTTTGGCGGATACGATTGATCCGCACGTCACTCGGTTACTTCAATTCGCGAATACGAATATTGCGAAACCGGATATCGTTCGGTCGGCCATGGTCCTGCAGGCCGATGTAGCCTTCGAGTGGGCGATCAGAAACCGCCGTCTCGGCCAAATTGGTATCGATAATCGATTCACCGTTCAGGTCGACTTGCAGATGCGAGCCAACGCAGGTGACGACCATCCGGTTCCACTGATGTGGCGGACGCGACATGTTCTTCGACGCTCCCACGGCGCGGACAATGCCGCCATGATCGTGATGCGACATCTCGCCCTTCTTGCCCGTCGAATCCAGAATCTGGGCTTCGATGCCCTGCTCTACCGGGTCGTTGCGATCGGCCACGCGAAAGTACACGCCACTGTTGCCACCCGGCGGATAAGCGTATTCGAGATCCAGAACGAAGTCCTTGTACTTCTTTTCCGACCACAGGTAAGCGTCGTAGCGAGTCCAACCCTTTTCGCCATCGCGAGGCTGAATCAGCAACGAACCATCCTCTTGAGGCAACCAGTTTCCGGTCGTCGTCCAGTTGCTCAAGTCGCTGCCGTTGTAGAGCGTTTTGAAGTCCGACAAGTCACGCAACTGCAGGTTCCGCCAGCGGACTTCGTAAGGTCCCTGGCCGGCACCGATGCCATGCACCTGCAAACCGATGAAGCCTTCTCCGTGGGTTTTGAATTTCTCTTCATGCACCAGATCGGAAATAGGTTCGCCATTGATCCAGGTTTGAATCCGTGGCCCAAACGCCACGATGTGATAGTGATTCCACTCGCCGTCCTGAAAGGTTTGGTGCGACTTGCGATCGGCATCCGGTGTCATCCAGCCGCCTGCTGCTTCGCCGTAAACGTAACCCGCCATCCCATCGAGCGAGATCTCGACCTGGGGTCCATTGACCCGTGCTGTGGTCGTATCCCCTTCGGTCTGCGATCGAATCTGCACGCCTGAATTCAGCGCCGAATCGACCTTCACGTCGAACTTCAATTCAAAGTTACCGTATTTCTGATCGGTACACAAAAACGAGTTCGGGCTACCCTCGTTGGTTTTGCCAACAATCGCATCACCTTCCACGCGATACGTCGCCGTCCCATTACGCTGTGTCCAGCCCGACAAATCTTTGCCGTTAAACAGGTCTACAAATCCGACATCTTCACCAACCACGGTCGTCAACGGCATCACCGCCAATAACCATCCACAGCACCAAGTACGCAACATCACAAACTCCAAAAAGGGGACGGGGGTCTTTAATTGCTTTTTCCACGCTTGCGCGGTCGCCCACGCGGCCGCATCGTCGACCACAGTCCATGTTCGTCGGCTAAATTTTCAACCCAAGCTTTGTCTCCATAGGGCCGGCCGCGCTGCACACAGGTGCGGATGGTGGCCAGCTCCGCAGCGGAGAGTGGCTGGTTGACATGTTTGATCCAGTCCGCGCTGCGGCGGATAGGCCATGCAGTAAGGAGGCTCGGGTCTTTGTCTTCCTTGTTTGCCCAGCGGTACAGCGAACCGTACTGCCACTGCTCGGCTTGCTTCACTAACTTGGCACGCAGCGGGTTTCGCTCGACGTACCGACACATCGTCAAGAAGTGTTCGTCATCTTTGACCGGGAAACTCTTGAACCGCGATTGATAGAGATGCCCATCGCCGGCGGTCTTGTAGTGCGCATGATAGCGCTGCGTGTGCGTCGCAGTGACCCAGCGGAGCATCTTTCCCATCTGGCCATCCTGCAATGGACGCAGGATCATATGCCAATGATTGGGCATCAATGTGTAAGCCAAGATCTCTGCTTGGTAACGCTGCAAACCCTCGCCCAACACGCGCTCAAACGCGGCATAGTCTTCGGGTTTGCGAAAGATTAACTGCCGGGCATTACCACGGTTCAACGCATGGTAAATGCCCCCCGACAGGTCTAGTCGTTTCTGACGAGGCATCACTCTTGCCTTCAAAAAGAAAACTGCTGTGTGCCCCATCAGTGAAAAAGACCCCCGTCCCCTTTTTTAGGCGAAGGGTTTGGTTTTGCCGGGGACGGGGACTTCGTAGTTGCCGTTGGCGTCGGGCTTGATGGGAGCGTCCATGTCGAACGAGGTGAGCGCGTCGAAGTCTGCGAGCGACTGGCCGCTCTTCATCGCGTCGTCCCACTTGACGACTTGGCCGCTGTAGGTTGCCATCCGCCCGAGGATCGCCGTCATTGTGCTCTTCGCACCATACTCGGCTTCGTTGGGGACTTCGCCGGCACGCAATGCCGCGAACAGGTCGTAGTGCTCTTGTTGATGGCCTTTGCCGCTGGCTTCTTTGGCTTCGCTGCGGAACAACAGGTTGCCCTTGTTGTCGTACAGTTTGGCACCCGACAAGTCGGCAAACCCGGTCGTGCCATGGACATGCTCGGACACGCTGTTCCAACAACCGCGGATGTGACGGCACTGACTGAGCATCTTCGGTTTGTGCTCGCCGGCATAGGTGTACTCGACCATGTGGTGGTCAAAGATCTGACCGTTGTCGCTGCCATCACGGACTTCGCGGCCGCCTTGACCTTGGGCTTCGATTGGAAAGCCTTGCATGACCCAGTTGATCACGTCGAGGTTGTGAATGTGCTGCTCATTGATATGGTCGCCGCACAACCAGTTGAAGTAGTACCAATTGAAGGTCTGGTAAGCCAACTCGGTTTGCTCGGGCTTGCGGGGTCGAACCCACACGCCACCGCCGTTCCAATACGCGCGAGCCATCACGATGTCGCCGATGGCACCATTGTGAATGCGATCGATGATTTCGTTGTAGCGGAACTCGTGACGACGTTGCAGGCCGACCTGCACTGCCAGACCTTTCTCCTTGGCCAACTTGCCGACTTCCAGAACGCGGTTGACACCCGCTACGTCGGTGGCCACCGGTTTCTCCATGAAGACGTGCTTGCCGGCGTTGATGGCGGAATCGAAATGCAACGGACGAAAGCCCGGTGGCGTCGCCAGAATCACCACATCGCAGTCCGACTCCATGACGCCGCGATAGGCATCCAAGCCGGTGAACTGTTTGTCTTTGGGGACTTCGACCTTGTCAGGGTGTTGGCCTGTAATGGCTTTCAGACCTTCTGCCAATTGGAAATCAAACGCATCGGCCATCGCCACCAAGCGGACTTCGCCACCATCGGTATTGAGGGCTTGAATGGCGGCACCACGCCCGCGTCCACCACAGCCGACCAAGCCGATCTTGATGCGATCGCTGCCGAAGGCGTGTGCACCGCGAGCGACGCTGATATTTCCGGCGGTGACCGCTCCACCGGCCAGCAGCATGCTGGAGCCTTTGATGAAATTGCGTCGCGATGGGGAAGGACTCTCTTCGTTCTTGCCGGGGGTCTTCTGATCGTTATCCATGAGTGGATAGGCTCCTAAAAGCGGGTTCAAATTTGGGGGGTTGGTGACTCTACGAAGAAATAAACGTAACCGATAGCAAGGCTAGGTTCAATCAATCGCCCTTTCGGCCGGTCTTTGGTAGATCATTCTAACTTCGTTCGGCAGAAGAGCGGCATCGATCGCCAACTTTCCCGATCTCAAGCGGTCGCGCCTCCATTGCGGATTGTTAAGGCTTGCCACAACGCCAAAGGTCGTCCACCGGTGGGGAAAGCCCACCTGTAAGCGGTGGAACGCATCGCCGACCGCGCTTGACCGCGAAGTAACTCAGAGGCGGGCGGCGATTCGCACAGCCAGACGTTCGCACTGCTCGGAGTATGACCCGCCAAACAAATTTAGATGATTAAGCACATGGTAGAGCATGTAGAGTTCGGCACGTTCGCGCCATCCATCACGGAGCGGATAGGTGGCGTGGTAGGCGTCGTAAAAGACAGGCGGGCAATTGCCGAACAGTTCCAGCATGCCGAACTCCGCTTCACGGTCGCCTTGATAGACGGCGGGATCGATCAACACTGGGCGTTGGCGACTGTCGGTCAAGAAGTTACCACTCCAAAGATCGCCGTGCAGCAATGCGGGGGGCTCCGGCGAAACGACCAGCAACGGATGCAGCCCACCGATGATTTTCTCGACAGCGTCCTGCAAACGTTTCGTGGCACGGCGCTGGTCGACGGCGAGACGCAACTGGTACCCGAGTCGCAACTCCGCGAAAAACTCGCTCCATTGATGCCGCATCGCATTGGGCTGGGGGGTGGAGCCAATAAAGTTATCTCGGTGCCAGCCGAAACCGTTTTGTTGCGGCGACTGCCGATGCAACGCCGCTAATTGTCTTCCCAAGGCTTCGTAAGAGGCTTGGCTGGCGGAAGATGTCTCGATGAATTCGGAGAGCAAGAACGCCACGTGTGACTCGGGAACGGCACCGACGGCCCATACTCGGGGCACTCGAATCGTATTGCTGTTAGCCAAGGCCCGCAGCCCGTCGGCTTCCGCTTCGAGCAAACCGTAACGCTCCAGCGATTCCGTTTTGGCAAACAATCGCTGGCCATTATCGAGCGTCCAAATGGCGGTCTCTGAAATGCAACCGCCGGCGATCGGCGTTCGCGTCACTACATGCCGATCCGCCCTGTCAGCTTGCCGGAGCGCGATCAATTGCCACATTGATTCGTTGATCGGTTGCCGATTGAAAGACTACCCGGCCGAATCAAGCCCACCGGGCTATAGAAAGCACCGCAACTTCAAGATCACCGCCAAGGGCTTCGGGGGCTCTTGCCGAGCCTTCAAGAACCGAGCGTTCAAGAGCCACAACGCCACCAACGCCAGCCCACCGATGGCCGGGCGAGCGACTACATATCGCCCTCTTCGCGTTGATAGGGTTCCATGACCTTGGTGTTACGTTCGACACTAATGATTGTCGTCCGTTGACGCATTCCGTCGCGGCTGGTGGCGACCACCGGCAGGACCTGCCGCCGGTCCGGCAATTCCATCCGCAAGGTGAAGGTACCGTCTTCGTTCAGCTTGACCGGTTCTCCACCAAGCGAAACCGTGCTGCCTTGTGCCGTCGAACCATAGACGATCAGTTCGGCGTCGACCTCGAACGGCAATTCACGTTGCCGGCGAAGCGAGATATCGGCGGCGTCGCCCATCCGTTGCCCATCGGGCGTCGTCATCGGACGTCGCAAACGCTCTTCGAAGACTTCGCGAAGATCCTTCGCCGTGCCTTCGTTGTGGCCCCCACTGAGCGAAAAGACTCGTTCGTAGTCTTCCGCGATATCTTGCCAATGGCCATCGATCGCGTCCGAAGTATTCGGCGCGGGCGACTCGATGATATTGCTGCGGCACAAAGCATAGAACCGTTGGTCCTCGCTTTCTCGGCCGACCACATATCCGACCACCACGCGATACCGCGTCGGTTCGCCGAGGATATCGATGTACCAATTGTTGACGCCGCCGTGGATTGGAATGTCTCGCACCTTTTGTTCGGCCGCATTGGCCGAAGCGTCGGTGATCGACACCAGCCGCAGTACCGGCTTGGCGGTGTGCCACAGTTCGCTCAAAGCGGCCTGCGCTCGCTGAACCGACGCGCGGGTTACTTCCCACGCTGCCTGCAGCCAAAACGCATCGCGGACCATCAAGATCGCGCGGTCTTTGGCGGGCTGAGGCGGCGCCGCTTGGGTGGCACCCGCTTTGTTGCCTGAAGCGGCTTTGCCACCGACCAAAACATGTACCGACAAGTCCTTCAGACGCTCTCGCATCATCTGTTTTTCGCGGAGCTTCTGCAGCGACGCAGGGGAGAGCTTGGATTTCTTAGGGGGCTCGGGGGCTGGCTTCCGCGCCGCTGGCTTGCGCCGCTTGGTCGACCGACTGGTCAGCGAAGACGACTTTACAGTCGGTTTCGAAGCCGCGGCCGGCTTGTCCTTCGCTGCCGATTTGGCTGCCCTCGGCGATTTAGAACGGACGGCTGGCTTGCTGACGGCCGACGCTTTTGATTCGCTCGCAGCCTTCCGCGAAGATCCACGGCTTTTGGTCGAACCATTCAGCTTGGGTGAAGACGCCTTCCCCTTCAAATCCTTCGCCGCCGGAGACGCCTTCTTTGAGGACGCTTTAGCAGAGGCCGCTTTGGAGCTCGGAGCCGCTTTGCGAGCCGAGGCGGCTTTGGCCGATCCGTTGGGAGCCGACTTCGAAGCCTTCCGGTTCGACTGACGCTGCACTTTTCGTAGCGCGTCGATCAATTCGTCTTTTCGCATCCCGTGCCAACCGGTGATCTCGTGCTGGCGTGCAAGATCGGCAAGGTCACGGCGGGTTTGCGTCTTCAGATCAGCGGTGGTTATCAAGGCGATGCTCCCAGTACGCTGCAGGCGGGGTCGAACGTTCGTCCGATCGCAGCGCATTCAATAGGTTGTTTACTACCCCTTCCTTGGCCGAAGCGGTCCTAGCGTGAGGACAATAAGCCGCAGGTGCGAAAGGCAAGTTACGATGGCTATCATCGCAACCGACCAATGGAAAAAGACCCTCCCTAGTCTCCTTACGGGGCGTTTCTTTCCTCACCTATTATGCCAAGGGAGCCCCATTTGATCTAGAGTTAAAATTAAAAAAACGCACCAAGGGCGCCGAACCCGGCGCTCTGAGGCTTTGCAAGCATTCCAGCGGGGGCTAGGCCTCCGTAAGTAAATACCCCTCCGGTGGCAGGTTGTGCCGTCGCAGTTTGCGTGTCCCCGCTAGCTTACGCGGTTGGTTCCTCGGGCACTGCCTGTCGGCTCGGGTCTCTTCGTTTTTTTAGGGCGCGAGTCGTCCGAGGAGTGCCGCTATGGTGCCGCTCCTTTATGCTTGAGTCGCATAGCCAGGGCCGACCGCATTCACCACCGGGCGAGCTTTGCCCCTTTGCCCTTGCCGGCTTCGCCCTCGCGCCAAACTTTACTATTTGCGAACTTCAATCACCGAGACGACCGTCGCGGCGTTACACTGCGGCAGAAAGTCGCGACCGCTAGCACTCGCGGCCTTCTCTGGTCACTATTTACGCACCTTCGATGGAGATGGCTTGATGCCCAGCAGCAACCGTGGTGTTCCTCCCGGACGCTTGGTCGGCTTGGGTCTCGAGTTGGCCGCCATAATCTTAGCGGCGATGGGTGCAGGTTACTTGCTAGACAAACTGATCTTTCAAGCTGCACAGCCATGGGGATTAATTACCGGTTGTTTACTGGGATTTGTCGTTGGCATGGTGCATGTTGTCCGCGCCAGTCGTTAACATGGCCTCCGCGATCGCCCCTTACCTTGTGCCAAAACCCCTTCCGAGATTGCTCTCCGCGATCTGCTTGTTTGCAACGGTCCCAATGCCTAATCTTCAGCCCATGATTCATCCTTCTCGCATTGCGGTCGCCTCGGTGGCCGTCTGGTGTGTGTTGGCTGGAGGGGTGCTGGCGGTTGGAGCCAGTCAAGCCGTTGCGATCGATCCTGTTTTGGGTC
>Ga0102932_1001925_pt1 | contig 10662 bp, 11 predicted proteins | sample SalPonR1_C_D2_MG_FD_78212 | JGI IMG/M metagenome (GOLD analysis project Ga0102932, IMG submission 78212) | Salt pond soil microbial communities from South San Francisco under conditions of wetland restoration - Salt Pond MetaG R1_C_D2_MG | ecosystem: Environmental > Aquatic > Marine > Intertidal...
ACCGCCCGACTCGGGGCCACTGTCGATCAGCATGCCCGCGGCACCGTGGATGTCGACGGCCAACTCCATTGCGGCCTTGTGCATCTCCGACCAGAACATCTTGTTGGTGGCGCCGAGGGCGATCGTGCCCAGGTCGCCGCCGCCCGAGAGTGTGGCGGACAGGTTGCGCAGGCCGTTGATCCGCAGGATCTGGATCTTGGTGTAGAACTCCATCAGCCGCTGGCGGATGTGCGGATCGGCGATGCGACCGTTCTCCTCGGCGGCTTCGACCATCAGGCGATACTCCTCGGCGAAGCGGCGGTACCCGGTGGTGGCCGACTGGCCGCGCTCGAACGCCAGCGTGGAGTTCGCGACCTTCCAACCGTTGTTCACGCCACCGACCACTGCGTCCTTCGCGCAGCGGGCGTTGTCGAAGAACACCTCACAGAACTCGGCGGTGCCGTCGGGCTGGGTGATGCCACGCACCTCCACCCCGGGCTGCTTCATCGGCACCAACATGTAGGAGATGCCGGCGTGCTTCTTCACGTCGGGGTCGGTGCGGGTGAGCAGGAAGCAGTAGTCGGCGTGGTGGCCCTGCGTGGTCCACACCTTCTGGCCGTTGATCACCCACTCGTCGCCGTCGAGCACCGCCGACGTCTTGAGGCTGGCGAGATCCGATCCCGAGTTCGGCTCGGAGAATCCCTGGCACCAGCGGGTCGTGCCGTTGAGGATGCCGGGAAGGAACTCCTTCTTCTGCTCCTCGGTGCCCCACTGCAACAAGGTGGGCCCGACGAGGGTGTCGCCGAAGAAGTCGCCGCGCATCGGCGCCTTGGCGTTGGCGAACTCCTCGGCGAGCACCACGCCCTGCATGGTGCTGAGGCCCTTGCCGCCGTATTCCTCCGGCCACGTCGCGCAGATCCAGCCGCCCTCGAACAACTTCTGCGGCCACTGCTCGTTGAAGCGCCGGCGCTCCTCGTCGGTCATCTCGAAGCCCTCGTCGAACCAACCGTCGGGCAGGTTCTCGTGCAGCCACGCCCTGATCTCGGCGCGGAATTCCTCGGCTTCGGGGGGATAGGTGAGATCCATGTCCATATTCTGCCCCGCCACTTGACCCGCGGGTCAAGTCCGGACCCGCGCGCCTGTACCGGCATGTCGCGACGGGAGAGCGCCCGAGTGGTCGCGATCGCGGTCGGTCGACCACCGTCGGACGTTTCACACGCACGAAACAGTGCGGCGACAGACGGGAAATGACGCTTCCGTAGGTTGCGGCCCCAATCCGGGCGGCAATGACGCCACTGGACTCTCCACCCTGTTCCCTATCCCTTATTGGAGGACCCGTGCGCAAACGTGCGCTTCGAATCATGTCCGGTCTGGGCGGCGTCATCGCCGTCTTGGCCATCACGCCCAGTGTCGGCTTCGCCCAGGAGTACACGCCGACAGCCCAGGACTACCTGAACAACCTCTGGGTGTTCCTCGCAGGTGTCCTGGTGTTCTTCATGCAGGCAGGCTTCGCCCTCGTCGAGGCCGGCCTCACCCGCGCCAAGAACGTGGTGAACATCTTCGCCAAGAACATCGCCGACGCAACGGTGGGCATCCTCGCCTTCTTCGCCACCGGTTACGCCTTCGCGTTCGGTGAGAGCGGGGGGTGGTTCATCGGCACCGACAACTTCTTCCTCGACGGCCTCGACATGGCCGCCATCCCGGAGGGAGGCCTGAGCCCGGCCACGACGTTCTTCTTCCAGGCGGTCTTCGCAGCGACGGCGGTCACGATCGCCTCCGGTGCCATGGCCGAACGGACGAAGTTCACGTCGTACCTCATCTTCTCCGTGGTGATGTGTGCCTTCATCTACCCGGTGGTCGTGCACTGGACCTGGGGTGGTGGCCTGATCGCCGACATCCAGATCGGTGACGCCGTCTTCTCCGACTTCGCCGGATCCGGCATCGTGCACATGACCGGCGGCATCGCCGCCTTCATGGGTGCGCTCTTCCTCGGCCCCCGCATCGGCAAGTACGACAGCGAAGGCAACGTCCGGGCCATCCCCGGTCACAGCATCCCGTTCGCCACGCTCGGTGTGTTCATCCTCTGGGTCGGCTGGTTCGGCTTCAACCCCGGTTCCGAGCTGCTCGCCGACGAGTTCGTCTCGACCATCGCCGTCAACACGATGCTCGCCGCTGCCGCCGGCGCCCTGCTCACCACGATCACGATCTGGATCAAGAGCGGCAAGCCCGACGTCGCCATGATCGGCAACGGAGCGCTCGCCGGTCTCGTCGCCATCACCGGCCCGTGTGGTGCCGTCACCCCGATGATGTCGGTCGTGATCGGCGCCGTCGGAGGCGTGATCGTGGTCTTCTCCGTCCTCTTCTTCGACAAGGTGAAGATCGACGACCCGGTGGGCGCCGTGAGCGTGCACGGTGTCGTCGGAGCCTGGGGCGTGCTGTCCATCGGCCTGTTCGCCACCTACGACGATGCCTTCCTCGGCCGTGAGGACGCCGGCCTGTTCTACGGCGGCGGCTTCGAGCAGCTCGCCGTGCAGGCGCTGATGGTGCTGATCATCCTCGTGTGGGTCGGTGTCACCACCGCCGCCCTCTTCGCCGGCATCAAGGCCACCGTCGGCCTGCGTGTCAGCCCCGAGGAGGAGTTCGAGGGTCTCGACGTGCTCGAGCACGGCCTGCAGGGCTACGCCCCCGATGTCGCCCACTCCTCCTGACCTCTCGTCGAGTAACCAAGAGTCACCACTTCGATCCACAAAGGAACCAAACACATGAAACTCGTGACAGCGGTCATCAAGCCGTTCAAACTCGATGACGTCAAAGATGCCCTCAAGGCAGCCGGCGTCGCCGGCATCACGGTGACGGAGGTCCGCGGCTTCGGCCGGCAGGGCGGCCACACCGAGACCTACCGCGGTGCGGAGTACAAGATCGACTTCGTCCCCAAGGTGAGCCTCAGCGTGGTCGTCGGCGACGACGTCGTCGACGGTGTCGTCGATGCCATCGTGTCGTCGGCCGCCACCGGCAAGATCGGTGACGGCAAGATCTGGATCACCGACGTCGAGCGGCTCGTGCGGATCCGCACCGCCGAGGAGGGTGTCGACGCGGTCTGATCGGTGTGGTGTGGGGCGGTCCTCGTCGGCCGCCCCCACACCGCCGACGTTCGGGACGCATCGCCGCGTCCTGCGGGTCGATCCCCGGGCCTCCCTTTGCGTCCTCAGAGGGGTGGCTCGGGGATCGCCGCGTTCCGGCGGCGACCCGGCCTACGAACGACCAGTCCGACTCACCTACGATCACACCCATGACCTCCGTCGAATCCGCCCCCGCGTCACCCGGCGCCACACCTCCCGCCATGGCCGGACGATGGACGGCCCAATGGAAGGAGCTGTACGCCGAGGTCATCACGACCGGTCTGTGCACCGGCTGCGCCGGGTGCGTGGTCACCTGCCCGCACGACGTCATCGGCTACGAACACGAAGAGGGCAAGTACCTCCCGTTCCACCTCGAGGAGGAACTCGGCCTCGACAACTGCATCCACGGATTCGGTGAGGGCGGTGGCTGCACCACCTGCACCCGGGCGTGTCCACGGTTCCGGGCGTGGGAACCCGCTGCCGACATGCACCTGTTCGGACGGGTGCGTGAACCCGACGAGATGGCGGGAGTGTGGCGCCAGCTCCACCTCACCCGCGCCAGCGACGAGATGGTGCACAAGATGGGCCAGGACGGCGGGCTGGTCTCGGCGATGCTCATCTGGCTGCGCGAGCACGACTACATCGATGCCGCGCTGGTCAGCGGCGTCGAGGACGACGACCAGTGGAAGGCGAAGCCCGCGGTCGTGTCCACCAAGGAGGAGATCCTCGCCACCGCCGGCAGCCGGTACACCTACTGCGCCAACCCACTCGCCCTGCCCGAGGCGAAGGAGAAGGGATACGAGCGGCTCGCGCTCGTGGGGATGGGCTGCCAGACGTCGTCGCCGCCGACGATGTGGGACCGCAAGGCCGGCAAGGTGTCCAAGCCCTTCCAGTTCAACATCGGCCTGCTCTGTTCCAAGACGTTCGACGACGCCATCTTCACCGAGCTGTTCGAGGCCAAGTACGGCCTCAAGAAGCAGGACATGGCGAAGATGAACATCAAGGGTGTGTTCCAGATCTGGATGAAGGACGGCTCGTACCACGAGATCGACCTCAAGGAGTGCCACGCCTGGACCCGCAAGGGCTGCACGAGCTGCCCCGACTTCGCCGCCGAGCACGCCGACGTGTCCACCGGCGGCATCGGTGAGGACAACGACTGGACGCTCACGATCGTGCGCACCGAGCTGGGCGAGGCCGTGATCGAGCGGATGATCGCCGACGGGTCGATCATCGCCAAGCCCGCCCAGACCGACGAGACCGCGATGCGCCTGCTGCGCCTGCTGTCGATCGTGAGCCGCCGCCGCTGGCCGAAGGAGGCCGACGCCGCCCCGGCGATCGGCGTGCCACCACCCAAGAAGAAGAAGGCGGCTGCCCCCGCCGCGGAGGTGCAGGCGAAGGAGACACCCGCCGGCTGACGCCGCGTCCCCCGACGGCGATGTTGCATCCGGTGTCTGACACCGGATGCAACGACACCGGGTGCAGACACCGGTCGTCGATGGCAGCGCGCTCGGGGCTGTGTCAGGCTCTGGACGTGACCATCCGGTACGAGCCGCTCCGGGCCAGTCGTCGGCCGGGCTGGTTCCTCGATGCCGCGTACTGGCAGCGCGCCGGTGCGCTCCTGGTCGACACTCTGGTGTTCCTGGTCGTCGTTCCCCTCCCGACAGTGCTCGCCCTGTGGTTCTTCGGTGAGGGCGGCCTCACACCGAGCTGCACCGTCGTCGGCGGCATCGAAACGGGTGGGGAGACCTGCCGGACGTCACCTGGCGACGTGGCGCTGAGCCGCACCGTGTTCTGGACGATGGCCGTCGCCTACGGCCTGGTCTACAGCGCACAGGTCGGGCGGGGCCGGACTCTCGGACGGCGCGCCACCGAATGCGAGGTGGTCGACGCCACCACCGAGGAGCCGATCGGCTTCGGCCGCGGCCTCGGCCGGACACTGGCGATGCTGGTGAGTGCAGCGCCGTTGGGCCTCGGATTCCTGTGGCCGCTGTGGGACCCGCGTCGCCGGACGTTCCACGACATGATCGCCCGAACCCGGGTGGTCAGCCCGTGACCGGCAGCGGGCCGACGGAGGCGCCCGCCGGCTGACGCCGCGTCCCCCGACGGCGATGTTGCATCCGGTGCCTGACACCGGATGCGACGTCACTCGTCGATGACGGCCGGCTGCGGGTCGCAGGAGGCGAGTTCGGCCTCGAACTGCTCGAGTGCCTCCCGGGCCTCGGCCTGTTCGGCCTGGTCGCCGCCGTTGGCGTCGTTGCCGATGCGCTCGAGCTCGTCCTTGGTGTAGCCGTCGAGCACGTCGAGCATGCACTCGCGCACCTCGGGCTGGTCGAGGGTGAGCGTCTTCACCAGGTCTTCGGCGACACGCTTGGCGCTCGGATCGGACTCGCACGCCGACACCCCGAGCGCGGCGACCAGGATGGACGCGACGAGAAGGGGACGGGGCCGGCGAGAGGTCTTCACAGCGTTGCAAGGCTACTGGCAGGATGTCGAGATGCCGCTGCACCTCGAGACCCGCGCCCTGCTCGACGTGCTCGCGGAGATGGGCACCACACCCACCGAGCAGCAGGACCCGATGACCGCCCGCGCTCACCGGCGGGCGGCGCCGTGCTCGCTCAGACCAACCGGCGGTAGATGTCCATGGTGCGGCGGGCAGCGGTGTCCCAGCCGAACTCCGTGACCGCCCGCCGGCGGCCGGCGACACCCATCGCGGCCGCGCGGTCGGCGTCGGCGACCACGGCGTTCACCGCATCGGCAAGCCCCGACTCGAACGCCGCGGGGTCGTGCTCGTCGTAGTGCACGAGCAGGCCCGTCTCCCCGTCGGCGACGACCTCGGGGATCCCGCCCACGTCGCTCGCCACGACGGCCGTCTCACAGGCCATCGCCTCGAGGTTGACGATGCCGAGCGGCTCGTACACCGACGGACACACGAACACGGTGCCGTGCGTGAGCACCTGGCGCACCTCCTCGCGCGGCAACATCTCCGACACCACGACGACGCCGTCGCGGGCAGCACGGAGATCGGCGATCGCCGCGTCGGTCTCGGCGGCCAGCTCGGGCGTGTCGGCGGCGCCGGCCAGCAGCACCACCTGCACTGCGGGATCGAAGGCGAGCGCCGCCCGCAGGAGGTGCGGCACCCCTTTCTGGCGCGTGATGCGGCCCACGAACACCGCCGACGGTCGGTCGAGGTCGACGCCGATGCGCTCGAGCGCATCCGTGGCCGGGTCGGGTCGGTAGAACTCGGTGTCGATGCCGTTGTGCACGACGTGCACCCGCTCGGGGTCGAGCGCGGGATAGGCGGCGAGCACGTCCCGCTGCGAACCGTGGCTCACGGCGATCACGGCGTCGGCGGCCTCGTAGGCGGTGCGCTCGGCCCACGACGACACCCGGTAGCCGCCACCGAGCTGCTCGGCCTTCCACGGCCGCTGCGGCTCGAGTGAGTGCGAGGTCACCACGTGCGGCACGTCGTGGAGCAGCTTGGCGAGGTGGCCACCCATGTTGGCGTACCACGTGTGCGAGTGGACGACGTCGCACCCGGCCACGCCGTCGGCCATCGAGAGATCGGCGGCCAGGATCCGCAGTGCCGCGTTGGCCCCCTCCAGCAACGGGTCGTGTTCGGAGTGGGCCGTGGCGCCATCGCGTGGGGCGCCCATGCAGTGCACGTCCACGTCGGCCAGCCGACGGAGTTCGCGCACCAGGAAGTCGACGTGGACCCCGGCGCCGCCGTAGACCTCGGGTGGGTACTCGCGCGTCAGGATGCCGATCCGCATGCCCTGGATGGTACGGCCCATCGGCGTCGAAGGTGAACGTCCGGCGGGCGGTCAGCCCGCGAGTTCGACGGCCCGGGCGAACACGTCGTCGAGCATCTGCTCGGTGAGGCGGCCCGTGAACGTGTTCTGCTGACTGGGGTGGAACGAACACAGCAGCGTGGGCCCGCCGGCGATCGGCACGTCCACCCCGTGCCCGAACGTCGGACGGGGTCGCACGCCGAAGTGGCGGCATGCTGCCTGGTAGCCGAACTGCCCGAGACACACCACCACCCGCATCCGAGCCAGCGCCGACAGCTCTCGTTGCAGGAACGGAGCACAGGCGTCGCGCTCGTCGACGGTGGGCTTGTTGGCCGGTGGAGCACACTTCACCGCCGCAGTCACCCAGGCGTCGGTGAGTGCGAGGCCGTCGTCGGCCGACACCGAGTGCGGCTGGTTGGCCAGCCCGGCCCGGTGCATCGCCCGGAACAGCCAGTCGCCGCTGCGGTCCCCGGTGAACACACGGCCCGTCCGGTTGGCTCCGTGGGCTGCGGGGGCGAGCCCCAGCACCACGATCCGGGCACCGGGATCCCCGAATCCCGGGATCGGCCGACCCCAGTACGTCTCGTCGCGGTAGGCCGCCCGCTTCTCGATCGCCACCCGCTCACGCCACTCCACGAGACGCGGGCAGGCCCGGCACCCGATCACTTCCTGTTCGAGGCGTTCCAGCCTGGCGAGCGGAGTCACGGACCTCGACAGTAGGTTGGACGGCACTCATGGCCACAACGAACCGATCCACCACGCGCAGCAGCCGGTCGAAGAAGCCGTCGGGTCCCGGAGCCACCACGGTCCTGCTGGTCCGCCACGGGCAGACCCCCACCACCGGCAAGGTGCTGCCCGGCCGCGCCAAGGGCCTGCACCTCGCCGACGAGGGCACGCAGCAGGCTCAGGTCGCCGCCGACCGCATCGCCGAACTGCCACGCATCGACGCCGTCTACAGCTCGCCGCTCGAGCGCGCCAAGGAGACCGCCGCCCCCATCGCGAAGGCTCGCGGGCTGCGCACCAGGGTCGACCGCGGGCTGTTCGAGTGCGACTTCGGTGACTGGACGGGGGCGGAGCTGAAGAAGCTGATGAAGTTGCCCGAGTGGCAGACCGTCCAGCGGGCGCCGTCGACGTTCCGGTTCCCCAACGGTGAGAGCTTCACCGAGATGCAGACCCGCATGGTGTCGGCGCTCGACCGGCTGCGCGCCGCACATCCCGGCGGCACGATCGTGTGCGTGTCGCACGCCGACACGATCAAGGCCGCCGTCGCTCACGCGATGGGCACCCACATCGACCTCTTCCAGCGCATCGTGATCAGCCCCGCTTCCGTCACCGCGATCTCGTGGCACGGCGGTGGGCCCGTGGTGCTCGCCGTCAATTCCACCGGCCGTCCGCTCGCCGAACTGCAGCCGTCGTGATCGTCATGGCGAGGTCTGCGACGTGAGCGTGTTCCACGAGTTCGACGATGTGTCGGCGTTCACCGTCGGCACGGTCGGCAAGCCCGGCCAGCGCACCTTCTACCTACAGGTCCGCGGCGACGGACAACGCGTCTCGGTGAAGTGCGAGAAGCAGCAGACCGCAGCGATCGTGCAGTACCTCCGCCGCGTGCTGGCCGACCTCCCACCCGCCGAGGACCGGCCGATGCCCGGGGCCTTCGAACTGCGCGAGCCGATCGAGGCCGCCTTCGTGCTGGGTCCGATCGGTCTCGGCTACGACCGGTCGACCGACCGGGTGCTCATCCAACTGGAGGAGGTCGGGGAACTCGACGAGGAAGGCGAGCCGATCGACGACGACGACGACGATCGCGGCCACGTCCGGCTGTACCTCAGCCGCGGCCAGGCCGCCGCCTTCTGCGACCACGCCGACGGAGTGGTGGAAGCCGGTCGCCCGCCGTGCCCGTGGTGCGCCAACCCGATCGATCCCGACGGTCACGACTGCCCACGGATGAACTGAGCGCCGTGACCGACCTCGACGAGCACGGGCACGACGACGAACACGACGACGAGCAGGACGACGACGAGTCGGTGCTGCTGCGGGTGGACGAGGTCGACGATCCGGTCGGCCATCTGCTGCGGGGCGAGATCGAGATCGAGGGCCGCATGCCGGGCAGCAGCAACGCGACGTTCCTCGTGCACGTCGAACACGACGGGCTCACCCATCCCGCCATCTACAAGCCCGTCCGCGGTGAGCGGCCGCTGTGGGACTTCGAACCGGGTCTGCATCGCCGTGAGGTCGCCGCCCACCTCCTCAGCGAAGAACTCGGCCTGGGGGTGGTTCCTCCCACGGTGCTGCGGGACGGGCCACTCGGCGAGGGCTCGGTGCAGTGGTTCGTCACCGCCGACCACAGCCAGCACTACTTCACGATCTACGACGCCCATCCCGAGCTCCACGACCATCTGCGCCGGATCGCACTGCTCGACGTGCTCGCCAACAACACCGACCGCAAGAGCGGCCACTGTCTGCTCGTGCCGGCGCACGACGGCACACCGGCAGCGGTGTGGGCCATCGACAACGGCCTGTGCTTCGCGGCCGACTTCAAGCTCCGGACGGTGATCTGGGAGTTCGGCGACGAGCCCATCGCGGACGACCTGCTCGAGCCGGTGAGCCGCCTCTGTGCACGGGTGCCGCTGCCGATCAGCGCCCTGCTCGACGACCACGAGGTGGAGGCGCTGCAGGGCCGTGCCGCCTGGTGCGTGAAGGAACGCCGCTTCCCCACCGACCCCACCGGGCGCCGCTACCCCTGGCCGCTCGTGTGACCAGCGACGACGACCTCGACGAACTGATCCACCGCGCCGATCTCGACGGCCTCGTGCGGATGATCGACGACCGCTGCAGCGACCGCGACTGGCCCGGCCTGCTCCGCGTCCGCGACCGGACGCGTCACGCCGTGGACACCGGCCGCCAGCTCTGGCCGGCGGCCACGCTCGCCGAGTACAGGTTGGCGCTGCTCGCCGAGCCCGAGTTCGTGGCGGCCGTCCTCGACGAGTCCGATGGTCTGTCGGGTCGGTTCACCATCGGGCCGCTCACCGAGGTGGCGGCGCAGCATCACACGTGGGACGCGCTGGACCCGGTGCTCGATCGCGGCCCACGGGCGGCTCTCGTGGCCCACGAGCGGGTGCTGCGCGGCGACACCGTCGACGCCCACGACCTTCCCGACGTGCTCGACCTGCCCCTCGAGCTCCAGCCGTGGGAGCCGCGGTATCCGGTCGCCACGTACACCGACGCCGGTGCCGAGTTCCCGATGCCCGACCTCCCCGACGACTGGCACGACGTGACGCCGTCCCCCGGCGAGCATCTCGACGACGACGTGGAGTTGGCGGTCCAGCAGCTGGTGGAGCCCTGGTCGACCAGCTCCAACGGACGCGCCGAAGCGGTCTGCGTGGAAGGTGGCCTGGCCGAGGCGCTCGGCGGACTCGGCCTGCGGCGGGCACGGGCCGCCGAGTCGGACCCGGCGACGGCGCTCGCGTGGCTGGCGTGGGCGGGCGCCAGTGGCGGTGCGCACGGACGGCGCCGCGGTGCGGCCGCCGGACGGTTCGGAGCCTGGTGGACCCTCGCCGCCCTGGGTGACCTGCTCGACGACTGGCCCGTGCCTCCCGACGAGCTCGGGCAGCTGGCGAACGAGCTGCGGTGGTACCGCTGGGACGCCCACGAGCCCACGATCGGCTGGACGCTCCAGATCGCAGTCGTGGATCCCGGCGAGGACACCGCCTGGGCGATCCTCGCCCGCGACGCAGTCTGAGAAGCGACAGCGGGGTCAGACCCCGCTGTCGCTTCTC
>Ga0102932_1001926_pt1 | contig 10660 bp, 8 predicted proteins | sample SalPonR1_C_D2_MG_FD_78212 | JGI IMG/M metagenome (GOLD analysis project Ga0102932, IMG submission 78212) | Salt pond soil microbial communities from South San Francisco under conditions of wetland restoration - Salt Pond MetaG R1_C_D2_MG | ecosystem: Environmental > Aquatic > Marine > Intertidal...
CCGGCGGGTGCGGCACTATCGTTTCCTATCGTTACCGTGCCGTTGTGAACGGGTGTCGGAGACCCGGTCGATATGAGGCAGTACAGGCTCCCGGGCAGAGTGCTCACCCGAAGATCCGGCGCACACCTGGCGCAGGTGGCCGCGGAGATCGCTGGCCTCGTCGTGGCCGCGGTCTTCCTGGGCTATGTGATGCAGCGACTGCACCACGCCAACCTTTCCGTGCTGTTTCTCCTGGTCGTGCTGATCATCGCGACCCGCCACGGCCTGTGGCCCTCGGTGGTGACCAGCCTGCTCGGTTTTCTCGCCTTCAATTTCTTCTTCACCGTGCCGTACGGGACCTTCCGGGTCACGGAAGAAGGGGATATTGCGACGCTCGTGTTCTTTCTCGCCATCGCGATCCTCGGCGGGAATCTCGCCTCGAGGCTGCGAGCGGCACTCAGGCGCCGGGACCAGGCGCTGGAGCGGATCTCCAACCTGTACGACTTCTCCCACGGTATCGCGGGTGCCGCTTCGGCCCGGGCGATAATGCAGACCCTCGCCGACCATCTGGCCGCGACCCTCGATGCCGGCATTGCCGCTCTCGAGGTGCACCGCGAGACGGAGTCCTCGCTACTCGCGGCGAGCCGCTCGCCCCATGACGTGAACACCCGGACCCTTGACCGACTGCGGCTCCCGGGCGGTTGCCCGGCGGCCGAGGCCCGGGACGCCGGCTGGGTGCTGGTGCCTGCGAGCCTTGTGCAGGGGTCGCAGACGCAGCTTGCCATCGGCCGGACCGATCTGACGGGAGAGCAGCGGGAGCTCGTCGGGAATCTCTGCGGCCAGGCCGAGGTGGCCCTCGATCGGATCCGGCTCGCCGAGGATCTCGACTCCTCGCGCCGCGAGGCCGAACGGGCGCGGCTGCGCTCCGCGCTCCTGACCTCGGTCTCCCATGATCTGCGTACCCCGCTCGCCTCCATAGTTGGTGCCGCAAGCACGGTCCAGGAACTCGGCGATACGCTCGCGGCCTCGGACCGAGCCGACCTGCTGGAGACGGTCATGGGCGAGGCGCGACGGCTGAACGGCTACATCCAGAATCTGCTCGACATGACGCGGCTCGAGCATGGCGAGCTCCGCATAGAGCGTGACTGGGAAGAGCCCTCCGACCTCATCGGTGCCGCCGTCCGCCGCGCCACCGAGGTCTGGCCCGGCGTTCAGATAGAAACCCGCGTGGCGCCCGATCTCTCTCTGGTGCACGTGCACGGTGAGCTCTGCGTGCAGGCGTTGCACAACGTCATCGACAATGCGGCCCGCTACTCGCCGCCCGGAGCGCCGCTGCAGGTCGACTGCGCGAGAGAGGGCCGGACTCTGGCCATCCGGATCACGGACGCCGGCCCGGGCATCGAGGAGGGCGAGCGCGAGCGGATATTCGACATGTTCTACCGCACCGAATCGGGCGACAGTTACAGCGGTGGCACGGGCCTCGGGCTCGCCATTACCCGGGGTATTATCGAGGCGCACGGCGGCCAGGCGTATGCTGCACCGAATCCCGCGGGGCCGGGCACGCAGATCGTACTCCGCATCCCGGATGCCATGGCCGAATCGGAACCCGGTAGTGGTGGCCCATGAGCGAAGATGCCCGATCCCGAATCGCGATCATCGAGGATGATGCCCAGATCAGGAAATTCCTCCGCATCAGCCTGGAGGCCCACGGTTACGGTGTCACCGAGGCTCGTGACGGGCCGGGCGGACTGGAGATGATTGCCGCCGAGTCCCCGGATGTGGTGATCCTCGATCTCGGCCTGCCGACGATGGACGGCCGCGAGGTCATCCGGCGCCTGCGGGAGTGGACCGATGTGCCGATACTGGTGCTGTCCGTACGCGATGCGGAGGACGAGAAAGTGGGCGCGCTGGACGACGGTGCGAACGACTACGTGACGAAACCGGCAGGCATTTCCGAGCTGCTCGCGAGGGTGCGCGTGCTCCTCCGTAATCGGGAAAAAGAGCCGGGCGCTGATCCCGTGTACCGCTACGGCGGCCTGGAGGTCAATTTCGCCGACCGTCGCGTGCTGATGGACCGCGTCGAGATCCACCTCTCGCGCAAGGAGTACAGCCTGCTCGCATTACTCGCGACGCACGCCGGACAGGTCATGACCCACCAGCAGATTCTGCGTCATGTCTGGGGCGAGGATGCAGTGCGGGAGACGCATAATCTTCGCGTGCTGGTCAGCAGCCTGCGGCAGAAGCTCGCGGACGAGGCGTCCCGGTCGCGCTATCTCGTGACCGAGCAGGGTGTCGGTTACCGGCTTCGGGCCGACGGCTGACGGTTGCGTCTTTTCTGCACCCACATTCCTGAGGCAGCGATTTGTACGATTCGTTAGTTCTGCTTATTGGTCTGGTGGTCCTCATCAAGAGTGCCGACTTCCTGGTGACCGGCGCTTCTTCTATAGCGGCCCGGCTCGGAATCTCTTCCCTGGTCATCGGCCTCACCATTGTGTCGTTCGGCACATCATTGCCCGAGATGCTGGTGACAATGGTTTCCGGCTTGCGCAACAACGCGGATCTCGCCATCGCCAACGTCATCGGCAGCAACATAGCGAATGTCCTGCTCGTCCTGGGGGTTGCGGCGATCGTGCGTCCGCTCCGGGTGCAGGATTCGACCGTCGTCTCGGAAATACCGTTTTCACTGACGGCAGCACTCCTGGTCGGCTTTCTTGCCAATGCCGCACTATTCTCCCCCATTCACGAATTGAGCATCAGCAGGCTGGATGGCGGAATTCTGCTGTTCTTCTTCGTGTTGTTCATGCTCTATGTCTACAAGATGTCTCGCGAACAGGCAGCCGAGGCGGTCGAGGCAAGTGCCGTCCTGGGGACTACTCGCGCCTCGATTTATATCGTAGGCGGAATAGTCGGTCTGTATTTCGGTGGGGGCTGGGTCGTCGACGGCGCTGTCGGCATCGCACAGTGGCTGGGTGTTGATGACGCGCTGATCGGCCTGACCGTCATCGCGATAGGCACATCCAGTCCGGAGCTGGTGGCATCGGCGGTCGCCGCCTACCGGAACCAGTCCGATATCGCGGTGGGCAACGTCGTCGGGTCGAATATCTTCAACTTGCTATGGGTGCTGGGACTGACGTCCAGCGTCGTCGAATTGCCTTTCGAGGTTATCAGCAATACCGACCTGGTGATGGTGATTGCCTCGAGCGCGATGATTATCATTGCATTGGCGCTCAGCCGGAATAGCACCATCCTGCGATCTCACGGCATAGCGTTTGTCACGTTGTACGTCGCATACCTCGTCTACGTGGTCGGTCGGTGAGGCAGGTTGAATGACACATGACAGGGAGCCTCTCCTCTCAACGTAGATCGGCAAGGAATTATCTTCGCGACACATAAATACCCTCAGCGACAAATAGGTGCCTCGTCAAGACCTCGCGTAGGATTGCTCAGCATACTGAGTAATTCGTCACGATGCGGAGAGCGTGCATCGCTCTCTGGAGGATGCTCGGGATCATCCAAGATGCAGTAATTCATTAAAAATCCGTAAGTTAGGATTTTCGGATGCTGCGAAATTGTAGCGCAGAGATCTGAGAAACTGTAGTGTAATTACTTGAGAAACTGTATGGTAGGTACGTCCGGGGCTGTGCCCCGTCTGGAATTGTCTGCCCCCGCATCGCATGAACGGCCAGTACATCCCCCGCATCGTCGACCGCGAGCTCGATGAACTCCTGCCGGAACTGCCAGCGATGGCGCTGGAAGGTCCCAAGGCCGTTGGCAAGACCGAGACGGCCCGGCGTCGTGCGAAGACGATCCATCAGCTCGACGATCCGGCCCAGCGTACGATTGCGGAGGCCGATCCGGCGCGCGTGTTGAGCGGCACTCCGCCGCTCCTGATCGACGAGTGGCAGCGGGTTCCCGCAGTCTGGGACGCCGTCCGGCGGGCGGTCGATCAGGGCAGCCCGGCGTCGCAATTCCTGTTAACCGGGTCGGCGAGCCCGGCTGCCGCGCCGACCCATTCGGGCGCCGGCCGAATCGTGACCCTGCGCATGCGGCCGCTGTCGCTGGCGGAGCGGCAGCTCGACGTCGCGACCGTTAGCCTGCGCGATCTGCTGGCCGGGAGCCGTGCTGAGGTCACGGGCCGCACCAATGTAGTGCTGGAGACTTACGTCGACGAGATCGTCCGTTCCGGGCTGCCGGGCATGCGAGCCTACCGCGGCCGCGCCTTGCGCGCGCAGCTCGAAGGCTACCTGGACCGCATCATCGATACCGACTTCGAGGAGCAGGGCCTGTCCGTGCGACGACCTGAGACGCTCAGGCGCTGGATCGCCGCCTATGCCGCAGCGACTGCGACCACGGCTTCGCTGGAGACGATTCGCGACGCCGCAACCGGCGGGCAGCAGGACAAGCCGTCCCGCAGTGCCACCCAGCCATGGCGCGATGTGCTGGAGCGACTGTGGATCCTCGATCCGGTGCCCGCCTGGCTGCCGACACAGAATTACCTGACCAGGCTCGCCCAGCTGCCAAAGCACCACCTGGCCGACCCCGCCCTGGCCGCCGCGATTCTCGGCGTTGATTCCGACGCGTTGCTCAGCGGCGCAGAGGCAGGCCCGCGGATTCCTCGCAGCGGTGTGTTGCTGGGCCGATTGTTCGAGTCTCTCGTGACATTGAGCCTGCGTGTCTACGCCCAGGCTGCAGAAGCACGGCTGCGGCATCTGCGCCTGCATGGCGGCAGCCAGGAAGTGGATCTGGTCGTCGAGCGCAGCGACCGGCGCATCATCGCCGTCGAGGTGAAGCTCAGCCGCACGGTCGATGACGATGACGTCAGGCATCTGCACTGGCTGCGCGAGAGGGTCGGTGACGACCTGCTCGACGCCGTCGTGATCAATACTGGCCCGGAGGCCTATCGCCGCAAGGACGGTATCGCCGTCATCCCGGCCGTGTTGCTTGGCCCCTGACGGAGCGGGGATCAGGAATGAGATTCACGCGTCACATCGGCATCGACTATTCGGGCGCGCAAACGGCAGAGAGCCGGCTGAAGGCCCTGCAGGTCTACCAGTCACGAGGCGGCGGCAAGCCGGAGCGGGTCAGTACACCCACCGAGGGGGCGAAGAACTGGACCCGGCTCGAGGTTGCGCAGTTCTGCGCGTCGGCCATCGAGTCCGGCGAGCCGGTAATCATCGGTATCGACCACGCCTTCTCATTCCCCATCAGCTACATGCAGCGTTATAGGATCAAGAGCTGGGATCAGTTCCTCGACGACTTCATGCGGCACTGGCCGACGGCGGATCCGAATACCTACGTCGATTTTCTTCGTGATGGCAACGCGCGAACGGGTGAGGCGAGCGAGTTCCGGCTTTGCGAACAGTGGACGGCCGGGCCCAAAAGCGTGTTTCAGTTCGACGTGCAGGGACAGGTGGCCAAATCGACCCATGCAGGCCTGCCCTGGCTCCTATGGCTGCGCGAGATGTTCGGCGCGAAACCCCGTCCTCACTTCTGGCCGTTCGATGGATTCGAGGTGCCGGACGCCAGGAGCGTCGTTGCCGAGGTCTATCCGTCGATCTTTCGCCGCCGCTATCCGAAAGAAGACCGGACTCCCGACGAGCACGACGCCTATTGCGTCGCCGCATGGCTCGCCGAAGTCGATCGCCGCGGCGCCCTCGACTACTATTTCAAGCCGCCGCTCAGCCTGCCCGAGTCGCGTAGATCCCGTCTCGAAGGCTGGATTCTCGGGGTCTGCTAACGAGAATTTTCAGCATGAAACAGCGGTACAATTACGGAACACTTCGGAAAACCCGACCCTTTCGCCAAACTAACACAACCTATTGATTCCGAATCATTTTCCCTAACTGTACCGAAAATAGCCTAATCCAATAAAATCCATAACTTATTGATTTTATTGGCTTTGAAAATCCGCGTGTCGGTGGTTCGATTCCGCCCCTGGCCACCATATCTATCAGGGTGCCTTCCGACCACCAAACCCCGCGGAATCGCGATCGGTAATCGCCCGATCGGCTGAGTGTCGCCAAGCGCGCTTGCTATACTGAGAATCATCAGTGACAGCCTACAGGCGAGTCGGACATGTCGATACCGGCAGATGACACGGAGCGCCTGGAGAAGGCGGCGCAGCAGCGGATCCTCGCCGCGATCGAAGCCCGGCAGATAGCCGACTTCACGTCCCTGCCCGGTGCGCAACGCCGTCTGTCCGCCGCGTTCCTGCAACGCCTGATCTCCGGTTCCTATGGCACTGGCGGAGAATTGTGTTGTCCGCTGCGAATCCGGGGTGCCGACATCGTTGGTCTGATGCGAGCGCCGTCCGCGGGTCCGGGCGGAGGAAGAGCCGCACTGGAGTTCCGGCAATGCCGGTTCGATTCGCCGGTCGACCTCAGCGGCGCCGAGTTTCTCGTCTTGCGTTTCGTCGATTGCAGACTGCCGGCCTTCATCGGTGCAAGCCTGAGCGTGAGAGCCGACCTCGATTTGTCCGGTTCGCAGTTCCCGGGCGTGAGCGACTACGAATCGGAACTGAGCCACGTAGGAAACTGTGCGATTCACCTCAACAATGCGCGTATCGGCGGCAAGCTGGATCTGTCGTCGACAGCCCGATCGCGTTTCACGGCTTCCCGGACGGTTCGGCTGGAGGGTGCGCATATCGAAGGGGACGTGAGCTTCGCGGGAGCCTCGCTCGACGGCGCCGGCGATGCGGCGCTCAGCGCCCGTTCGATCATGGTAGGCGGTAACGTCGATCTGGGGTCGGCTTCGGGGCACCGTTGCGAGGCCAGGGGGGAGGTCGGGTTCGCCGCGGCCCAAATCACCGGCGACCTGGGGTGTGCCGGTGCGCGGCTCGAGAATCCCGACGGGCGCGCCCTGCACTGCGAAGACCTCCGGGTGGAGTCGGTATTCCTGACTTCGGGTGATGAGGGAAGCCTGCCGTTCGAAGCCCGGGGCAGACTCAATTTCCTCACGGCGGTGATCGGCGGCAGTTTCTTCCTTACCAATGCGAGACTGGCGCCGGGCCCGGACTACGGCGGCTTGCTTCGCACCGGCGGCCCGGTCGCGATAAATCTGCAGCAGGCGAGAGTGTCCAATGCGCTCGCGTTCAATAACATCGGCGCGCTCGGTGACGGGTCGACGCCTGCATCACCGCACGAGAAATCCGTGCCGGTCCGCGGCTGCTTCCTGTTGGACGCCATACAGGTCAACTCGATACTCGATGACACGGATACCGGTTGGCCGGCACCGGGTTATCTGATGCTGGACGGTGCCACCTACGAGCGTATCCGCCACGTCGGGGACGGCGACCTGACGGCCAAACGCATTGCGTGGCTCAGGCGGCAGTACCCGGCCGGCACGCCGAGCAAACGCAGGTTTCGACCACAACCTTACGAACAGCTGAGCCGGGTACTGCGGCAGCACGGGTTGACGCGGGAGGCCAATGCGATCGCGGTGGAAAAGATTCGTGCGCGGCTGCAGGCCCGTGTTGATCGTCCCTGGGCCCGGGCGTTCCCGAATCTGCTGATGCTGGTCAGTCAGTACGGCTACTCGTCGAGTCGTGCGGCGTTGTCGTTCCTGGTGTTCGTCCTGCTCGGCGCCGCGCTGTATGCGATCGCGCTGTTCGGTTTCGGGCAGCCGTTTCTTCCGGTGGAAAGCGATCCGGAGCCCGTCACCTATCACCTGCCATTCGGTCTGGCGGAGACTGCCGCGGAACGTGGTTGCCCGGGGCTGGATGTTCTGCACTATGCAGTCGATTCGGCGCTGCCCGTCATCGACCTGGCCCAGGACACGCGCTGCCGCTTCACGCCGGAAGGGCAGCTGCGCTGGTTCTGGCTGCTGCTCCACAGCCTCTATGTGATCGGTGGCGCGGCCCTTTCTGCGGTCGTCGTGCTGACGCTCACCGGTGTGTTGCGACAGGACTGACGTTCGGTGGAGAGTGCCGCAGCCAGTCCACGATGAGCGTCGCCGCTCCCTCCCAGGCCTTCGTGCCGTCCCGCCATGCATAGGCATCCTCGATCGTGGCGTAGCGGTTGCCGCTGTGGCCGACATTCGGGCGCTCGACGAATGTCGCCGTCCCCGGCCGTTCACGATTCACCGTATCGGCGATCAACTCGTGCCCGTGCCGGGCCTCGAACTGGTCGAATGCGTTGAATATCACGAGCACCGGGGCGTCCAGCGCGGCCCAAGCCGCCAGAAAGTTGTGTGACGCCGCCTGCTGATGCCAGGCGAAGGGTCGCCCGTAGTGGTCTTCGTCCCCCATGCCGAGGATGTCCTCGCGGACAGCGGCCATCTCGCGGCTGTCACTCGCGACGTCGTCGGGATGACGCTTGCGCACGAGATACTCGTAGTGGAATCTCGCCCGCCGCAGCATCTCGTCGTGGATGTCGGCGGGGGCCACGGCATCCGGGCGCCGCTCGAGATAGATGCGGTCGAAGTTGAGCATGCGTTCGAGGTAGGTGACCGCTCCGCCGCCCTGGACGACGACGCCGGCGATATCGAAGCCCGCGTCCTGGAGGCGGTTCGCGACGAGAGGCGCGGTCGTCGAGCCCAGGCTGGAGCCGTAGAGATAGACACGGCCGGCATCGATGCGCTCGTCTTCCAGCAGATGCGTGAACGCCTCGGTGTAGTGTGCGAGCTCCGTGTCGTAGTCCAGGTTCTCGCAGGCCGGCCCGGTTCCGTCGAGCGCCGTACGCTCGACGCGCACGAGGGCGAGCCCGGAGTCACGAGCCAGTGCGGCGAGCAACTCGGACGAGTTCGAGCCCGGCCGGTATTCCAGGGAGTCGCAGGACACCCACTGAGTGAACAGCAACGGATGCCGCAGCTCGGTCTCCCCGACCGGCCGGCTGATGATCGTCGTCAGGCGTGAGCCGTCGGCCACCTCCACCACGCCGTAATGCGAGGCGACGCCTGGTATCGACTCTTCGGCCTGAGCGGTGAGTGCAGCGCCGGCGAGGGCCAGGTGCAGGATCAGGATCAGTCGAGTCATAGCGGGTCTCCGAAAACAATCAGGAGACCGCAGGCTAGCCGGCCGCCGGCCGGCCGGTCTTGCCGGATTCTCGAAGAATCCTTGCCGATTTCCGGATTTGGCGCCTTTCAGAGCGTCTGCGAAGCGCCCCCGGCCGTATTGCGCCGGTATTCCGTCGGCGTCATGCCGATACGCGCCTTGAACGCACGGTTGAATGCGCCGATGGAGCCGTAGCCGACATTCATCGCGATGGTCAGCACCGGGAGCCGGGCCTGCTCGGGGCGAGCCAATTCATCGCAGGCCTGGCGGATGCGCTGTGCATGCAGGAAGTCATTGAAATTTCGATAGCCCATGCCGCGGTTTATTACCTTGCGCAGCACGTGCTCCCGGGTACCGAGATGCTCGGCGAGCGCGCCGATGGTGAGCCCCTCCTGCAGGAACACCCGGTCGGACTCCAGCGCCGCTTCGAGTCTTTCGAGAGCCGCGGATTCTGCGCGAGTGAGCGCAACTGTCGCGGCGGTGCGCGCCGGATCGAGCCAGCTCTCGTTGCGCGGCCGTACCAGGAACCAGGCAGCGGTCAGGCAGGCCGCGGCCACCAGCGTCATGTTGGCCCACGCGGCAAGCGGCGGCGTGGAGACTCCCTGTAACAGGTTGTAGGACTGCACGCCCAGGGCTGCCGTGAGATAGGCGCCGGTCGCGAGCATGAACCCGAGCCGCAGCCGCCGCCTGCGCTCGACGAGGTCGACGGCCAGGCCGCGCCAGGCCTCACGAACGCCCAGGAGGACGAACAACAGCAGGGTCGCCTCAAAGCCGTAACCCGCCAAGATCTCCCATCCGTTCGCCGTACCCGCGCGAAAATTCGCGAGGAAGACCGTCTGTTGCCACGTGCCGGCGACTGCGACGGCGGCGACGATCGCGAGCTGGCTCTTGCCGAGTCTCGCGTCGTCGTTGAACAAGGCTCGGGCGAAGAGCCAGAACCAGACGGCCTTCGTGACGCAGAGTGCCGTCAGCAGGTAGCCCCAGCCGCCGAGCCCGGCGCCGCCGCCGGGTGCCGAGGTCACGAAGAAAGCGGCCACGGCGAGGCAGAATATCGCGCCCGGGAGCGCTGCCGGTCGTTGTCTGGCGGACGCGAACAAGAGCGAAGCCAGCAGGATCGCGGCCATGACGGCCACCGTTCGCAGAACGGTATCGACTGGATCAGGCATAGCGTGAACCGGTTGGAGGTGTCTGATGCTGATTCGATCATTTCAGACCACAAGAGTTTCCGCCACTGGCAAGCCTGTTTCGAATGTGCCCGCCACTGTAACGCTGACCGTCGCGGCTCCTTTCATTCCACATACCTGGCCGGGCTCGCCGTTATGATTGCTGTCGAAGTCTCTTTGCTGCCGCAAGTCCGTGAAACCAACGTCGCCTGAGTTAATCAGTGGCCTGCAGTGATTGGAGAGCAAATCGGCTACCTCTACGACCCGGATGGTTACCCGTACTTTCAGCCGGACTGACTGCTCCGGACTGCGTATTCGCCGGATCGCCGATAAGGGCGTTTTCCTGAACCGTGAGCTAGACTGAGGGCCACTGGCCGAAAGTGGCCAGTCATCTCAATCAGGGGGAGATAAAACATGGCAACGGCCCCAGTCTTTTCGCATGCTGTATTCATGACGCGTCGTTTCGAGGAAATGAAGTCGTGGTATATGACGGTCTTCGGCGCGGAGATTGTGCACGGGGATCCCGCCC
>Ga0102932_1001942_pt1 | contig 10609 bp, 7 predicted proteins | sample SalPonR1_C_D2_MG_FD_78212 | JGI IMG/M metagenome (GOLD analysis project Ga0102932, IMG submission 78212) | Salt pond soil microbial communities from South San Francisco under conditions of wetland restoration - Salt Pond MetaG R1_C_D2_MG | ecosystem: Environmental > Aquatic > Marine > Intertidal...
CCTTAGATACGAATCCTGCTGCTGTTACTGTATGCTTAATTAAGCTGATGAAAAATAGTATATTTTATGATCAATATCTGACTGAAAAATGAATATCGGTCAATCGATTTTAATGATTTATGCAGAAATCGCGTAGATAAGGGCGGATAATTTCAATTTGGTTTTAACCGTTAACCCTGCATATATTTGAATCCCTCAAAAAGGGTTCTTAGCTCAGTTGGTTAGAGCGCTACGTTGACATCGTAGAGGTCGGCGGTTCGAATCCGCCAGAACCCACCATTTCAATTGTAAATGACTGTTATTCAATTGTTTATATTATTTGGTACAAATAAGGTATATTTTCCCGTCTTCAATCTATTTCATTTCAGATATTATTTATCTGCCTTAGCATCCAATAACCTGTCAAAATTATGGGCAACTTCATAGACTAAGCCAGATTATAGAACGACTGCCTGAGTTTGTGGTCGCGTTCGCGCCGCGCTTGATTGGGACATGGGTTGTTGGTCCGGTTTAAGATCCGGGATAGTCCCGACAGTCGTTGGGACAGTTTCGCCCGGTGTGCTTGAAACAAAGCCTTAAGGAACTTGTCCGACTCTCGTCGAATGTTTGGACGCCTGTAGCGTCGCTAAAATCCCCTGCCCGGCCGTGCCATAAGCAGGTGAATACGATCAAAAAGCTCATAAGATTTAACGTGTACGGTAATTAACGGTGGGAGAACTACGAGTCTTTGACAATGTCCTTTTTAAGAGGTTATGCAACCATACTATTGAGGTGAACTTTAGCGTTGGAGATTTAACAAAAAAGTAATAACATTATTATAACTTTAAAATTCAATTCAATTACCAAGCAATGGAAGCCAAAATTAGAAAAATCGGTAACAGTCTGGGGGTGATCCTGCCCAAGCAGGTAATCGACGAACTTCACCTGAAAACCGGTGACAAAGTGAGTATCGAACGGAGGGGATCCAACTTGGAACTGCGACCTGTAGATCCGGAATTTGAAGAGTGGGCTGAAGCCTATCGCCAGGTTAATCAAGATTATAAAGATGTGCTTAAAGCTCTGGCTGAATGATCAAATTTCTGAATAAAGAAATTATTTTGACCTTTCATAAAGACCATCTTGAGCGTTATAAGGGCAAGTCCGGAATCCGGAGCGAAGAATTATTGGAATCTGCTTTGGCTCAACCTCAGGCAAGCTTTGGAGGAGAATATGTCCATAAAGACCTTTTCCACATGGCTGCTGCCTATGGTTTTCATCTATGCCAAAACCATCCATTTTATGATGGCAATAAACGAACAGCTCTGATTGCAATGTATACGTTTCTGTTTGTCAACCGATATCAAATTAAAGCTGACAAGAAAAGCCTTTTTGCGATTATGATGGATTTGGCCAGTGGTAAAGTTAACAAAGAAGAGCTCGCCGGATATTTAAAAAAACACTCAAAAAAGAGAGCCGAATAGAGGATTTGATTAATGGTTGCCTAACGTTCTTGCGGTTGTACAGTGGAGCAACATTGAAACTATTGTAAAGCGACCATCGCCCGTCCGCACGAACCGCTGGTTTAAGGAATGTACTCGTTCAGGAGGAAAAACCCAACAACCATGAGAAACTTACAAGCCCAGAAGTGTAAACTACCTGCAGACAGGCGCGGAAAAGACGCCGGCAGGCAATCCATAGTAGATCAATGAAGCCCGGCCTCAAAGTTCTGTCTGTTCAAGTGCAGAGCGGATTACACCAAGCTGAATTCGGATGGCGGTTTCAATTGATAAAGGCCTGATCTGAAACTTACTCAGTACCGGTTCAAGCGGCTGGCCTTCCAAGGCACGGCGCCTGATCTCCGGCAGTTTCTCTTTAAGTGCCAGGTAAGTAGCAGGAATCCCTGGTTGATCCGGTATGTGATCTGAACTAACGAGAAACAGGGGTAATTCAGTAACCAGACAGAGAGGATCACCTCCTAGTGATCGTAGATACTCCATCGAACTCAGGTGAAACTTGGATGCTGTTTCTTTGTCTCCCTGATTCAAAAAATGCTTTTTCATAGCACGCCCTTCCGGAGTCGTGGTAAACCCCGGCCCGATATACTGAAATCCTTTTTCACCGTTCCGGTCGTGATCGTGCAGGGAAAGGTTGTGGTTTTTAGCTAATGCTTGAAAATCAGTTTGTAATTTTTTTGTGCGATCGGCCCAATGCCTCTCAATCAGCAGCATAATTCCATCGGCAAACGCCATCCCATGAAAATTAATATATAAATCACAAGGGGCAAATTCTTTCAGAATTCCTGAAACTGCCCTGTTCTCCGGACGCATGTCGGGATAACCGAATTCCAGGTCCCTTCCCGGCTCTTCCCGGAATGCATGCGCTGCGTACGCCTGAAGATCCGGCCATTGATTAATCCAGCGTTGATTTTTTTTCTCGCCATCCGGATTGATATGTGGAATAATCAAAAACCTGTAATTTTCAATGAGCTTACCCGGTGTTTCACCTTCCAGCAGATGCTTTACCAAAATACGCAGCATTTCCGGTCCCACAGGTTCATCCGAATGGGCACCGGCAAGAAGAACTACAGAGGTGTCTCCACTTCCGGCCCGGAATGCATAAATTGGGCGACCTTCTTCACTTTGCCCGATAGTAAGAATTTCAACGGGGTTATCTGTCCGGTCCAGCAACGCTTCGATAGACCGTATAAAGGATTCTGAATTGCTAAAAGCACAATTATTTATCTCAATTTGATCGAAAAATGAAAGCATTCTTAAATATAATAAATCATATCGTCTTTAATTATCAGGGCATAGATAAATCAAATCAGTACTGTCCAAAACGTTTAAGAATTTTAATACAGGCCTATGTTTCAGTTCATCCGGAAGCATATATTGTTGAATTTCGAAACTCGATTCCCCGGATGTTCGTCTATGCTCCTATGGGAGCATTTGGTGGGTAATAAACGAGAGATTGAAAAACCAATAGCGTCCCGTAGGGTACGCCTGGCAGAAGCCTGCCGTAAAGCGTGCCCATCCACAGCCTATCACCAGGCGTTCCGCTGGAACGCAGCGATCAAGACAGCACCACACATTGTTACCCACCAAACCTTCCTACAGGAAGGAACTGGAGTTATATGACTTGCACGTATACACGTTGAAGTCTTTTTTGGTAACAGTCTGCTCATCGTTTATGGAATAGATCATCAGGCAAGCTCTCCGTCAACTACCCCATTTTGTATCCGACAGTTTTTCAAAACGTTTTGGACAGTACTGGGCAGTTCCGGTTCTTATTGGTCTGAAACAGTGATTTTTCCTTTCATTAAAGAATTTTAATAAAAGGCTAACCTGTGTAACATTTAGCAGCTTCATCTTTCTTGTATACGAGTTTCAGAAAAATAAATAACAAAACAAAACAGATCTAACCCCCAAATGAAAAAATCATTTAAAATGAAAAAGTTAATCTCTCTCTCAGTTTTTTTAGTACTCATTGCTTTTACAAACACAACCCTCCGGGCTCAAAATAATGCCAATGTCTTAGCAACAGCTGAAGTTGTTGTAGCTTTGAATGTTCAAAATGTTCAAAATTTAGAGTTTGGCCAGGTTCTGCAAGGTGATACAAGTGAATTACTAACTGCTGGTAATGCTGGACAAATTAGCATTCAGGGTTCTGGTGATGCGTCGGTTGATGTTCTACTTGACGCAGTACCAACGGCTTTGACCGGGCCTGGTGCTGATATACCCATCAACGGTTTAACTATCTCATCATCAGACGTCGCAAATAGTTTGGGAACTGATTTTACTAACTCTGCCCAAGGTGATGTTGAACAACTAGTATTAAGTGCAACGGGTAATAAATTTGTCTTCTTTAGAGGTTCAATTACACCAGCTGGTACTCAGACTGCCGGTAGTTACAGTGAAACATTTACGATCACCGTAAATTATAATTAATGCTTCATAGCAATTAATACAGATTTTAAAAAGCCATGTGTTTGCAATAACCGTGGCTTTTTTTATTATGTAGCAACCTCCAATCATCTAAAATACAATCATGCTGCACGTTAAGGTAAAAACCCCCGCACTGATGGTACTGACAGCCCTGTTAAGTTTGCTGTTGGTACAGCAGACAGCTGCTCAAATTACCATCGCCCCTACTACACTCTTTATGACCGAAAGGTCGAATGTTTCCAATTTCCTGGTCATCAATAACTCCAGTGAACCCCAGGAGGTCTCCGTTAACTTCTTTTTCGGTTATGTTAAGACCGACGACGAAGGAAATCGCCAGATTGTCAACGAAGATGACGAGCTGGCTGCCGACTATTCGCTGGCCGATTGGCTCCGCGGATTTCCGCGGACATTTACGCTTCAGCCTGGTGAACGGCAGACCGTCCGGATCCGGGCAAATCCACCCTCTGGACTCGAAGACCGAACCTACTGGTCAAGAATACGAACATCATCCAATCCCGTAACGCCACCTGTTGAAGAGCAGCAGGCAGATGCCGTCACAGCACGTATCAATGTAAAAATTGACCAGGTAACCGGCATCTATCTGAAAAAGGGTCAGATTTCAACCGGAATTGAGGTGAATAACATTGAACTCATACAGGAAGAAGGTCAGCTTACCGCACTGGTTGATGTCGACAGAACCGGAAACTCTCCATTTATTGGAACAGTCACCTCTTATGTTACTGCAGACGGGGAAGAGTTACTGAACCGGCAGAGCACAACCACCATCTTTGTAGACGGGGTTCACCGCTTCAGCTTTGACGTATCGGACCTTGAACCGGGCGATTACCAGTTCAATATCCGGTTTGAAACTTCGCGACGGGACATCCGTGATGAAGAACTTATTCAGGGCGAAACCGCCAACGCAGCAAAAGAATTTATGTTGAGTGAGTAACAAGCTTATTGCTCAGATCCTTGCTATTGCACTAATATTCAGTCCGTTGATTGCCTATGCGCAGTCATCGCAAACTGATGATGAACAGGAAGTACTGCTTAGCTTTCGTTATAAAGGAGTTGTGTCGAATTATATCCTTTCCAGGTATTCCGATGATCGGTTTTATCTTGCAACCTCTGAACTATTCAGTGTTCTCCAAATCGAAAACAGTGTAAATCTCCAGGATCTGTCTGTTTCAGGAGATTATTCCGATACAGGTAAATCTTATGAAATCAACTTTGGAAATCAAACGGCGCGAATCGGGGATAAAACAGTACCCCTAAGCCCCGATGACTACCTGGTAAGGGAAACTGATTTTTTTTTACGAGCTTCAGTTTTTGAAGAGCTTCTCGATCTTACGTTCACCATTGACTTTAACAACCTGACACTTTCACTCGAAACGCCCGTTACCATGCCGGTGGTAGCTGCCAGAGAGCGCGACCGCCGCAGAGAAAGGATGCTTCGCTCAAAATCACCACTGTTCAGGGACTTTCACCCCGTCCGGTTCGACAGAAAAAGACAGCTGCTCAACGCAGGTTTCCTGGATTATAACCTGAGCGGCAATGCAACCGATGGCACCAATGTGTTTGGCTACAACACAAATACCGGTTTTGAAGTGGCAGGCGGGGATTTCCAGGGAAATTTTGCAGGATCTGTATCTGATGAAATCACATCGTTCAATACAAGCAATGTCCGATGGCGGTACGTGATGAGAGATAATCTCTACCTAACCCAGGCCACTGCCGGCCAGTCGACGTCCGGCGGACTTCTGAACCGTGCATTCACCGGGGTAAAACTGACCAACGAACCCATTGAACCCCGTTTCATTTTTGATGATTTTGTCTTCAGGGGAGAAACCACTCCCGATTCAGAAGTAGAACTATACCTGAACAACAGCCTGGTTGACTTTCAGCGTGCTGACGAACTGGGTAACTACAGCTTCCAGGTTCCCCTCTCCTACGGCTCTTCACAGTACGATGTAAGGATTTTTAGTCCAACCGGGCAGGTCAGGCAGGAATTTACCCGTCTCCAGATACCATTCAACTTTCTGCCGCCCGGCGAAGTAAATTACAACATCAACGCGGGGCGACTCGATAACCCGATATTTGGAACACCCGACCGCGGCTTTATGACACAAAACAATGTAAGGGCAGGTCTTACAAACTGGCTGACTGCAGGGGCAGGCATCGAATATTTTGATAAATACAATACCACGCCAACTTTTACCGGTTCACTCTCAAGCCGGTTGCTTACAAAGTACCTGGTAACCCTCGAAGCGGCCAATGGCGCATTTGTCAGGTTCAACACAAGTGCCGTATTCCCCTCGTCGTCAAATTTTAATGTCGATTATACCTATTTCCTGAAAGAAGGCGGGCTGTACAATCCCGGCAGAAATAAGAGCTCACTTAACGGCAGTGTGTTTACTCCATTTGAAATTGCTGAAATCCCCTTCTTTTTTCGATGGTCAACAAATTACCAGCAGCGACAGACCTCCAATGTTACGAGGTATAGTTTCGACCTGAATACAAGACTCGACAGACTCAACCTGCGTATGGGATTTCGGGATTCACAAATCGGGAAACTCCGGTTAGAAACCACGCGGCTTGGACGCCTCTCTACCTCTGCAACCTACACACTGGCCAGGCATTCAGGTATTCCGCTCTATCTCAGGGGAGCCTTTATTCGATCCCAAATCAATTTTTTGCCATCTACTTCCGAGTTTGAAGAGATTGAACTGCAGTTTTCCAGGAGCATCATGCGAAACGGGCGAATTCAGCTGAATGCAGGCAGAAATTTTATCGGGGATTTCAATCTTTTTTCCATGAATCTGACCCTCGATTTTAACAAGGCAAGAACAAACACCACAACGAGAAGCATTCGCGGAACCACAAGTATCACTCAGAGTGTAAGAGGTTCTGTCGGGTTTGATTCTGAAAATCAGAGCGTGTTGCTATCCAATCGTCAGCAGGTTGGCAGGTCCGGTGCTGCTGTTCGCCTTTTTATTGATCAAAACGACAATGGCAGTTTTGATGACGATGATACACTTTTGCCGGAACAGGCCGCGAGGCTTAGTCGCGCCGGTGGTGCACAATTTGTAAATAAGGATATTACCTATTTCACCCAGCTGCTTGCATACAACCGTTACAATCTTGAAATCAACAGAAACGCGCTGAAAGACCCGTTGCTTGTTCCTGCACTGGAGTCATTTTCGATTGTTACAGATCCGAACCAGTATAAGCAGATTGATATACCAATGTACCTCTCAGGCGTGTTGGAAGGGTCGGTTTCCAGGGTTAACAATAACGAAAAAGAAGGGGTAGGCGGCCTGCGTCTGCAAATTACAGGGACTGCAAAAAGTAATGAGTCAGGAACCTATCAGAATGAATTGCGAACATTCTCAGACGGATCATTCTACACCTTTGAACTGCCGCCCGGCAGCTACGAGATGCGTGTTGATTCCACTCAGCTCGAATTTTTAGGTGTCAGGGCTGAACCCGAAGTGTTGCAATTTGAAGTAAGGGCTCTTTCTGATGGTGATATTATTGAAGGAGAGGAAATTCTGCTATACAATATCAACGACACTGAGCTAATTGCAATTAATGATTCCGAAGAAGTGAAAGATAAACCTGAGGTGGATTCGGAAATCACTTTCAATCCTTTGCCCTACATCATCGGCAGTGATTCCGTCTATTTTGATAACAGTAGAAATACAGAACAGATTTTTAATAAAAGTACCTGTTCCTATACTCTTCAGATAGGAAGTTTTCAAACGATTGAATATTCTGTTAAAGTTGCGGAGCGGGCAGAAAATCTGACGGGAAAAGAATTTGAGATTATCAATAATGACTTATACAATTTAAATGCAATTCGTCTTGCAGACTCTTTCAACTATTCAGATGTGATTGAGCTGTTGCCCTTGATCTCTGAATCATTAGGAATGAGTGGTTTAGCTGTGGTAAACCAGTGTTTAACCGAATCAGTAACAGAACTGCCATCACCAGTTCAGCTTTATATCGAGTTGGGAAATTTTGTACATATACAGGATGCTGAAAATTTTATTGACCGGAATCTCTCTTATTTACATGATTATAAATTTACAGTGGTAAATGAGGGAGGGAATCAATTTTCAATTATCTCCGAAAATTTTGAATCTCGAAACGAAGCGATAAAACTTCTTCAGCTAGCTGAAAACCTGCCTGCTCAAACGGGCCCTTCACTGCGTATAAGTCCCGAATCAATGAATCGAACAAATTTTGATTACCTGATACAGCTGGGCAGGTTCACAAATCATGCTGAAGCTGAATCATACAAAGAACTAATTAAAGTAAAATTTGGATACAATACCGAAATTCATAGCGGCAGCCGGTCTGATTATTATCTTGTACTATCGGAAACTCCTGAAAAATGGGTAAACCTGATTATATTGTATCAGCAGATCTCTTCTGATCCATCCTTTCAGAAGCCGGTCATTAATTTGATAGAGTATTAATTTGATAGTCGGATGAACACCCAAATAGAAAACTTTCCAGGAGAGTTTCACGCAAAGAACGGGAAGAGGAAAAACACGCAAAGAGCGCAATGAGATTTACCCTTGAAATTCAGGACCGTTACCCGCCAGCTATCCGTATCCATTTGTTCATATCCCGGCGAGATAGAACGACCTCAACAGTTCTACGATTCAACAAATCTACATCTCATAATCCACCCCGCTCCGATGGAGCCCGGTTCAGTCGACTGATGATTTTCAGAAATCGGCGGCCATCTAAAGGGGAGCAAATTTCCTAAAATTCCTCCGCGGCCTCCGCACCTCCGCGTGAAACCCTGACTGAGATCTTGTTTGGGGTTTCAACAAATAAATCATGTAGTGAGATCAATATCAGAAGAAGTCAATCCGGGCCACCTGGGAACCGAGGTAAACTCCGTTTTTCATACGGTCCGAATGTAACTTCCCTGACATTTCGATGACAACTCTGTTATTATCCATCTTATGCTCTTTTACACTTGATTTCAGATCCATTTCTTCTCCACTGCGGTTCATCAACTTAATATCTGAATAAAAAGAAGTGACATAATCTGCATTTTCAGAAAGCTGCATCTCCACTCTTCCATATACAGAATTATTCATGTCAGAAGCCGGCTGAACTACAATATCCTTTGATGATGATGCCGTTTGAAGGCCCCGAACTACCTCGACTTTGATCTCCATAACCACGCCGGCTGTTTTTTGTGCAAATCCTTCATGGCTGTACAGACCTGCAATCAGAACTCCCAATATATAGATTGTTACTTTCATATCTGTCATGTTTTATCTGACAGTAATGTATTAAAATTTTCTAATATTATAAAATAATAATTATTAATTTAATCCGGAAATAGACCTTATTTCACAAATATTATGTCTCTAATTATATATTAAGATTATTTTTACAAATATTAGAAATAATAGTAATAAAATATCCACTTAAGAAGAATTTAAAATTCTAATGTATATAAAAAACCTGGGTGTTCATTATAAAACCATGGAAAGTGGGTTTTCAAGCATTTGACGCAGCGTATTCAGGAAAGCAGCCGCTTTGGCACCGTCAACAACACGGTGGTCGCTTGATAGTGTTACCTTCATTCTCTTGCCTGGTACAATCTCACCGTTTTCAACGACCGGAACGTCGCGTATAGCACCCACAGCCAGTATAGATGCATTGGGCGGGTTGATAATCGCCGTAAACTCTTCTATCCCAAACATGCCAAGATTACTGATGGTAAATGTACTTCCCTCCATCTGCTCAGGCTGCAATTTCTTATTACGGGCAAGCTCCGCCATTTCTCTTGTTTCACTGGAAATCTGCCGAAGGTTTTTCTTGTCCGTATGTTTAATAACAGGTGTCAGCAGTCCCTCATCAACAGCTACGGCAACAGCTACATGAACATCTCCATGGATTCGAATCTTATCTTCAAGCCAGGAACTGTTTACATCCCGGTGCCGCCTCAAAGCTGAAGCACACGCCTTTACAACAATATCATTAAAACTGATTTTCACATCACTTATTTCATTTAGTGCAGACCGCGCTTCAACAGCAGCTTTCATATCGATATTGATTGTCTCATAGAAATGCGGGCTCGAAAATTTGCTTTCGGAAAGCCGTCGTGCAATCGTTTTACGCATTTGAGAAACCCTGATATCTTCACTCTCTTCACTTTCGAACGTTACAGGTGCTTTCTTCTCTTCAGGCGCCGGTTTCTCTTCATACTCTTCAATATCTTTTTTAATAATACGTCCATCCGGACCGCTGCCACTAACATCAGAAAGCTCAATTCCTCTGTCGTCAGCCATTTTACGCGCAAGCGGCGATGCTTTGATACGCCCGTGTTCGCCTGTGGTTTCCTTCTCTTTCTCTTTCTTTTTGGAGCCTTTGCCATTCAAATCCCCGAGTATGGGATCAAAATCTTTTTTCTCTTTCTTTTCAGCAGACTCTTTTTCTTCTTTTTTTGCAGTCTCTGTCTCCTCTTCAGTTTCACTCTCTTCTTTATCAGTACCGGATTCTGCCTCTTCAATCAAGTCGCTTATATCTTCACCCTCCTCGCCGATGATTGCCATGGTTTCACCCAGCGGAACTGCATCTCCCTCATCCACCAGTAGCTTCAGAACCGTTCCTTCATCAAACGCTTCTACCTCCATAGTGGCTTTGTCGGTTTCAAC
>Ga0102932_1001943_pt1 | contig 10608 bp, 10 predicted proteins | sample SalPonR1_C_D2_MG_FD_78212 | JGI IMG/M metagenome (GOLD analysis project Ga0102932, IMG submission 78212) | Salt pond soil microbial communities from South San Francisco under conditions of wetland restoration - Salt Pond MetaG R1_C_D2_MG | ecosystem: Environmental > Aquatic > Marine > Intertidal...
GCGATCCGGGTCGAGGCGCATCGCGACAACCCGGAGAAGCTCGGGCTGATCTTGCCCGGCGCGGATAAACCCATCGCACCGACGCATTGGTCCTTCGGCCAGCTCTCGAGCCTCGTGGGCGCGCCCGCGGCTTATCTGCGGCAACTGCCCGCGCCTTTGGCGGGGATCAACCTTCAGTACGGGCTGACCAATCGGAGCGGCACGAGAGCGTGACAGGCCCACGGTTCGGATATGTGGACCGGTAAAGCCGATGCTTTGGAGCCGATGAGGGAGAAGCGCGCGGAACTTCATCGTGGCTCGCGGCGACGATGTATCGGGCCGCTCTGAGAAGACGGATATACGCCATCAACACATAGTAGCGCCGTCTGACAGGTCCATTGCTCCGGCAAAACCATCAAATCCCGAGATAGGCTGTCTGAACTTGCGGGTCTTCGAGAAGCGCATCAGCCTTTTTCTCCATCACCACCTTGCCGTTCTCGAGGACGTAACCGTAGTCGGCGATGGTCAGCGCGATCTCCGCATTCTGTTCGATCAGCAGGATATCCACGCCCATTCCCGAGATTTCCCGAATCAGGGCGGCCACACGTTCGACGACCACGGGCGCAAGGCCGATCGTGGGCTCGTCGAGAAGCAGGAGTTTCGGCGCGCCCATTAGAGCCCGGGCGATGGCCACCATTTGCTGCTGGCCGCCGCTGAAAGAGGCGGCCAAGGTGGAGAGCCGGTCCCTCAGTTCGGGGAATAGCGTCAGCACACGCTCGAAATCCTCCGCGATGTCCTTCTTGTCCGTACGCGCATAAGCCCCCATCTCGAGGTTCTCACGCAGGGTCATATCACCGAACAGCCTGCGCCCCTCGGGCACAAGGCCGAGCCCCGCGCGGATCATCTTGTCGGGGCTGTGACTGGTGCAATCCGTGCCATTGAAAACGATCTTCCCGCCCTTGGTGCGAACCAAGCCGCTTACAGTCTTGATAAGGGTTGACTTGCCCGCTCCATTCGCGCCGATCAGCGCAACGATACTGCCCTTTTCCACCTTGAGGTCGATGTTGTGCAGAACCGGGAAACTGCCATAGCCGGAAAACACCCCGGTCAGATCGAGGGTCGGAGCGTCAGGCTGCATGGCTCTCTCCCAAATACGCTTCAATCACGGCCTTGTTGCCACGTATGTCTTCCGGGCTGCCGGTGGCGAGATGCGCGCCATGGTGCAGCACGAGGATCCTGTCACAGATACGCATCACGGCCTTCATGTTGTGCTCCACCAGCAGGATCGCCCGGCCTTCCGTCTTGCGGTAGTCATGGAGCACGTTCAGCACTGTGGCGACTTCGGTCTCGTTCAGGCCTGTGAGCGGTTCGTCAAGGCACAGCAGGCGCGGTTGCGCGGCAATGGCGATGGCCATGCTGACGAGGCGCTGAAGCCCGTGCGGCAGATTGCTGGTGGTTTCGTCAAGATAGTCCGACAGGCCCAGCCGCTGGGCCGTCTCGAGCACCGCGGCATCGCGGTCGGACGCCTTGTTACGGACGATGGTGCCGAGGCGAAGGTTGTCGCGCACGCTCATGCCGCCGACATAGCTGCCGTGCTGGAAAGTCCGGACGAGGCCGGCTTCGCTCGCCACCAGAGGTTTGGCGCGCCGCATCTCCTTGCCACAGACCTGCACCTTGCCCGTGGTCCACGGAATGAACCCACTGATCAGGTTAAACGTGGTGCTCTTTCCGGCGCCGTTGGGGCCAATCAGACCGAAGATTTCACCGGACAGAACCTCGAACTCAAGGTTATCGACAGCTACCAGGCCGTCAAAGCGCTTGCTAAGCCCGCTGACCCGGAGCAGGACATCATTGTTCGAGGGCTGCATGACCGCCTCCTTTTACGTGCGCTTTCTTCGGCCGCATGTTGGCGATGGCGCCCACTGCACCCTTCGGCAGCAGCAGAACGACCAGCACGATCGCGCCGCCATAGATGAAATGCTCGTCACCACCGAATCCGAGGGAATAGGCCGAGAGCGAGACCAGGAAGATCGCACCGAGGATCGGGCCAAGGAAATGGTCTTCGCCGCCCACTTTCACATAGGCTAGAGCGAAGGCCGCCATCAGGTAGCTGAAATCGCCGGGGCTGATCACGTTGTTGACGAAGGCATGCAGACCGCCCGCAATACCCGCCGCGAAGCAGGCGAAGGCGATGGTGGCGATCTTGTAGATGAAGGTGTTGATGCCGACGCTGCGCGCGACCTCTTCCTTTTCGCGGATGGCAAAGAGCACCCGGCCGAAATCGGACCTTTCGAGTATGAAAAAGATGAGGAGAAGCACGATCACCGTCGCCATGACGAAGAACGGCATCCACGGGTCCATGGCAATCGGCGGGAATATCCCGACCATGCCCGAGGTGCCGCCGAGGGCCGGAACCTTGGAATAGGCGACCCGGATAGCCTCCGTGAAGGCAAAGCCGATCAGCAGGAAATAGGGCCCCTTTGCCCGAAGCGTGACAGCCCCGAAAGCGGCACTGACAATCCCTGTGCCGATCCCGGCGATCAGAATGGCCAGCCAGAAGGGCACTTCCATCGCGGTGCTCATGTATCCCGCCGCATACGCCCCTATGCCGACGAAGGCGGCGATGGCGAAGTTCAGTTCGCCCATCAGCATGACGAACCGCAGGCTGACGGCCAGCAGCGCACTGATGGCGATGAGGTTGAGGACACTGCGCAAGTAGAGGTCCTGCAACAGAAGGGACAATAGAAGCGCCGCGCCGGCGAACACGAGCCAACTGATGGTGGAAGTCGACTTAAGCACGGCCCATCATCCCCTTCGGACGGAACAGCAGGACCACGATCACCAGCGCAAAGATCGCAATCGCCGCGTAGGAGGAGTCGAAATAGTACCCGCCAAGCGTTTCCACGAGCGCCACAAAAAGGCTGCCGAGGATGGCGCCGGGCACGCTGCCAAGCCCACCGATGATGACGGCAATAAAACCTTTGATCAGGTAGTCCGTTCCGATCACCGGAGAGACAATGGAAACAGGCGCTATGAGAGCGCCGGCGATTGCGGCCAGAAGCGACGCGATGAGGAAGCCGAAGAAAGCGATGCGCGCGTACGGCACACCCATCATCATGGCAGCCTCGTGGTCATAGGCCACTGCCCGCAGCGCCCGGCCGAGCTTGGTATGCCCGAGCGTCCAGTAGAGAATTCCGGCCATCAGGAAGGCGACGCCACACAGGAACAGCCGTTGCACGGTGATCTGCGCGCCCGCGATGTTGACGGAGCCGGGAAAGATTTCCGGCACACCGCGCACTGCCCCGCCGAACACGTGCAAAAGCACACCGTCGAGCAGCAGAACAAGGCCGATCGAAAGGATGAACGACCCGACAAGATCACGCTGGAAATAGCGGAATCCGAAAAGATAAATGATGGCCCCGAGCGCAAGCGATACGGCGATCCCGCAGGCCGAGGCCACCACATAGGCGGCGGGGGCAGCAAGGCCGCCCCCAACCAGTATCGGAAGAAGATAAGCCACGACGAGCGCTGCAACCGCGAAGATGTGTCCATGCACAAAGTTAACGATTCGCATCACTCCGAAGATCAGCGTCAGGCCCAGAGAGAAGAGGACATAGACGGCACCGATCTGAAGAGTGGTTGCGCCGAGTTGAATGAAAGTCTGCACGGTTAGATCCCCATAAATCGGTTGCTGTTATCGCGTCAGGGCGTCAGGCGACCGACTTCGACAAGTTCGCCGTTCTGCACCTGGGTCACGATGATCGGCAGGCGCATCTGCTGAACGCGGCCGTAGCGTTCTTCACCGTAGAAGCCGATGTCGCTGCCGTAAAACGTCTTGAAGGTAACGTCGGGCATGGCTTCAGCGACGGCCTGCGGATCCACGCTGTCCGCCGCTTCCATTGCGGCTTTCAGCGCGAAGAGTGAGTCGTAAAAGCCAATCTGCACGGCGTTCAGCGATTCACCAATGGCTTCCTTCGCGCGTTCGTTCACCTTGATCTGGTGCTCGGTCGCGGTATCGGCATTGAAGGTCACGCCGGCGCCCATGTAAACACCCTCGGCCGCGTCACCGCCGGTTGCCTTGAGGCCGTCCGCACCGGTGCCTACCTCTACGACCTTCACGCCGTCCCAGCCGATCACGTCGAGTTCCTTGAAGATGGCGCCTGCATCGGCCGGCGGCGTCGCACCGAGGTCGATGATGTCCGGATCGAACGACGCCAGACGTGCGGCAATGGGCTGAAATTCGGTCGTGCCGCGTTCGTAGTAGTCGCTGGCAACGATCTCAACGTCCTGCTCGCCCCAAACGGTGGCGGCAATCTCTTCGGTTTCCTGTCCGGTCGCGTCGTTCGGGTTGAGCATGGCAACGCTCTCGGCTCCCGGATGCTGCTCGACGATGTAGCCGATGAGCTCGGGCAGGATCTCGCCAGGTGTGTTCATCTGAGTAAAGGTCGTTGGATGTTCCGGCCCCTTGAGGCTGGCCCCCCACGCGGTGGTGAAAACCAGCGCGCCCTGCCGCTCGGCCAGCGACTGCAGCGCCCTCACCGGTGCGGTGCCGAGGCTGCCACCGATGAACTTCACGCCTTCACGGTTGAACAGCGCCTGCGCAACCTTGGTGCCCTCGGCCGCGTTGTACTTGTTGTCGTAGGACAGGCATTCGAAAAAGTAGGTTTCACCCTGAACGGACACGCCGCCGGCTTCGCGAATTTCCTCGGCCGCGGTTTCGCACATAAACTCCGCTCCCTTGCCCCAGATGGCCGCAGCCCCGGACAGCGGCGTGGACAGGCCAAGCTTGATGACCTCCTCTGCCTGAACCATGGGCGCCGCCGCGAAGGACGCCACCAGAATGGCAGCCGCCGACGTTGCGCACTTGTTGAAGATAGTCATCTCAGCACCTCCTCCTGCATTTGGATGAATATCTTAGAACAGTATTGTCCACCCCCCAAACTTACAATAGTTAGCTTAGCACCATAGGCCGGCCCTATGTCCCCGAAACCAATCGCCGCGTTCACAAGCCAGCTGGACACATGTAGCGTGACTCAGATGTCCCCGAAGGAACCTTTCGGAAAACATCGCGCGCCCGCACGGACGGGCGCAAGCCAGCACCGGAATGCTGCCTGGCAGAGGCGTTGCGGCCCTTTCGTCCGGCCAGCTCGGTCCTGACAACCAGAAAGATAGGCATTGAAGAATGGACTTAAGATTGAGCGGAAAGACGGTTCTGATAACCGGCGCATCACAGGGCATCGGCGCGGGCCTTGCCGAGGTCTTCGCGGAAGAAGGGTGCACCCTGCACCTCGTCGCCCGCTCTGCCGACAAGCTGGAGGTGAACGCCGCCCACCTGCGCGAGGCACATGGTGCCAACGTCACTGTTCACGAGTTCGACATCTCCTCGCGCGATGCGGCCGAAGGCATTGCCGCCGCGGTGGGAAACGTCGACATTCTCGTGAACAATGCCGGCGCAATCCCGGGCGGCGACCTCTGGCAGGTCGATGCGAATGCCTGGCGCGCCGGGTGGGAGGTGAAGGTCTTCGGATATATCGACCTCTGCCGCCAGTTCTACGCACGGATGAAGACCGCCGGCGGCGGGGTCATCCTGAACAATATCGGCAATGGCGGCGAAAACCCCGATTTCCGCTACATCGCCGGCTCTACGGGCAACGCCGCCCTGATGGGCTTCACCCGCGCTCTTGGCGGCAAGAGCCTCGACGACAATATCCGCGTCGTCGGCATCAACCCCGGGCCCGTGGCAACCGACAGGATCGTCAAGATCATGAAGACCCGCGCACAGGAGGCGTGGGGCGATGAAAGCCGGTACACCGAGTTGATGGAACAATACCCGCTGGGCCGCGCCGCCAGCGTGCGCGAGGTAGCCGATCTCTTCGCCTTCCTCGCCTCACCGCGCTCGGGCTACACCTCTGGCACGATCGTAACGCTTGACGGCGGCATTACCTCGCGCCGTTCCATCTGATCCGTAACCCGCGTCGTGCCCCCGGATGTCCCAGAAGTACAAACACGTCCTGTCGCCGCTTCGTGTTGGGCCGGTCACCATTCCGAACCGGCTGGTCCGGACCGCGCATGCAACGCTGTTTTCGAAGGGCGCGGTGAATGATGATCACATCAATTATCACCTGGAACGGGCGCGCGGCGGGATCGGCCTGTCAATCCTCGAAGGGGTATCAATCCACCGGTCATCAAACTTTTCGCTGCAACTGACTGACGACAGCGCGATCCCCCAGCTTGCCCGGCTGGTGGAGGCGATCGAGCCCACTGGCATGAAACTCTTCAATCAACTCTGGCACGGCGGCGGGATCGAGGCGGCGCCCAATGGCGGCCCGCCGTGGTCGGTGACCACGCTGCCCGGCCGCTATTCCCGGATGCCACCGATCGAGATGTCGGGAAAGCAAATCGCCGAGCTGGTTCGCGCCTACGGCGCCGCCGCCGCGCGACTGGTGAAGGCCGGCCTGCACGGCGCGGAAGTTCTGGCCGGCAACGGGTACCTCTTCTCGCAGTTCCTGTCGCCCGAACTGAACACCCGCACGGATGCCTATGGCGGCAGCCTCGAAAACCGGATGCGGTTCCTCGAGGAGGTCCTGAGCGATATCCGCGCCAGCGTGCCATCGGATTTCGCCCTTGGCGCACGCATGGGGTCGAGCTGCGACAAGAGCATGCTCGCGTCGGAAGACGTCAACGCCGCAATCCTTCACCTAGAAAGCAAGGGGCTGCTGGATTTCGTCGATATCTCTCAGGGCGATTACTATTTCCATGTCGAACGCTATGCCGGGATGGACCAATCGGCAGGCTACCAGCTTCCGGACGCGCGACAGATCGGCAAGGGCGTCAATATCCCGCGCCTGATCGTCGGTCGCTTCGGAACTCTCGACGACGCCGAACAGGCGCTACGTTCGGGCGATGGCGACATGATCAACATGGTGCGCGCGACGATCGCCGATGCGCATCTTGTCCGCAAGGAACTGGAAGGCCGCCCCGAAGAGGTCCGTCCCTGTATCGCCTGCAACCAGGGCTGTATCGGCGGGCTGTTCTCGGGCCGTATGGGCTGTGCCGTGAACCCCGTTGTGGGGTATGAGGCACAGCTGGGAGAGCACTTGATCACGCCGTCAGAGACGCCGCGGAACGTGGTCGTCGTGGGCGGTGGCCCTGCCGGCATGGAAGCCGCCCGCGTCGCAGCGCTGTTCGGTCACAGGGTTTCGCTCTACGAGGCCACGCCGGACTTGGGCGGGCAGATCAACATGGCCAGCCGTTTCCCCAACAACCACGGCATCGGTGACATCACCAAGTGGCAGGAACGAGAGATATTCCGCCTCGGGGTGGACGTGCACATGTCTAGCTACCTCGAACCTTACGAGGTCGAGGCGATCGGCGCCGACGCTGTCATTCTCGCGACAGGCGCAATGCACATGGACGAGAGTTTCACCCAGGCGGCCGCTCCGCATCTGAAAACGGATATCGCCCCCGGCGCCAATATCATCCGGCCCGACGATCTGATGCTCGACGCCGGTCGGGACCTCGGGAAAAGCGCCGTCGTCTTCGACGATGTCGGCCATTACGAAGCGATCGGGGTGTGCGAACACCTGCTCGAGCGCGGGCTGGACGTCACCTATGTCACGCGGCACCCCATCTTCGCTCCGGAGATCGAGAAAACCGGCCGCGCACAGGCCGCCCTGCGCCGCTTCTACCGTCTCGGCAACTTTCGCCTCCTGCCCGAGACGCTGGTCCTCGCCCTCCACGAAGGCTCGGTCGAGGTCCGACCCGTGGAGGGCATCAAGCCCGATACCTTGCCTGCTGACACGACCGTGCTGGTAACCTATCGCCAGACCTTCCGCGACGAGTGGAGCGCATTCGCCGAGACCGGGTCGCACGTCTTTTTCGTGGGCGACGCAATGTCCCCGCGCAACCTGCAGACGGCGATCCGCGAAGGGCATCTCTGTGCAAGGTCGCTCGACGCACCGGGACTCGACTCCCTCTGGAACAACATGTGACGCGCAACAATCGCACCGGCAAAAAGGATGGTGACACGGACATGACCAACAAGACCAAACTGGGGTATATCGGCCTCGGGCAGATGGGCGGCGCGCTGGCGGAGCGGCTGTTCGGCGACGACACCGAACTGCATGTCTTCGACACGTCGCCCGAGGCGCTGGACAGTTTCATCGCGCGCGGCGCGATTGCGCATGACTCCCCGAAAGATGTGGCCGACGCCGCCGAAGTTGTCTTCGCCTGCCTGCCGAGCCAGGCCGTCAGCGAAATCGTCGCGTATGGACCCGATGGCGTGATCCATGGAAGCAAGATCCGCGCCTACGCCGAGATGTCCACGATCGGCAAAACCTGCATGGAGGGTATCGCCGCCCGTCTCGCCAAGGCCGGGATCACCTCGGTCGACGCCCCGATCACCGGCGGTCCGCCCGCCGCGCGTGAAGGCCGGCTGGCCATGCTCGCCGCCGGCCCGCAGCAGGCCCTGGACCGCGTGGCGCCGTGGCTCGACCGGATTGGTCGGCAGACCTATGTTCTCGGCGACACGCCCGGACAGGCGCAGATCATGAAGGTGATCAACAACGCCGTGATGGCCGCCAACATGGTCGTGGCCTCCGAGGGGCTCGTCATGGGCGCACAGGCCGGGCTTGATCCGGAGGGCATGATGCAGGTACTCACCGCCGGCACCGGGCAAAGCGCCGCGGCCACCATCCTTGCGAAAGCCGCGCTCACCGGCGGGTTCGACTTCGGAGCGCATCTTTCCATCGTCGAGAAGGACGTTAGGCTCGGCCTCAGCGAAGCCGCCGAGCTCGAGGTGCCTGTGGAGACGATGCAGGCCGCCGCCGCGCTTTGGGGCCGCGCCGCGCGCGACGGACGCGGCAGCGAGGATTTCACCGTTATCATCCAGCTCATCGAAGAGGCCGCCGGCGCCAAGGTCCGCGCGACGTGATAAGCCATCGGGCGCGCGTATCGCCCATGCATAGGAGTTTAGCTAGCATGCCCTGTCCGGGTCGAGGCCAAGCTCTTGGCCCGCGCGAAGGGCCCAGTTCGGGTATTGCCGCGCCGCCCGTCCAAGCGCGACAATGTCGGCATCGCCGCGAACGAGAACGTCTTCGGCCCGCGCCGCCGGCGGGAGGCCGACAGCCATGGTGACCAGCCCGGCCTCCAGCCGGATCCGAGCCGCATACGGCACCTGGAACCACGGCTTCGGGGCGACGCCGGAAGCGTTGGAAGTGACCGACCGGATGCCCGCCGAGGAGCAGAAGACCACGTCGACACCCCGCTGCCCGAGTTCCCGCGACAGGATCACGCTGTCCTCAACCTCCAGCCCGCCGTCGATGCCGCCCACGCAGGACGGGCGAAAAAACGGCTTGTATGCCGGCCAGACCGCGCGCACCCCCTCCGCCACATCCAGCGCCAGTTTCCTGCGCGCGTCCGGACTACCGCCGTAGGACCGCTCCATGTATTGGAAATCGGGCTGAAGAGAGAGTGGATCAGGTAGCCATGGGTGCCATGCACTGCAACCACATCGAACCCCGCGGCATCGTCCCACCTCAGGCCCGGCGTCGCGCGGCCTTCGGCCCGGCATGGTCAAGCTGGGCCGCAGGCACGGCCCCTTCTGCGCGCAAGAAATCGGTGATCCGCCAAAGCGTGCAATCTGTGCGTCCGGCCAAAGATCGCAATCCCCGTAGGTGCCGCGCCCGCCCGGTTCGACGATCAGACCCTCGGTGAAAATCAGCCCGCGCCGCCAGTGGCAAACTTGCCGAGATGCTGCAGATGCCACTCATTCGCCTCGCCCTCCGCATCGGTCATGTAGACTTGCATCGGCGACACGGCAATCCGGTTCGGAAGGGTTACGCCGCGCAGGTGCAGCGGTTCGAAAAGCTTCGTATCCGGCATGAGTCACTCGTTATTGATCCACCGTCGACAGGGCGCTCCGCCGTCTTGCCCTGTCACTGCTTGGCCGCGTAAAGTTCAACCGTAAGCTTTCACTCAAATGTTAGTTTGGCAAAATGACCGTCCTCGCTGCAGTGCAGTTTAGGCCAAAGTTCGCGCTGGTTTTAGCGGAGAGGACAGTTTTGCGAATGCAATGGTCTGATCATCATCGGGCAACACCACCAACGTTAGCCCATGATAGGCACCCGTCACCGGCCATAGGGTATGCTTATGACCCCTGCCCCCGGGGCGGGGAGGCGGAAGATTGTCACTTCACCTAACATTTGTTAGCTGTTCGGAGTCAGCCGAAACACGCGTGGCCAGCAGAGGACGAAACCATGATCCAGCAAAGCCCAGACCAATATCAGGACATCCGCGACGGGGTCCGCGCCTTGTGCGCCAAATTCCCCGACGACTACCACCGCAAGGTTGACCAGGCCAATGCCTACCCGGAAGAATTCGTCGACACGCTGGTCAAGGAAGGCTGGCTGGCGGCCCTGATTCCCGACGAGTTTGGCGGCTCCGGCCTCGGCCTGGCCGAGGCCTCTGTCATTATGGAAGAGATCAATCGCTCCGGTGGCAATTCCGGTGCTTGCCATGGGCAAATGTACGTCATCAACACGCTGATAAAGTATGGCTCCGAGGCACAGAAGAAAAAATACCTGCCCGCCATTGCCGCCGGCGAGATGCGGTTGCAGTCCATGGCCGTGA
>Ga0102932_1001946_pt1 | contig 10606 bp, 16 predicted proteins | sample SalPonR1_C_D2_MG_FD_78212 | JGI IMG/M metagenome (GOLD analysis project Ga0102932, IMG submission 78212) | Salt pond soil microbial communities from South San Francisco under conditions of wetland restoration - Salt Pond MetaG R1_C_D2_MG | ecosystem: Environmental > Aquatic > Marine > Intertidal...
ACAGGTGTGACTTAGCCGCTTGAGGTATGTGGGGGTGCTCTCGTAACTGTCTTGTCGGTGTCGTGGACGTTGGGTTCGCGGCGACGATTTGACTTTTACGTGAAAGGTTTCCACGTGACTCATTGGTGGGAAATCGAGCTCCCGGATGCGGATGCGCCGGCGCTCGTTCGAGCGGTGGCGTATAACCGGCACTCGGCCCAGGACCGGCAAGTAAACTCGATCCGATTCAACAAGATCAGGTGCGGGCTTGGGCTCGCGAACATGGCGTCGAAATCATCCGCGAGTTTTGCGACGCGGGTAAATCGGGGCTGAACTCCGTGCCCGCGACGTTGCCCGCAGTCGCGATTTATCGGCTGAGCGTACCGAACAACAACTTCGGCGTTTGTGTACGCTCGCGCTACGACCTGGGGGCCATGGTGAACCGAAGCCGCAACCGGTCGCTCTACGACGCCGCGCTCCACCATCATGGCACGTGGCGAGCGGCCCTCACCGCCGCCGGCATCAACCTAGCCAACGTTTCTCGCCGGCGGCCGGACAACTTCGATCGCGAGACGATGCTGCTTTGGCTACGCGCCCGCCAAGTCGCCGGCGAGTCGCTCGTTTACACCGAAGTCTGCCTCGAACACCGTGACAAAGGCCTCGCGATCCGCCGTACGTTCGGAAGTTGGCAACGGGCGGTCGATGAGGCGTGCAGGCGGAGTTGAGTCGAGACGTTCACAAGAGTGAGGGCGAACTGCTTCGGCGAACAGCACGGAAAAGTTTTGAAAGTTTCCGGAATCGGTACCCATGGGTTGCATCTTGAAGCATAGGGACTGTTGAACGCTGCCGGATCGGCGGCGACGACTTTCCCAATACAGAATAGGTGCAAGATGGTTGGTTCTATCGATGGCGACTCTCGCCGGGAATCTTGGCCTCCCGTCGTGGACGTAGATCGGCTGAGACAAATGGTTCGCGGCCAACTTAGCCGTGAAGAAGAGCGAGCGATGTACCGACTTATTCGTACGTTTGCTCCCTGGGAAAAAGCATTTTCAGACGCGCTTGTCGAGGAGTATCACGCGTGGATCGCAAGCATGACGCGGTGGGGGCGATTTCGATACCACTCGGGAAACTACCTTATGGCAATTCGGGCATTCTTCCTCGCGAGGGCATGGGATTGGTTTCCATTGCTCGACCCAGACAATCGACCGAACCCAGTTGATGAATGGATGAGATGCGAAATCGAACGAGACTTGAACGAAGCAGATGGAGTGGGACCACCTCGGTAGAATGGAGCGACAAGGTCACCGTCGTTACCGGTGCGGCGGCGGGCATCGGGTTGTCGTACGACCGAACTTCTTTCTCTCGAAATTCAGGTCCATTCCAGGTTTGCCATGAACGACAAAACGACCACCATCAGGGACGATGAACGCCAGCGCATCGAACAAGCGATGAAAGCTCGGCGAAATGAGATCGCATCCGTCGACTGGGATCTGCGTAACGGTGAGGTGGGGGTGCTGCAGGCGGAAAACCAACTTCGCGCGGCTCTGGACAAAGTACTCGAGCGATTAAAGGAGAAGGACTACCAGGGTGTTGGCCAGCTTGGTTACGGCGAAGTCGCTTCGGGATTTATTTTTCTGCAGCGAGTGATGGGTGGGATGCAGATGAATAGGCTCCGACGAAGTTCCACGATCTCCGACATCGCGGGCGACGCTGGGCTGACCTACGAGCAGGTTGCGCCGTTTGCGGAGGCGGCGTTCAAGGAAGCGCGTAAGCAGGCTGGTAAAAAAGACCCGAGCTCGGAGAGAGGCTGGCGGGGGTGAATCTTCAGTAGCTCGAATACCGCCTGCGCCCAATCTTGCGTCGCACCTCGATTGCCATTCAGTTACCTTTCGCGAGAGCCTCGAGTGATTTGAATGGCAAGTACAAACGCATGGGGTAGCCCGGCAGCTGCTCAAAATCGAACTGCCCGTAAAAACGTTTGGCTTGCTCGTCCACGCAATCAAGAATCACGGCGATGAAGGCAAACGTTTGGCTCGCTTGGTAGCAGTCGACCAGCGCTGTGGCGAGCAACCGCCCGCCGATGCCACGGCCCTGAAACGATCGATCAACTCCCAGCCAAGCTAAGATACTCACCGGCAGTTGGCGACGGGGAAGCTTTTTTGCGAGCTCTGCTGGCAAGTCGGAGAAGTCGATCTGCGAGAAAGCGAGGCTGTAGTAACCCGCGATGTTGCCATTCTCATCCAGCAGCACTTTTGAGGTCGTCAGATGCTTTTTTTGGCTCTGCAATGCTGACTTCTTCAGCCAATCGTCAACTTCACCATCGCCAGACTGAAACTTTGCACGTGGATGCGATTTGTCGAGAACCTCGATGGACCATCCTTCAGGAAAACGTGGTCCGCTCAAGCCTCCCCTCGCATGACTTTGCCTAGTTGCTTCTGAGATTTGGTCAGTTTGGGCGGTTTCGACAGTGCTTGCCAAAACTCGAGTTGTTCTTCGGGAGTCATCGAGATCATGTTCGTGCCCGCCGCGGCCAATTCACGTCGAGCTTGGCCGACGACGATCGAGCGAACGTAATCGCTGACGCTGATCTTGCGGAGTTCTGCCGCAGAAGCCAGTAGAGCCTTGGATTCTTCATCAAGACGCACCATCAGCGTGCTGTTCTTTTGCATGGTTCTTCTTTTTGGCCTAGAAATTTGGTTATTATCGATTGTACTGCGGACCGCAATACAAGACAATACTTGTTCGGTTGCGAACTTGTGGCCCCGGTGGCTTGTCTTTGGCGGGAGTCGATCTGGATAACGCAGAACCGCGAAGACTCCGCTACCCCAAGAATCCGCTGTCACGCCAAACCGACAAACGAGAGAACCATCGTGAACGTCTACCTCGATGACGAACGGGAAACGCCGGAGGGATGGCATCGCGTGTATTGGCTCGAGGAAGCGATCGAACTACTTCAAACGGGGATGGTTGAGGTCATCAGTCTCGATCACGATCTCGGGGACGATGAGCGTGGGACGGGCTACGACGTGGTGAAGTGGATCGAGGAACAGGTTGTCACGGCCGGCTTCGCACCGCCGGTGATCCATGTTCATTCGGCGAACGTGTCGGCTCGAACAAAGATGGAGCTGGGAATCCGTTCGATCGAGCGGTTCGCCAAACGCTGGTCCGGGTGAGTTTGGCGGAGCTTTGTCGTACGATCGTTTTCGTGAAAGCAACAATTTAGACAAGCCAAATGCAGGATTTCGATGATGGATGACGAAATGAGCGGGAAGCGATCAGCGAAACTGAAGTACGAAGTGGAGGACTTTTCTGCGAAGTTTACTACTGACGATATTGCCGCGCGATTCGATGCCGACGTCGAGCGTTTTAGCAACTTGGAAACGGGCCAGTCCGCGACGATCGATGCGCCGCTGTCAATGCAATTGATCACCCTAGCGGCCGTGCGATTGACGCCGAAGATCGAGCGAGTACTGGACATCGGTTGCGGGGCCGGAAACAACACGCTGAAACTTCGGCAGGTTTACGGCAAGCCTTTTGCCAGCGACTTGCTGGACCTGAGCGGCCCGATGCTGGAGCGTGCCAAGCAGCGGGTGAACGACGCCGGCATCGACACGGTGACGACTTGGCACTGCGATCTCCGCGAAGCCGAGCTACCGAAGGAAAACTACGACGTCGTGCTGGCCGCCGCGGTGCTGCATCATTTGCGTGACGACGAGGATTGGCGATCCGCTTTTGAAAAGATCATCGCGGTGCTTCGTCCCGGCGGATCGTTCTGGATCACTGATTTGGTGGTTCAAGAGACGAGGCCCGTCCAGGAACTGATGTGGTCGCGTTACGGGGATTACCTCGAGGGATTCGGTGGAGCCGAGTATCGGGACAAAGTGTTCGAATACATCGACCGAGAGGATTCGCCACGGCCGGTCACGTATCAGCTCGACCTACTCCGCCGCGTCGGCTTCGCCCACGTCGAACTGCTACACAAGAACAGTTGCTTCGCCGCCTTCGGAGCGTGGAAGGAGTAACGTTGTGGGAAAGAAAACGAAGCCATTGCCGCCGAAGGTAAAACGGATGGAGCGGGCGGGGCGTATTGCATCAGCGAGGATTTGGCTGGCAAGTTACTCCGGTAAAAATGTTTTGCGGGGTTACTGTGCACATTTCGGCGTTGATTGGCGATGTGCTGCGGTTGAATTAAAAACGCTCGGAGTGGATCTCGATCCAGCGTATTTGGCTCAGCGCGAGCGAACTGAGGCCGAGCAATCGCGAAAGCGAATCGAACAAAAGCAAAAGCAGCAAGCCGATTCCGATCAGCACTGGCACCCGTACACCGATCCCCTCTCCGCGTACGTCGCTGGTGACGTTGAAGCTCTGCATGACCTCGAGCAATGGCAATGACCGCCGTTCATTCAGACCGGTTCGCAAGATCGGCGCAGGCGGGCGGAGTATCTCTATTTCATAACCCGAACAACGCTGCCATTTCCAGTTTCGATGCTCCGGCGATGGTTGGCTTATTTGATTTCAGAGCAGTCTACCAAGAACCGCCCTGCCGCAACATATTTCCTGGCAATCACTTACAGCGATGCCGAAAAAATCGTCCGGATCTTCAGAGCGGTTGGATTACAGTCCGGTTCGCGCATTAATCGATTCTCACGAACTTTTGCGATATGCAAGTGCCGTTCCAAACGCATTTGGCACAGCAAAACACGGTGTTTCGGAACAGCTACCGAATTACCTGGGTAAGGTGATGGAGACTCAATTTTCAGGCAGGTTGCCAACGTCTCGAACTGCCGATTTGGCTGGGTTATTTGATTCGCTTCACGAAGCTCGTCTTCTGCCGGGCCAATTCAAAACCTCAGAGACAATGAATCGAAATAACCCGAGGGTCGTGGAGACTTTTTAATCTTCATTTCTGCGTCAAGCGGCGCAACGTAACGAATATTCGATTCGCTTGGCTATCCAAAGTGAGCAGTGCGACGAAGTACATTCTTTCGGACCTTGAGCTGTTCTTCGGAAGTCATTTGCTCATAGCGTTGCACCGCGTCTTTGAACTTTGGCGATTGGTTCTTTTCTTCCTGGAAATATGTTTTGGTTTTGTACATCGCGTATGCCAACGCTTCGTTGTTGTAGAGATTAAATAGAAGCCTGACCAAAGCGCTCATTAATCTGTTGAAAGGTTCGGGACGTTTTGAAGCTGGCGTCGTTTCAAGTTCGTAGAGATCGTCCTCATCCAATAGTTCAAAATCGAATTTCTTTCGGTCGAACCGATCACCGATGGGGCTCTTCCAACTGTTGTCACAGTGCTTTTGCCAGCTTCCGATTGACCAGCCCTCACTGAAATATCTGTCAATGTCATCGGGGATATACGCAAGAGGCCCGCCCCCGTGGTCGGAGGTTGTCGTTGCAATGAACCTCGCGCGATCGACATCCCAAATAGTGTCACGCAGGCGATAGCCAAGCGGTTGGCCGTCACCCTCCATCGAGCGCCCTCCGATCGAAACTTTGTTGTCCGGTGGAAATGGCAATTGGAGCGTTCGCGTCATGACGATCCCATCGCCCCAGTCTTGCATCAGCGGCGTAAAGAATAGGTGCAGATCCAATTCTAGTGTGTACACAATCGGGTTGCCGCCTGATTCTGTCGGCCTGCCGCTACCTTTCATTTGGTTTCGCCTCTCGTGTCTGAGGATCTACTCGCTGAACCTTTGGTGCAAGTCGATCAGTTGGCCATAGTTTCGCGCGTCGGCCGCTTTGATCGCTGCGATGTACTCATCGCGAATCGGGCTCTCTGTGTTTCGCAGATCGGTCGCGGGCCAGAGGGTCGCCGGTTGGTCGTGTTGCATGAGCCAAACATTGGCCAGCAACCGTGCCCAACGACCGTTGCCATCTTCAAACGGATGAACCCAAACGGCGCGGTGATGAAACTCGGCCGCCGTCGCGATGACGAGATCACCGCTTTCGTCATGTCGCTTGTCGGCCTCCATCGCAATGACTCCGAGTTCCGCTGCGATGATGCTGGGACTCACTCCGATGTTCTTTTCGGTCGATCGGATTTCGCCTGCCCACATCCAGATCGAACCGAGCATCTCGCGGTGGAGTCCGAGAAGCCAGTCGAATGTGAAGGGTGCGAGTTTGCGAGATGGTTTTAAGAGCAGGTACTTCTCGGTGACACGGAGGATCGCGGCGAACTCCACCTCGTTGAGTTCACTCCGTGTTTTCACCGTCTTGAGTTTGAGGCCGGAACCATCGAACGGCGTGTCATCATCTTTTCCGCTCGAACCAAGACCCGATAGCTCTTGCTTGTGACGACCAGAATTCACGAAGCCCACAACTTTCGACTGGATGAAGCGATTCGAGCTTTCGTCTCTTCCAGATGCGTTTGAGCGGAGGACCGCGAAACGGCTTGAGCCTCGAGCGCGACATTACCTTGGGTGAGTGCAATCAATCGTTTCGCTTTTTCAGTGGCAATCTGATCTCGGAATTGCTCCGCCGGGATCTCTGTTAAGTCGAAAGAGATTCCCAAAGCGAGCAGAATCGCTTGCAGGTTCGCAAAGGAAAATTCGTGGTCCTCGCCACCAAGAATCCGTATCACGGTCGCCCGCGAGACTCCGCTTCGACGTGCAAGATCGGAGACAGAGATATCAAGCTCTCTCCGTCGTTCTTGGATACGCGATACGATTTCAGTAAGCGGCACGATGACACGTTCGGGTTAAATGGAGGGGCAAATTCGCAGAGAGGGCGAAAAGCCACTATCGAAGGACGCTCACCTAAGTGTTGCACACGTGCAACAAAAGTCAACGCTTCACTGATCCGGATTGTTATTTGGTCCGGTAAAAGACGACACAAATCGAGCAAGACGAAAATGCCGAGAAAACGGCTCCAATATTTACCGGCACAGAACCCTACCCCTCACAAGAGCGGGCAAGAGTCGGTTTGAGCATGGTGCGGTTACCTCAACTTTCCGGACTACGGTCAAACTTGTTTGACCGCCGGGTAAATCAGAAGGTCGGCGATGGTGCTTTGGACTGTCGCCGGCCTTTTTTCGTGTTTTACGCCTTTTTTGCAGGGTGAAACGCATTTTGGCCGACTCTCCGGCGTCTCTGCCGGCGGCCAATTAGAGACATTCTGTTTTCCCGATCCGCCCCCGCCTCTGCTCTCTCTCGGACCGAACTCTCGCCACTCTCTGTCTCTGTCTCTGTCTCTGTGACCTTTGGCTAATGTGATTTTCCCAGAAACAGAGACTCTCTGTTTTGAGCGGGTTATGTGGTCTTGCAGGGTGTTTGTACGTCCCCAATTAGAGGCTTCTGGGAGCAGTCGGTTTTCGAGGTTTTGGGAGTTTTCCCGCCTGGGAAGACTCGCGTTTGCACGAAAACTCATTCCCTTTTCGAGTAGGCCTCAATTTAATGAAATAAGAGAACGACGGGCGACACAAAGAGCGAGACGCAACTCAAATGGAAGCAGCTCCACTTGGAGGCGACCATTTCTGCCACCGCTCCTCGTTCAGGTATGTGAACGGCAACAAACGCTTCGGATTCGACTCGAAGAACTGCCAGATCGTCTGACTGTCGAAGTCATGTGTGAGTTTGCCAACGATGAATTTGGAAAGATACTGAGCACCGTCCGGCCACGTGTGCCCTCCTCCTTCGACGCGATACAACGCAACGAGGCTCTCGCTTTTCCCCCCGCGTTAAGTCATTGTCTGGGTAGTACACCCATCGCTCGGGTCTTTGGCTGGCAACGTCGCTTTTTCGGGAACGTTCGTGCACCCGTTCGCTGCTTTCCAGAGCTCCACGGCTTTGGCCATTGAAACGATACTCCCAAGGTCCTTCGCGGTACCGCCGGCAACTTTTCCGCGTGATAGAGCATTTGTGGAACTGCGGCAACTTGGCTGAATAGGACGCAGTCCGGCTCCATTAGCGCAATGCTTGACGCAAGGCATACCGATCGGTATACTTGCATGCGGGATGCATACCAATTGATATGCTTGGATATTTTTTTGAGATTCGAATTGAATGGTGGTGCTCCAAATGAGACTCCTTCCCTGCGTCCTGTTCATTACGGCCTGCATGACCACAACCAATGCCACGGGCCAAATCGCGAAGCGTGCACATTTTCAGTTTGACCTGCAGGGGCTCGATGGCCAGCAATACGTTCTTTCCCAGAACGATAAACGAATCAGCCGTGTGTTCGTTTTTCTGTCAACTTCTTGTCCGATTTCCAACTCGTACATTTCTGAACTCAACCGGCTAGCGGGCGCATTGCCACGCGGCGTTGAACTGTACGGCGTGGTGTCCGATCCCAACACCAAGCGGGAAAACGCGGCGAAGCACTTTAGCGAGTATGAGGCGACGTTTCCAATCTTATTTGATGCTTCGCAGTTGTTGCGTTTGTCGCTGCAGCCGACGCACGTTCCCGAAGCGTTCGTTTTGAACGCTTCCGGAGAACTGGCGTACCGCGGCGCGATTGACAACGCTTACGAGTCGATTGGGCGAAGGCGAGTGAACATTGAAAAGCGATTTCTCGCCGACGCGATTGCTGCCGTTGCTGTTGGGCGAAAACCGTCGCTTAGCCAGACCAAACCGGTCGGCTGCGTCCTGCCTCCCGAGCGAGCGAATCGACCGAAGGCTGAAGTTACCTACGCCCGCGACATCGCTCCGATCTTGCAGCAACGCTGCGAAACATGCCATCGTCCCAGGCAGGTCGCGCCGTTTTCGCTATCCAGCTATGACGATGCGCAGGCTCATGCGGACATGATCGTCGAAGTCACCCAACGTCGTCTGATGCCACCCTGGATTCCCGGCCCGCAGACAGCGCACCGTTTTATCGGCCAGCGATGGCTAAGCGATCGCGAATTGGATTTGCTGGCGCAATGGGTCAAAGAGGGTTGTGCTTTGGGTGACAAGGCCGACTTGCCACCGCGTCCGATGTTTGCCGATGGTTGGCAGTTGGGAGTTCCCGATCTTGTCGTTCAGATGCAGGAACCCTTTTCGGTGCCAGCCAGTGGGCCGGATTTGCTCCAGAATTTCGTGCTGCCGATCGAGATTCCCGAAGACAAGTTGGTGGCCGCGGTTGAATTTCATCCTGGCAACCAACGCGTCGTGCATCACGCAGTTTTGTTTCTCGATGACAAAGGTCAAGCGAGAAAGCTAGACGCGGCGACGCCCGAGCCCGGCTACAGCAACTTTGGCGGGCCTGGATTTCTGCCAAGCGGTGCGCTCGGTGGCTGGTCCGTCGGAAACACGGCTCGGCGGTTGCCAAACGACATGGGGCGGTATCTCAAGAAAGGCAGCGATATTGTCGTGCAAGTCCATTACCATCCAACCGGCAAACGTGAAGTCGATCAATCCGAGGTCGGACTTTATTTTGTTGATAAGCCGGTCGAAGAGTCACTTAAGGAACCCGCCAAGCTGGTCGGTAGTATCTGGATGGCGAACTATGAAATGGACATCCCGGCGGGAGAGGCAAACTATCGACGTTCGACCTCCTACACCTTGCCCAAAGATGTAATCATGGTTGGGATTGTGCCCCACATGCATTTGCTCGGCAAATCGATGCGAGTGACGGCAACACAGCCGAACGACGCTCAAGAACAGGTGCTGATCGATATTCCGCAGTGGGATTACAACTGGCAGGATGAGTATTATTACGAGCAGCCGATTCGATTGAAGGCTGGAACCAAGTTGGTTGTCGAAGCCGTCTTTGATAACTCGTCGGACAATCCCTCGAACCCATCATCACCGCCGCAGCGAGTGACGTGGGGCGAAGAGACTACCGATGAAATGCTGTTTTGTTTCTTTTTGATTACCGCTGAAAAGACCGAAGACCTGATACACACGATCTTTGATAATTTGGGGCATGATCTGAAACAGAATCGCAAGGATGTGGGGCCAACGCGATGAACTCACGAAGTGAGGCAGCAGCCAAAACACGCGAGCGATTGCTCGATGCGGCGCTCACCCTCTTTGCTCAGCGAGGTTACGCAGCGACCGGCATTCGCGAGATCCTTAAATCGGCCGGGGTGACTCAGCCGACGCTGTATCATCACTTTGCGGATAAAGCCGCGCTGCTGCAGGCCCTGATCGAACAGCACTACGGCGAGAGTCAGCAACGATTGACCGAAATCCTCGCGACAGAGCCGAGCGTCCAGGGAAAGCTATTGATCTTTGTGACGTCGTCGTTCGAGCACTGCTGCGCCGATCCTCGTGTCCCGCGACTGATGTTTCAAACTTACATGGGACCAACAGTGCCCGAGATTGACGGAGTGTTAGACAAGCTGACCGCGAAGCGATTTCGCTTGGTAGTTCAGATCATGGAATTGGGCATGCGAACTGGAGAACTACGCAAATCGGATCCGGCGTTCTTGGGGATCTCTTTTTGCAGCATGGTGGACCAACCGTTGAACCTGTTCTCGCGTAAGTCTCGTCCCAAGCGGTACCTAACGCCCGAGTTCGCTCACGCAATCGTCGGTTTGTTTCTTAAAGGTGCAGGGCACAAAGCATAATCAGAGAGCGAGCTGCTTGCCATCAACGCTTATCGACACGTTGACCATCTTGATAGCGTTCGCCAAGGCGGTACGGATGACATAGGTCGGAGTTGTCGAAGACCAAGACGTGCGGCAGTCGCTCGATCGCCCGAG
>Ga0102932_1001949_pt1 | contig 10589 bp, 9 predicted proteins | sample SalPonR1_C_D2_MG_FD_78212 | JGI IMG/M metagenome (GOLD analysis project Ga0102932, IMG submission 78212) | Salt pond soil microbial communities from South San Francisco under conditions of wetland restoration - Salt Pond MetaG R1_C_D2_MG | ecosystem: Environmental > Aquatic > Marine > Intertidal...
AATTATCTTTAAATTAGTATTTCAAACAAGTCTAAAAACCAATATGGGATTACTAATTTTATTTGCTGCTCTTTCCATTTTCTTTTCTTTTATGTGTTCTATCCTGGAAGCAGCTTTATTGAGTGTAACCCCTTCTTATATCAAAATAAAAAATAAGGAAGGAAAAGTGTATGCCAAGACCCTGGCAAATTTTAAAAAAGATATAGATAAGCCTTTAATAGCAATATTAACTGTGAACACTGTCGCTCATACCGTTGGAGCTATTCTGGTAGGTGTACAGGCTGAGAAAATATATGGCGACGGCGGCAATGCTGTCGGGATAGTTTCCGCGATTATGACGGTGGCTATTTTAATTCTTTCTGAAATTATTCCGAAAACCATTGGCGCAACTTACTGGCAATCTCTGGGAAATTTTACGGCTAAAACTCTTAAAATAATGATTTTTCCGCTGAAGTATACCGGTATACTTTGGCTGATGATGCTTACTACCAAATTGATAGGGAAATCGGCACATGTTTCTTCTATGAACCGCGAAGAATTCGCTGCGATTACTGATGCTGCCGAAGAAGAAGGCGTTTTTGATGAAAGTGAAACCACGGTAATTAAAAACCTATTGGTCTTCAAATCAGTCAAGGCAAAAGATGTTATGACGCCATATTCAGTGGCCATTATAGAGAATGAAGACACCACAATAGAAGAATTTCACCGAACCCATAAAAATCTTAAGTTTTCGCGCATCCCTGTTTATAAAAATCAAACCAATAATGTTACCGGTTTTATTCTGAAAGATGATGTTTTGGAGGAAATGATAGATGATAAAGGTGCCGAACCTTTGAGTGCTCTAAAAAGAGATATTTTTATGAGTGCTGAGGACACCCCAATCCCCGAGTTGTTTGAAAATTTTGTGCAAAAAAGAGGTCATATCTCCATGATTGTAGATGAATTTGGAAATACGGTTGGCCTGGTGACCATGGAAGATATTATTGAAACGCTTCTTGGTCTTGAAATAATGGACGAGAGCGATAGTATTGAAGATATGCAAATGCTGGCCCGCCAAAATTGGGAAAAAAGAGCAAAACGCCTTGGGTTAATTCAAAGGAGAGACAATGAAGAAGCAGACGCTAAATCAAATATTTCTGAGAACTCCTCTGGGGACAGCCAGAATTAAGGGAGACGAAGAAGGAATTTCGGCTATTCAAATACTGGATGAGAAAATTCCAACTTCAACAGAAATTCCAGATTCTCTTCATTCGGCGTTTCAACAATTAGATGATTATTTTAACGGAGATCTGGAAGAATTCACTTTAAAATTAAATCTGAAAGGCACTGCTTTTCAGCAAAAGGTTTGGAAAGCAATTAACGAAATTCCATTTGGAAAAACCTGTAGCTATCTTGAACTTTCCAGGAAATTAGGTGATGAAAAGGCAATACGGGCAGTAGCATCAGCCAATGGAAAAAACCCACTTTGGGTGGTAATTCCCTGTCATCGAGTAATTGGCAGTGACGGCTCGCTAACCGGTTATGCTGGGGGATTGCAGCGAAAACAATGGCTTCTAAACCACGAAAACAATACCTCACAACTATCAATATTTTAAAACTTCAGCATTATGACTAGATTCCTGAAGATTCTTGGCTCGGTAATACTCGTGCTTTCTATTGCCATTATTATTCTAATTATTTTCGATTTCGGTTATATTTTCCGCGGAATTCAAGCCACATATTTTCAGGGGCACAATACAGCCTATATAGATGATTATCCGCATTTCGAAAACAGGCTGATCGAAGCAAATCCTGAAAACGATAAATGGCCGAAGCACTCAAATTACAACGCCGCCTCACCAACTCAAGATCTTATTGATTTACACGAAGAACTGGAAACCGCTGCTTTCTTGATTATTAAAAACGATAGTATTTGGTTTGAAAAATATTACCAGGAATACGGCCCCGACTCTAAAACCAATTCGTTTTCTATGGCCAAAAGCATTGTCTCAACATTATTAGGGCGAGCCATACAAGAAGGGCATATTAAAAGTCTAAGACAGCCGGTTTCTGATTTTTATCCAAGGTATGAATCTGATTTAAAAGTAGGAGATTTAGCTTCAATGGCATCGGGATTAAACTGGAATGAGAATTATTACAATCCCTTTGGAATGACTGCAAGGGCTTACTTTGATGAAAATATCAGAGAACTCGTCTTACGTCTTGAAGTAACCGGAACTCCCGGAGAAAGCTTCAAATACCTTAGTGGCAACACTATTTTGCTGGGTATGGTTATAGAAAAAGCCACCCAAAAAAATCTTTCCGAATATTTGAGCGAGAGCCTTTGGCAACCAATGAATATGCAACACGATGCGCTTTGGCAAATAGACAGCGAAGAAAGCGGAATGGAAAAAGCTTATTGCTGTATAGCTTCTAATGCCCGGGATTTTGCACGTTTTGGAAAGCTTTATAAAGATAATGGAAAATGGAATGGCCAACAGCTCCTGGAGCCCGAATTTGTAGAGCAATCTATTGAGCCACGGTTTGAGGATAGTCCGCAATATGGCTATGGTTTTTGGCTAAGCGATTACAAAGACAAAGATATTTTCTATATGCGTGGCATTCATGGTCAGTATGTTATCGTTATTCCTGAAGACGATGTAATTATTGTAAGATTGGGGGAAAACCTGATTAAAAAAGATGAAGATGCAGAGCACTCGCCCGATTTCTATAAGTATATTGATGAGACTTATAAAATGTTAAACGATGCTGCAAACAATTAAACTGGAGCATATTCTTTTTCTTGATATTGAAACAGTGCCGGAATTTGATAATTTCGACGCACTCTCTGAAGAAAAAAAATTGCTCTGGGAAGAGAAAACTCAATACCAACGTAAAGATGAATTTACTGCAGAACAATTTTATGATCGTGCCGGAATTTGGGCGGAATTTGGTAAAATCGTTTGTATCTCGGTAGGTTTTTTCAGTTTCAAAAACGGCGATAGAACTTTTAGGCTTACCACCTTTAAAGATGATGAAAGATCCCTACTTCAACAGTTTTCGCAATTATTAAAAGAGCATTTTTCAAAACCTCAGCATTTACTTTGTGCACACAATGGGAAAGAATTTGATTTTCCCTTCATTGCTCGCAGAATGCTAATTCACGACCTGCCACTACCCTTAAAACTTAATCTCTTCGGGAAAAAGCCCTGGGAGGTGCCGCATTTAGACACCTTAGAACTATGGAAATTTGGGGATTACAAACACTTTACATCTTTAAAGCTGCTAACCAACGTTTTAAAAATTCCTTCTCCTAAAGATGATATTTCAGGTAGTGATGTGCGAAACGTTTTTTATAAGGATAAAGATCTGGATCGTATTGTTAATTATTGCGAAAAAGATGTACTCGCCATAGCCCAGGTTATTTTAAAACTACGTCAGGAAAAACTACTGGAAGCTTCAGAAGTGGTTAGCGTCTAAATGATTTTTTAATAAGGATTTCTTACGTATTTAATATTATTTAACCTAAGCTAAAGATTTATCCACAAAATATTCGTTAACTTTAAGTAATTAACTAATAAAACCCAAAAAACATGTATTTGTATATTGAAATGTGGAATGTAACCGGAAAATGGATCGACCTTTCTAAGGAAAAAAGGAAAGAACTCATGGGAAATATGCAGGATAGAATTACCGGATTAAAAGATAATGGTGTAGAAAACCTGGGTTGGGCTTTAAACGATGAGCACACCCATTACCGAAGTCAATACCGTTATGTGACGGTTTGGAAAATGCCATCTTTAGATAATGTTCAAACATTAGAAGATAATCTAAAGAGAGTAGGTTGGTATGATTATTTTTCTCAAGCCAATACTCGCGGTAAAATTATTTCCCAGGATGAAGCTATAGACTTTTTAGTAAATCTTGAAGCTGAATCTACTTCACTAACTTAAATACGAATTAAAATAGAATATTTTCCGGCAGTAATTTTAAAATTCTGCCGGATTTTTTTATATCTGCATTTCAGGAATATCGCCTTCTACCAGCAACTTCCCTTCTGTAGCTTTTTGAATTTCTTCTACACTTACACCTGGAGCTCTTTCGAGTAGTTTAAAACCATCTTCAATAACTTCAATAACCGCCAGGTTAGTCACAATCTTAGTCACGCAAGCAACCCCGGTTAAAGGCAGGGAGCATTTTTTAAGCAATTTAGAATCGCCCGCTTTATTGGTATGCATCATTGCCACGATAATATTTTCGGCACTGGCTACAAGATCCATGGCACCGCCCATACCTTTTACCATTTTCCCCGGAATTTTCCAGTTGGCAATGTCACCGTTTTCAGCAACTTCCATAGCTCCTAAAATGGTAAGATCTACGTGCTGACCGCGGATCATCCCGAAGCTCATTGCAGAATCAAAGAAACTCGCACCGGGAAGGGCTGTTATGGTTTGTTTTCCTGCATTAATAAGATCGGCGTCTTCTTCGCCTTCCAGTGGAAAAGGTCCCATTCCCAGGATTCCGTTTTCACTCTGAAATTCTACTTCTATATCATCGCGTACAAAATTGGCTACAAGGGTAGGAATTCCAATTCCTAAATTCACATAATACCCATCTTTCACCTCTTTGGCAATACGTTTTGCTATTCCTTCTTTATCTAACATAATTCTAATTTTGTCATTTCCACGAAGGCGGAAATCTATATTTTTTCAAAAAACCAGATTCGAAAAGACATTTAACTCACTTTTCTAACCGTTCTTTTCTCAATTCGTTTTTCGTAGTTTTTCCCTTCAAAAATACGTTGCACAAAAATACCCGGAATATGAATTTGATTGGGATCCAATTCTCCCGGTTCTACTAATTCTTCAACCTCTACAACAGTAACTTTAGCTGCACCACACATAAGCGGATTAAAATTACGCGCTGTTCCTTTAAATATAAGATTTCCGGCTTTATCGCCTTTCCAGGCTTTTACAAATGCAAAATCGGCTTTAAATGCTTTTTCCAAAACATACATTTTCCCATCGAACTCGCGGGTTTCTTTAAACTGGGAAACTTCTGTACCATAACCGGCAGGCGTGTATATGGCCGGGTAACCCTGTTGAGCAGCCTGACAACGCGCAGCTAATGTTCCCTGTGGAATAAGCTCTACGTCCAGCTCTTCGCTAAGCATTTGGCGTTCAAACTCCTCGTTTTCTCCCACATAGGAAGAAACCATTTTGTCTATTTGTTTCTTTTGAAGTAAAAGTCCGAGGCCGAAATCATCCACCCCGGCGTTATTGGAAATGCAGGTAAGGTTCTTTACATTAAGACGTACCAATTCTGAAATGGCATTTTCGGGAATACCACTAAGGCCAAAACCTCCCAGCATAAACGTCATACCATCTTCTACGCCTTGCAAAGCATCCTTTACATTTGCTACAGTTTTTCTAATCATCGGTATTTAATTTTACCGAAAAATACGAAAATAAAAATGCTGTTACAACGCTTTTAGCCTTGTAGATTATATTTTCCTGAAAAATAAAGCTGATTTCTTACTAAATCTTAAAAATCAAGTTCATCAGGAACATTATCGGCTTCAGGCTGATTTTCCTGACTGTATTGATCGCAGTCTATCACAATGGAGAGATTATCGGGTTTTGGAAATTCTTCTTTTGAAACATCTAGTTCTTCATCAGCATAAAGATCTTTCATATACATTCCCCAAATGGGTAAGGCCATGGTAGCACCCTGTCCATAGGTCAATCCAGGAAAATGAACCGCACGATCTTCAGCACCAACCCAAACTCCGGTCACTAAGTTAGGAACCATCCCCATAAACCAACCATCACTTTGGTTTTGCGTGGTCCCGGTTTTACCGGCTATAGGATTTTTAAAATCATATGGATAACCTGTAACCCCGCGTTTGTAGTGGTCAAATTCCTTAGCATAAGTTCCACGTAAACGAACTCCGGAACCGTTTTGCGTTACGCCTTCCAAAAGATTTACCGTTACGTAAGCTGCTTCTTTGTTGAGTACATCGCGGGTTTGCGGCACGTGTTGATAAAGCACCGTTCCATTTTTATCCTCAATTCTATTTACAATTACCGGTTTCACGTAAACACCTTCATTTACAAAAGTGCTATAAGCAGAAACCATTTCGAAAAGGCTCATATCCTCGGTACCTAAAGCAATAGCCGGCCCATTTGAAAAGTTTTCGGTATCTACTCCTAATTTTTTTACCAGATCTAAAACCGGCCCAGGTCCAGTTTTATCAATTAGCCTTGCGGTTACCGTATTCACCGATTGCGCAAGGGCATTTTTTAAACTAATCATTCCATCATATTCTCCATCAGAATTTGCAGGAGACCAGTCTTTCACATTTCCATATTTTCCCTGTTCGATTGTGAACCTGTTTTTGGGCATCATATCACAAGGAGAAAGTTTTAACTGGTCTATTGCCGTAGCATAGACAAAAGGTTTGAAGGTAGAACCTACCTGGCGTTTTCCTTGTTTTACGTGATCGTATTTAAAATGTTTGAAGTTTGTTCCTCCAACCCATGCCTTCACTTCGCCGGTTTGTGGCCTCATAGACATTAAGCCCGCTTGTAAGAACCCTTTATAATAGAAAATAGAATCCTTAGGCGTCATAATGGTGTCTTTTATTCCATCCCAGGAAAAAACACGCATATTGGTTTCTTTATCGAAGGAGGCCAGGATATCTTCTTCAGATTTACCTTGATTTTTCATTTCCCGCCATCTTACCGATCGACGCATTGCGCTTTTTACAATATTATTGATCTGCCCCTGGTCTAAATCCCGAAAAGGAGCAGTTTTATTGTTTTCATTCTGCCTATCAAATTCTTTCTGAAGATGTGATATATGCTTTTTCACAGCAGTCTCAGCATACTGCTGCATCTTAGAGTTTATACTGGTATAAATTTTTAGCCCATCACTATATAGACTGTATTCAGTACCATCTGGTTTTGGATTTTTTTCTATCCAATCTTTCATAAATCCTTGCAGGTACACACGAAAATATGTTGCCATTCCTTCGTCATGTCCTTCTGGTGAAAAATCGAGATTCAGCGGTAATTTCTGAAGGGAATTTTTTTCCTGTTCAGAGAGATATCCATTTTTATGCATTTGAACAAAGACCTGATTACGACGCTGTTTCACCAATTCTGGTCTCCGCACAGGGTTGTATAATGCGGAATTTTTTAGCATAGCCACCAAAACGGCCGACTCTTCTATATCAAGATTTTTAGCTTCTTTTCCGAAGTAAATTTTGGCTGCAGAACGAATTCCCACTGCCTGATACACAAAGTCGTATTTATTAAAATACATGGTAATAATTTCTTCCTTAGTGTATTGGCGTTCCAATCTGGTGGCAATAATCCATTCTTTCACCTTTTGTAAGATCCTGTCAAAAGGATTATTAGATACCTGATCGGTAAACAACAATTTGGAAAGCTGCTGGGTAATTGTACTGGCACCACCTCTGGTTCCTAAGTAAACCGCGGCTCTAATTGTACCTTTTGCATCTATCCCGGCGTGTTTATAAAAACGTTCATCTTCAGTGGCCACCAGGGCTTCAACCAGGTGGTCGGGAAGATCGTCATATTTTATAGGTGTACGGTTTTCACTATAGTATTTCCCCAAAGTTTCCCCATCTGCAGAGAAAATTTCGGTAGCGAGATTGGTCTCAGGATTTTCAAGTTCTTCAAAATCGGGCATCTTACCAAAAGCGCCCCAGCCTGCCATTAAGAAAATTAAAACTATAGCTAATAATCCAATACCAAAAAGAGTCCAAAATCCAATAATATAAGGCCTTTTACTGGTTTTGGTCTTTTGCTGCTTCTTTTTTGTTCCGGCCATGTATGTAAAATATTATTGCAGGTCTTTTTCTATCCTGAAACCTACGTGGGTAATTCCTTCTAAATTCTCTATTCCATCAACCTGGTCGTTTTTTCGCATTGCCTGCTTTATGGCAACCCTATATTCACCGGGCTCAGTAAAACTCACATTTTCTTTATACCAGAGTTTACTTTCTTTTACATCACCAAAACCTGTACCAAGCCAGGTTCCATCTGGCGCAGCCATTTCATACTCCAGGGTATCGGTAATCACTTTTCCCTGCGGAAAACGCATTTCGGTAATTAGGAATAAATTTCTGTAATTATAATCTTTATTATTTCTAACGTTTATAAACAGGTTATAATTTTGTAGCGAGTCTAATTTCCCCAATTTAAAAACCAGGGTGGAATCTTTTTCCCAACCTCCGGTTACAGGTTTGTATTCGTCATAAACCCGTTTTTTATCGCAGGAAGTCAATAAGGCAAAGACGCCAATAAAAATTAAAAATACCCGGGCATTACGCATTCTTAGAAGGTTTTCCTTTACGTTTTTTTCGTTTTTTTGACTTGTTCTTTCTTTGCTGACCTTTAGGCTTATCAAAACGCGTTAAGCTATCCTGCCCCACCACGTTATTAAAATCTGGTTTCTCTTCTTCCATTTGAAGCTGAACTTCAAACTCCTCAAGGCTACCAACATCTTCCTTCTTGCGATTTGATGCTATAATTTTATTCGCCTGCTCTGCGGTTAGTTTATGCCAGTTCATCCATTCTCCCTCGTAGGCATACCAAAGTACACCTTGAAAAATGTCTATTTTCTGGCAAACTGCAGTTCCCTTTTTTGTAAAAAGCTTAGTATCGGTTCTTGGAAATGTTTTTAAAGCTTCCAGGTAAGAATCCAGCTCATAGTTGAGGCAACATTTCAACTTTCCGCATTGTCCCGCTAATTTCTGCGGATTTAAAGACAACTGCTGATATCTCGCTGCAGAAGTGCTTACCGATCTAAAATCTGTAAGCCAGGTAGAACAACATAGTTCCCGGCCGCAAGAGCCAATTCCGCCAAGGCGGGCAGCTTCCTGTCTTAAACCAATTTGGCGCATTTCAATACGCGTATTAAATTCTCTGGCAAATTCCTTAATTAACTGTCGGAAATCTACGCGGTCATCTGCTGTATAATAAAAAGTTGCCTTGGAAGCGTCTCCCTGAAATTCAATATCGCTAATCTTCATGCTAAGACTAAGGCGAATTGCGATTTCCCGGGCGCGTTTCTTAATCGCTTCTTCCCTGCCGCGAACTTCCTCCCAAACATCAATATCTTTTTGGGTGGCTTTTCGGTAAATCTTTAAAACTTCTTCGCTATCGGTTTTTACTTTTTTCTTTTTCATCTGTACCCTAACCAGTTCTCCGGTAAGGCTTACCATACCCACATCGTGGCCGGGAGAAGCTTCTACAGCTACTACATCTCCCATACTCAGGCTAAGGTTTTCGGTATTTTTAAAAAAGTGTTTTCTTCCGTTTTTAAAGCGAACTTCTACATAATTAAAAGGTTCTATACCGTTAGGCATAGACATATTTGAAAGCCAATCGAATACAGAAAGTTTATTACAGGAATCTGTACCACAGGTTCCGTTATTTTTACATCCTTTTGGCTGACCGTCTTTGGTTGAGCAACTGCTACAAGCCATAAATATTTATATGTTGTAAGTCTTGCAAACTAATTTGCAGACTTTTGGGTTTATATTGAGATTCTAAAAAGGTAAATATACCAATATTAATTGGCACTCCCTTTTTAGAACGTTGTGTTAACTTTTATATTTTAAAACCTCAGAGCGCCCTTTTTTGAATATTTTATTGCTGTTTCTCTTACCTTTCCGCAAGGCTTTTTGCTCCTGGTAAGGTAATGCAGCAACCTCCATACAGTCTGAGGAACAACAACTATTCATTTTATCGGCACATTCTTCACACTGAATAAACAGTAAGTGGCAGGCTTCGTTAGCGCAATTTACGTGGGTATCGCAAGCTTTCCCACACTGGTGACAATGTGCGATCACTTCTTCTGAAATTTGCTCGGCACGACGATGATCAAAAACGAAATTCTTCCCTATAAACTTATTTTCAAGTTTTTGCTTTTCAACCTGGCGGGCGTATTCAATAATACCACCTTCCAGTTGATATACATTCTTGAAGCCTCTATGCTTATAGTATGCGCTGGCTTTTTCACATCGAATACCACCGGTACAATACATTACCAGGTTCTTATCTTCTTTATAATCTTTAAGATCCTCTTCTATAATTGGCAAAGAATCCCTAAAAGTATCTACATCTGGCTTTATGGCTCCCTGAAAATGACCAATTTCACTCTCGTAATGGTTACGCATATCTACTAAAACAGTATTAGGATCGCTAATAAGGTCGTTGAATTTTAAAGCATCTACGTGGACTCCTTTATTAGTAACATCAAAAGTGCTATCGTTAAGTCCGTCAGCTACTATTTTATCACGAACTTTAACCTTAAGCTTTAAAAAAGCCTTGGCGTCGTGTTCAATAGCGATATTTAATCTCACGCCTTCAAGAAAATAAATATTGTCTATAAATTCTTTAAATTCTTCAAAACGTGTTGCCGGAACAGAAAGTTGGGCATTAATCCCCTCGTGCGCAACATAAATGCGGCCAAGCACATCCATTTGGTCCCAGGCGATAAAAAGATGATTTCTGAATAAATGTGGATTGCCAATTTTGGCGTAGGCATAAAAAGAGAGCGTTAAACGGTCTTCTCCC
>Ga0102932_1001959_pt1 | contig 10564 bp, 12 predicted proteins | sample SalPonR1_C_D2_MG_FD_78212 | JGI IMG/M metagenome (GOLD analysis project Ga0102932, IMG submission 78212) | Salt pond soil microbial communities from South San Francisco under conditions of wetland restoration - Salt Pond MetaG R1_C_D2_MG | ecosystem: Environmental > Aquatic > Marine > Intertidal...
AGGCCGTGGGCGACATCTGTGCGCGCCACCCGTCGCAGCTTTATGAAGCGTTGCTCGAAGGGCTGTTGCTTGGCGCGGTTCTGCTCTGGCTGGCGTTCCGGCGGGATGCTCTCGAGACACCGGGCAAGATCGTCGGGCTGTTCATCGGTGGCTATGGTGCCGCCCGGTTCCTGGTCGAATTCTTCCGCCAGCCGGATGCCCAGTTCGTGTCCGAAGGCAACCCGCTCGGTCTGGCGTGGCATGTGGGCGGGTATGGGCTGACCATGGGACAGCTGCTCTCGATCCCGATGATCCTCATCGGCCTCTACCTCTGGAGCTCCGCAAGACGCGCATGACCGCCCTCGCCGACATATTGCGCAAGCAGATCAGGACGACCGGGCCGCTGACGGTGTCGCAGTACATGTCGGCCTGCCTGCTGCATCCCGAGCACGGGTATTATACCACGCAGGACGCGTTCGGCGTCGATGGCGATTTCACGACGGCGCCCGAGATCAGCCAAATCTTCGGCGAAGTGATCGGGCTGTGCGTGGCGCAGGCCTGGCTCGATCAAGGAGCGCCAGATGCGTTTGCGCTGGTCGAGCTTGGGCCGGGGCGCGGCACGCTGATCGCCGATGTCCTGCGGGCGACGCTTAAGGTGCCCGGGTTTCAAGCCGCTGCGCGCCTGCACCTGGTCGAGGCGTCCAGGCGAATGCGCGCCCTGCAAGCCGCAGCCCTGCCGGCCCATGCGCCCGCCTGGCATGACAGCGTCGAGACCTTGCCCGAGGACGTGCCTGTCTTCGTCATCGCAAACGAGTTTTTCGACGCGCTGCCGATACGGCAGTTCCAGCGCGATGCAAAAGGCTGGCGCGAGGTGTTGATCGGACTGTCGGAGACAGGGCAGTTGCAGCGCGGTCTGAGCGATGCCGCCCCGATCGACGCCCTGAAGCACCGACTTGACGATACACAGCCCGGCGCCCTGATCGAGACCTGCGCCCATGGCACCGCCGTGGTCGATGCCGTGGCGCGCCGGATTGCACAGCAGGGCGGGATGGCCCTGATCATCGACTACGGCGGCTGGCGGTCGAATGGCGATACGTTTCAGGCCGTTCGTGCGCACCGGTCCGTCGATCCGTTTTCTGATCCAGGCCGCGCAGACCTGACGGCGCATGTCGATTTCGAGGCGCTGGCCCGGGCCGCAATGATCGCAGGCTGCGAGGCAAGCCAGTTGACGGATCAAGGCGTTTTCCTCGAACGGCTTGGCATCACGCCGCGCGCGCAAACTCTTGCCCGAGGCTTGAGGGGATCCGCTCTCGAGGCGCATGTGGGTGCACATCGGCGGTTGACCCACCCGGATGAAATGGGTTCCTTGTTCAAGGTGCTGGGCCTGTTTCCCGGCACCGAGTCGCCGCCGCCCGGACTGGACCCATGACGCTTGAAATCATCACGTCGGACAGCCTTGGCCCCCTGCGTCACGGGTTTTTCACCCGACGGGGCGGCGCCTCCTCCGGTGTTTTTTCCGGTCTGAATTGCGGAACCGGATCGTCGGATCAATGCGAAATCGTTTCAATCAACCGCGCGCGCGTGGCCGAGGCGATGCAGGTCCCGGCAGATCACCTGGTCACCGTGCATCAGACCCATTCCGCCGATGTGGAAACGGTCGATGGCCCGCTTGGAACGGCGAAACCCAAGGCCGACGCGGTTGTGACGAACACACCGGGGGTCGCGCTGGGGATACTGACCGCCGATTGCCAGCCCGTGCTTTTCGCCGATCCCGAGGCCGGTGTGATCGGGGCGGCGCATGCCGGATGGCGCGGCGCGCTCGATGGCGTGCTCGAGGCGACAATCGACGCAATGGTCGCGCTTGGCGCGGAGCACGAGACCATCACCGCAGTCATCGGGCCGAGCATCAGCCAGCGTGCCTACGAGGTCGGCCCGGAGTTTCTTGACACGTTCCTGGCCGAAGATCCGCAATATGCCAGGTTCTTCGTCAACGGGGCGGAGGACAAGTTCCATTTCGATCTGCCGGGATTCGGGTTGCACAGGATGCGCAACGCCGGGATCGCCGCCGAATGGACACGGCACTGCACCTATTCCGACGCCGAGCGTTTCTATTCCTATCGTCGGTCCACCCATGCGCGCGAGGCCGACTACGGGAGGCTGATTTCGGTGATCCGTCTCTGAAGCATCGCTTGGCACCGCCGGGCGTGGCCGCCCAAATCAATCACAGGAATACACCGGGATTGTCCACGTTTGGTCACAAACGCGCCCAATTGCGCGGGCTAAGTGGGGTCAACAAGAACAGACACCCATCGGAGCAGTCCCATGTCGCGCACCTCGAAATTCATCGCTTCTGTCGTCGCCACCTCGAAAGACGACCTCCCGGTTCTTCCGTTCCAGCGCGGTGCAGCCCGCAAGGCAATGTTCGATCGGCTCAAGACCGACGCCGCCAACCAGCCGATGCGCAAGCAGGCCTGATCGCCGGGCACGGGCAATCCGAATGTCACGTTGACACCCGAATTGTGACGCCGAGGGTCGCCAACGCACAACAATCCGACAGTGTTTTCAGAATTGGCCGCGATGTCGCGGCCAATTTTCGTTGTTTTTTGACGAATCAAGGCGTTTCGATCCATCTTCTGTCCAACGAATTCGCACCGTCCTTCTGGTGTTGTTGGTGGGGGCCAACGCGGATGTGACCTAAGGGTTGAATGGATCACATGGCTCACATCTCGACCGAACGTGAAGCAAAGTCGAATTTCAATGCCTATGCGGTTTCCGCAGACCAGATTGCCACGTTCGGCGGTGAGCCTCGGCGCGACGTTCCTCTCACGCGCACTGTTGAAACCGCCGCGCTTCTCGCCGATCTGTCCATTTCCGAATCCACGTTCACCTTACCCGCCACGCCGACCTTCGAGGCCTGCGCTTCGGCCTTCGCGCGTGGCACTCTCATTTCGACGGTCATGGGCCCGATCGCCGTCGAAGACCTGATTCCCGGAGATCTGATCGAAACGCATCGCGGTCCCGAACCCGTCGTCTGGATCGGCAGCACAAACTACCTGCCGAACTTCCGGGGCGACACAACCTCTCTCACGCATTTGCTCCGCTTGCCGGGATTCGGCATGAATCAAAGTGACCTCCTGCTTGGTCCTGCCGCCCGGCTTGTGGTGCGACAGGATCGGTTCACGGACCTCCTCAATTGTGATGCGGTCCTGGCACCGGCCTCCGATTATGTCGATGGCGACCGGGTTCTGAAGGTCAGGCCGCAAGGGCCGGTGCAGCTTTTCCATTTCGCATTGCGGCGCCACGGCATTGTCCGCGCCAACGGGCACGAAGTGGAAAGCTACCATCCCGGCCGCGTGTCAGCCGCGGAAATCGGATCATCCGTGCGCAGCGTGATGCAGTCGATGTTCACACATCTCGACGAGCTTGAAGCCTTTGGCGATCTTGCTTTCCCGCGTACCACGCGCACGGTCATCGAAACGCTGCGCGTCGCCTAGCGGGATCGCCTTTCAGCCGGCTTCGCCCAGCCGCGTTTCCAGAACGTCGAAAGGCACACCCGGTTCGTCTTTCGCGCCCCGAATCACCAGCGATGTCTTGACGCTGCCCACATTGGCCGAGGTCAGCAATTCGCCCGTCAGAAAGCTTTGGAAGCTGCTGAGATCAGGTGCCACGCATTTGAGAATGAAATCCACCTCGCCGTTGAGCATGTGGCATTCCCGAACCAGCGGCCATCCCCGACACAGATCCTCGAAGGCACGAAGATCGCCCTCGGCCTGGCTTTGCAAGCCGACCATCGCAAAGACCTGCACTTCGAAGCCCAATTCCCGGGGATCGACCTCGGCATGATAGCCACGAATGAAGCCCTGTTCCTCGAGCGTGCGCACACGACGCAGGCATGGCGGGGCCGAAATGCCCACGCGTCGGGCCAGTTCGACATTGGTCATGCGCCCGTCTGCCTGTAGCTCTGCCAGTATTTTGCGATCAATTGGATCCAACCGATGTGACGGCATCCCAAGCACCCCTGCTTTTTTCGGCATTATTATACGAGGGCACAGATGTGCGCAATATTGTTTCAACATGGCGCAACAATCTTAAAGCGCGGCGAAAGATTGGATTTGAACGCGCAGTGGTTTGCGTAGGCCGGATCAGGCGCATATATCAGATTTCCAGAATAGACAGAAACCTGCTGCGACGCGAGGCTGCCCCATGTCCGACACACGCCACACCAAAGTCCTGATCATCGGCTCAGGCCCGGCCGGGTACACCGCCGGGGTTTATGCAAGCCGCGCCATGCTCGAACCGATCCTCGTGCAGGGCATCGAACCGGGCGGGCAGCTTACCACGACAACCGAAGTGGAGAACTGGCCCGGCGACACAGAGGTTCAGGGCCCCGATCTGATGGTGCGGATGGAGGCGCATGCGCGCGCCATGGGCACCGAGATCATCGGCGACATCATCACGTCGCTCGATGTATCCAAGCGGCCCTTCACGGCTCGGTCGGACAGCGGCACGGTCTACACGGCTGATTCCGTCATCCTGGCCACCGGAGCGCGCGCGAAATGGCTGGGCCTGCCGTCGGAAGAGGCGTTCAAGGGGTTCGGCGTGTCGGCCTGTGCCACCTGCGACGGGTTTTTCTACCGCGGGCAGGAGATCGTCGTCATCGGCGGCGGCAACACGGCTGTCGAAGAGGCACTGTTTCTGACCAACTTTGCCTCCAAGGTCACGCTGGTCCACCGACGCGACGAGCTGCGCGCCGAAAAGATCCTTCAGGATCGGCTGTTCAAGAACCCGAAGATCGAAACGCTCTGGCATCATCAGCTGGATGAGGTGTTCGGCACCGACATGCCCAAGGGCGTCGAAGGTGTGCGCGTCAAGCATGTCGACACCGGCGAGATCACGGAAATTCCTTGCAAGGGGGTTTTCATCGCCATCGGCCACGCCCCGGCGAACGAATTGGTCAAGGATACGCTCGAAACGCATATGGGCGGGTATGTCGTGACCAAACCCGACAGCACCGAAACCTCGATCCCGGGCGTGTTCGCGGCGGGCGACCTGACGGACCACAAGTACCGTCAGGCCGTGACATCGGCGGGCATGGGCTGCATGGCGGCGCTTGAAGCCGAGCGCTTCCTGGCCGAAGTCGGCGACGATTCCGGCAAGGACGTGTCGGAACCGCTTGGATACGGCGCCGAAGTTCCTGCTGCGGGCTGAACAAAAAAGGCCGGGCATTGCTGCCCGGCCTGATCCGCAACAGCCTGAAGCTGATGCTTAGTTCACTTCACCGGTGGGACGCGGGGTTGCCGCTGTCTCGGCAGGCAAGATCGGATAGACGACCTCGGGCATTTCACCGGTCAGTGACCCGAGGAACGCCGTGATCGCGGTGATGTCCTCATCGCCGAGGTCTGCGCCAAGCTGGGATTCGGCCATGATGGCCACAGCGGTTTCAAGATCCCAGACCACGCCCGAATGGAAATAGGGGGCTGTCACGGCGATATTGCGCAGCGGCGCAGCGCGGAAGACATATTCATCATCCACGGTCTCGGTGACGGCAAACCGGCCCTTGTCTCCGGCGGGCAGCACATCCGCCCCCGGCTTTTCCACGAGGCTGAAAGGATAGTACCCTTCCCCGCCAAGGTTGATCCCGCCGTGGCAGCTTGCACAGCCGGCATCGATGAAAAGTTCCAGCCCGGCCAATTCGACATCCGACAGCGCCGCGTCATTGCCGTTCAGCCAAGCGTCGAACGGCGCAGGCGTGATCAGGGTTGCCTCATATGCCTCGATCGCCTTGGCGAAATTGTCGAACGTGACCGGGTCCTCTTCCTCGGGGAAGGAATCCTGGAACCACTCCACATATTGCGGCATGGAGTTCAGGGTCGCGATGACATTGTCGGGCGTGTTCGCCATCTCGACGCCAGCCTGAACCGGGCCCTTGGCCTGCGCGGCAAGATCGGGCGCGCGCCCGTCCCAGAATTGCGCATCGTTGAACACGGAGTTCAGAACCGTCGGCGAATTGCGCGGGCCTTTTTGCCAGCCATGTCCGATGGATGTCGGCATGTTGTCGTCACCGCCGGTGGCCAGGTTGTGGCACGAGTTGCACGAGAAGACACCCGACGCCGACATGCGCGGATCGAAGAACAGCGCCTTGCCGAGATCGATCTTTTCCGGCGTGATCGGATTGTTGTTGACCGCTGGTGTTGTCGATGGGAGCGGCGAAAACAGATCAAGCGCGATTTCTCGCAGTTCGCTTGATGCTGACGCTCCATTTGCAATTGCGATTGCAGAGACCGCCAGAACGGCAGAATGACGTAGGGATGGCATGATATGTCCTTATGATTGGGCCAGTATTTCGCGCGCATCCGGTTTCTGGCAGGTGTGGGAAAGGGCGTCTTTGATTGACGTCAAATCCGCTGGGAAAAGAACGCAGAAATCTTTGTTCGGGCGCAAATCCAAGCAGGCCGCACCCGGCCCGGTCAAAACTGACGCATATTGCGCACATATCCTCCAATTTCAGGTATATGCCGGCTCCCCACTGGACTCATATCCACCGCCGGGCGTAATCACCGCGCAAATGTGAACAGTGAGCGAACCTATGTACCCAAAGAACCTTGCCCCAATTCCGGAACTTTTCGTTTCTTATGACAGCGCCCAGAAGCTGAAGAACGAGGCGGCTGACCTTGTCAGCCATGATCTGACGCTGCGCCAGATCTGTGATCTCGAGCTTTTGATGAATGGCGGCTTCAGCCCGCTCAAGGGCTTTCTCAGCGAAGAGGACTACAACGGCGTGGTCGAGAACATGCGGTTGTCCGACGGCGCGCTCTGGCCGATGCCGATCACGCTGGATGTCTCCGAAGCCTTTGCCGAGAGCATTGACATCGGGCAGGACATCGCACTGCGTGATCAGGAGGGTGTCATCCTTGGAACGATGACCGTGACCGACCGCTGGACGCCCGACAAGGCGCGCGAGGCGGAGATGGTGTTCGGCGCTGATGACGATGCACACCCGGCGGTGAATTACCTGCACAACGCGGCGGGAAAGGTCTATCTGGGGGGCCCGGTGACGGGCATCCAGCAGCCGGTGCATTACGATTTCCGTGCCCGCCGCGATACGCCGAACGAATTGCGGGCGTTGTTCCGCAAACTGGGCTGGCGCAAGGTGGTGGCGTTCCAGACCCGCAACCCGCTGCATCGTGCGCACCAGGAACTGACGTTCCGCGCGGCCAAAGAGGCACAGGCCAACCTGCTGATCCATCCGATTGTCGGCATGACGAAACCGGGGGACGTCGATCATTTCACCCGCGTGCGCTGCTACGAGGCGGTGCTGGACAAATACCCGCAATCCACCACGACAATGAGCCTGCTGAACCTTGCCATGCGCATGGCCGGTCCGCGCGAGGCGGTCTGGCACGGGCTCATTCGCAGGAACCACGGCTGCACGCATTTCATTGTCGGTCGCGATCACGCAGGCCCCGGCAAGAATTCCAAGGGCGAGGATTTCTACGGGCCGTATGACGCGCAGGATCTGTTCCGCGCACACCAGGAAGAAATCGGCATCGAGATGGTCGATTTCAAACACATGGTCTTCGTGCAGGAACGCGCCCAATACGAACCGATGGACGAGATCGCCGACAAGGACGACGTGACCATCCTCAACATTTCGGGCACGGAATTGCGCCGCCGTCTGGCCGAGGGTCTGGATATCCCGGAATGGTTCAGCTTTCCCGAAGTCGTGCAGGAATTGCGCAAGACGCGTCCGCCACGGTCTCAACAGGGCTTTACCGTCTTCTTCACCGGCTTTTCGGGGTCCGGCAAATCGACCATTGCCAACGCGCTTATGGTCAAGCTGATGGAAATGGGCGGACGTCCGGTCACGCTTCTGGATGGCGACATCGTTCGCAAGAACCTGTCTTCCGAACTGGGGTTCAGCAAGGAACACCGCGACCTCAACATACGCCGCAGCGGCTATGTCGCGTCCGAGATCACCAAGAACGGCGGCATCGCCATCTGCGCGCCCATCGCGCCTTACTCGGCCACCCGCCGCGCGGTCCGCGAAGAGATCGAACAGTTCGGCGCGTTCATCGAAGTGCATGTCGCGACAAGCATCGAGGAATGCGAACGCCGCGATCGCAAGGGGCTCTACAAGCTTGCGCGTGAGGGAAAGATCAAGGAGTTCACGGGGATTTCAGACCCATATGATGTGCCTCAGGACCCGGAATTGCGGGTCGAGACAGAGAATGTCGATGTCGACAATTGCGCGCATCAGGTCATTCTGAAGCTCGAAAGCCTTGGCCTGATCGCGGGTCACTAAGATCAAAGGCCGGGTCAACGCCCGGCCTTTTACATTCCGCGCCTGCTTTGCCCGCGATCAGGGCCCGACCGGTGTCAGTGAACCGTCACCGGCGCGAGATCGTTCTGCCGCGCCAGCATGAACGCCAGATTGCGGTCCTTGACCAGCGCGAGGCGCTCCCCGTCGGCGCGGTGTACGGCATATATGGTCTCTTGATCTCCGACCTCGTCCCGCACTTCCGAGGGAAGCTCGGCGACGGCAACCGGGCGCACGTATACAAGGTTGGACTGGTCTGCATCTTTGAAATCGAATGGCGTATTCATGGTCTACCCCTTCTTGATCTGGATTGTTTGAACCACGGTTTCGGGACGCTGAAGTGTCAGATCGACATGCAGCAATCCGTTCTCCATGATCGCCTCTCCGACTTCGACACCGTCAGCGAGCACGAAGCTGCGCTGAAACTGCCGTGCGGCGATCCCGCGATGCAGGAACACGCGGTCGGCACTGTCATCCTGCTGCCGACCTCGGATCACGAGTTGTCTGTCCTCAACGGTTATGCTGAGGTCTTGTTCCCGAAAACCCGCCACCGCCAACGTGATCCGATACGATCCGTCCGAGGTTTGTTCGATATTGAAGGGCGGATATCCGTCGTTGCCGGACTTCGCGGTGCGTTCCAACAGACGTTCGAGTTGCTCGAACCCGAGCAGATGGGGATAGGATCCCAGGGTCAGTTTTGTCATCGACACGTCCTTTTGCGTAAAGCGACAGTGTGGCGCAGTCCCGTTATGGCGACCGCTCAGGAGGAAATATGGGGTTGCTCCGGTGAAGACGCAAGGGCTTTGCGGAATCGCAGAATGGCGCTATCTTCAGACTCCCACACCAATTTCAGGGACCGAAAAGCCTCATGAATGCTCCAACTGATCTGTCCATGAAAACAGACGACGTCCTGCGGGTCGAACTCGAGGTGTTTCGCCGCGAGCATCGCGATCTGGACGAGGCCATTCGTGCGATGCAGTCCACCGGGACGGCCGATCAACTGACCCTGCAACGCCTGAAGAAGAAAAAACTGGTTCTCAAGGACCGGATCGCGCAGATCGAAGACCGTCTGTTGCCGGATATCATCGCCTGACGCCAGGCCGAGTTGCCCCTTGGTGCGAACTGGCTATAGTGCGCGCTCCGAACACCTGAAGGGGCGCAATCGCCATGTCAGAACCGATCAAAGTGGGCATCATCATGGGCAGCCAGTCCGACTGGCCGACGATGAAGGAAGCCGCCGACATGCTTGATGCGCTGGATGTCCCCTATGAGGCCAAGATTGTCTCGGCGCACCGCACGCCGGATCGGCTTTGGGACTATGGCAAGACCGCCGTGGACCGGGGATTGCAGGTCATCATCGCGGGCGCGGGCGGCGCGGCGCACCTGCCGGGCATGATGGCATCCAAGACCCGTGTGCCCGTGATCGGCGTGCCGGTCCAGACCCGTGCGCTTTCGGGCGTCGACAGCCTCTATTCCATCTTGCAGATGCCGCGCGGCTTTCCGGTGGCGACGATGGCGATCGGAGCCACCGGTGCGGCCAATGCAGGGCTGATGGCCGCGGGAATCCTGGCGTTGCAGGACGCCGAGCTTGCGGCCCGGCTCGACCAATGGCGCGCCGACCTGTCCGCCTCGATCCCCGACGCCCCTTCTGACGACGGATAATCGCATGTCGCATTTTCTTCCTATCGGTTCGACCATCGGCATCATCGGTGGTGGACAGCTTGGCCGGATGCTCTCGGTCGCCGCAAGTCGGCTGGGCTTTCGCTCTCACATCTTCGAACCGGGGGCCGAGCCGCCGGCGGGACAGGTCGCACACAAGGTGACCACGGCGGCCTATGACGACGACGCCGCGCTGCGCGCCTTCGGAGCGTCGGTCGATATCATCACCTACGAATTCGAGAACATCCCGACAGCCGCGCTGGACCTGTTGCAGGACCTCGCGCCGATCCATCCGGGGCGCGAAGCCTTGCGGGTGAGCCAGGATCGACTGACAGAAAAGACCTTCCTTCAGGAGCTCGGACTCAAGACAGCGCCCTTCGCGGACGTTCCGGATGCCGCCAGCCTCGAGGCGGCATTGGGCCAGATCGGGACGCCAGCTATCCTCAAGACGCGGCGGTTCGGTTATGACGGAAAGGGACAGGCACGGATCATGTCGCCCGAGCACGCCGCGCAGGCCCTGGCCGACATGAAGGGCGCCCCAGCGATCCTTGAAGGCTTCGTCGATTTCTCACGAGGTTTCGGTGATCGCCGCGCGCAGCCTCGACGGTG
>Ga0102932_1001960_pt1 | contig 10559 bp, 7 predicted proteins | sample SalPonR1_C_D2_MG_FD_78212 | JGI IMG/M metagenome (GOLD analysis project Ga0102932, IMG submission 78212) | Salt pond soil microbial communities from South San Francisco under conditions of wetland restoration - Salt Pond MetaG R1_C_D2_MG | ecosystem: Environmental > Aquatic > Marine > Intertidal...
CATCCAGCAAACCGGCCTGCGCCAGCGGATGGGCGATGGTCAGCGTCTGGATGGCGCCCAACGGGCGGATGCCGTGCCTCAAGGCGTCTTCCAGCGCTTGTTCGGCCGCCTGCTCGCGCGGCATCGTCGCAAGATCAAAAGCTACCGGCGGCAGGTTCATCCAGTCATCCAGCAGGGTCCTGCCGAAGCGCCAGTCCGCGAACTCGCTGTCGCCGAAAAGATGCTGCGGCAGGAACTGCCACCACAGCGCGAAAAGGCCGGCGGTTTCGGAGCCGGCATCCATCACGCCGTCCCACGAGCGCAGTTCTTCGGCGATCCGGGCGCGGCCCGTTCCGGAAGCAACGTCGGCCAACCAGTCCTTCCACGCGATGGCCCTTTCGGAGGTGTAGTCCATCTGCATCGCGTGCATGTCGGTTGGCGTGAATTTGCTGCTGCCGGACAACCAGTCGACCGCGCGGCGCATGCGCAGGTGCTTGTAGAAGCCGGGCATGGGCCAGGGGCTGTCTAAAGCGGCATGGTTGTTGGAATTGGCCAGCCAGCCTTGTTCGGGATTGAGCGCGAACGGGCGCTGCGCGGCCGGAACAAAGCCGCCCCAGTGATTCTGCGGATCTGCGCCGTCCAGCGTGGTGTAGAACGCTTCGTGCCGCCGTAGCGGAATCGGCGTCGATTGCACATAGCCGATGTTGCCGGCCCGGTCGGAATAGCTCCAGTTGACCGAAAGCGCACCCATGTCGCTGGCTGCCACCCGAAAAGCTTCAAAATCTCCGGCGCGATTTATCTCCAGGCCATTGGCGATCAGGCGCGCGACCGGCAGTTCGAATCCGGCCCAGCGGAGCACGTCCGCGCCGGTGTCATCGCGTTCAAGCACCAGTCCGTAGCGCGTGTTCGCGATTCTGCGCACTACGGGCTGATCCAGGTCTCGCACATGGAAGGTTTCCTCCCGTTCGACAATCGGAAAAACACCGTCCGGTCCAACCAGAAGATCGGAATTCTTCGGTGATCGCTCGAATCGGTAAACCTCGTACAAGTCCACCGGCGCCACGGTGAAGGCGAACGCGATCCGACCATTGTGTCCCATGGCGACGAACGGCAGTCCCGGTGGGGTGACACCGACCACGTCGAGCGTCTCTTCGGAATGGATGCCGGCGGCGTACCAAAGGCCCGGGGCCATGGTGTAGTCCAGATGCGGGTCCGAGGCGTGCAGCGCGGAACCGCTGGCAGATTTTTCCGGCGCCACTACCCAGGTGTTGGAAGCCTCGGTCATCCGCTGGGCCGGCACGCTGGGCACGCCCCAGGCCGGTAGCTCGCCCAGCCATTCGGCGGCGGGCCGCCCTCCGACTTTCGCCGCTTCGCGCCAGGCTTCGGCCAGCCGCTGGACCAGGGTCGTCGGATACCACGTCTGGTAGTAGGCCAGCATCAGAACGTCCGACACGCGCCAGGCGCGCGGCTTTCGCCCCAGCAGCGCGAAAGCCGGGGGCAGCTGCCGGCCGCTTTCGATGCGCGCGTTGATGCCGCCGACGTAGGCTTCGAGCAGGGTTTCGATTTCGGGTGCAAGATCGGGCGGATCGCGTTCGATGCGTCGGGCAAAGCCGTACTGGCGGTGCAGAAGATCGCTTTCCAGCCCGGCCAGGCCGACGATCTCGGAAATCTCGCCGCGCGCCACGGCGCGCAACAGTTCCATCTGGAAAAGACGCTCTCCGGCGTGCAGCCAGCCCAGCGCGCGCAACCCGTCGGCATCCGTTTCGGCGTAGATACGCGGAATGCCGCGCTCGTCGAACAGGATTTCTACCGGCTGCGAAAGGTCGGGTACTTGTTGCGTCCCGTCCATCGGCATCAGACTGCCCCCCAGGTACATGCGGCCGCCGAACCAGACGGCCAGCAGCAGCGCGGTGAACGAAAGCAGGCTGGTCAGCAGTATTCTGGAAAATGAAAGCTTGGCTTGCATCGGGGTCGTTGCCTGAGAATGATTCAGCATTATGCACACCGTCTTTTTCAACCATGGTCATGAAGCCTATCTGGACAATTCCGGAACCGGAATGCTGTCGGGCGATTCGGCCGTTTAAGGAACCTCTGATTGAATAGCTGCGGGCGCGACGGGTCTTTGCGGGTTGCTCCGGCGTGGCTTGGGTGAGCGCGGTTTGGTTGTTCCAAATAAGCGAGCCCGATTGCCAAAACAATCGCGGCGGAGCGCCCGCAAGGCCCCGTCCCGTAGGGTTTCGCCGGAAAAGCCGCATCTCGCGCGTTGCGACCCTCGGCCGTAGCTATGGCTACTGTTATTCGGGCCGCCCCACACGATCTGCGGCTTTTCCGACTGAAACGCGCTCCGCGGGTATTCAATCAGAGGTTCCTTACCAAACGCGGATACACTACCGGCCTTTGACAATGGGCCAACAACAATGCCTAGAGCAACTGAAATCAAACGCGGATTCGTAATGGAACACGACGGCCGGGTCTGGGCCGTGCGCGATCTTTCGCGCTCAACGCCCACCGCACGCGGCGGCGGGACGCTGTTCCGTTTCAAACTTGAAGCCATACCCGGAGGCGATCGCCAGGAACTGACGCTCAAGGGCGACGACATGGTGCGCGAGGCTGACCTGGTTCGCCGGCAGTCGACGTTTTCCTACCGCGACGGCGATGAATTCGTGTTCATGGACGACGAGGATTTCAGCCAGTACACCCTCAACCTCGATGCCATGGGCGATGCAACGGGTTTCATCACTGACGGCCTCGCCGGCGTCTACGTGCTGCTGATCGAGGGTACGCCGGTCGCCATTCAACTGCCGCAGTCGGTGGAGCTCGAAGTCACCGACACCGCGCCGGTGATGAAGGGCGCGACCGCCAGTCGATCGAACAAGCCGGCCACCACGGAAACCGGTCTGGAAGTGATGGTGCCGGACTACGTGACGCCGGGAGAGCGGATCAAGGTCAATACGGAAAGCGGCGAGTTCATGGGTAGGGCCTGAGAACCTCTTGAGAGCTATTGCGAGTACGTCTGGCGGGGCGTCCGGCGTACTCGAAATCCTCATGCACTTGAACGTAAACTGGTGATCGTGCGCGGAGCTCGCCCCGGCCTCCGATCCCGGGTGGCCACCGTCAGTCAGCCGCCGGCGATGCTCTCAGGGCGTTTTTCATCGATTAATTTGGATCATTGATGCCTGAAGAAAACAAAAAATCACTTGAGGCGTTGCGCGGTGAGCTGGATCGCATCGACAAGGAACTGATCGAGCGCGCGTCCGAGCGTCAGCGAATCGTCTCGGAGATCGGGCGGATAAAAAAAACGGCCGGGCGGCAGTTGCGCGATTTCCGACGCGAGCGCCAGGTGCTGGACGGCGTTCGTGCGCATGCCGAGGGATGTGGGCTGGACCCGGGCGTGGCCGAGCGCCTGTTGACAACGCTGATCGAAGCTTCGCTGACCCGTCAGGAAACCGAGCGCGTGGCGCTTTCGGCTCGCGGCGAGGGTCAGCGGGCGCTGGTCATCGGCGGGGCCGGGCGGATGGGTCGCTGGCTGGTCCGCTTCCTCGACAGCCAGGGTTTCGACGTCTCGATTGCCGATGCCGCGGTGGATACCGACGGCGTGAGCGAATTCAGCGATTGGCGGTCGGCACCGCTGGACGTGGACCTGATCGTGGTCGCCGCGCCCATCGATGCCAGTCGGCGGATCATCGACGAATTGGCTCGTATACGGCCGACCGGCCTGATATTCGACGTCGCGTCGATCAAGGCGCCGTTGGTCGATGCACTTCGGCGCGGAGCAGAGGTGGGGCTGAATATCTGCTCGGTGCACCCGATGTTCGGGCCCGACACGCGCTTGCTGGCCGGCCACCATGTGCTGCTGGCCGACTGCGGCAACACCGGCGCCGTGACTCGCGCGCGCGCGCTGTTCGACGAAACGATGGCGTCACTGGTGGAGGTGTCGCTGGATGAGCACGACCGGCTGATGGCCTGGGTGCTCGGACTTTCGCACGCGCTCAATGTGGCCTTTGCCGCGGCGCTGGCCGATTCCGACATGGACGCCGGTCAGCTGGCTGCGATTTCGTCGACTACGTTCCAGCGCCAGCTCGACATCGCCACCGACGTTGCCGGGGAAAATCCCGAGCTCTACTTCGAAATTCAACGGCTCAACCCTTATGAAAGCGGGGTGCTGGCGTCGCTGCGCCGCGCGCTGGCGTCGCTGGAGTCCTCGGTGCTGAAAGACGATTCGAAGACCTTCGTCGGCCTTATGCAGCGCGGCGCCGACTGGACCGACCGACATCGCGATGCACGCGATGGTGAACGCACGGCCGGCGAACGCGACTGAACATCAACCCGACCAGGACGATCTGACTCATGACCGACCCGCAACGCGTCGGATTCCGCGCGCGTCTTGGACGCTGGATCGAGAGCGCCGGCCCGCGCAACTTCATCATCGCGCTGATCCTGATCAATGCCGTGATTCTCGGGCTGGAAACCTCGTCTGCGATCATGGAGAGGATCGGTGGTGTTCTGATTCTGATCAACCAGGTAGTGCTGGCGGTTTTCGTCCTCGAGATTCTGATCAAGCTCTACGCGTTCGGCTTCAGGTTTTTCAAGTCCGGCTGGAATGTGTTCGATTTTCTTATCGTCGGCATCGCGCTGGTGCCGGCCACCGGGCCGCTGGAAGTGCTTCGCGCACTGCGAATATTGCGTGTGCTGCGCCTGCTGTCGCAGGTCCAGCGCCTGCGCAACATCATAGAATCCCTGATGCGGGCGCTGCCCGGAATGGGCTGGACCGCGGCGTTGTTGCTGCTGGTGTTCTACATCTTCGCGGTGATGGGCACGATGATTTTCGGTGAAGCCTTTCCCGAGTACTGGGGCCATCTGGGGAGGAGCTTCTTTTCGCTGTTCCAGATCATGACGCTGGAATCTTGGTCGTCGGGCATCGCCCGGCCGATGCTCGAAGAGTTTCCGCTTTCGTGGATGTTCTTCGTCCCGTTCATCCTTGTCTCGAGTTTCATGGTGCTGAACCTGTTCATCGCCATCATTGTCAGTGCCACCAATGCGATCCACGAAGACGAAGAGGCCGATGAGCGCCGCCAGTTGCTGGCCGAACTCAGAAAGATCAACCGGCGGCTGGAGCACCTTGAAGAAGCGACCGAGCGAAAATAAGGGTCTGACTTCGGTGTTGTCGATCTGCATGGCCAACGCTCGCTGACAGTTCAACGCGAGCAAGCCCAGACTGAAATCCTGGCCCCGGGGCCACCAATAACATCGTGCACGTCGTAAAACCAGCAACCCCATTCTGTCCCGAGGGTGCAAAAATGCAAATCATGGATTCGGTTCGCATCGATAAATGGCTTTGGGCCGCGCGGTTTTTCAAGACGCGTTCGCTGGCGCAGGCGGCTGTTCGCGGGGGTCATGTTTCGGTCAACGGGCATGCCTGCAAACCGGCGCGTGCAGTGAGCACGGGCGACCGGCTGCGGATCGTGCGAGGCGAGATCGAGTTCGAAATCGTGGTGGAAGGCCTGGCCGACAAGCGCGGGTCGGCCAGCGTGGCCCAGACCCTGTATGCGGAAACACCGGCCAGCGTCGAAAAGCGCCAGTTCGCAGCCGAGCAGAAGCGGTTGACCCGCCAGTCGGCGCCGGACGGTCGTCCCGACAAGCGCGAACGGCGAAAGATTCGCTCGTTCACGGGGAAGCGTTAGCCGCTCTTCGTGCGGGGCTTGGGCTGCGAGTGTGCCCCGCTTCTTGTCGTTCGTGGTTAAAAAGCCCTTAGGAACAGTTATCTACGCGAAAATCCTCAGCCCTTTCCGCGCACGAAGTGATCGTCGAGATAGCGGTTGATCTCGCGCTCCACGGCAGGCTTGAGGTAGCTCAGAAAGAAACCCAGCTTTGCATGCACGTGGACGCACTCGGCATCCACTTCGATCTCGCCGTGACAGCCGGCGCGCTCGAACAGGATTACGTCGCCGTCCCATCCGTAGTCGACGTCGAATTTCTCCGAGAGATCGCGGGCCAGATCGTCGGCCACCTGCTGGGCACCTTCGAGATCGAAGGAATGGGTCTTGCGGATATCGATTTCGCTCATTGAGCAAGTGTAGCCGATGATCGTTGTTGGCTCGCTTGAAAAGCGAGTTACACGAAGAACACGAAGGAGGCACCAAGAGCACGAAGATGAAGAAGTATCAGAACCAAAAGCCTTTCTTCGTGACCTTCTTCGCGCTCTTCGTATCCTGCTTTTCGGCTTGCCGGCCCTTCGGCGTCACAGACTGGTCCGCGGCGGGACCATCGCGCTGGCCAGGATCAGACCTGTGGCCAGCGCGACGGCGATCATGATTGCCAGAAAGCCGGTTTCAATACCCGAAAGCAGATCCTGGCTGACCAGCGCGGAAAGACTGCGCATGCCGATCGAGCCGGGTACCAGCAGGATCAGACCGGGCAGATGCATGATGGAGCCCGGCCGCTTCGACCAGCGCGCATAGAGATTGCCGGCGATGCCCACCATCAACGCGCCGATGAATGCCGCCAGCACCGGGGAGCCAAGCAGGCCGCCGAAGTTGCTCGTCGTCCACGCCAGCAGGCAGGCGAGCACGATCCAGATCCAGTCCCGCCAGAACGCCTGAAACAGCACGACGAATCCCAATGCTGCGGTTGCCAGGCCGACGGGCACCAGCCAGCCGGGCAGGGCGGAGGCCGGGACCAGCGGCACCGGCCCGGTAAACTGCTGCGCCACCCAGCTGCCCAGCGCGAGGCCCACAGTGAGCAGTGCGAATACGACAATGGTCGAGGCCAGCCGAGCCGCCCCGGAAACCTGGTGCCCGGTGGCCAGCTCTCGGGTCGCTGCGGTCAGCTCCATGCCCGGCACCAGGGTGATCATTCCGGCGATCACGGCCGGCATCAATGCCGTTTGCGGGTCGAGCCCGCACCACAACGTACCGACCAGCGTCACCAGGCCCGCGCTGAGCGGATTGAGGAGTCGGGACAATTCGGCCCGCTTCCAGAGCAAGAGCACACTGGTGCCTGTAATGCTGCCCAGCAGTCCGGCCAGTATCGCTTCGCGCCAGCCGCCGCCGATCAGCGTGCAGGCGCCGGCTGAGACCAACACGTAGGCCATCAGCAAGGTGACTCCGCGATGATGGGCCGGGCGGGCATCGATTTCGCGCACCCGGGCATCGGCCGCCACCGGATCCAGCGCTCCGCTGGCCAGCGCCTCCATGACTTCCGTGAGTTCGGACAGCTTGCCGAGGTCCGGCCCTCCGGGTTCGACCCGCGCCAGGTAGGTCTGCTGGCGATTGCCGTCGCCCAGCGATGCAATCAATGCGGTCGGCGTGCAGAAAAATTCCGCGGTAAGTCCCAGGCGCTCGGCCATGATCTGCATCGCAGACTCCAGCCGGTGTGCCGGCGAGCCGACACGCAACAGTGCCCGCCCCAGATTCAGGACCAGCGTTGCGTAAGGACTGGATTCGTACGGCTGCGCGACAGCGGCGTCGAGTTCGGGATTCATGGCCGGCTCCATGAGAATCAGGACGCGATGGTAACCGGTGGGATGGTTGGTCGTTTGGTCGATGGTCAGGAGTGGGGAGGTCGCGTCCAATTCCCTGACCGACTGCCATCCCTTGGGTTTCAGGTTTCGGGTTTCCGGAAACCGGAAACCGGAAACCGGAAACCGGAAACCGGAAACCGGAAACCCCTGTCTCCGCTCCAACCGCTAACATGTTGCTTCCCTTTCCGTGGCCGGAGTTCCCCATGAAGCGCGAAGAAATCGATTTCCCCGCCGAGCACGACCCGTTGCGCGATGATGTCGGCGAGCTTGGCAGCATGGTGGGCGATCTGCTGCGGGAGCAGTGTGGAGAACGTCTTTTCATGCGCGTAGAGACCGCTCGGGCCGCGGCCATAGACCGACGCAACGGCGCGACCGGAAGCGATGCACTGGGGAACCAATGCCGTTTCGACGAGCCGACGCAGGCATTGGATTTCGTGCGCGGGTTCGCCGCGTGGTTTCGAATGGTGAACCTGGCCGAGCAGGTGCACAGGATACGGCGCCAGCGAGCCTGGGCCACCGGCAAGGAACCCCAGCCCGAGAGCCTGGAGGCGGTTCTCAGGGGCTTGCGCGACGATGGTCTGGATTTCGACGAATTCGAGCCCATGCTTGCGGACCTTCTGATCGAGCCGGTGCTGACGGCGCATCCCACGGAAGCCACGCGGCGCTCCATTCTCGAGAAGGAACAGCGCATGGCCGAGTACCTGGTCCAGCGCTTCGACACCACGCAATCAGCGCGCACCTTGCACCGTCTGATCGATCGCGTGAGAATGGAACTGACGATCGCCTGGCAGACAGCCGAGCAATCGGCGGTGCGCCCGACTGTGGCGGATGAAGCCGAGCATGCGCACTATTACCTGGCCAACGTGCTGTACCGGGTAACGCCGGTATTGCATGAGAATCTGGCCGAAGCCATCCAGGCGGTCTGGGGCGTTGACGTCAATCCAGCCCGGTTGCCGGCCATTCTGCGCTTCGGTTCCTGGGTGGGCGGCGACATGGACGGTAACCCGAACGTGGGCCCCGACACGGTGCTGGATACGCTGGCCGAGCAGCGCCGGCAGGTTATCGGCAATTACCAGCGCGAGGTCCGGCGACTCAACCGGCTGCTCAGCCACACGCTAGGCCGCATCAAGGTCCTGGACGAATTGCATGAGCGCCTCGATCACTACGACGTGCAGATGCCCGATGTCGCCGCGCGGTTGCCCGAACGCTATGCCGACATGCCTTACCGCAGACTGCTTTATTTCGCCGATCGGAAGCTGTCGCAAACGCTCGCCGATGAGCGGGGGGGTTACCGCGACGCGGACGAGTTTCTGGCTGATCTCGGGCTTATCGCAGACAGCATGCTGCTGCATCGCGGCGAGCGCGCGGGGTTGTTTCCCCTGGACCGCCTGCGCCGGCGGGTCGGCATCTTCGGATTTCATCTGGCCGCACTCGACCTGCGCGTCGATTCCGGCGACCTGCACGAAGCTGTGGGTGAGCTCCTGGGTGATGCGGACTGGCCCGGCCGCGACCATGCCGCCAGAACAGAGCGCCTGTGCGAGGTGCTGGACGATCCGTCGTTCGAGGCAGGCAGTTGTGACCATCCCGTTTACAGGCTGCTTGAGGCAGCGCGCGAGGCGCGCGAGCGCTTCGGCACGATGTCGGTGCAAACTTTGATAGTGAGTATGAGCCGCAACGCCGACGATGTGCTGGCCGCGTGGTTCGTCGCGCGGGCTGCAGGCATTGACGACGGCGGCTTCGATTTTGTCCCGCTGTTTGAAACCGTGGACGATCTGGACGCGGCCGAGGGCGTCATGCGTGGCCTGCTCGGCCTGGATCTGTGGAAGCAGTTACTGGAAAAACGCGCACGCCGGCAGATGATCATGCTGGGATATTCCGACAGCAACAAGGACGGCGGCCTGGTGGCTTCGCGCTGGGCGCTGCACGATGCCCAGGAAAAGCTCGTTGCGCTGTTTCGAGAGGCCGGGGTGAAGCTGGCGCTGTTCCATGGTCGCGGCGGCAGCATCGGTCGCGGCGGCGGCAAGACCCATCGCGCCATCCTGGCCGCCCCTGCCGGCAGTGTGGCAGGCCGGCTGCGGCTGACCGAGCAGGGCGAAGTGATTCACCGCAAGTACGCGCTGCGACCGATTGCGCTGCGAAACATGGAACAGACCGCAGGCGCGGTGATCCGGGCCAGTATCGGGCGTTTCGGGGCGTCCGGCGAAGACCGGGTGAAGTCTTCGTGGAAAGACCACATGCATCGGCTCGCCGAATTGAGCAGGAATGCCTACCGCGACCTTGTTTACGGCGATCCGGGCTTTGTGGATTACTTTCGCCTGGCCACGCCCATCGACGTCATCGAACGCATGCGCATGGGTTCGCGCCCTGCCTCGCGCAGACCGGACGCCGGAATCGAGGGTCTTCGCGCCATCCCATGGGTATTTTCCTGGGCTCAAAGCCGTCATGCGCTGCCGGGCTGGTACGGGCTGGGCAGCGGTCTGGAGGCGGTGGCCGGCGAAATCGGTGATGGCACACTGGCCGAAATGACTGAAAACTGGCCGTTCGTGCGCACCGTGCTCGATGATGCCGAAATGGCGATGAGCAAGGCGGATCTTGACATCGCGAGGCGCTATGCGGGCCTGGCCGGTGCGGCCGGCGAGCGGTTCTTCCCCCTTATCGACGCTGAATTCGAGCGCACCAAGACCTGGATCTGCAGGCTCAAGGGACAATCGGAGCTGCTGGCGGGCGACGAGACGCTGAAGCGCTCCATCCTGCTGCGCAATCCGTATGTCGATCCGATGAGTTTTGTACAGGTGGATACCCTGGCGCGCTGGCGCGCTGGACACCGCGAGGACGAGCTGCTGGAGCAGGTGCTGATTGCGACTGTGCACGGCATCGCTCAGGGCCTGCAGAATACAGGTTGAATGCGGGTTTCGGGTTTCCGGGTTCGGGTTTCCGTAAATGCAGGCTGCGGGCCGCGCGATGATCTGCGCAGCCCGCCTTATAGTGCGATGCGTTTGGTTTTTCCGGAAACCGGAAACCGGAACCCTGAAACCGTCGGTTTTACGCCGGCGCTGAACCC
>Ga0102932_1001968_pt1 | contig 10537 bp, 7 predicted proteins | sample SalPonR1_C_D2_MG_FD_78212 | JGI IMG/M metagenome (GOLD analysis project Ga0102932, IMG submission 78212) | Salt pond soil microbial communities from South San Francisco under conditions of wetland restoration - Salt Pond MetaG R1_C_D2_MG | ecosystem: Environmental > Aquatic > Marine > Intertidal...
GCGCGCCGCGTCTTCTCCGCCAGCACATCGCACACCGCCGCCTGGAACCCGGCGCACAGGTCCGCCCGGTCCTGCCGCGTCAGCCCGCTCTTGTCCGCAACGATGGCATCGCGCGCCCGCAGCACCGCCGTCTTGAGCCCCGAAAAGGAAAGGTCGCACCCTGCCCGGTCGAGCAAAGGGCGGGGAAAGCGGACCCGTGCCGGATCGCCCGTCGCGGCGGCGCGCTCCACCTCCGGGCCGCCGGGCTGCGGCAGCCCCAGAAGCCGCGCCACCTTGTCGAACGCCTCGCCCGGCGCGTCGTCGATGGTGCCGCCGAGGCGGCTGAACTTCTCCGGTCCGGCCACGATCAGGAATTGGCAATGCCCGCCCGAAACCAGCAGCATCAGGTAGGGAAACCCCACCCCATCGGTCAGCCGCGGCGTCAGCGCGTGCCCGGCAAGGTGATTGACCCCGATCAGCGGCAGACCCGCCCCGGCGGCGATCCCCTTGGCGCACATCACGCCCGAAAGCACCCCGCCGATCAGCCCCGGCCCGGCGGTGACGGCCACCGCCTCCACCTGCGCGAGCGTCAGCCCCGCCCGGTCCAGCGCCTCTTGCACCGCGATGTCGAGTTTCTCGGCATGGGCGCGCGCCGCGATCTCGGGCACCACGCCGCCGAAATCCGAATGCAGCGCCGTCTGTCCATGTACCACCGAGGCAAGCACCTCTGCCCGGTCTTCCCCGAGCCGCACCAGCGCTGCGGCGGTATCGTCACAACTGCTCTCGATCCCGAGTATGGTCAGCGGCGTGCTCATCCCGGCCCTGCTGCATTGCCCCGCGCGTCCGCGGCAGGTAACAGCTTATCACGAGGCTAACAACTGCGGACCGCCGATGCCCCTGCGCCTGCTCATTACCCGGCCCGAGCCCGCCGCGACCGGGATGGCAGAAGAGCTGCGTGCGGCGTTTCCGGGGGCCGAGGTGGTCGTCTCGCCGCTCATGCGGATCACCTATGGCGGCACGCTGCCTGCCCTCGCCGCGCGCGAAACGCTTATCTTCACGTCCCGGCACGGGGTCGCGGGTTTCTGCCGCCTGTCGCCCCGGCGCGATCTGCCTGCCTGCGTGGTGGGCGCGGCCACGGCAGAGGATGCGCGCGCGGCGGGCTTTGACGTGATCGCGGAGGCCGGGGATGCCGCCGCGCTGCTCGCCCGGATCGCTTCAGACGCGGTGGCCGGTCCGTTCCTGCACATGCGCGGCGCGCATGTCGCAGCCGATATCGCGGGCGCGCTGCGACAGGCGGGCCATTCCGCCCGCGATGTGGTGGTCTACGACCAGAAGCCCCTGCCGCTGACCGACGACGCGCGCGCCATGCTCGACGGCGACGCGCCGGTGGTGCTGCCGCTCATGTCGCCGCGCAGCGCCACGCTTTTCTTCGAGGCGGCCGGCACGCCGCGCGCTCCGCTCCTGATCGCGGCGATCAGCCGCAACGTGGCCGGTCGTGTCCCGGCGGGCGCCGCAATCCGCGTGTCCGCAGCCCGGACGCCGGATGCCGGCGCATTGCGCATCGTGCTGAACGATCTGGCGAAACACGCCAAGCGGGTTGAGAGCCACAAGGGGGCACAGTAAGGTCGGGGTGACAGCCGAGCGTGACAAGATTCGAGAAGGTGGGGTGCCGTGGCAAGAAAGAAGAAAACCCAGACGGATAAATCCGCCGCGCCCCGGGGCGCGACCGGGGATGAGACCACCGCCTCCGCCGCGGCGCAGGACACGCCCGAGGCCAAGGACGCGCGAACGCCCGACACTGCCGGGACGGAGTCGGCAAAAACCGCCACGGAGGCTGAAACCACCGGTACGCACACGGAGGCTGAAACCACGGGCACGCAATGGCCCGAGCCTGCATCCGGGTCCGATCCGTCCGGGGCCGGGGAACAGGCCGCCGAAGACCCGGAAGCACTCCGAACGACGGAACACGACACTGTCGCCGGGGCATCGTATCCTGACACCGACGGCGAGACCGAGGCGACCGTTGCCACGGGGGACACGGCGCCCGGGCCAGAGGGAGAACCGGCCGCTGACACCGCGCCGGACGATACTGCTGACATATCCGGAACCACGCCGGAGGCCCCGGATTTCCCCCCTCGGGACGAGACCGAAGAGGCCGCATCGGGCGAAACGCCTGAACCCCCGGAAGACGAGCCAAAGGCCGCCGCCGGGGGCGATACCGCTTCGGTTTCCGCAGATCACGCGCCAGAGACCGCGCCGGTCATGCGCACCGAACAGGTCACCGTGCGGCAGGGCGGATTCTGGTCGATGCTGATCGGCGGGATCGCGGCAGCGGGGATCGGCGTGGCGGCAGCCCCCTATATCTATCCTCACCTGCCCGTCGGGCCGGCACCGGAACCGGCACCCGCCCCGGTCCCCTCCGATGACAGGTATGACGCGCTGGTGGCACGGCTCGACGAGCAGGCGCAGCGCCTGTCCGATCTCGGGGCACGGCTCGGCGACATCCCCGCACCGGTCGACCGGTCAGACGAGATTTCCGGGCTGAGCACGACGGTTACATCCCTGACAGAACGGGTCGCGAACCTCGAGGTTCAGTTCTCGAATCTGGAGGTTCCCGCGGCCCCGGAACCCCCGGATACCACCGCCACGGATGCCGCGCTCGAGGAGTTGCGCGACAGCCTCGCCGCGCAGAGTGCCGAAATCCAGGAGCTGCGCGCGACGCTGGAAGCCGAGGAACAGGCGGCCCGCGACAGCGCCCGCGCCACCCTTCAGCGCGCCGCCCTCACGAGAGTGATGACCGCGCTCGACACCGGAGAGGAATTTTCCCCGGCCCTCAATGATCTGCGCGAAAGCGGGCTCTCGGTGCCCGACGCGCTGGCAGAGGTGTCAGAGACCGGCGTGCCGACACGGTCGGAGCTTGTCGAAGGCTTCCCCGCCGCTGCGCGCGCGGCGCTGTCGGTCGCGCGTGCCGAGGGCAGTGGCGATGGCCTGTCCGTTCGCAGTTTCCTGCAGGCGCAGCTTGGTGTGCGGTCGCTCGAGCCGCGCGAGGGTGACGACCCCGACGCCGTCCTGTCACGCGCCGAGGCAGCGCTGACAGAGGGGCGCATCGCCGACGCGCTGGCAGAAATCGAGACCTTGCCGGAGGATGCACGCGTCGAAATGTCCGGCTGGGCGGCGAAGGCAGCGGCGCGAAAAGACGCGCTGTCCGCTGCCGAGTCGCTGTCGGCGGAACTGAATTGAGTTTGAAAGGGCGGGTCTCATGCTTTGGTCCATCGTGAAGGTTGCAATTTTCATAGCCCTTGTCGGGGCCATCACGTTCGGCGCGTCCTACCTGCTCGAGCTCGAGGGCGGCGTGCGCATCGTCATGGCGGGGATCGAGGTCAACCTCACCCCCATCAAGGCGGTGATCGCCCTGGGCCTGCTGGTGCTCGCCATCTGGCTGCTGATGAAGCTGGCGGGTATGCTGGTGGCGGTGCTGCGCTTCATCAACGGCGATGAAACGGCGCTGTCGCGCTATTTCGACCGGAACCGGCAGGAAAAGGGTTATCGCGCTCTGGGCGAGGGCGTTCTGGCGCTCGCCTCGGGTGAGGGCGACAAGGCCATCGCGCATGCGGCCAAGGCCGAGAAATACTTGCGCAAGCCAGCGCTCACCGATCTCATCACCGCGCAAGGCGCGGAGATGACAGGCGACAAAACCAAGGCCGAGGCCGCGTTCAAGCGGCTGCTGACCAATGAGAAGACACGTTTTGTAGGCGTGCGCGGCATCCTTCGGCAAAAGCTGGAGGCGGGCGAGACCGACGCCGCACTCAAGCTGGCCAAGACCGCCTTCGCGCTCAAACCCCGGCAGACCGAGATACAGGACACGCTGTTGCAGCTTCAGGCCGACAAGGGCGACTGGGCGGGCGCGCGTTCCACGCTCGGTGCCAAGCTCAAATACGGCGCGCTCCCGCGCGACGTTCACAAGCGGCGCGATGCCGTTCTGGCATTGTCGGAGGCGCGCGACGTGCTCGACGAGGGCAAGACCGTCGCCGCGCGCGAGGCGGCGATCGAAGCCAACCGGCTGTCGCCAGATCTCGTGCCTGCGGCGGTGCTGGCCGCGCGCGGCTATATCGAGGCGGGCAAGAAGCGCCCCGCCGCGCGAGTCATCAACAAGGCGTGGCTGATGCGGCCCCATCCAGACCTCGCCGCCGCCTTTGCCGAGATCGAGCCCGAAGAGACGCCGCAGGCGCGGCTGAAACGCTTTGCCAAGCTGCTCAAGGTGCATCCCGACGAGCGCGAGACCCGGCTTCTGGAGGCCGAACTCAATCTCGCTGCCGAGGATTTCCCGGCCGCGCGGCGCGCGCTCGGCGACCTGGCAGAAGTCGAGCCCGATTCCCGCGCGCTCACCATCATGGCTGCGATCGAGCGCGGCGAGGGGGCCTCGGATGCCGTGGTCAAGGGCTGGCTGGCCCGCGCACTGGGTGCGCCGCGCGGGCCGCAATGGTGCTGTGACAACTGTCAACACATCCATTCCGAGTGGCAACCCGTCTGCGAGAACTGTCATTCCTTCGACACGCTGAGCTGGCGCGCCCCGCCCGACACGGCGATGAGCACCTCCACGGGGCTCGAGATGCTGCCGCTTCTGATCGGCCCGGTGGACGAGGATGCGCAGAAGACGGACGCCCCGGATGCGGATGATACGATGCCCGATGCCGAGATCGTCGAGGGCAGCGCAGACCCCGAAGGCACGGACCATGCCGGTGAGCGCCGGGCGTGACCGGCCATACCGGGTAAGGCACAAGCGATGCGTCTGACGCTCCGGGTCCTGGCCGTTTCGGCGGCGCTGGGGGTTGCCGCTGGCGTGTTCCTCGTCTCGCTCGGTTTCTTCCGGTCCGGGGAACAGGCCAAGGCCGAAGGCCGCCTGTCACTGTACCGGAGCATGGTAGTTTCCGAGATCGAACGGTTTTCGCACCTCACCTACGTTCTGGCACGCGATGCTCACGTGATCGAGACCGCCGCCGGTCGCGCGCCGGACACCCTGAACCGCAGGCTGGCTGCCTTTGCCGGGAAATCGGGGCTCGACGCGATCTATCTCATGCGCCCTGACGGGCTGACAATCGCCGCGTCGAATGCCGGGACGCCCGAGAGCTTTGTCGGGCAGGATTACGGATTCCGGCCGTATTTCCGGACTGCGCTCGCAGGCGGACAGGGCCGGTTCTACGGCATCGGGGCGACGACCGGGCTGCCGGGTTATTTCATCGCCGACCCGGTGCGCGGCCCCGAGGGCGGGCTGCTGGGCGTGATCGCGATCAAGCTCGATCTTACCGATCTCGAAGAGACATGGCGCGCGGCGGGCGAGCGCGTCTTGCTGGTCAACGACGACGGCGTGGTGCTCTTGTCCTCCGATCCCGGCTGGCGCTATCGCACACTTGGCACGCTGGGTGCGGCGCAGCGCGCGCGGATCGCGCAGGACCGGCAGTTCTCCGGTCAGACGCTCGGCCCGCTGGACTGGCAGCCCGCCGCGAACAGCCGCGCGGTGATCGGCGGGGCCGAGCATCTGCATCTGCAAGGCGCGCTCGGATCGCATGGTTGGGTGCTGCATTATTTCGCCGATGACAGCGCGGCAGTGACGCGAAGCTGGCTGCTGGCCGGTATCGTGACGACGCTCGCGGGCGGCGGGCTGCTGGCCTCGCAGGTGCGCCGGACACGGCGCATCGGGGCCGCCTTGCGCCGGTCCGAGGCGGAAGAGGCGCAGTTGCGCCAGGCCAATGAGCGGCTGGCGGTCGAGATCGAGGAGCGCCGCGCCGCCGAGCGCCGGTTGAAGCGCACTCGGGACGAGCTGGAACGCGCGAGCCGTCTGGCCGCCCTCGGGCAGTTGGCGGCCTCGGTCACGCACGAGTTGGGGCAGCCCATTGCCGCGATGCGCAACCACCTGACCGCGGCCGAGATCGGCAGGCAACCGGCGGCGAAGATCATCCCGCGGATCACCGGGATCGTCGATCGGATGGAGGGAATCACGCGCCAGCTCAAGTTCTTTGCCCGCAGTGACCGGGAGGAGTTCGGCCCGGTCGATCTGGGGGACGCGGTGCAGGCAGCGCTCGCGCTGGTGGAGCCGAATATCGCGAGGCTCGGGGTCACCACCTCGCTTGATGCACCGGATCAGCCCCTCCTGGTGCGCGGCAATCAGTTGCGGCTGGAACAGGTGCTGACCAATGTTCTGCGCAATGCCGTCGACGCGGTGGAGGATTGCGCCGAGCGTCGGATCGACATCGCGCTGGGGCAAGGCGGTGGCGCGGGCTGGGTCGAGGTGCGAGACACCGGGCACGGGCTGGGACAGGCACGCCTCGACGAGTTGCAGGAGCCCTTTGTCACAACCCGCGAGAGCGGGCGCGGCATGGGGCTGGGCCTGGCGATTTCGGCGAATATCGTCAAGGCACATCAGGGCCGGTTCAGCGCCGAGAACCTTGCCCAAGGTGGGGCCATGTTCCGGATCGAGATTCCCCAAGGGGGCCTCGAGGAGGATGTGAGCGCGGCATGAGTGCCCCCAAGACCTCCCGTATCCTGATCGTCGAGGATGATCGCGCGATGCGCCTGTCACTGATCGAGCTGCTGGAGGCGTCGGGCTGGCGTGTCGAGGCGCTGCCGCGCGCGGACCGTCTGACGGACCGCCTCGAGGCGTTTCAGCCCGATGTGATCCTGTCGGACGTGCGGATGCCGGGCATGTCGGGGCTCGACCTGCTGGATAGCCTCTCATACAACCTGTCGCCGCCGCTGGTGCTGATTTCGGCGCATGGCGATATCGCGATGGCGGTCGATGCGATGCAGCGCGGGGCCTACAGCTTTGTCGAGAAACCCTACGAGCCGCGCCGGTTGCTGAACATCCTGCGCCATGCCGCCGATCAGCACCTGATGCGGCGCACCACCGAGCGGCTCAAGTCGCGGCTGATGCAGCTGTCGGGGCTGGACCGGGTGCTGTTGGGACAGACACCGGAAACGGCGGCCTTGCGAGAGGAGGTGCTGGACCTGTCGCAGATCGGAGCGGCCGTGATGCTGCAGGGCGAAACCGGCACCGGCAAGGATCTTGTGGCGCGGGCACTACACGATCTGGGGGCAGATGCGGCGGGGCCGTTCGTGGCGCTCAACTGCGCCGCGCTGTCCATCGAGGGGTTCGAGACCGAGATGTTCGGGGCCGAGGGCGGGGCCAGGGGGCGGCTGCAGGGAGCCGATGGCGGCACGCTGTTCCTCGACGAGATTTGTGCCTGCCCGATGCCGGTGCAGGCCAAGCTGTTGCGGGTGATCGAGGACAAGCAGGTCCTGCCGGTGGGAGCCGAGGCCCCGGTGCCGCTGGCGTTCCGGGTGATTTCGGCGACCAACGAGGACCCTGAAGAGGCGGTGCGCGAGGGGCGGCTGCGGGCCGATCTGCTCTATCGGCTCAATACCACGGTGATCGCCCTGCCGACGCTCAGGCAGCGGCGCGATGACGTCATGCTTCTGGCGGCGCGGTTCCTCGACGAATTCGCCCGCGTCTACCGGACACGCGCGCCCGACCTGACGCCGGAGGACAGTGCCGCGCTTCTGGCGCATGACTGGCCAGGCAATGTGCGCGAATTGCGCAACGTCTGCGAGAGACGTGTTCTGGCGGCGCGGCGCGGCGGCGGGTCGATCGCGCAGGCACTGCGCCGCGACCCGGTGAACGACGATGTGCCGGACACGCTTCGCGCCGCCGTCGCGACGTTCGAACGGGAACTGATCGCCAAGGCGATCACCGCGCATGACGGCCGCATGGACGCGGTTGCCGAGGCGCTGGGAATCGGGCGGCGCACGCTCAACGAGAAGATCGTCAAGCTGGGGCTGGACAAGGAGGCTCTGCTGTAGTCCCCTTGCGGATATCCGCAGGGCGGCTGCCGGGGCATGCGCGGTTTTCTTCATAGCCATGGCAGCGGGTATGCCCCAAGGTAACGTTCGTGAAATCGCATGATATCTGGGAGGAGAAACCATGCAGAAATACCTCAGCTATACCGCCGTTGCGGCGATCAGCCTTGCCTTTGCCGGCGAGGCGGTGGCGACCGAGTGGAACGTTTCGCTCTGGGGCAAGCGCCGCGCCTTTACCGAGCATGTCGAGAAGCTGGCCGAACTGGTGAGCGACAAGACCGACGGCGAGTTCACTCTCAACATCAGCTACGGGGGCCTCAGCAACAACCGCGAGAACCTCGACGGCATTTCCATCGGTGCCTTCGAGATGGCGCAGTTCTGCGCCGGCTATCACCGCGACAAGAACCCCTCGATCACCGTGCTGGAGCTTCCGTTCCTGGGCGTCGAGACGCTGGAGCAGGAGCGCAAGCTGTCGATGGCCCTCTATGATCATCCGGCGGTCGAGGCCGACCTCGCGCGCTGGAACGCGACCCTGCTGATGCCCTCGCCGATGCCGCAGTACAACCTCGTGGGCATGGGCGACGCGCCCCGCAGCCTGTCCGATTTCGAGGGTCTGAACGTGCGCGCCACCGGTGGCATCGGCTCCGCAATGGAAGCCGTCGGCGCGGTGCCCACCTCGATGACCGCGACCGAGGTGCGGCAGGCGATGGACAGCGGCGTGGTCAAGGCCGTGGCCTTTGCCCCTCACGCGCACATGGCGTTCGGCACCATCGAGAACGGCGACTGGTGGACGGCGAATCTCAACCCCGGCACGGTGAACTGCCCGGTTGTCGCCAATACCGACGCGCTCGAGAGCCTGTCCGACGAACACCGAGAGGTGCTTCTGGGCTCGATCGACGAAGCGCTCGACCACTATGTCGACAATTACGAGAACAACACGATGGCGGCCTGGGGCCCGGCGCTCGAGGAGCGCGGGATCGAGGTCATAAGCTTCGACGAGGGGTCGCTGCAGAAGTTCGAGGAGGCGGTGGCCGGCCCCGCCGCCGCGGCGTGGATCGAGGACATGGGCAATCGCGGCCTGCCCGCGCAGGAGCTCTATGATTTCGCGACCTCGACGCTCGCGGACCTGAAGGGCGGCTCCTGAATCCGGGATCTGCCCGGCCCGCCGCGCGTCATGGCGCGGCGGGCTGATTCGGTCCTGGCCACCGCGAAGGGATAACACATGGCAGGCGCGGCCTCTGTCCTGTCCGACTACAGCAACCTGAGCAAGCTTGATCGGGCGCTCTATCGCGTGGAGCGGCAACTTGCGCTGTTGAGCGGCATCGCGGTGTTTTCGCTCATGGTGCTTGCGGTCGTTTCGGTGGGCGGGCGCAATTTCTTCAATCAGCCATTGCCCGGCTATGTCGACTGGATCGAGCAGATCATGCCGCTCATCGCCTTCATGGGCGTCGCCTACACGCAGCGCGACGGCGGCCATATCCGCATGGATATTTTCGTCGGCTTGTTCAGCGGGCGGGCGCTCTGGATGGTCGAACTGATCACGACCCTGGCCATCCTGGTACTCATGCTGCTTCTGGTCTGGGGAAGCTGGGCACATTTCGAGCGCAGCTTCGACTTTGATGCACCGCTGTGGAGCCGCGACAGCACGATCGATATCGCCCTGCCGATCTGGCCCGCGAAGATCCTCGCGCCGATCGCCTTCGCGGTGCTGTCGCTGCGGCTGGTGCTTCAGGTCTGGGGCTATGCACGTGCGCTCGTCACGGGGGCCGAACGCCCGGTTGCCGTGCCGCTGATCGAGGACGTGGCGACGCAGGCCGCGCGCGAGGCCGCGCATGTCAGCGGCCGCGATGAATAGGGAAGGCCGCTGATGGAGCCGATCGACATCGGACTTGTCGTGACCGGCATGATGCTGGTCGTCGTCATCCTCGGCATGCGGGTGGCCTTTGCCGCCGCGCTGGCGGGCATGGCAGGGCTGATCTGGATCTTCTGGTCCAAGAAGGGCTATGCGGGCGACGAGTTTTTCTGGGCGCTGACCGTCGCCGCCAAGACCGCCGGTCAGGTGCCGCATTCCAAGGTCAGCTCGCAGGCGCTGAGCCTCATCCCGACCTTCATCCTGATCGGCTATCTCGCCTATTACGCAGGGCTGACCAAGGCGCTCTTCGAGGCCGCGAAACGCTGGATCGCGTGGGTGCCGGGGGGCCTCGCGGTCTCGACCGTCTTTGCCACCGCCGGATTCGCCGCCGTCTCCGGGGCGAGCGTGGCGACGGCGGCGGTCTTCGCGCGTATCGCGATACCGGAGATGCTCAAGATCGGCTATGACAAGCGCTTCGCGGCGGGCGTCGTGGCGGCGGGCGGAACGCTGGCCTCGCTCATCCCGCCCTCTGCATTGCTGGTGATCTACGCGATCATCGTCGAGCAGGATGTGGGCAGGCTGTTGCTGGCGGGGTTCGTCCCCGGCGTATTCTCGGCTTTCGTCTATGGCGCGCTCATCATCGGCCTGGCCCTGACGATCAAGGGGTTCGGCCCGCCGGTGGGCGGCTTTACCTGGCGCGAGCGGCTCGTCTCGCTGCCCCCGGCCCTGCCTATCGTCTTCGTCGTCGTGACGATCATCTTCTTCGTCTACAACCCGTTCGGCGGCGATGCCTGGGGCACCCCGACCGAGGGCGGCGCGATCGGCGCCTTCGTGGTGTTCCTGATGGCCGTCTAC
>Ga0102932_1001971_pt1 | contig 10531 bp, 7 predicted proteins | sample SalPonR1_C_D2_MG_FD_78212 | JGI IMG/M metagenome (GOLD analysis project Ga0102932, IMG submission 78212) | Salt pond soil microbial communities from South San Francisco under conditions of wetland restoration - Salt Pond MetaG R1_C_D2_MG | ecosystem: Environmental > Aquatic > Marine > Intertidal...
GTATTTACATGTTATTCAATGGCTTATCAAATAAGTTGCTTAAAATTTTAAGCAATAATTAACTTTATTCACTTATAAAATTGTTATATCTTTAAACGGGGTTAAGGATTCTGATTGAGTACATGTTACTTATCAGTGATCCTGACATTTGCCACGCCTTAGCGGGCGTGGCAATTTTTATTTACGCCTGTCTCATCGTCTCCCACCACTGCTTTACCTCTCTGATTGTCGAACGAACAGTTGCAGCATACCGTTATTCAGGACTACATCAATTCAACTTATTTTTTTATGATCACAATGTCTTTAAGAACAATTTTTCTCATTTGGTTTACTTCACTTTTCGCGGTTACAGTTGCAGCCCAGGATAGGATTACGAATGAAGAAGAAGCCCGTTCGATTTTTGAAGAGGTGGAAGAGCGCAGAAATTCTATTACGACCGAAACCGCCTCCATGGAAATGATTATTACTGACCCACGCGGACGAACACGCAACAGGTCGATGCAAATGTGGGGGCATAATGAAGGTGATAATTCAAGCAGTCTGATTGTGTTTTCTGACCCCGGAAATGTACGCGGCACGGCATTTCTTACCATCCGCCGCGATGGTGAAAGTTCCCAAAAGCTCTACCTGCCGGCTGTAGGCCGTGTCCAGACGATATCATCCGGCGAGCGCAGTGACCGGTTTATGGGAAGTGATTTTACGTTTGAAGACCTTGGCGATCAACAGGCCGAAGATTATGAGTTTGTATGGCTTGAAGAGCAGAATTCGGTCTACAGAATCAGGGCCAATAAACCCGGTTCTGATCAATATGAGTACGTCGAATTTTTCATTGACCGCGACCGCTATTCATTAAACGAAATTCACTATTTCAACAGCGAAGATGAGATGATTAAGAGGCTCGAAGCAGAAGCGTTTGAACAGGTAACAGATGAACTCTGGTCGCCATCAAAAATGACAATGTTTGACCTCCGTGACGACCGGAATACAGAGATCACCTGGAGCGACAGAGAAACAAACGTCTCCATACCCGAGTGGCGGTTTTCTGAACGCGGATTGAGGAGAGGCATTTAAATAGAGGCGTTGGACACCCCTCAGATGTTTTGCCGGAAATAAAAGACCAAACATTTCCTTTGAACTAGCAAAAGATCGCGACGTCGCTAAATCGTTACATCTCAAAAATCGTTAAATCAAACGGAAGGTTCACAGTCTGCAATACAATGGGGTTGATGTCTAATTTTAAGACGTAGCGACGTAATGATTTTTAAGACCTCTTCAGCTACTCAGGTTGTGATTACATGTTTAAAGCCTCTCCCCTTGAGGGGCTGGGAGAAAATTCTTTTCTAAAGAAATCAGGCATGAACAAATTAAGATTCCTGGCTCTTTCATCGCCGCCAATCCATCTAACTCACAGGTAGTCAACCATCTGTCATATACCTCTGTCAGTCACCGCAACCTGCCAGCCTTCAAGCGGATTTCCGGGGTTTGCACTGCTGTGAACATAATGCTCTTCTTTTTTTACAATATTCCGGTTTACCGGGGCACGGCGAATGGCAAGGGCAGTGGCATCGATGTCGTGCGCCTGGAACAGCACACGTTTACTCATATCATCTTCCCATACCATCGGTCCGTGAGGCCCTTCACCAGAACCATATTTCGTAATTACAGGAAGTATCCACGACTTATTTAAACCCGCCATTCCTTCACGCAGCACAAGCATGATTGCTTTTGAACTAAATACCCGGAATCCCTCCAGCACCTCATCAAATGTGCCCCATGCCGTGTTGCCCATCAGCATAATTCTATCAGGCAATATTACATATTCATAAATCCGTAATCCCCTGCGGTCGCAGCACCATTTTAGTCCGTTGCTAATTTTTCGCAGCATACGCCCGTCTGTGAATAGTGGTACACCCGCCACAATTTGAAGTGAAATGTAGCTCAGTTCTTTCTCTTTCCGATATCGTCGTGCCATAGGATTTTCTCTTTTCCTGTATGATCGTAATCGGGCGTACACCTTACACTTTCTTTTGCGTCTTCCACCCGGGGTAGAAATTGCCAGGCTGCTTCAGGTAAGCTGATCTTCAATTTCTCACGAAAAAACTGCGCGGTTCTGATCCGCCGGAAAATTCTGTGAGGCATAAATTACACCTGAGAACTCAACTTTTTTTTACCTGCCAGTTTGGGTATTATACGACCGAAATTGTTAAACCGTAATTTTTGATGAAAAACGTGGTTATTTATGAAAATTCATGAGTATCAGGCCAAAGAAATTTTAAAAGACTACGGCGTTGCCGTTCCGGATGGTGTTGCTGCCGATAGTGTTGATGATGCTGTTAAAGCAGCCAAAGAGATGAAAGACAACGGCGCCACTCTGTTTGTTGTAAAAGCGATGATTCACGCCGGTGGCCGCGGAAAGGGTCGTACGAAAAACAGCGACGCAAAAGGCGTTATCCTTTGCAAAACCATCGACGAAGTAAAGCAGGCCGCTGAAGATCTTCTGGGCGATACACTGGTTACCATTCAGACCGGTGAAGAAGGCCAGAAAGTTAACACGATCTACGTCACGGACGGTGTTGATATCGAAGAGGAATTTTATCTTGGTATCCTGCTCGACAGGGGCAAGAGCAAAAACGTCATTATGGTATCTACCGAAGGCGGTGTTGAAATCGAGCAGGTTGCCGAGGATACGCCCGAAAAAATTATCAAGGAGTGGGTGGAACCGGGTATGGATCTCCAGCCCAACCAGGCACGGCGGCTTGCATTTGCACTGGGCCTTGAGGGCGACGCGTTCAAAAAAGCTGTTAAATTCATCATGGCTCTATACAAGTGCTATGAGGAGACCGATGCAAACCTGGTAGAAATCAATCCGCTGGTTAAAACACCAAACGGCGATGTGATGGCACTCGACGCCAAATTCACATTTGATGAGAACGCCATGTTCCGTCAAAAAGAGTACGCAGAACTTCGTGATGAGTCTGAGGAAAACCCAATAGAGCTGGAAGCTTCAAAGTTCGGACTAAACTACATTAAGCTCGACGGTAACGTAGGCTGTATGGTGAACGGCGCCGGCCTTGCCATGGCCACCATGGATATCATTAAACTGTCGGGCGGCGATCCGGCAAACTTCCTCGATGTAGGCGGCGGTGCTAATGTAGACACTGTAAAGAACGGTTTCAGAATCATTCTTGAGGACACCAATGTGAAAGCAATCCTGATCAACATCTTTGGCGGTATTGTACGATGCGACCGTGTGGCTAACGGAGTAATTGAAGCAATCAAAGATCCTGAAATTGCAAAAAAGGTTGAGAATGTGCCGATTATCGTGCGTCTTCAGGGTACCAACGCCGTGGAAGCAAAAGAGATCATCGACAACAGCGATCTGAATGTGATCTCTGCAGTACTGCTGAAAGAAGCTGCTGAGGCTGTCTCGGAAGTACTGGCCGCATAGCAAGCTCGGGGGTTTGAAACGACACCGGCAGGTAGATTTAGCGACTGATCAGATACGTTGCTATACGCTTCAATACCACACTCACTTTAAGCGAAAAAGGTTTCTCGGCTGATGGCCGGCTATCTTTTTCGCTTTTTTTATTATGTGTTAGAGGACTTTGCAAAACCCTGTCAAATGTCATCCCGTACTGCGATACGGGATCTCCATGCCGTTATTCAGTTTCTAAAGTACGATCACAATCTTTTACCTATGCATAGTTCAGGTTTTGCAGTGCCCTCTGTTAGTTATAAGGGAACGTTAATACAAACATGGCGCCCGAAGATCCAACCGTTCTCAGTTCTCCCTTGATCTGTTGCGTAAGCACCTGAAGCAGAGTCACTCCCAGGCTGTTCATGCCGTCAAGGCTGAAATCATCCGGTAACCCTTTTCCTGTATCTGACACGGTAACCTCTGCCCTGTCTCCCAGATCTTTGAGGCTTATAGATACCCTGCCCTCCCTGTGGTTCTGAAATGCATGTTTGAAACTATTATTGATGAGTTCGTTGCAAATCAGACCAACCGGTACCGCAGATGTCATATCAACTTTTACATCTTCCAGATCCAGATCGATTGAAATTTTCTTTTCCTCTGAATAGTATGTATCCGAAATCATTGAAGAGAGTTCTCTGAGATAGTCTGCCAGCTCCACTTCTGAGAAAATCGTTTTTTCGTAAAGTTTTTCATGAATCAGCGCTATCGATTTGATGCGGGACTGTACATTTTCAAATGCCGGTTTGAGTTCCGAATCAACCTCATCTTTCTGCAGCTCTATAAGGCTCGAAACAATGGCGAGGTTATTTTTGACCCTGTGATGAATCTCGGCAAGAAGCGTCTGCTTCTCTTTCAGCGACTTATCAAGCTTTTCCAGCTGCTGCTTATGAATTGATATATCGCGTACGTTTCCTACAATAGCGATCGCCCGCCCGCTATTGTCATGTACAACCGACCGCCTGTTGTTGACCCATATATATGTGCCATCGGCCCGTTTTACCCTGAATTCACTATCCTCCTCAACAATCTGTTCATCTACGGCAAGCTGATTCTGAATCTGCCGTAATTTCATTCTCGCAATATCATCCGGATGAACACGATCGAGTATCATGCCCGGGCCGCCATCCATCACCTCTTTTGCATCAATCCCAAGCATATCCTTAACCGATTCGCTGACATAATCATAATGTTCTGAGCCAATATTTATCTGGTATATCACATCCCGTGAATGATAAAGTACGTTCCTAAACTTATACTCTGAGCGGAAAAGTTTTACGTTTGCCATCCGCAGTTCCCGCATGTAAGACACCGAAAAATAGGCTGCAATGATTATAAAGATGGTTGAGAGAATAGCGTTGAGCCAGAAAATGATTTCATCAAACCTGCGGGCTAATGAACTAATCGCCCCGGAAAAATTTTGTCCGCCAATGGTCAGCCTGTCTTTACTTTCGATGATTCGGGTCGCGTACTCATCTTTTGCAGCAGTATCTATCTCCCCGTTCAGGATCGCCATTCTGATCTCATCTGCAAGTGCTGCCAATTCATCAACAACAAGATCAGCTTTTTCCCATATGGACAGCGCATTCTGCATCTGCTGAAGTGAACTGAAATTCCGCAAAAGCCAGATCATATTATCAACATCATCCGGATGGTTATTACCTATAATAAATCCCTGCCTGGCACGTGCAATGTCAGGTTGGTCAAGAGTGAGCTCTTCACGACTCTGTCGATCGCCATTTATGACTCTCAGCGACTGCATATAGTAATTATAGTAGCGATCATCTTCAGATCTCAAATACTGAAGTAGATTAATTGATGCCTCTTTCTGAGCCTTCGCCCATTCAGATTCACCGCTGATATACGCTCTGTTAGCGGACTGAATTTTATTACCGAAGTATGAAACAGCACTCAAAGCAACCCCAAGAAGTACGAAAATCGCAACCACGCGATATATTTTAGCTTTACTGTTTCCGTTCGTACTCATGTCTCCTGTAATTTCACTGCTTTATTTATGAATGTGTTCAGGCTGGTAATGCCACTCGGTAAATACCTATTTTTCGCTTAAGGTTCCGTCTATTTTATCGGTTAAATTCAACTTTTTGTAAGTTTTATGATCTTTCATTGTTATTTTTCTGTTTGTTCATCAGCACCTACTCTAATTGATTACCTTCTTACATGATTAAAACCGACTCACTGACCCGCAGGCTCTATGCAACTGACGCATCTTTATATGAAGAATACCCTTCCGGTGTCTCCTTCCCGGCCTCTGAAGATGATATAATATCCCTGGTTTCAGAGTCAAAAAAGAAAAATTTTTCAATCACCGCACGCAGCGCGGGCACAAGCCTTGCGGGACAAACCACCGGTGATGGGGTTATTATGGATGTCTCGCGTCATATGACAGACATTCTTGAGATTAATAAAACGAACCAGTTTGCACGTGTTCAGCCCGGAGTCATCCGTGATACGCTCAATCGGGAGGCTGCAAAATCGGGGCTGCAGTTTGGGCCCGATACGGCAACAACAAATCGCTGTATGCTTGGCGGGATGATAGGCAACAACTCATGCGGATCGTTCTCCATCAAGCATAAAACCACGCGGGAACATATTCTAGAGGTTGATACGGTTCTAAGTGACGGTTCGCGGGTGACCTTCAAACCTGTAAACAGCCGTGAGCTCAATGAAAAAATGGCTCTTGATACGCTTGAAGGCTCTATATACCGCGGCATGGTTGACCTTCTGAAAAAACACCGCGACGAGATTTTCGACAACTATCCCCACCCCGACATTATTCGGAGAAATACTGGATACGCGCTTGACCGCCTGTGTGAAATGGATCCCATCACGCCGGGGGGGCGTCCGTTTAACCTTGCTGAACTTCTCTGCGGCAGCGAAGGAACCCTCGCCATGACAACAGAGGCAAAGGTAAACCTTGTGCCGCTCCCCAAAGCTAAAACGCTTGTGATTCCCCAATTTTCGTCAATTCAAGAGGCGATGAGAGCCACGGTGGAAATAGTGAAGTGGAATCCTGCCGCCGTTGAGCTGGTGGATGATATCATCCTGGATGCCACCAAAGGAAACATCGAGCAGAGTAAAAACCGGTTTTTTCTTGATGGCGAACCGAAATGCATTCTTATCGTCCAGTTTGAAGGGGATGACCTTGACGATCTCGAAAAACACTCTGCCGGACTCGCTTCAAAACTGAAGGATCTCGGGCTGGGATATGCCCACCCTTTTCTGTCTGAACCGGATAAAATGAAACGTGTATGGGACCTCAGGAAGGCCGGACTCGGGCTGCTGATGGGATTGGGGCGAAAAAGTCCGTCTCCCACATTTGTAGAAGATACAGCGGTGCGCGTGGAAGATTTGCCGGATTACATCGCCGAGTTTCAGCAAATTCTTGATAGCCATAACACATCATGCGTGTTTTATGCGCATGCCTCGGTGGGTGAGCTGCATCTTCGGCCTGTTGTCGATACTATGACACCGAAAGGAATTAAGACGATGAAACAAATAGCCGGGGAAGTTGCCAGTCTTGTAAAAAAATACAAGGGATCGCTATCCGGCGAGCATGGCGACGGCCGGGCACGTGCTCCATATATTGAAACTGTGTTGGGTAAAGAGATGATGCCGCTTCTCAGGAAAACAAAGGAGATCTGGGACCCAGGCTACCGGTTTAATCCTGGTAAAATCTTAGACCCGAAGCCGATTGACAGCGACCTGCGCTTCAGCCCTGACTATCAGCGTCCTGCGGTGCCCACATCATTTAAATGGCGCAAAGCAGAGGGTTTCGACAACGCTCTTGAACAGTGTAATGGCGCCGGTGTATGCCGTAAACTGGCCGAAAGCGGCGGTACCATGTGCCCGTCTTATCATGCCACGCGGGAAGAAAAAGATAACACGCGCGGAAGGGCCAACCTGTTCCGTCAGCTTTTTTCGGGCAAACAGAAAGAGGCGTTCCGGTCCGAAGAACTCAAAGAGGCGCTCGATCTCTGCCTGAGCTGCAAGGCATGTAAAAGCGAATGCCCGGCAAATGTAGACATGGGTAAAATGAAGGCTGAGTTCATGAACGGATACCACAAGGAGAACGGCACTACGGCCGGCGAGCGGTTTTTTGGTCAGCCCGAGAAACTGTATCCGCTAGCGTCTCTGTTTGCTCCTCTGACAAATTTCATCAACAAACAGGCCCCGACAAAAGCTCTTCTAGAGACTATATTCGGTATTGATTCACGCCGGAATCTCCCGGAATTTGCACCGCAAACATTTAAATCATGGTTTAATAAACATGAATCTAAATACAATGTGGCAGGCTCCAAACAGGTCGTGCTTATGGTAGATATTTTCACCAACTATCATGAGCCTGAGATTGCCATAGCGGCCTGCAAAATCTTACGGTTTCTTGGCTATAGCGTGATGGTTCCCGGAATCTGGCCCACCGGCCGGCCGCAAATTTCAAAGGGTCTGCTTGATGAAGCCACGGAGATCTGTGAAGAGAACATTCGCCGGTTCTTCCCTTTTGCTGATCTTGGTATTCCAATTGTTGGCCTTGAGCCGAGTGAGATTCTCACGCTGCGTGATGAATATACAGATCTGTGCAGTGATTCAACCCTGAAAAAAGCTGAGATGATTGCGGAAAACAGTTTTCTGTGGGAGGAGTTTTTGGTATCAGAACTTGCGGCTTCCGATGCTGTTGATCTTGGTAATGGGAGAAAAGTTCAGCTTCACGGGCACTGCCATACAAAAGCACTGGTGGGGAATGATCCGCTGATGCAGGCGTTCCGGCTTCTCGGTTTTGCCCCTGAAGAGATGCAGACCGGCTGTTGTGGAATGGCGGGAAGTTTTGGCTATCAAAGCGATAAATATGAAGTGTCGATGCAGGTTGGCGAACAGATGCTCTTCCCGAAAGTTCGTGCGTTCGATGATAAAACCACAATCTGCGCCCCGGGATTTTCATGCCGCCACCAGATTGCCGATGGCGTCCAGCGTACTGCCAAACATCCGGCGGTCATCATTTCCGATGAGCTGCCAGATACATAACCAGGTACCTGCCGGAGCAGCGGCGTGCGTCAGTAAAAGTCCAAGGTGACGGTGACAAGATTGTGGTTTAAACAAAGAGTCATGCCGGCCCTGAGCCGGGATCTCCCAATCCCGACCAAACTTAAAATCCGACCATTAGAACATCCCCGTCCCTGTTCAACAATGGGAGATCGCGGTTCAGAGCCCGCGATGAAAATTACAAGATTATGAACCAAATCGATGCGTCATGCCGCACCCCGATGCGGTATCTCCCACTCATGCCCTGGCTCTAAATGCGACCACCGGCACACACCGCCTCTATTCGTCAATGGGAGAGATCGCGGGTCGGAGCCCGTGAGGACAGTGACAGGATTGTATAGTTTCCTCTATTTCAATCCTTCCATGATTATTAATAATCAAAAAAAGAAACCGCTTCCACACCGTAAAGAGTAGCTGTAGATGCGGCTTTTCTGTATGTTGCCTGATATTGCATAGCTGGTCATAAAATCTTTCTTGTCCCTTAACTTCCTAATCCGGACTATGGCAACCGACTCATCACTTCAGACAATAGCATCGGGTAAACGCCTTGTCTCCCTTGATGTGTTTCGGGGAGCTACGATAGCCGCAATGATTCTTGTCAACAATCCCGGTACCTGGGGCGCAATTTATCCTCCCCTCCGGCACGCAGAATGGCACGGCTGGACCATAACCGACCTCATCTTTCCGTTTTTCCTGTTTATCGTTGGGGTCTCAGTAGTACTCGCGTTTACAAAAGCTCTCGAGAAAGGGGCTGACCGCAGCGACCTGGTCCGCAAAACGGTAAAACGATCCGCTATCATTTTTGGCCTTGGCTTGTTAATGATGGGATTTCCCTACATTACGTTTGACCCTTCATTTGGCCTTCACTCTAGCCTGACCGGCATCCGTATCATGGGAGTTTTGCAGCGGATCGCCATCTGTTACCTGGTCGCATCCCTGCTTTTTCTATACTTGAAGCCGCGAACAATCGCCTTTATTTCTGCGGGACTTCTATTGGCATACTGGGCGATGACTATGTTTATTCCTGTCCCCGGCTATGGCGCCGGCATGATTGATCAGCCGCATACAACACTGACCGCCTGGGTGGACCGGCTCCTAATTCCCGAACCGCACATTTACAGGGATGGGCCATACGACCCGGAAGGCATATTGAGCACAATACCGGCAATTGCCACCACGCTTTTCGGTGTATTTGCCGGATTGATTCTGATGTCGAAGCAAAACTCAACTGAAAGAACAGCACGCCTCATGCTGTGGGGATTCCTGCTGGCTACAATTGGGTATGTCTGGGGCTGGTTTTTCCCCATTAATAAAGCGATCTGGAGCAGTTCCTACGCCATATTCACCGGAGGGCTGGCTATGCAGTGTTTTGGGGCTTCATACTGGCTGATCGACGTTAAGGATTATCGCCGGTTTACGCGCCCGTTTGTAGTTTATGGCGTCAATGCGCTGATTGTATTTTTTGTGAGCGGTCTACTTGCCAGAACACTGGTTATGATTCAGATTGACACCGGTGATGGCCCCGTATCCCTTCAGAGACTGATTTTTAACAACGTATTCATACCACTCGGTTCAGAATTGAATGCATCTTTATTTTACGCCATCACCTGGATTGTTTTGTGGTATTTTGTTTTGAGCTACATGTATAAGCGAAAGATTATTATTAAGGTTTAAGGGCAACCTTTGGGATAGATCAGCTGTATCTCGAATATTTCAGTCGTTAAAAAATAGCCATTCCGACCCAGGTCCTAAATCAATCCATTAACACACACGGTGTCTGTTCGCAAATGGGAGATCGCGGGTCTAAGCCCGCGATGACGTTGGTAAAATTGTGAGTTAATACAAAAAGTCATCCCGGCCCTGTTCGGAGGCGCTGCCAGATACATAGCCAAGTACCTGCAAGAGCAGCGACGCGTGCAGTTCGCGGCGATTTCTGGCAGAGTACGGTTCAGTTTCATTCTTCACTCAGGAGGGATACATAACGCCGGCTGCTCAAGA
>Ga0102932_1001979_pt1 | contig 10518 bp, 9 predicted proteins | sample SalPonR1_C_D2_MG_FD_78212 | JGI IMG/M metagenome (GOLD analysis project Ga0102932, IMG submission 78212) | Salt pond soil microbial communities from South San Francisco under conditions of wetland restoration - Salt Pond MetaG R1_C_D2_MG | ecosystem: Environmental > Aquatic > Marine > Intertidal...
CAACGGTTCTGGGCCGACGAATACCGCCTCAATGCCCTGATCGCCGAATTTCCCAAGCCCTACGTGGCCTTCATGCAGGGCTTCAACATGGGCGGTGGCGTCGGCATTTCCTGCCACGGCTCACACCGCATCGTCTGTGACAATTCGCAGATTTCGATGCCCGAATGTGGCATCGGCCTTGTGCCGGATGTCGGCGGCTCGCTGCTTCTGGCGCGCGCGCCGGGGCGGGTCGGTGAATACCTTGCGCTGACCACCACGCGCATGGGCCCGGGCGATGCGATCTTTGCTGGCTTCGCGGACAGCTACATCCCAAACGACGAATGGCCCGCCCTGATCGCGACCCTCTGTGAAAGCGGCAGCCCCACAGCCATCCAAGAGGCGGCCCGCACCCCCCCGGACGGCGACCTGCCGGATCAGCGCGCCAAGATCGACACGCTCTTCGCGGGCGATACGCTGCTCGATATTCTCAACGCGCTCCGCCACGATCAGGGCGATTTTGCCAGCAAGGCCCTCAAATCCATATCACGCAACTCGCCGCTCTCCATGGCCTGCGCGGTCGAGATGATCCACCGCCTGCGCGGCCCCTCCGCCGATATTCGCCGCGCGCTCGACCTCGAATATCGCTACACCTTCCGCGCCATGGAACATGGCGATTTCCTCGAAGGGGTGCGCGCCGCGGTGATCGACAAGGATCGTTCGCCCAACTGGCAACACGATCTCGATACCCCTCCCACGATGGCGGCAGCGCAGATGTTGATGCCACTCAAGGAAAACAGCCTGACCCTCGAAAAGAAGGATGCCACAGCATGAAAATCGGTTTTATCGGACTGGGTAACATGGGTGGCCCAATGGCCGCCAACCTCGCGAAAGCAGGTCATGAAGTGACGGGGTTCGACACCGCCGATGTCAGCATCAAAGGCGTCACCATGACAAAAGACGCCTATCACGCGGCCGAAGGGCGCGAAGTCGTGATCACCATGCTGCCCAATGGCGGCATCTTGCGCTCGGTGGCCAAGGCGATCATTCCCGCGATGACCAAAGGTGCGGTCCTGCTCGATTGCTCCACCGTCGATGTGGCAAGCGCCCGCGCGGTGGCAGAGATGGCCAACGAGGCCGGTCTTCTCGCTCTTGATGCGCCGGTCTCGGGCGGTGTCGGCGGCGCGACCAACGGGTCGCTCACCTTCATGGTCGGCGGCGATAAAGACGGTTTTGAAAAGGCTGGCGCATTGTTCGACATCATGGGCCAGAAGGCGGTGCATTGCGGCCCGTCCGGCAATGGTCAAGCGGCCAAAATCTGCAACAACATGATCCTCGGCGCCACGATGATCGTCACCTGCGAGGCTTTCGCGCTGGCCGACAAGCTTGGCCTCTCGCGCGAGGCGATGTTCGACGTGGTGTCGACCTCTTCGGGTTATTCATGGTCGATGAACACCTATTGCCCGGCCCCCGGCGTCGGCCCGCAATCGCCCGCCGACAATGATTATCTGCCGGGCTTCGCCGCCGAACTCATGCTCAAGGATCTGCGCCTGTCACAACAGGCCGCCGAAGACGCCAACGCCGACACACCGCTCGGTCAGGCGGCCACCGATCTTTATGCGCAATTCGTCGAGAACGAAGGCGGCACGGGCCGCGATTTCTCGGCCATGCTCCCCCGGTTCGAAAAGCGCAAGCGCGGCTGACGGGTGGTCCTGTTGGCGGGGCTATGGCGCGGCGCGGCTATTCCGCGGCAAGCTTGCGCCCCGCCAGCATCTCCTTGAGATAGCGGCCCGTGTGGCTCCGCGTCACCGCGGCCACGTCCTCGGGTGTGCCGGTCGCCACGATCTCGCCACCGCCATCGCCCCCCTCCGGACCGATATCAAGGATCCAGTCGGCGGTTTTGACAACATCAAGATTATGCTCGATCACAACCACGGTGTTGCCGCTATCCACAAGCTCATGCAGAACTTCTAGCAGTTTTCGAACATCTTCGAAATGTAACCCCGTCGTCGGTTCATCGAGGATATAGAGCGTTCGCCCCGTCGACCTCTTGGCCAATTCCTTGCTCAGCTTGACGCGCTGCGCCTCGCCGCCCGAGAGGGTGGTCGCCTGCTGACCCACCTTGATATAGCCAAGCCCAACCCGCATAAGCGCATCCATCTTCTCGCGGATGCTGGGCACCGCCTTGAAGAACTCCTGCGCATCTTCCACCGTCATATCAAGGACATCCGCGATGCTCTTGCCCTTGAACTTGATCTCCAGCGTCTCGCGGTTATACCGCGCGCCCTGACAGGTCTCGCAGGTGACATAGACATCCGGGAGGAAGTGCATCTCGATCTTGATGACACCGTCGCCCTGACATGCCTCACAGCGCCCTCCTTTAACGTTGAACGAAAACCGCCCCGGCTTGTAACCGCGCGCCTTGGCCTCGGGCAGCCCGGCGAACCAATCCCGGATCGGGGTGAAGGCCCCGGTATAAGTCGCTGGATTCGAACGCGGTGTCCGCCCGATGGGGCGCTGGTCGATGTCGATCACCTTGTCCAGATGCTCAAGCCCCTTGATCGTCTCGCATGGGGCTGGCGTCTGGCGTGCGCCGTTAAGGCGCATCGAGGCGGTCTTGAACAGCGTCTCGATCGTCAGCGTGGACTTGCCCCCGCCCGACACGCCCGTCACACAGACGAAACGCCCCAGCGGGAATTGCGCCGACACCTCCTTGAGGTTGTTGCCCGTCGCCTTCACCACCTCCACGGTCTTGCCGTTGCCCTCGCGCCGCGATGCCGGCACCGCGATCTCGCGCATCCCCGACAGGTATTGTCCGGTGACCGAGTTTTCGTCCGCCGCCACGCTCTCGGGCACCCCGTGACTCACGACCTGCCCGCCATGCACGCCCGCGCCGGGGCCAATGTCGAACACGTAATCGGCCTCGCGAATGGCCTCCTCGTCATGCTCCACGACGATCACGGTATTGCCCTGGTCCCGCAGGTTCTTGAGCGTGGTCAGAAGCCTGCCATTGTCGCGCTGATGCAGCCCGATGCTCGGTTCATCCAGCACGTAAAGCACCCCGGTCAGTCCGCTGCCGATCTGGCTGGCCAGCCTGATCCGCTGGCTCTCGCCACCCGACAACGTCCCGGCATTCCGGCTCAGGGTCAGGTATTCCAGCCCGACATTGTTCAAAAACCCAAGCCGCTCGCGAATTTCCTTGAGAATGGCCCGCGCGATTTCGTTTTTCTGCGCGCTCAGCGCCCCGGGCACGGTTTCGCACCACTCATACGCCTCGCGGATCGACATCTGCACGACCTGCCCGACATGCAGGCGGGCCCCCTCGGGACCGATCTTTACCGCCAGCGCCTCTTCACGGAGCCGATAGCCACCGCATGTGCCGCAGGGGCGGTTGTTCTGATACCGTTCGAATTCCTCACGAATCCAGTTGCTGTCCGTCTCGCGATAGCGCCGCTCCATGTTGGGGATGACCCCCTCAAAGCTTCGGGTCACCTGATAAACGCGCCCGCCCTCGTCATAACGAAACGGGATTTCATCGTCTCCCGACCCGTATAGGAAGACCTGCTTCACATGCGCGGGCAGGTCTTTCCACGGGGTTTGCGTATCAAATTCGTAATGCTTCGCGATGGCCTCGATGGTCTGAAGGAAATACGGGCTCTTGCCTTTCCGCCACGGAGCCAGCGCCCCGTCGTAAAGCTTGAGCGCCGCATCCGGCACCACGAGTTGCTCGTCAAAGAAAAGCTCGATCCCCAGCCCGTCACAATCCGGGCAGGCCCCGAACGGCGCGTTGAACGAAAAAAGCCTCGGCTCGATCTCGGGAATTGTGAAGCCACTGACAGGACAGGCAAAATTCTCCGAGAAGGTCAACCGCTCCGGCTCCCCCTCCTTCGGCGCTGTCTCCAGAATGGCGATTCCGTCAGCAAGGTCGAGCGCGGTGCGAAAACTGTCGGCCAGCCGCGTCTCAAGCCCGTCTTTGACCACAATCCGGTCCACCACCACATCAATGTCGTGCCGGAACTTCTTGTCAAGCGTCGGCGGCTCGTCCAACTCGTAGAAGGTGCCGTCCACCTTCACCCGTTGAAAGCCCTGCTTGCGCAGCTCAAGGAATTCCTTGCGGTATTCACCCTTCCGGTCGCGCACGATGGGGGCCAGAAGAAAGGCGCGTGTGCCCTCGTCCATGGTCATCACCCGATCCACCATGTCCTGCACCTGCTGCGCTTCGATGGGCTTGCCGGTGGCCGGGCTATAGGGCGTGCCCGCCCGCGCGAACAAAAGGCGCATGTAATCATAGATTTCCGTCACCGTGCCAACGGTCGAACGGGGGTTCTTGCTGGTGGTCTTCTGCTCGATGGAAATCGCCGGGCTCAGGCCGCTGATATGGTCCACATCCGGCTTTTCCATCATATCGAGGAACTGCCGCGCATAGGCGCTGAGGCTCTCGACATAGCGCCGCTGCCCCTCGGCATAGATCGTATCGAAAGCGAGGCTCGATTTACCGGACCCGCTGAGGCCGGTAATCACCACAAGCTCATTGCGCGGAATGTCCACGTCGATGCTCTTGAGATTGTGCTCGCGCGCGCCGCGCACCTCGATATGTGTCTGCTCTGCCATGTGGCCCCCTCGGCTGCGAGGTTAACAGATAGTGTATCGCCTCCCGGACTCCAATGGAAAATTGAGAACATTTCACGAACAGATGAGCAGAAAAACTCCGCCCTCGCGGCGCGTGGGATGACATGCCGCAAATGTCGCCTACCTTCCACCATAGCGAAGGAGGATACCATGCACAGGACAAGACGCGCATTCATAGCCCTGACCGCCGGCCTTCTGGCCGCTCCGGCGATGGCGCATCACGGCTGGCGCTGGACCGACTCGGGCGAATTCGAGTTGACCGGCATCATCACCGAGGCCGATCTGGGCAATCCCCACGGCGTGCTCACCATCGACGCCGACGGCGAGATTTGGACCGCCGAAGTGGGACAACCCTGGCGCAACGAGCGCGCGGGCCTCACCGACGACATGATGGCACCCGGAACCGAGATCACCATTCAGGGCGAACGCTCCGCCGATCCTGACGAGAGGCTCGTCAAGGCCGAGGCGGTGGTGATCGACGGTACCCGCTACATTCTCTACGAAGGCCGCGTGTGACCGATCTCGCCGCGTGGCTCGAAGCGGGCGCGCTGGCGCAGTTCCTCAAGCAGTCGCGGTGGGTCTATCCGCTCGTCAATGCCGGGCACATTTTGGGCCTCGCTCTGCTCTTGGGGGCGGTGGTGCCTATGGATCTGCGCCTTCTCGGGCTCGTGCGGCGCGGCAGGGTTGAGGACGCGGTGGCGCTGTTGCGCCCCTTCGCCGCCGCTGGCTTGGCCTTGGCCATCACCTGCGGGGCGCTCCTCTTTGTCACGCAGGCGACCGACTACATCGTGAACCCGTGGTTCCGGTGGAAAATGGCGCTGCTGGCGGCCGCAATTCTGAACGCCGCTCTGCATCTCCACTTGGCTCGCCCGGGCCATGCGCACCTGCGGCTGCCCGCCGCTCTGTCGCTGGCGCTCTGGCCCACCGTGCTGATCTTTGGCCGCATGATCGCATATAGCTGAGCACCGACCAAAGGAGACCTTCTTGGATATCCGCCTCAAACGCGCCTATGACGACCCCGCCGATAATGACGGGCACCGCGTTCTCGTGGATGCCATGTGGCCCCGCGGCGTCTCGAAAGAGACCGCACAGCTCGACGACTGGATGAAAGACGTAGCCCCCAGCGACGAGCTGCGGAAATGGTTCGGCCATGACCCTGAAAAATGGGATGACTTCCGCAAACGCTACCACGGTGAGCTTGACGACAACGACGCGGTGAATGGCCTGATCGACCGGGCGCGCGAGGGCCGCGTCACGCTGGTCTATGCCGCCAAGGACGAAGACCACAACAACGCCATCGCCCTCCGCGACTACCTCCGCAAAAATGCGTAGACCGGGCTTCCGCCCGGCACTCTAACCAATCGCTCACCCGTAGGCCGGGCTTCAGCCCGGCACCCCCGCCGCTTCATTTCTCCGCAAGCGCCCATGCACAAATCGGACAATCCGGATCGTTCGTCAGATCGTCGCGCTCGGGATCATATTCCGGCGGCCAGTCATCTTCAAGATTACGCCGCGCCGCGTGGCGATTGCCCCATTGCGCCGCCCGTATCTTGCCTGCTTCAAACCCGGCTTCGATCAATAGATTTTTCAATCCCCGCGCAGTCCAGCGCGAACAATCCACAGGCGCCCCGTGGTAGGGTATGAAAAATGGAACCGCGACCCAGAAATATCCACCGGGGCGCAGCATCTCGCGCACATGGCGCGTGGCGGCATAAGGCCGGTCCAGATGCTCCCAAACCTGATTGGCCAGCACGATATCGAAACTCAGAACCGCGCCATCGCGGTCCATATAGGGGCTGTCGCAGATATCGTATTTCGGAAAGCGGAACCGCTCATAGCTCCGGAAATTGTAGCGCCGTCCGTTCTTGCCAGACACCTCTGCACAATCCATCCGGTCAAGAGGCAGCGCGCTCAGCCACTCCTTCGAGGTCTGCTGCATCACGATGCGGTTGATACTCGGCACGTTCTCTCCTGCCCCAGTAGGGTGGGTTTTCAACCCACCGGCACCCTAGATATGAATGGCGCGGTCATAAGCCTGAAGCACGCTTTCATGCATCATCTCGCTTAGCGTCGGATGCGGGAAAACGGCATTCATCAGGTCTTCTTCCGTGGTCTCAAGCTGTCGGCCCACCACGTAGCCCTGAATAAGCTCCGTCACCTCGGCCCCGATCATGTGCGCCCCCAGAAGCTCTCCGGTCTTGGCGTCGAACACCGTCTTGATCAGGCCCTCCGCCTCGCCAAGCGCGATGGCCTTGCCGTTCCCGATAAAGGGAAAGCGTCCGACCTTGATCTCGTGCCCCGCATCCTTGGCCTGCGCCTCGGTCAAACCGACGCTCGCCACCTGCGGATGACAATAGGTGCAACCCGCGATCGCTTCGGGGCGCACCGCGTGCGGATGCCCCCCCGCCACAAGCTCGGCCACCATAACGCCTTCGTGGCTCGCCTTGTGAGCCAGCCATGGCGCGCCCGCCAGATCGCCGATAGCGAAAAGCCCGTCCACGCCGGTGCGGCAATACTCGTCCACGATCACGTGGGTCCGGTCCACCTTGACGCCCAGATCCTCAAGGCCCAACCCTTCGATGTTGCCGACGATGCCCACCGCGGAAATCACGCTGTCGAACTCGTGTTTCTCGGTCTTCCCGCCGCGCTCGATATGCGCCGTGACCTTGCCTTTGCCCCTGTCCAGCTTCTTGACCGTGGATTTCTCCATGATCTTCATGCCCTGTTTTTCAAAGGCTTTCTTGGCGAAACCGCTGATCTCGGCATCTTCCACCGGAAGCACGCGATCCATCACCTCGACCACGGTCGTCTCCGCGCCCAGCGTATTGTAGAAACTGGCGAATTCGATCCCGATCGCGCCCGATCCGATCACCAGAAGCTTTTTCGGCATGCGCGGCGGCTGCAATGCGTGCTTGTAGGTCCAGACAAGATCGCCATCCGCCTCAAGCCCCGGAAGTTCACGGGCGCGCGCCCCGGTGGCCAGAACAATATGCTTGGAGCTAAGCTCCTGCGTCTCGCCCTTGTCGGTTTTGACGCTCACCTTGCCCTTCGCCGGAACTGTGGCCTCGCCCATGATCACCGTGACCTTGTTCTTCTTGAGAAGATGGCCCACGCCGGAGGTAAGCTGCTTGGCCACCCCGCGCGACCGTTTGACCACCGCATCAAGATCATAGTCGATCTTCTGCGCGCTCAGCCCGAATTCCTTGGCCCGGTGCATCAGGTGAAACACCTCCGAAGACCGCAACATCGCCTTTGTCGGGATGCACCCCCAGTTAAGACAGATACCGCCAAGATGCTCGCGCTCCACCACCGCGACCTTGAGGCCCAGTTGCGCCCCCCTGATAGCCGCCACATAGCCGCCCGGCCCGGCCCCGATTACGATCATGTCAAAGCTTTGCGCCGCCATAGTCCAACTCCGATCCAACATTTAGTTCAGCACTAAACTATTTCCCGCCGGGCCGCAACGCGGCACGAAAAGGGGCGCGGCAATGATTGCCGCGCCCCACCACCCTAAAGGAGAATAAGGCCAATGTCAGGCCGCGTCGGCCCCTTGCAGTCGACGGAGCGTCTCGCCATAGGCGCCCGCGTCCAGATACCCGCGCTCAGGGCCCGTCGTCGCCCGGCCCAGCGCCTCGTTGCGATAGGGGAAGCGCCCGAACTGCCGGATCACCTCACGGTGCGCCCGGGCATGCAGGAGCGTGTCAGCGCCGGTTTCGGGCATCCGCTCACAGACAAGCCGGATACAGCGTTCCTGATCACAAAGGTTCTCGGAATGCATCAGCGGAAGATAGAAAAACTGCCGTGCGGGCTCATCGATGCGCAGATCCCATTTGCGGTTGATCGCCGCCTTGGCCGCGGCCAGCGCGGTCCGATCGGTCGAGAAGGCTTTGCCTTCGTCCCGGAACATGTTGCGCGGAAACTGATCCATCAGAATGATATAGGCCAGCGTGCCGTTGGGATAAGTCAGCCACAATCCGTAGGTGCCCTCGCGCGCCTGCTGCCAGGCTTCCAGAAACTTGTCGCGGATCGTCTCGTCCAGTGCGTCGGAACGCTCATACCAGCCCTTCGGACCAACCTCGTCCAACCAAAAATTCAGCACCTCTTCGGGCGTTGCCATGGAATGCTCCTCTTCAATCCATACGACAGATTTATGAATGTTAACGCGCCGTTAACATAAGGCGAAAGTCATAAAATGCTTCAATAGCGACACTCCGCTCACGTTAACGCAATCATTTCGCGCGTCATGCCTCTTTGGCGGCTTCGTCTTCGTCATCTTCGCTTTGCGCCTCGTCGATGGCCCATTCCTGCGCGATCGCAACCGCCACCGGTGAGGCCGACGGCATCACGACCGCATAGGCATCCTGATCCTCGACCGAGATCGCGGGGCGCTGCGTCATGCGGTATCCGGCATACCCCGCCATCGCAAAGCCAAGCACGGCGATGAACATGAAAAAGCCCCACGGCCCGAGAGCGCCCATAATCCACCCGGTCAAAAGCGGACCGAACACGGCGCCCAGACCGTTGATGAACACCATCCCGCCGGCGGCGGCGGCCATGTCACTATGTTCCAGAAAGTCGTTCGTATACGCGATGAGCAGCGAATAAAGCGGGTTCGACATGCCCCCGATCATCGCCGCAGCCACACATAGCAGGATGAACACATCGCCAAGGAAAATACCGATCAACCCGCCAAGCCCGATGATCAGGGCCCCGGCCATGATCATCACGCGCCGGTCCATCCGGTCCGACAGCCAACCGATGGGATACTGCACTATAAGCGCGCTGATGAAGAAGAACGACACGAAGGTCGAAATCTGCGCGACGCTCAGTCCTGCCTCGGCCCCGTACACCGGCGCCATGCCGAACTGTGCCGAAAAGACCCCGCCCAGAAGGAACATACCGACACAGCCGAGCGGTGAAATCCGCATGATTTCCCTCAGGCTGAGCGGTTTGGTCGTGTCGAAAGCGGGCGTCGGGCTTACCGAAAGAAGGATCGGCGCGAAAGCGATCGAAACAAGAACCGACGGAATGATGAACAGCACGAAACCGCTCGGCTCACCAAGGATCAGAAGGTATTGCGCACTGACGATACCGACCATCTGCATGATCATGTAAAGCGAAAGCGCCTTGCCCCGGTTCTCGTTATCCGCCGCCTCGTTGAGCCAGCTTTCGGCAGTCACGTAAACCCCCGAAAAGCAGAACCCGATCAGGATGCGCCCCGCGCCCCACGCCACCGGGTTCGGAAGCACCGGATAAAGGATCATCACCGCCGAAATGAGCGATCCGAGCGCGGCGAACACACGCACATGCCCGACCCTGCGGATCATATCCGGCGCCATCCGCGACCCAAAGAGGAACCCGACGAAATACCCCGACATGACGAGCGACATTTCTATCGTAGAAAAGCCCTCGATCTCGCCCCGGATACCAAGAAGCGTGCCCTGCATGCCATTGCCGACCTGCAAGAGCATCATGCCCAGAAGCAGCGCCCAGGCGCTTGACATAACCTTGATCATTCGCTGACTCCGAGTCTTTCCGCGGCCTTCCTGCCACGTCGCGGGTGGGCTGTCCGACATGAACGCGACTCATGCGCGCCAAGTTTCGCCCCCGTTGACAGGGTTTCATTCCGGGATCAACAACGAGGCGTCACCGTATGAGAAAAAGCGATATTCCGCCTCGACAGCGTGATCATAGATGCGGCGGATACGCTCCTGCCCCATCAACCCAGAGACCAGCATCATCAGCGTGCTTTTCGGCAGGTGAAAATTGGTCATCAGCGCATCGGTCACGCGACAATCAAAGCCGGGATAGATGAAAATGTCCGTGTCGCCCTTCCACGGCGCGATCTCGCCGGTGTCGCGTGCCGCCGTCTCGATCAGGCGCAGCGCGGTCGTGCCCACCGGAATGATCCGC
>Ga0102932_1001982_pt1 | contig 10514 bp, 8 predicted proteins | sample SalPonR1_C_D2_MG_FD_78212 | JGI IMG/M metagenome (GOLD analysis project Ga0102932, IMG submission 78212) | Salt pond soil microbial communities from South San Francisco under conditions of wetland restoration - Salt Pond MetaG R1_C_D2_MG | ecosystem: Environmental > Aquatic > Marine > Intertidal...
CGATCCGGCCAAGGCGGCCCCGTTCCAGGAGATCGCGGCGGGGGTGCGGGTGGTCGACAGCTATGAGGCCGTTCTGGCCGACCCTGAGGTGGATGCGGTCTATATCCCGCTGCCCAACACGCTGCATGTCGAATGGACGCGCAAGGCGCTCGATGCGGGCAAGCATGTGCTGTGCGAAAAGCCGATCGCGATGCAGGCCGACGAGATCGAGGCGCTGATCGCGCTGCGAGACCAGACCGGGCTGATGGCGGCCGAGGCCTACATGATCGTGCATCACCCGCAGTGGCAACAGGTGCGCACATGGCTGCAGGAGGGCGCGATCGGTGACCTTCTTCGCGTGAACGCGACCTTCACCTATGACAATTCCGGTGATCCCGGAAATATCCGCAACAGCGTCGAGACCGGCGGCGGGAGCCTTCCGGATATCGGCGTCTACACTCTGGGATGCACGCGGTTCGTCACCGGCAAGGAGCCGGAGAAGGTGCTGTTCGCGGATATCCGGCGCGAGAATGGCGTGGAAGTGCGGACCGAGGCGCTGGCGCAGTTCGACGGGTTCACGCTGACGTCGCTCACGTCGATGCGGATGACGCCCTATCAGAACGTGTCCTTTCACGGATCGAAGGGTGTGATCGAGGTGGTGACCGGGTTCAACCCGCTGGTGCATTCGGACGCCGAACTGAGGGTGACGCGCCAGGGGCAGCTGACCGAAACGCTGCGCTATCCCGGCGCGAACCATTACGTGTTGCAGGTCGAAGCCTTTGGCGCGGCGGTGCGCGGCGAGGCCGATTTTCCCTGTCCGCTGGAATTCAGCCTTGGGACGCAGCGGTTCATCGACATGATCTGGGCGGCGGAGGGATAACGGCCCCGCGACTGCGCCTTGGCGCTGTCTGATCGGAATGCGCCATGCCCGCGCGGCGGGCGCTTTTTGGCGCGGTGCTCTGGCTTGCGAGCGGTCGCCCGATACGGTGCGGACCAAAAAGAAGTGATCCAAACCTGGTGCCTTGCGTATCACCCTTAAAGACTTGGGGTGACGCAAATCCATGGACATCACATCAGTAGAGTTTTCTGCTGCGTTTCTTAATTCTCTGGGTGGCAGTGGCGAGAGCGAAACCGAGAGCCTCATCGACGGCATTTCGTTTGAGGTCTCGGAAGGTCCCATAGACCCATCCGCACCGCTTGCAACGGACGACGGAATCGTTGGACGGATGGCTGTCCGTCTCGAGGACGGTTCCACCGCAGTCTTCGCACTCAAATGTGACTCTTATTAGGTCCATTGCCGCCGCCGTTACCGCATTTTTACAGGTTATCCATGCAGGGCATGGCATATGTCAACATTTGGTGACGCGTTACGTGTCGGTATGCGCTGACAGGTTTCCGACCTGAGATGTGGTTGGGCCGGTCCTGTCGGGGCTTCGGGGCATGAACCATCACGAGCCGTCAAGGCCGGAGCCCTGCGTTGTCTGACAGGACAGAGTGGTCCGGCCTGCGCAAACGAAAGGGGCCGATCCCGGGATCGGCCCTTCGTGTCTCATGCGGCGTTGGTGTTCGCCGGTTTGGCTTTCTTCGCGGTGTCGGGTCCGGCCGCGTTGCTGTCGATGAAGTCGAGCACCAGCGGGCGGATGTTGTTGCGCCAGCTTTTGCCGGCGAAGATGCCGTAATGGCCAGCGCCCGGTTCGACATGGCTGGCCTTCTTGTCGTCCGGCAGGCCGGTGCAGAGGCCAAGGGCTGCGATACACTGGCCGGGGGCCGAGATGTCGTCATTCGCACCTTCGACGGTTTTCACCGCGACCCGCGTGATCGCGCCGAAATCGACCTTGTGCCCATCGACGACAAATTCGTTCTTGGCGATTTCGCGCTTCTTGAAGATGCGGTCGACGGTGGAGAGGTAAAATTCCGCCGGCATGTCCATCACCGCCAGGTATTCGTCGTAGAAGCGGTTATGCGCATCATGGTCCGACGCATCGCCGCGCATGACGTTCTGGATCTGGTTCGAGAAGGCATCGGCGTGCCGTTCGCCATTCATCGAGATGAAAGAGGCCAGCTGCAAGAGGCCGGGATAGACCATGCGGCCGACGCCCGGGTATTTGAAACCGACCCGCTGGATCATGGTTTCCTCGAGCTGGCCCATGGTCACACGGGCGCCGAAATCGGTCACGTCGGTCGGCGTCGCGTCGGGATCGACGGGGCCGCCGATCAGGGTCAGCGTGCGCGGCTGCGCGTCCGGGTCCAGTTCGGCCAGGTAGGCGGTTGCGGCAAGCGTCAGCGGCACCGGCTGGCAGACCGCAACGACGTTGATGTCGGGACCCAGCTCGCGCATGAAGTCCATCAGGTAGAGGGTGTAGTCCTCGACGTCGAACTTTCCGGCGCTGACGGGAATGTCGCGTGCATTATGCCAATCCGTCACGTAAACTTCGCAGTTCACGAGTAGGGATTTCACCGTGGAGCGGAGGAGCGTTGCATAATGCCCGGACATCGGCGCCACCAGCAGGATCTTGCGGGGCTGTTCCTTGCGTCCGACGACGTTGAAGTGGATCAGATCCCCGAAGGGACGTTCGACTATGGTCTCAATCTCGACGAGGTGGTCCTTGCCGTCTTCATGGGTGAATGTCCGAATCCCCCAGTCGGGTTTGACGACCATACGCTCGAATGTGCGTTCGGTGACCTCGCCCCAGGCGGCCATCCACTGAACCGCCGGATTGGGCAGCATGGCCCAGGCCGGGTACGAGGCCATGGTGCGCGCTGTCGAGCCAAGCCATTGATTCGTATTGCGAAAAGTTTCCATGAGATCGTATGTCATCATGTGGCGCATAGAGGCGTCTCCTTAAAGCCGGCCCGGGATCCGGGCCAATTCGTCGCTTTGCCTCCCAACGCAGGCGACTGTATTCTGCATGGCAGCATATCTAGGGGGGAATATTGGTCATGACAACCAACGACGTTGCCGCACCAGAAATGAGCGCGGAACTTGAGGCCAATTTGCAAAAGATCGAGACGCTCACGCAGCGGCTCATGTCTGCGCTCTCCAGCAAGAAGAAGGTCAACCCGTCGCTGAGCGCGCCGGACTCGATGTTGTTCGGGCACGCGATGCAGGCCTATTGGCAGGAATGGGTGCAGAACCCGGCAAAGATTCTCGAACATCAGATCGAATTCTGGGGCAAGTCCGTCACCCATTACGTCGAGGCGCAGCAAGCGCTGGCCAAGGGCAAGTTGCAGGCTCCGGCGGATCCCGGCCCCAAGGACCGGCGGTTCAAGAACCCGCTGTGGGACGAGCATCCGTATTTCAACTTCATCAAGCAGCAATACCTGATAAACGCCGAGGCGATCCGCACCGCGGTGGATGATTTCGAGGACATGGACGCGACCGAGAAGAAGCGGTTGCGCTATTTCGCCCAGCAGATCGTCGACATGTTCGCACCGACGAATTTCCTGGCGACCAATCCGGATGCGCTCCAGAAGGCGCTGGAAACCGAGGGCGAGAGCCTTGTGAAGGGTCTTGAGAACCTGGTGGCGGATCTCGAAGCCAACAATGGCGAGCTGGTGGTCCGGCTGGCCGACGAGGGCGCATTCGAGATCGGGACCAACATCGCCACCGCCGAGGGCGAGGTGGTGTATCGCAACCACATGATGGAGGTGATCCAGTACAAGCCGACCACGGAAGAGGTGCGCGAAACACCGATCGTGCTCTTCCCGCCCTGGATCAACAAGTTCTACATTCTCGATCTGAAACCGGAAAATTCCTTCATCCGCTGGGTCGTCGATCAGGGCTACACGCTGTTCGTGGTCAGCTGGATCAACCCGGACGAGTCGTACAAGGATGTCGGGCTGGATACCTATATCGAGGATGGCTACCTGCGGGCGGTCGAGGAGGTGAAGGCGATCTGCGGTGTCGAGAAGATCAACGCGATCGGCTATTGCATCGCGGGCACCACGCTGAGCCTGACGCTGTCGTTGATGAAGCAGCGCGGCGACAGTTCGATCAAGTCCGCCACCTTCTTCACGGCGCTGACCGATTTCTCGGACCAAGGCGAATTCACGCCGTTCCTGCAGGATGATTTCATCGACGGGATCGAGGCCGAGATCGGCGAGACCGGCATCCTCAAGTCCTTCATCATGGCGCGCACCTTCAGCTATCTGCGGTCGAACGACCTGATCTACGGACCCGCGATCAAGAGCTACATGATGGGCGAGACCCCGCCCGCCTTCGATCTTCTGTACTGGAACGGCGACGGGGCGAACCTGCCGGGCAAGATGGCGATGCAGTACCTGCGCGGGCTTTGCCAGGATAACAAGTTCGCCGAGGGCGGGTTCGACCTGATGGGTCACACGCTGAACCTTCGGGACGTGGACGTGCCGCTGTGTTCGATCGCTTGCGAGACCGATCACATCGCGGCATGGAAGGATTGCTACAAGGGCGTGCAGGCGATGGGGTCCAGGTCGAAGACGTTCATCGTCTCGGAATCGGGCCATATCGCGGGCATCGTCAATCCGCCGACCAAGAAGAAATACGGCCATTACACCAATGCCGACCTGTCCTTGCCGCCGTCCGACTGGCTGGCGCAGGCCGAGTACACCGAAGGGTCGTGGTGGCCGGTCTGGGAAAAGTGGATCGCCAAGCGGTCGGGCAAGTGGGTGCCTGCGCGCGATGTGGGCGACACCGCCCATCCGCCGCTTTCCCCCGCGCCGGGGACCTATGTGCGGATCAAGGCCACCGCCTAGGCGTTCGGCGGGCTTTGCCTGACCCTAGGGAAATTTTTTTGCTGCAGTGCAGAAAAAGACTTGAAATGCTGCGGTGCAGCATGTATCTGTTTGTCATCTGCAAGAGACAGCGGGGTGGGCCCGCAGAGCAGGAAAGGATTTGAACAATGGCTAAGACACCTGACATGACCGCGACCATGAAAGAAATGATGGGCGCATTCCCGGTCGACACGAAAGCAATGGAAGACGCTTTCAAGACAACAGCGACCCTGAACGAAAAGCTGTCCAGCGTTGCCCTGGAAGCCGCCGAGAAGTCGAGCGAGATTTCCGCCAAGTGGACAAAAGACACCCTGTCCAAGCTGAGCGACATGTCGAAGGCGAAGACCGAGCCGGCCGACTATGCAAAAGCGATGACCGATTTCGCGTCCGCGCAAGCTGAAGTTGCTGCCGAGAACATGGCCGCCTTCGCCGAGATCGCGAAGAAGGTCCAGATGGACACGGTCGAACTGATGATGGCTGCTGGCAAGGACCTGTCGGAAGACGCGACCGCCGCAGTCAAGAAAGCCACTGCCGACGCGACGACCGCTGCCAAGAAGGCAACAACTGCCGCGAAGTAAGCTTTTCATGAATTAGCGTTCTCTCCTCCCAAATTGGAACGCTATATTCTGGTCGGGTCCCTCGTGGATCCGGCCTTTTTTGTTCGCGGATGCCTGCATGACGTCAGCAACGCTTTCTTTTTGTTTTGCATGTGCGTAGGCTGCAATGCAGCAAAGACATTCCGGGGGAGGGAGACACCTTGGCCGAAGACCAGAAACCGTTGCTGATCAAACGCTACGCGAGCCGGCGTCTCTACAATACCGAAACATCCGACTACGTGACCCTCGAAGACATCGCCAGCTTCATTCGGGGCGGGCGCGAAGTGAAGATCGTCGATCTGAAATCGGGGGATGACCTGACGCGGCAATACCTGTTGCAGATCATCGCCGAGCACGAAAGCCGGGGCGAAAGCGTGTTGCCGACCAACGTGCTGAACGACCTGGTGCGCAGCTACACGACGCAGGCGACCAGCGTCGTGCCGCAATTCCTTGCCGCCAGTTTCGAGATGTTCCGCGACAGCCAGTCGAAATGGGTCGAGAACATGAGCAAGGCGAACCCGATGTCGAACGTGCCCGGCTTCGAGGCCATCCAGGCGCAGCAGGAAGCGTTCCTCAAGGCGATGACGGGCAAGGTGTCGCCGGGCTGGTCGGGGCCGTCGCCAGACGATTCCGACGCGGGCACGACCGACAAGACCACGACGGAGGGCGAGGATCTGGACGCGATCAAAACCCAGCTCGCCGAGCTTCAGAAAAAGCTGTCGAAGCTCGACAAGTGATCAGGCGGTGGCCTGGACCGGCTGCTGCATGACATGATCGATGGCCGAGAGGATGACGTCGGCCACAGCATCGCAATCCTCCAGCGTCAGGCGCGCGGGCAGGCGGCAATCGCAGGCGCGTGACAGCATCTGGCGGGTCTTCGGCAGGTCGGGGGCCGGGCCAAGGAATTCCCAGTTCCAGAAGGCCCGCGCGTTGTCGGTGCTGCGGCCGAAGACCTGGATCGTGACCCCCATCGTTCTGGCGACCTCGACAAAGGCATCGACCGATGCATCATCCATCCCGGTCAGGCTGAATTGCAGCGAATCCGGCGCACGCTCTTCCTTGGGCAGGGCGCTGGGCACATCGATCCAGGGCGACCGGCGCAGAAGATCGGCGACATGGTCGTGGTTGCGGCGGCCATTGGCCACGCGGCGGTCCAGTTCATCCAGCTGGGGCCGGATGACGGCGGCCGAGAGGTTCGACATGCGCAGGTTGTAGAGCGGCAGCTTGTTCTGCCATTTCGCAAATGCCTCGTGCAGGACCGGGTGTTTCTTCCAGTTGTGCTCGTAGGCGCCCGACAGGATCACCGCACGGGCGATCAGGTCGGCATCGTCGGTCAGAAGGATGCCGCCTTCGCCGCCATTGAGCATCTTGTAGCTCTGGAAGCTGAAGCAGCCGACCGCGCCCAGCGTGCCGACAAGCTGCCCGTTCCAGCGGGTGCCCAGCGAATGCGCGGCGTCCTCGATCACCGGGATGTCGCGCGCCGCGGCCAGCCGCAGGATTGCGTCCATGTCCGAGGTATGCCCGCGCATGTGGCTGATCATCACCGCGTCGACGTCGTCGAGCCTGGCTTCGAAATCCGCCATGTCGATGCGGTAGCTGTCATCGACCTCGCACAGGACCGGGACGCAATCGGCATGCACGATCGACGACGGCACGGCGGCAAAGGTGAAGGCGGGGATCATGACCCGCGCGTCGCGTGGAAGGCCCAACGCCTTGAGCGACAGGAACAGCGCCGCCGAACAGCTGCTGACCGCAAGCGCGAAGCGTTTGCCCATCCATGCCGCGAACTCTTCCTCGAGCAGCGCCACCGGCGATCCCTCGGACGCGGTGTAGCGGAACAGATCCCCGGAGTGCAGCAGCCGCTCGATCTCGGCGCGGGCGGCGTCGGGGATGGGTTCTGCGTCGTGCATGTTCGGAAGGTCTGGCATATCTGCGCCCCGTTTCTTGCTGTCACGTTCAATACGCGGTGTCACGACAGTATGACAGAGGCATGACGCCGTGGCGACGAAATTTGCAGGAAAATCATGCGGCGTGGCGACACCCGGAGGCTCAGACCCCCAGCCGGTCGCGCATCGCGAACCAGGACATGGCGAGTTTCAGGATCGGTGTGCGCAGCAGCCCGCCGCCCGGGAAGCGGCCATGCGGGATCGCGTTGAAGGCGTCAAAGCCCGTCGAGGCCCCGCGCGTCGCTTCGGCCAGCAGCTTTCCCGCCTGGATCGCGTTGCCGACACCGTGGCCGGAATAGCCCGAGGCCGACAGGATGTTGGGGCGCACGCGGGCAAGATAGGGCATGCGCCGGAGCGTGATGGCAAGCGTGCCGCCCCAGGCGTAATCGACCCGGACATCCCGAAGATGCGGAAACACCTTGGTCATCGGCCTGCGCACCAGCGCCGCGATGTCGGCCGGAAAGCGGTAGCCATAGGTTTCGCCGCCGCCGAAGATCAGGCGCCTGTCGTGGCTGAGGCGGAAGTAATTGACCACGAACCGCGAATCGGCGACCGCCACGTCCTGCGTCAGCACGCGCGCGGCGTCCTCGCCCAGCGGTTCGGTGGCGACGACGTAATTGTTGATCGGCATGACCCGCGCGGTGACCTGGCGGTCGAGCCCGCCAAGATACCCGTTGGCGGCCAGGATCACCTGGTCGGCCACCACGTGCCCCGCATCGGTGCGGATCGTGACCTTGGGCCCGTGCCGGATGTCATGCACATGACTGCGCTCGTAAAGGCGCGCACCGGCCCTGGCGGCGGCGTCGGCCAGTCCCAGCGCCAGCCGCAGCGGGTGCAGATGCGCCGCCCCCATGTCGAGCATGCCGCCGACATAATCGGGCGACGGGCAAAGCGCGTGAAACGCGTCCCGGTCCAGCGGCGTGACCTTGTCATGGCCGTAGCGTTTCTGAAGATGTTCGGCATAGCTGTGCAGGTCGGCCACGTCCGCCGGTCGCGACGCCGCCCAGGCGATGCCGTCGCGGATGTAGCAGTCGATGCCATGCCGCGCGATCAGCCCGCGCACCAGCGCCTTGGCGTCCTCGCCCAGATCCCACAGATGACGCGCGGCGTCCTGCCCGACCATCTTCTCCAGCGTGACCTGGTCCTGCCGCTGGCCGGACCCCAGCTGCCCGCCATTGCGTCCCGACGCGCCAAAGCCGACGCGATGGGCCTCGAGCAGCACCACGTCCGCGCCCATCTCGGCCAGGTGCAGCGCCGCCGACAGCCCGGTATAGCCGCCGCCGACGATACAGACATCGGCCCGCGTCTCACCCTGAAGCGGCGCGAACGGCGCCAGCGGCGTCGCGGTCGCGGCGTACCAGCTTCGGGGATATTCCCCGCGTGTGTCATTGCTGAACAATAGGTTCACGGGCGCGGTCCTGATCTTCTCTGGTTCAAAAATATCCCGGGGGGTTCGGGGGGCTGGCCCCCCGATCGGTCGGACCGGCGAAGCCGGTCCGAAATCCCGGATCAGACGTTCAACAGAAGGTGTTCGCGTTCCCACGGGCTGATGACCTGCAGGAACTCCTCGTATTCCGCCCGCTTGACGATCGAATAGACGCGGCAGAAATCCTCGCCGAGGATCTTGTGCAGGTCCTCGGCCTCTTCGAACACCTGAAGCGCCTGGCCCAGCACCTGCGGAATGTCCGCCTCACCCTCATAGGCATCTCTCTTGAGCGGCTTGGACGGCCATTTCTCGTTCATCAGCCCGAGATAGCCGCAGGCGAGCGAGGCCGCGATGCCGAGATAGGGATTGCAATCCATCCCCGCGAGGCGGTTCTCGACCCGGCGGCTGTCGGGGCCGGACAGCGGAATGCGGATGCCGGTGGTGCGGTTGTCGCGGCCCCAGGCCAGGTTGATCGGGGCGGCATGTTCCTTGACATAGCGGCGGTAGCTGTTGACGTAGGGTGCCAGCACCGCGATGGCCGAGGGCGTGTAGGTCTGCAACCCGCCGATGAAGTGGAAGAACGCGTCGGTTTCTCCGCCCTGCGGTCCGGAAAAGATGTTGCGGCCGGTTTCGATATCCATGATCGAATGGTGGATATGCATGGCGCTGCCGGGTTCGTTCTCGATCGGCTTGGCCATGAAGGTGGCGAAACAATCGTGGCGCAGCGCGGCCTCGCGGATCAGGCGCTTGAAATAGAACACCTCGTCGGCGAGCTTGACCGGGTCGCCGTGGCGCAGGTTGATCTCGAGCTGTCCCGCGCCGCCTTCCTGGGTGATGCCGTCGATCTCGAAGCCCTGGGCTTCGGCGAAATCGTAGATGTCGTCGATCACCGGGCCGAATTCGTCGACCGCGGTCATGGAATAGGCCTGGCGCGCGGCCGCCGGACGGCCCGACCGGCCCATCATCGGCTCGATCGGCTTGGCCGGGTCCAGATTGCGGGCGGTGAGGAAGAATTCCATCTCGGGCGCGACAACCGGTTTCCAGCCTTGGTCGCGGTAAAGCTGCACCACGCGTTTGAGCACGTTGCGCGGCGCATAGGGCACCGGGTTGCCCTTGCGGTCATACGCGTCGTGGATCACCTGCAACGTCCAGTCGCCGGTCCAGGGCGCGGCCGTCGCGGTGCTCATGTCGGGCTTCAGGATCATGTCGCGTTCGATGAAGCCGCCATCGTCCTCGTCTGCGGCTTCGCCCCAATCGCCGGTGATGGTCTGGAAGAAGATCGAATCCGGCAGGTGGAAATAGGCTTGCCGCGCGAATTTCGACGCCGGCACCGCCTTGCCGCGGGCAATGCCCGGCAGGTCGGCGATGATGCATTCCACCTCGTCCAGCCGGCGGCCTTCGAGAAAGGCGCGGGCGGGATCGGGCAGGGCATCGGTCCAGTCGGTCATGAGAGTGTCCCTTCACGGAAGAAATGGGCGAACTGGTCGGCCAGGCGCGCATTGTCGAGCGGATTGCCCATTTTCGCGGTCGCGTCCTGCAAAAGCTCCTCCGGCACGAGCCCCTTGCCGCGATAGGTGATCAGGCCCTTGATGAAATCGTCATTGTATTCCGGATGGGGCTGCACGGTGAAGGCCTTGCCGGGATAGAGCAGCGCCGCGTTGGCGCAATGGCTGCCATGCGCAACGACCTCGGCCCCCTTCGGGGCCTTGATGACCTGGTCCTGACCAAGAAGCAGGAACGCCACTACATGGAAGAGCTCACTCCGGCGGAACGCGTCGTAATATACCTCGATACGGTCTGACGCACATCTTGCCC
>Ga0102932_1001987_pt1 | contig 10505 bp, 8 predicted proteins | sample SalPonR1_C_D2_MG_FD_78212 | JGI IMG/M metagenome (GOLD analysis project Ga0102932, IMG submission 78212) | Salt pond soil microbial communities from South San Francisco under conditions of wetland restoration - Salt Pond MetaG R1_C_D2_MG | ecosystem: Environmental > Aquatic > Marine > Intertidal...
CTGATGTTTCCCCCGTTTTCAAGGCTTGTGGTTTTTCAGTTCAAGAGTCCGTCATGGAGCAGTGTGCAGCAGATTGCTGAGAAGTTTTGTGATGCTATCAGGCTGGTTATCGGGGATGAGCCGGTCTCTGGCCCTTCACCCTCTGTGATTGAATGGATGAACGGGCAGTACCGGTGGGAGGCAAACATCAAGCTGAGCCGCAATTTCAACGGCCATAATATTGAGCGCATTCTGGATGGCATTTTTGAGCAGTATGATCACATGAAACCGAAGGGAGCAAGCAAGGTTCGGATAAATGTAGATGTTGATGCGGTTGAATAATCAAATCCCGGAGTTGAATCGTTAATTTTGATACTTGCTCAGTTGATCCGAAAACGGAATTATAGTATATAGCAACTAAGAGAATAGAGAAGAGAAATTCTAAAAAACCCCGTTTTATGAGAAAAATTATAATCATTACTATTTCTGCAATTGTCGCCTTGCTGGCTTTACAATCAGTTCATGCTCAGGATGTGGCTGAGTTAGGTGCTCTGAAAGATAATACACTATATGAAAACAATACCACGGATGCAGCTTTGAGCAATGGAGCCGGTCAGCATTTTTTTGCCGGCATGAATGGAACCAGCGAGATCAGGCGCGGTATTCTTCAATTTGATCTGTCCGGAATCCCGCAGGGATCGCAGATTGAGAGCGTTCAGCTTCATCTTTATCTGAACAGGTCGGCATCGTCTGCTACTATTGACATTGAGCTATATGAAGTGCTAAAATCATGGGGTGAGGGAACCTCTGATGGCACAGAAGGAGGCAGGGGAGAAGGCAGAGGTGGGGACGCTACAGATGGTGATGCAACGTGGGAACATACATTCTATCCCGATGACATGTGGGACAATGCCGGGGGAGACTTCGCCGATGCCGTTATATCCTCAGCTGCCGTTGATGATGCGTCAGGAACTTACGTATGGGAGTCGACACCGGAATTTGTAGCACTGGCCCAAAAATGGCTCGATTCACCCACTGAGAATCACGGGTTAATTATACGCGGCAATGAAGTGACATCCGGAACCGCAAAACGGTTTAGCAGCCGTCAGAATGAAAACGAATCAGAGCGGCCTGTCCTTGTTGTTGAGTACTCAGGTGAGGTAACATCGGTTGACTTGAATGCGGACACGCCCCAAATGCTGCAGCTACATCAAAACTATCCAAATCCCTTTGATCCATCTACCAATATTGTGTTTTCAGTCCCGAACATTTCGGATGTTGAAATCGCGGTTTATGATATGCTTGGCCGAAAACTTCGCACACTCTTTAATGACCGTGTTCAGGCCGGGCGTTATGAGGTTGCTTTTGATGCGTCAAAGCTGTCGAGCGGTGTGTACCTCTATACGCTGCAGACCGGCAGTCAAACCCTGACTCGCCGGCTTACAGTTGTGAAATAATTTGTGGCCAAAACAACTCAGATTTGACTAAGCGTAGGAGATAAACCGTTCTGTAAACGTTTGATTATTTAATGAATCGCCGGTGTGAGTCGATTTTTGAACTTTTGATGCAGCGGGTAAGTCACGATCATACATTCAACCGGATGAACCGAATCCAACGGTGCCTGACATTGCTCTTCAGCCAGGTACACTTTGTTTTCTGAAGATCAGCTGCATGCCATCCCATTTTTTTCAGAGGCAGCAGAATCTTAGCGACCGAATGGAATGGTAAGACCTAGCCAGGGAAGTCCTACAAAACCGCCAAAATCTTCCAGCGGCCTGAGCAGAGCGAAGTCCACGGCAAAATTTTCAGGAGCCCAGCGCACCCCAAAAGAGACCAGTCCGCCGGCGTCGGTATCAGGTATAAAGTAGTTCTCGCTTATAAAATATATACTTTGTCCCGTCCGGTACATACCACTGATATTTACAACCGGTGTGCTCGAGATTTCACCGCCGCCATAAGCATACCCAAGCCCTAACGTTAAGTTCTTGTTTGTGTCGCCCACAGTACCTGTTCCGTACAGTAAGCCTCCGCTGCCGTCATCTTCTCCAATCACTCCGCCAATAAGTGCTCCTGCCGACAGGTGAACCAAATCACTGGCAACAGGAATTGAAAGTTTGGGCATAATCCAGAAGGGTGTTGAGCTTGATCCGAAAAGAAACAGGGGAACCGTTCCGGCGCCTATTGAGAAATTATTCGTTATGCCGTAGTTGACGTTATTAAACAGGATCCACGTATTTTGATAATACCCCTCACCTTTTCTGAGGCCGATTGCGTTCGGGGCAAAAAGATAGCGTGTACTTTGCGGATTGTCGTGCCAGAAGCCATCTTCACGCATCCGGTCGTTTTCCAAAAGCGTCATTTTACGAATATTGTTTCGGCTGATGGTAATCTCTCCGGCCGATTCAGTAAGGATAGTAATGCTCTCATCCGTTTCAGCAATAAGCTGCCCGATAAATGTATTTCCATCCGTTGTTTCAATTCGGTATAAATCAGATTGCTGCGCATGAGCTGCCGATGTGATGATAAAAAATGCTGCAAATGAAAACATTAATGTGGCAAAACGTGTGATCGACGTCATGTTATTACTTTTAGGTGATGTAAGGTTTTATATATACTTGGAGGGTCAATAATAGGGTTAATAGCTCTTTTAGTTACCATCTTTTTTTTGAGTTTGCATTGTCAAAACCCTAGAGTGAGGAAAATGACATTTACTGAAGGCATTCGTTCAGATAAATAGTTGTTTTCGTGATCTGAAAAATGGTTTTTAAAGCAAAAGATCGTATAAATTGGTATATCATAATAAATATGTTTTCATTATCCTTGACTTAATAAACATTGCTAATGTACATCAAACGTAAAACCGGAGACTCAAATGGGGATCACAATACATTACAGAGGGAGGATTGATAACATTGAAGATGTAGACCAGTTAAGCTGTGAAATTAAAGAGTTCGCGAAGATACTCGACTGGGACATACGAGAGTGGAACGAAAATTGGCACCTGCCAAACAGCGCTGCGCTTGAGAAAGAGGGAGATAAGTTAGAGATCTCAGGCCACGTGCCTATAAGGGGAGTGTCTGTGATTCCACATCCAGGCTGTGAGCCACTGTTTCTCACCTTTAACAACAAAGGTACGCTGGCAAGCAGTATTAACATGGTAATGATGGCTGAAGATGAGATCGAGACGGACCGTGTGTGGCTTAGCACAAAAACACAATTTGCCTCGTCAGATATACATGCTGGCCTCATTAAACTACTGAGATTTGTTAAGAGTAAATATATATCAAATCTTGAAGTTCATGATGACGGACGGTACTGGGAGTCAGAGGATATGGCGGTACTTGAAGAGCTATTTACCAGGGTGGGATCTGCTATTGATTCCCTTCCAGACTCTCTAAATCTTATTACAAAAAAGGAGCTCAAAGACAGGACGCCTGAGGAGATTGCAGACTTTATTGAGGATATCATTAGAAAGAAATTCGGAAAGTAAAGAGGTCTGGGACTTAAATGCCCTAAACTTACTTATTTTGATTTTCGGCAGCCGGGCGAAAAAAAGACTTGCTTTAAGGGCTAAATATTTAATTATTAAAGCAATTCATTACTCAAATAGTTTTCTATGGGCGAAGAGCGTGTAAAAATACCGGAGTCGAAAGAGCAGTCGCAAAAATTTCTTAAGTACCTGCTCCGTGATGTACGTGCAATGGGGCGCATGCTTGATGAGGGCTGGTTTGAAATTGATAATATTCGGATTGGCGCTGAGCAGGAACTTTGCCTGATTGACAGAAACGCTAAACCGGCTCCCATTGCAATGGAGCTCCTGGAGGCGCTTGGTGATGACAGCTTCACCACCGAACTGGCCAAATTCAACCTTGAAACCAACCTTGAACCACTCCTTTTTGAGGGAAAATGCCTCTCGCAGATGGAGACCAATATCCAGAAAAAGCTGGAGCTGATTCGGGAGACCATCAAACAGTTCGATGGTGATGTGGTATTATCGGGTGTGTTGCCCACGATTCGAAAATCAGATCTGGATATTGAAAACCTGACCCCGCTGCCCCGCTACCGCGCAATATGCGACGCCATAAACAAACTTCGTGGTGAAGAGTATGATTTAAGAATACAGGGGGCTGATGAACTGCTGATGCGATTTGATACGCCTCTCCTTGAAGCGTGCAACACCGGATTCCAGGTTCATCTTCAGGTAAACCCAGATGACTTCGTTCAGAAATATAATCTCGCCCAGGCAATTACGGGTCCCGTACTGGCGAGTGCAGTTAATTCACCGCTTCTCTTTGGAAAACGTCTGTGGAAAGAGACCCGCATCGCGCTGTTTCATCAGTCGGTGGATACGCGCCAGGTAGGCGACCATCTCAGGGAATCGAGCCCCAGGGTGACGTTCGGAAACCAATGGCTTGAGGAGAGTATCCTGGAAATTTACCAGGAAGATATTGCCCGGTATCGGGTGATACTAAGCTCCGAAATCGATGAAGATGTGGAAGCGATGATGGAGAAGGGTGAAGTACCTGAGCTGATGGCCCTTCAGGTGCACAACGGTACCGTCTACCGCTGGAACCGGCCATGCTACGGCATCAGCAACGGTAAACCGCATCTTCGCATAGAGAACCGTGTGTTTCCATCAGGTCCTACAGTTACAGACGAGATTGCAAACGCCGCGTTCTGGCTCGGTCTTCTGAACGGCATGGACAAAGAATACGGCAATATCACAAATGAGCTGGATTTTGATGATGCAAAAATGAATTTCTTTGCGGCTTCCAAGCTCGGGCTCGACACAAAATTTAAATGGGTGAACGATTCGCGCTACTCAGCAGTGGATCTGATTTGTAATGAATTATTGCCGCTTGCACGCGAAGGTCTGGAAATATCAGGCGTGGATGAGGGTGACATCTCAAGCTACCTCGATGTGATTGAAGAGCGGACAGATGTGGCACAAACCGGCAGCTACTGGATGGTGCAATCATATAATTCGCTTAGTAAATCCGTGACGCGCGAGCAGGCGCTTACCGCTGTGGTCAATGCAATGATTAAAAATCAGAAAAAAGGAGAACCAGCACATAAGTGGGGGCTTGCCAGGCTGAACGATATGGAAATGTGGCAGCCCTCGAGCCTTCTGGTAGAAGAGTTTATGACGACCGACCTGTTTACTGTTCAGCGTGACGATATTATTGAACTTGTGGCCAACCTGATAGACTGGCGCAGGATTCGATACGTGCCGGTAGAAGATGACAATAAACATCTGGTAGGACTTGTGAGCATGCGGATGGTGTTCAGGGAGTATAACAACATCATACATGAACAAGGCAAAGCCAGTACGTCAGTTGATGATGTGATGATCCGAAATCCAATAACCATTCACCCGGAAGCCTCTATTCTTGAGGCTGTGGATATCATGGACTCTCAAAAGATTGGTTGTTTACCGGTTGTTAAAAATAACAGGCTGATTGGTATTATAACAGAACAGAATTACATGACAATCACAAAACGATTGTTAAAACGTTTGCATCGTGGTGCAGATGGATAAAATCTTATCAAACCCCATCATTTAACAGACCAAAGGAACAGATATGGGAACGCAAGAAATCTCTATTGCGAGGGATCCGCAATCTAAAAAACGGTTTTTAAAGCATTTACTGCACGATGTTGAAGCGATAGAACAGATACTTGACCGGGGTTTGTTCGAGTCTGGAATTACACGCATTGGTGCAGAGCAAGAATTTTGCCTGGTCGACAGACACTTCAAACCGTCTCTGAATGCCCTGGAGGTGCTGCAAAAAGTCAAGGATAACCACTTCACCCCGGAGCTTGCCAGGTATAACCTGGAGATTAATCTGGATCCGCGTCCGCTAACAGGCAACACACTGTCTGCCATGCATATCCAGCTCGATACTCTGCTCGAGAAAGCCTCCAAAGCGGCAACGTCAATTGATGAGCAGATCATTCTGTCCGGAATACTGCCGAGTATTGACTTTCGCGCCGTTCAGCGAAAATATATGACGCCCCGCAAACGGTATGAAGAGCTCGGGAGAATTATACTCGAATTGAGAGGCCACGATTTTGAATTGAATATTACCGGTGTTGATGAGCTCCTGATTTCTCACCAGAATATTCTGTTTGAAGCATGTAACACAAGTTTTCAGTGCCATTACCAGGTGCAGCCCGAAAAATTTACTGATTCTTATAACTGGGCTCAGCAGCTGGCTGGCCCGGTACTATCCGTGGCTGCCAACTCTCCAATTCTTCTCGGCAGACAGCTTTGGGCCGAGACAAGAATTGCCTTGTTTCAGCAGAGTATTGATACAAGAGGTAAGGGGTTTCACTTGCGAGAGCGCGAACAGCGGGTAACGTTTGGGAATCGCTGGATCAAAGGGTTGGGAGATGTGTTCAAGAATGATATTGCGCGTCATACTCTTTTGTTTCTGATGGAAATTGAGAATGATTCACTTGACATTCTTGACCGGGGTGAGATTCCAAAACTTGAGGCGCTTCAGCTTCACAACGGAACCGTTTATAAATGGAATCGTCCATGTTACGGAGTCTCAGACGGAAAGCCGCATGTACGAATAGAAAATCGCTATCTGCCCTCGGGACCTACCACGGCCGACGAGATAGCCAACCTTGCATTTTGGTCAGGTTTGATGGCGAATATGCCCGATTCATATGCGGGTAACTGGGACGCCATGGACTTTGATGATGCAAAAGAGAATTTCTACAAGGCGGCCATGTGGGGCATTCAAAGCGGAATGGTATGGGAAGGCAGGCTGATGTCGGCCACTCAATTGATCCTTGATGTGTTGCTGCCCATGTCTCGCGAGGGGCTTGAGAAAATGAAAATCAATGAAAATGAGATCTCTTACTATCTTGATATAATTCGGAGACGGGCCGATAAAAAAACAACCGGAGCCCGGTGGATGGTCGGAAGTTTCAGGCGTCTGAAAGAGACTCTTGATAAGGAAGAGGCGTCTGTTGCCCTCACGGCAATCATGGACAAACGCCGCCGATCAGGCGTGCCGGTGGATGAGTGGGAACTGGCATCGCTGGAAGAAATTGAATCGGTTCATATTCAGTATGATATTGTCAGTAACGTGATGTCAACCGACCTCATTACGGTAACGGATGATTATATAGTGGAATTGGTTTTGAAAATCATGGAGTGGAGAAATATCCGTCACCTGCCGGTTGAGGGGAAAGATGGAGAATTGAAAGGGATCATTACGAAAAAGCGATTGGATCGTTATCTTACAGACGATAAAAGTAACAAACAGCTCACAGCTGCAGATGTGATGGATCGGAACCCGACTACCATCAAACCTGATGAAGATATAAAGTACGCGATGTTATTGATGCTGGATGAAGGTATCAGTTGTTTGCCGGTTATAGAACAGGGCAAATTAATTGGGATTATTACCGATAAAGACACACAGAGTATCTGGAGCAAGATCAAAAAAAATTCAAATGCAAAACGGTGAATCACAGGACGTAATTATTAAGGGTACAGAACGCATTCGCTGGTCTGTACCCGGCAATGAAACAGGACCTGTGATGGTTGTTTTTGCCGGAATTCACGGAAACGAAACAGCCGGGATACACGCAATTGACTCAGTGGCGTCGAACCTCATTGATACCAAGGCAAACCTCAACGGTACCCTTTACTCAATTACAGGAAATATGAGGGCGCTTGAGCTTGGGGTACGTTATGTGGATACCGATTTAAACCGTTTGTGGGAAAATGGATTCGATCGGAGCCAGTATTCATCATCTGGCTCAGCTGACCATTCGGTAGAATTCAAAGAGAGCCTGGAGATAAAAAGAGCCGTTGAATGGATTCTGGAAAAGCACGGTGACGAAGCGTCACGAATTATTTTTGCCGACCTGCATACCACATCTTCGGAAAGCTGCGCGTTTATACTAATAAATGACACACTCGCTAACCGGGAACTGGCCCGAAAATTTCCTGTGCCGCAGATTCTTGGGTTTGAAGAGAATATTCGCGGAACGCTGCTTAGCTACATCAATAATATCGGCCACCTGTCGCTGGGGTTTGAAGCCGGTGCACACACTAACGAGGCATCCATTGAGCGAAGTAAAGCATTTTTGCGTCTTTCCCTGCACTGGCTGAATATATTAAGGCTCAGCGATGCTGAGGTCGGTGCATATGAGCGCCAGCTCGACATCCACCCGGATGTGCCAGACTCCTATTACCAGGTGTCGTACCACAAAATTGTAGAAGATCCTGCGAAATTCGAAATGAAGCGAGGCTTCCAGAATTTTGATGAAATTAAAAAAGGAACACCGCTTGCAAAAGAGGAGGGTGAATTGATAGAGGCCCCGGTATCGGGCAGAATATTTATGCCTCTGTATCAGAAGAAAGGACATGACGGATTTCTGATTATTAATGAAGTGTCAACTTTTTGGCTCAAGCTCTCAGCTTATCTCAGAAAGAGCTTTGTTCATAAGCTGCTCCGTTTTCTTCCCGGTGTGGAAGTTGAGAACAAGCGCGCATTCAGGATCAACCTGAAGGTAGCACGATTTTTAGTTAAAGATATTTTCCACCTGTTTGGCTACAGGGTTGTTAAAACAGGTGAGCATACCGTGATTTGTTACCGGCGCTAATTTTTCTTTTGCTGATTCCACTATATCTTATGCGGATACATGTTCACCAGCAGTCACTTATCGTTTATCTTATATCTCACATCTAATATTTTTAAAAACCCATGCTTGACTATCGTTTTGTAGATGGCACACGACTGACATCTGTAGTGGAAGCCCTTATTTTTTCAAGTCCGGAACCGCTACCCTGGGAAAAGCTGTCTGAGATTATTCAAAAAAATGAGGAGGAGATTGTTCTGGATGAGGAGATACTGAAGCGAATCGTTACCCGTTTGAATGAGCGGTACGAGGAGAATGACTTGTCGTTCAGGATAGAGGAGACCGGAGGGGGATTTACATTTGTCACACAGCCGCGATATCATCCGTGGCTAAGTATATTTCAGCATGAGAATGCCTATCGAAAACTTTCACAGTCAGCCATAGAAACACTGGCTATTGTTGCCTATCGTCAGCCAATCACAAAACCGGAAGTCGATCAGATTCGGGGCGTTGACTCGGGGTATATTCTTCGGCAGCTTCTGGAAAAAATGCTTGTGAGGGTGTCCGGACGGGCCGATTCACCGGGTAAGCCGCTTCTTTACAAAACCACTAAATATTTTTTAAAGCATTTTGGCATCAATGCAGTGGATGAACTGCCCAAGCCGCGCGAGATTGATGAGATCCTCAAAGATGACGACATGGCTGATCACCGGCGCCTGCTCATGGAGCGGCAGATGGAGCTGGAGGAGGGAGAAGCGAAAGAGCTCATCGAATATTACGAGGAGGAGCGGTCTTCTGGAAAAAGTGAACATCCCGACGAAGGAGAAGAGAATGATGGCCCGGCTGAATCGGATGATGAGGAGCTGAAGCATGCCGGTGATGTAGAAGATAAGCCATCACCGGACGAGCAAGAACCCGATACCGATTCCGATACCGATATTAAAAATGCTGAGAATGACAGCAGGCACACAATAAACGGCACGGATAAAGACAACAGACCTGATAAACAGGAGTAGGGTCATGCCAACGGTGTGATGCCTTTAGCGAGTCATCGGATGAGTGTGATCTACGAATGATTTGTTGATCCGGTACGACTCGATTTTATTTAAAACTCATTCCGAAAGCATACAGGGCTACCCGACAGTTTACCGGTTAAAAGACCTTTAAGCGTCCGTAGGTCCTTGAAGCGTCTTTTGTGTGAGTTGTTCACGAACGTCGTGACGCTTGCAGGACTTCCGCTCCGCTCCAGACGCTTCAAGGTCACTTTATGGTTAACCGGTAAACGCACTACAGTAGTCTTTAATCAGTTGTGCCACACAGCCAATTTTTGAAGTGGCAACAGTACTTGATTGCCGGTATAAAAGTGTGTACTTTAATACACACTCAAAATACTACAGCAAACCACCTATTTTTTGCCTGATAAAACCTTAACAGCTTCCGTCCTTTGGGACAAGTTCGGATTTGGCGTTTCAACTATCTGCGCCATCCACTGTCTCTTTTTTCCCGTTTTGATCTCGATCTTGCCTGTTACTACTTTTTTGCCGGCGCTTCATAACTGGGCACACCCGTTTTTTATCATAACATTAATACCGATTGTCTACTTTGCTTCCCGTCGTAGTCATTACGATTATAAAATCGTGTCGCTACTGACAGGCGGGTTCCTGATTGTGGTAGCCGGCTGGCTCGGAGGGCACCTATTGTTTGGATATGCATTCGAAACCATAACCACCCTGGCTGGCAGCGCGGTCCTGATAGCTGGTCACTGGTTCAATTACCGGCACCACCAGCAGTGCAGCAATAAATCTCATCATCACCATCCTGTTGAGGAAAAGCTTGAAGACGAACGGAAACTTGAAAAGGAGCAGGCATGAAGCGGCTTAATTTTACACTTGATGACGATACAGTACAGCTTCTCGAAAAGC